>Ga0182018_10000512_pt1 | contig 50259 bp, 40 predicted proteins | sample 812P2MmetaG_FD_120490 | JGI IMG/M metagenome (GOLD analysis project Ga0182018, IMG submission 120490) | Permafrost microbial communities from Stordalen Mire, Sweden - 812P2M metaG | ecosystem: Environmental > Terrestrial > Soil > Wetlands > Permafrost | place: Sweden: Stordalen | collected... | reverse complement strand
CTGCTTGTCACTCGCGCGATGTACCCGTCCAACCGCGCCATCTCTGGCGCACCCGCCTCGTAGGTCATGCCCCCCACTTCGCCGGTTCACGCGAACTGGGCCAACTTCGTCGCAGTAGTGCTAGAAGGCCTGCGTTCCATTTGGGATCGGCGGCGAGACTGGGTCCCGCTGGAGACGACCTATCGTCCAGGCCGGGCGCAGGGTACGGGTACAGGCTCCCATTGGTGCTCGGCAGCTCGTACGATGGTCCTGCGTCGCTCTCGTTGATCGGCGGAGAGCCGGCGGCGGTCATCCCGTGGCAGCTCCCGCACATCAGGTTGTCCGCCAACGCGATGCCGTCGAACAACCTTTGTCCGCGCACCGGATCGCCTCCATCGATCGCGGGCGAGATCGCGATCCACGCCGAGACCTCGCCGGCGTCCGTGACCGAGGCGGTCACTTGGATCCCGGCGTCGATGGCGGTCCCCGGGGCCGCGACGAAGAGAGCGCCGGGGCCGTACTGTCCGCTGTAGGGATTATTGACGAAGAACGCGGTCGGCTGCACGCCCGACTCGGGAAGGACACTGTTCGGACCGGCGTTGCTCGGGTCCTGCGCGATCACCGTCTCGGGCGCCGTCCAGGTGATCTGGTCCGCGGGCATGGGGAGGGTCCCGCCATCGACAAGGACGAAGACGACCCCGAGATTGAGCGCATCTCCAGGGCCGCCCCGCAGCGCGGAGCCGTTGGTCGTGACGATTTGCAGGTTGTTTGCCGCGGGCGCGCCGTCGGCCACCGACGCGGCGCTCGAATCGGTCGACGACGAATCAAGGGCGGTGCCGGAGTCGGTCGCTGAATTGCCTCCTCCGTCATGGGAGCTCGCCGAGCCTCCGCCACCGCAGCCCTCGAGCCACCACCCCGAGCTAGTGCATCCGAGCACGACTGCGGCGCACGCAAAGCGAAGCTTCATCGGATGTCCCTCACGGATGCCACGCTGACTCGCGCTGTGTTGACGGTCGGGCGATCGCTGCGTCGTAATCACTGCGTCGCAAAGGCGTAGACGGCTCCGGTGCCGCCAACGATGAACCTGCCTTTGGCCTCCGCGGGGCTCGTCCAGTGCTGGACCGTGGCTCCCGCCGGCGGCGATGCGCTGCCCAGCATGGCTCCCGTGTCGCCGTCGAACGCGAGCAGATCGTTCGTCGCACCCGGGGTGCTCCCGGGCCCCCCCGTCCCGCCGGTGCTGACGATCCATACGATCGGGTTCGACATGCCGTCCGTCGTCGTCGCGATGGGGGAGCCCTTGCCGCCCGACTGCGCGCACCACGCCGGCACGAGCTTGGGCGGAGAGGCGGCCGTCACGGTGAGCGCGAGGAGGTCGCCGCTCGTGCTGTTCGGGCAGACTGTGATGGGCCCTCCGAGCTCGGTGCGGACGACGAGATAGCGGCCTTTCACACTCGTATACGACGCCGCGGTCCCTTTGAGCTGCCCATTGGCAATGGCCAGGCTGTAGAGGCCCTCGCCGCTCGTTCCGTTGCCCTTGCCCACTCCTCCGAGGTTGTCCCGATTGAGCAGATGGACGACCCCGTACTTGCCCATCGCCGCGGCCAGGTGCGGCAGTGTCGCTCCCGGCATATCGAATAGAATCGGGGAGGAGCTTCCGAGGTCGGCGTCGTCGTCGTCGAGGGTTGGCCAGTTGGACGGCGTGAAGTAGTCGGTCGTCGCGCCAGAAAACTTGGGCACGCCGGTCAAGCGAAGGAGCGCCTCCTGGTCTCCCCACGAGGTCGTGCCACCCGGAGCGTTGCCGGTCGCCACGAACAAGCTCGCACCGTCGCTGGCGACCGCGGCCCAGATGCCGCCCTTATCGGCGGCGGTCTTGAAAGCGCCGACCGTCGACGGGCTCGTCGTGGAGATGCCGACGACCCAGCCGTTGTAGGCGCCGCAATCGTCGTTCAGGCCTGAATAAGGCACGTACACGGTACCATTCAGAAGCTCGAGGGCGCCCCGGTCCTGCTGGACCGTCGCGTCGAAGCCCGTCACCTTCGCGCCGACGTCCACCGGCCAGCCGGACTTGGTGGCGCCCGTGTCGATCGACAGGGCGTACACATAGTGTTTCTTCGTGTTGCCGCCGTCGGGAGTTTGGAACGACTCGACGTACATGGTACGCGACGGCAAATCGATGATAGGCGTCGAGAAGACTCCAAAGTAGGGATAGGGTGGACCGCACGGGAGGCTGCCGAGGGCAACCGGAGGGCCGAGGGTCACGTCCCAGAGGATCAGCCCGCTCGCCGCGTTGAGGGCGGTGACATGGTTATGGTCGGTCGCGACGAAGACCGCGTCCGTCCCCGTTTGCCAGCCATCGACGTAGAGCGGGTGGCCGTAGATGATGCCCGTGACTGTGGCCGTAAAGGTCGTGTCGAGGTGGACCGTCTCAGCCGCCGCAGCCGTCACAGTAGGGTCCACGTAAAAGCCGTCGCGCGTCGGGTGCAGGTGATGCTCGAGGACCGAAGCGCCGACCGCAACGCCGGCGCCGTCGGGAGTGGCCGAGGAGTCCGAGGCCTGACTCGCGCCGGAGCTCGATGGGGCTCCGTCGGATGCCGCGGAGTCGGCACCTGCCTGACCGCCCTCCCGGACGGGCGATGAGCCTTGCGTGGTCGAGTCGGCTCCGCCATCGCCGCCACTCGTCAATCCAGTCGTCAACTTCGCTCCGTTTCCCCCACACGCGATCCAGAGCGCACCGACGACAAGCACTAAAACCCACGCTCGTCGAGGACTAATCATGTTCAGTCGACTAACCGCCTTCTGACCGGCGCTCCCCTTATTTCTTCTTGGTTACAAGCCACCTATACTGAGTCTCCGATCACTGCGTGGTAACGAGACTTTGTGGATTGGCCACGGGCGACTCCACGTAGATGTCTTTGAACTCCTCGATCTGCCCGGTTGCCCTACCGTTATTTCCGGTGTGGACCTGAAACGCCAAGTAATACGTTTGGCCAGCGGTGGGATCCTTGAAGTCCACGATCTCCGTCGCCTTGCACGAGACACTGCCTGTCACTTGACAGCACGCGAAGCGCATGGTGCCCGCCGCCTTGTTGGCCAACATTTCGCACTGGCTCCATTCGGTGTCGGACAGATTGGGATCGGCGATCTGCGTCTCGTATATGCTCGGACTTTTGTTTGCGGTCGGCCCGGTCTGCCGGTAATCCCACATGTATCCCTTAGGCGCCGTCCATGAACAAATGAACGGTTTCACTGGCCGATAGCCCCTGGAGGCCCTCGTTTTCTCGAGCGGAAAGATCAACGGTATTTCCATAATTCTCGGACGGCGCCTTAGGTGGTTGCACCTGAAGAGCGTCCATAGCGTCCGCCGTAGTCGACGTTCCCCAGAAGAGTACGCAAGGGACGTGCGGAGTGTTGCCGTCAGCGAGATCCGAAATCAGTCGAGAGGTGAAGATGAGGCGAAAGTCCCCATATTGGCTGGCCGTGTAGATGAAATTTCGGTTGGCGCCCGAACTATGCATCGCCCCGTTGACGACCGACCACTGCAGGGGATCCGCATTCGTCACCTTCCCATCGACAACCACCGTCCAACCCGCCAGGCTGACTCCATCGAAGATCGAGACGAGATTCGGACCGTACGGCGAAGCGAGATTGGGACTGGCATCGACGTGATCGTCGACATTGCCGTCGAGCCCGGCGTCGTCGGGAGCCGCACTCTCCACGTCCGCGCCATCGGTGTCATCGACTCCGGTGGCATCAACCTCTGAACCAATACGGACGCCCGCGTCAGGTCCCGCAGGGGGACTTGCGACACTGCCGTCCAGCGTACCTCCAGGCTGGACTCGGCCCAGTGATGTCGGCGCGAAACTGCAAGCCCCCGTGCCACAAAGAATCAGGACGCTCACTCTGCCCCATTGCACCAGCCATGACCCGCTCCACGATCGATTCGTCATGTCGACCGGGTCCCTCGATGACTGGAGTGCACCTGACTGCGCACGGGCGGCGGTGATTGGCGCGTGAGGCTTCACGGTTCCCTACGAGAGTGTAGGGACCGAGGTCGGGAAATCTTTGCGAAAAAGTTCTGCCCTTTCATCGCGGCTTGCGCGGTGCGTCGCGAAGTATGGTTCGATCCGGCTTTCCTCGGTGCGCCGATCTGGGCACGGGGTAGGTGTCAACTGAACGGCGTCACGGATCTATGAGGCCGGCCGAGCGGCCAAATGGGTCCGCGAGTTGTAACGAGCCGAACAGCTAATCATCGATCGGATCTCCGTCGCCCTGCGCGGCGACCCATCCCTGCTCAAGGACGAGGAGCTTGTCGTAGGCTCTGCCGAGCGCCATCCAGCCGGGAGGCCGTTGCTGCGCAGGTGTCCTCCGCAGATCGTCGAGGCGGTCGGCCGCGTTCCCCGTGCTCGGTGGCCTTCACCACGACTATCGCCGGGCCGCGTAGTTCCGCGCTTCTCGACGGACCAGCATGGGAGCCAGTACGGGGGATGGCATCCGAAGGAAAGCGCTTTGGCAGGCAAAGAGAAGTCACGGAAGGGTCCCCGCGGTAGATAAGCCAGTCACATGCGCTGCGCGGCAGCAAACCTTCTCTCCGTTCCCTTTTAGTTCAGATACTGAGCCCGCGCGTAGCGGCGCCCTACTTGTCGCAGGAGGTCCGAGATGGTTCGGGTAGGCCAACCTTTGTTTGGGGCGCTTGCGCTCACATGGATCGCAGTCATGGCCGCTTCGGGTGGGTGCAGCGGCGGCAAGCCTGCCTCCGGCTTCCCTGGCGCTGGGAGCTCGAGCGGCGCGCCGGACTTGACGGGTGACTCCGGCGACAACTCAAGCAGCGGAGGCTTTCCGGTCGGCAGCAGCAGCGGCTTGGACCTGGACACCGGAACCATCGCTGCCCCATGCCCCAACGGCGCGACGGGCTGGTGTAGCAAGGTGGACACGAGCTGCAGCTCGAGTTCACCGACGACGCTCACCGGCAAGGTGTTCGACCCCGCGGGAAAGAACCCGCTCTACAGCGTGGTGGTCTTCATTCCCAACGACGAAAGCACCCTGCCGGCCATCACACAGGGGACGCACACCTGCAACACGTGCGACGTGCCCATCGGCAACTACGTCGTCGCGACGACGACGGACTACACGGGAACGTTCACCCTGCAGGGCGTCCCGACGGGTACGGGCGTGCCGGTCACCGTTCAAATCGGCAAGTGGCGTCGCACCGTCCCGGTCAACATCATGGCAAGCTGCGGCACCACGACGGTTTCGATGTCGCCCACGGCGACCCCCCTTCTGCGCCTTCCGGGCAAGAAGAGCGAGGGCGACATGCCGCAAATGGCGCTGCTCACGGGCGGGTGCGACGATATGGCCTGCTTCCTGATGAACTTGGGAATCGATTCGGCCGAGTTCACGGCACCGGGCGCGGGCGGCCGAGTCTCCGTCTATCAAGGCAACAGCATGCCTCTCGGGGTTGGCGGGGCCGGCCCCACGTTGTCGAACGGCACGGCCGGCAACTGCACGACCACGAGCTGTCCCCTATGGTCAACGGTGCAGGGCTTCGAAGCCTATGACCTGGCCCTCTTTTCCTGCGAGTGCGGCGAGGGAATGGGCATCAACGAAAACGCGACCTCGTACGGCAATCTCCGCACCTGGCTCAACGAAGGCGGCAAGGTCTTCGCGAGCCATTACCACTACACATGGTTTGAGGACAGTCCCTCCGCGGACTTCAAGGGCGTCGCGAATTGGGGCAATACCGGCGATAATGACATCGCGGGCAACGGGGGCACCTATGACATCGACACGTCGTTCCCGAAGGGTGCGACGTTCGGCCAGTGGCTTGGCGCTGTCGGGGCAACCGCCAGCGCCGGGCCTCCGCCCACTATCGACCTGACGATCGTTGCCGACAGCGTGAAGACCGTGAACGCGCCAACGAGCCGGTGGATCTATGACCCGAACGGCAATGACGTGAAGTACTTGTCTTTCGAGACGCCGATCGGAGGAGCCCCTCCACCGCCTGACGCCGGGCCCGAGTCGGGAAAGCAGTACTGCGGCAAGGCGGTCTTCACGGATCTGCACACCGGTGGAAGCCTGTTTGCGACGGCGGCCAGCGTGCCTGCCGACTGCAAGACAGCCAATCTGACCTCGCAGCAGAAGGCGCTCGAGTTTCTCTTCTTCGACCTCTCGGCGTGCGTCACCGACGACACACAGCCGGTCAAGATCATCCCGCCGCCGCAGTGAAGCCGGCGGCGCGGAGCGCTGGTGCAGACGCGCCCGCGGTACGTCACGACGATTCGCGGTCCCGTGCGGGATCTCTCGCAAGCCGAGGCAGAACTGATGGATGCCGACGAACGACATCCGCTCGGGAAGGACCGAAAAGACATCGGGAACGTTGGCCACCTGCGTTGCGCGTTCGAAGTCCGCGGATGGTCCTCGACGCTCCGCCCGGACATGCGCCTTAGGCCGGGCCAGACGCCAACGCGGTTCCGGGCGACATTGTCACCGACTCGTCGGCCGACTGACGCGCGCGGTTCGAATATTGCCTCCTACCGCGCTCGAAGACCGGTTGGCTCCTACGCTTGCTCGTGCACGAAAGCGTTCGATCTGCGCGATGAGCGGCCCCATCTCGAGGCGACGCGCGGTGGCGTCCGCCTCCACCACCAGCTCGATCGAGCGAGCGCGCACCGCCTTCCCGCCCTCTTCGGACATGGCCTCCGCGAGCGCAAGTTGCGTGCGCGCGAGCTGCGGCACGAACCCGAGCGCACCGTTCATCTCGAGAGCGTTCTCGAGGTGTTCGACGGCGTCGCTCCTCCGCTCCAGGAGGTTCGCCAGCTGGCCCAAGAAATAGGAGACGGAGCCCTGGTAGAAGCAAAAGTTCGTCGGCGTGTTGTGGTGCGGGTATGGCTGCAGGAGCTCATAGAGGACCTCGGCCCGATCCCGGTCGGCGAGCGCCACCGCCACGTGGCTCAGCTGCGCGAGCGTGTTCAGATAGCCAAGATCTCGCGTGATATTCTCGAAGCCCGCCTCCGCCATCGCATCGAAGGCCCGCCGGGCCTCCTCCATGTTGCCCACCTCGACCGTGAAGCGAAGCTCGTGCGCCCGAAAGGTGGAGAGGGCCCAGGCCCACTCGAAGTCGGTCCTCCACCCGTCGCGCGCGGCGCTCTGGAGACTCGAGACCCCCGTGCGCTCGTACGCCAAGAGCAGGCTCTCCATGATGAAAAAGAACTTCCCATAAGGCAGCCGGAGCTGACGGCTCTTCACGGCGAGCTCCTGAAACTTGGTCTGCGCGGCCTGAAAATCGCCGCGGTGAAAGGCCATCTGCGCCCGGTGGCGTTCGTAGTGCCACAGCATCTCCGGACGCCGCAGCAGCCGTCCCAGGCGGCCGATCTCCTCGACGGTCTCCATTGCCGCGGAAATATTGCCCTGGTGCAGGAATGCCTGGTAGCGCGCGACTTCCGCCTCGCCCCGGTTGAATGAGGTGTGATAGGCGCCGAGGTGCCGAATCTCGTCGGTTGCTTCGAGGAGCTCGTCGATGTGATCCGGGCCCGATAGCGCATGAAGGCTGCCCTTGAGCGCCTCGATCAGATCCACATCGTCGCCTTGACGGGCGAGCGCGACGGCCTGTCTGCTCAGCTCCTGGCTCCTCTCGATCGAGAGAGAATACGGAGGGATGCCTGCGAGCTGACCGAGGACCCGGATGCGCAGCGAGCGCTGATCGTCCGAGAGGAGCTTGGACGCGTCCTCGAGCGCCTCCAGGGACAGCGGGTCCGACACGAGCGCCATGGAGGAGAACGGCCTCAGCCTGCGGACTGCCTCGGAGAGTAGGTCGGCGAAGCGGTTGCTCCGGGCGATGTCGATCGCCACCTCGACGGATTTGCGCGCGTCGCGGATGCGGCCCGAAAGGTGAAAGGCCGCGGCGAGAGCCAGAAGAAGCTCGCAATGACTCCTCGCGTCCCCGTCGCCCCGAAAGCGCCGAGCGTCAAGGGCCCAGCCAAAAAACTCCGCGGCATCCTCGTAGGCGAAGCCGTGCATCGCCGCCTCGCCCGCCATGCGCGCGTAGCGCTCGACGACAGATGGATCCGTGCAAGGCAGCGCACGATAGTAGTGGTACGCGAGGTCGTTCACGCGAAAGTCGCAGCCCGATCGCTCCTCGAACGCGCGGGCGACGCGGCCGTGGAGCTCGACCCGGCGCGGGGTGGACAGCTCCTCGTAGAGGGCTTCGCGGATCGTGTCGTGGCTGAAGGCGTACGTCCCCGCCCGGCGCCGCGGCGCGATGAGGCGGGCGCGCACGGCCTCGTCGAGCCGTACGAGCAGCTCCTCAGCCTCGACACCGAGGGCGCTCCGCAGGACGGGGAGGTCGAACTCCTGCCCGAGGACGCACGCGACCTCGAGCGTCTTGCAGGCGGCGGCGGGCAGGCCGGTGAGCCTGTGGCGCAGCACGTCCTTCGCGACTCCCGGCACGGTGATGTCGTCCATGCGCAGCGACTGCGCCCCGCCGCGCTCACCCAGGGCCGCGAGTAGACGGGCGGTCTCCTGGAGAAAGAGGGGATTGCCGCCGCACTTCGTGTAGACGGTCCGCTGGACGTCGGCTGGGAGCGACATCCCCGTCGCCTCGGTGACGTAATGCTCGACGTCCGACGATCGCAGCCCGACGAGCTCGATGCGCTCGCAGGGACCGAGGCGGCCGAGGGCCTTGGCCCAGGCCTCGGAGCCGATGGGCAGCGGATCGCGCGCCGTGGCCACGACGAGCGCGGGGGCCCGCGAGAGCTCGGCGGACAGGAAGATGAGCAGGTCGAGCGAGGCTTCGTCGGCCCACTGAACGTCATCGATCAGGACCACGCGGGGCGTCATATCGGCGCACAGGAGCATGCGGCTCAGCTTCTCGAGAACCCAGAAGCGGGCAGCGATGGCGCTGCTCGCCGCGATGTCGGCCACGAGGTGACTGGCCTCCGGAGCCAGGCTCAGCTCGAGGAGGAGCTCCTCGGTCTCCTGCTTCGGGGTGGGGCCCAGCAGTCCCTCGCCGAGGATGTCGCGCAGAACCTGAACCCAGGGCCAGAACGCCGCCGTTCGCCCCCCCTCCAGGCATCGAGCGGTCCAGACGCCCACCTTCAGACGCCTTGCCATCACGGCGAACTCGCCGATGCAGCGCGTCTTTCCGATTCCCGCTTCTCCTGTGAGCAGGCAGAGGCGACCTCGACCCGCGTTCGCCTCGTTAAGCGCGCCGAGCAGCCGCTCCATCGCATCCGCACGGCCGACGAACGGATCGCTCGGCACGCGCGACTTCACTGGCTTCTCGGCAGGCCGCACGGCGGTCGTAGATTCGGGCGCCCTTGCGCTTGCGCGGATCGCGCCTGTGAAGCGATAGCCCTGACCTCGCACGGTCTCGATGGGATACTTCGCCTTCGCGCGCTGGCCGAGCACCTTGCGTGCTCGGCTTATGGTCCAGGGTACCGCGGTGTCATTGACATGCTCACCCGGCCAGATCGCGTCGAGCAGCTCTTCCTTGAGGACGACCCGGTCGTGGTTCTCGAGCAGATATCGGATGGCATCGAAAACCTTCGGCTGGACCGGGATTTCCGTGCCGGATCGCCGCAGCTTGTACGTGCTGACGTCGAGCTCGAAATCACCGAAGCAAAAACTCACGCCGCCCACTCTAGCCTCCCCGTCTCCGAGCACATCTCGGCCTCGTCTCTTCACGTTGCCGCCTGATTCGTCGGATAGTCTGCCTGCCATGTGCCACCGGGCACGACCGAGCGGCAGGCGCGGCATCACGTGCCCAGCTCGACACCGACGCCGATCCTCGCCCGAGACAATCTCACTGGAACATCACGAACGTCTGCCCCTCCGATGTAGGCCAGTTGGGGACCTGAAGGACCTTCCCGTTGAGGTTCAGCGTGACGAACGTCGGCTGGGACGACGCGACGAATACGTCAGTCCCGCGGAGGAACGGCAACGCGCTATACGCCGACGGGGAGCCGCCTTCGCTCCTTCCATCCTTGTTCGCGTCGTACATGAAGAGACCGACGGTGACCGACTGGCGGTTCGCATCTTGCGCGTTGGGCGCTTCGAAGCCATTCACGGTGAGGCTGTCCCCGAGGTCGTACCGGAAGGCGCCGGGCGCGTACCGGGCGATGACGGTCGTCTCCTTGTCATCGTCCGGGGTGGTGACGGGGTTGGTCGCGAGCGCGGCGATCGGATCCTGCGAGGGGACGAGGAAGCGGAGCCAGTAGTCGCTTCGCTTGAAGGGCTGAAAGTACGTGTGCCCGACGATGCCCCCATCGGGGGCAATCCCCTTGAACTCGTATTGCTGCAACCGTTTGGCTGACCATGGACCGATGAACCCGTCGGCGGCAATCGGAAAGCTCATCACAGGAGCGCCGCTGTCCTGAGGAGTGCTGCCGAGCTCGTAGACTTCGAGCGTGCCACCCTCAGGCACGACATTGTCGCCGAACGACTCGGACTTTCCCTCAATGGTCACCGTGGGATCGCCGCAATGGATCGTCGTATACTGGGGGTACTGCCCGTCCGGGACACCGGCCTCTTGGCCTTGCGCGGGTCGGCGGCAAGAACGAGAATTGGAAACAGCGCGAGCGCCACCCAGTGCAGGTTCGAACGGTCCTTTCGCGGGAACTGCACTTGGACGCGCTTCATTGCGACCCTCCTCTATCCGCAATCTGTCTTCGTCAACCCGAAACGAGCCCCACTGGGCCGCTCGCAGCGGTGTCTCGCGGTAGCGGTGCCACCGCACCGGTCGTCTCGAGCACGGTGCGGGCCACCAGCTCGGGCGAATCGAACATCGGGACGTGACCCACATCCTCAAGAACCACGAACCGAGCGCCCGGCACGAGAGCTCGGGCGCGTGCGCCGTATTCAGCGAGGGGGAAAATACGATCTCTCTCCGGCCATGCCAGAGTGATCGGACATGGATTGCTTTCGAGCGGGTCGAGCGCCTCTTGCCCGTCGAGCAGGTCGTCGGCGATGGTGCAGCCGAGCACGTCCCGCCCGAGCTCCACCAGCTCTGACGCGGTGACTCGATCCCCACGCGCCGCGTTGAGGCGCAGCGCCCAGCGGCGAAACCGGGCGGATTTCGCGAGGAGGGGCAGCAGCCGGCGACCGCGCCTCGTGACGCGAATCGTGCCGCGGAGTGCGGAAGGTCGATCGGGATCCCGCGTCCCTTGCCAGCAGCCCGCCGGCGAGAACGCGCACACGGAAAGGGCTCGCCCCCTGCGTGCCAGCTCCAGGGCGACCCAGCCGCCCATCGAGTTGCCCGCGAGGTGGGCGGTTGCCAGACCCAAATGGTCGAGCAGGCGCTCCGCGTCGTCAACGACGTGTGCAATCCGGGCAGGCTGCACGCTCGCGCAGGTTCCACCCCGGTGCCCGAGCGCCGTAGGGGCGATCGTGTCGTGCGTCGAAGCGAGAAGCGGCACGACGCGACCCCACATTCTCGCGCTGCCCAAGATGCCGTGAAACAGGACGAGCGGGGATCCCTCGCCTTGGCGGATCATCGGTGGCTGGCCCTTAGCGCGCCGCGACGGCATTGCTCCATCACAGCCCGACGAGGGCTTTGGTGGCGAGCGCACGAGGCGCAAACGGTAGCCCCGATTGTCTGGAGAGCGCCGCTCACGGCGAGTGTTCAAAGTCGCCGACCTGCGAGTACTTCGCCTCTAGCCCCGAGAATGCCGCGCTGCGGTCAGCGCAGTGGAGCGTCTCTTCGAGGGCGGCTGTGGTCACGTAGTTGACGATCTCGGGCCCGATCTGCGGCGGACTCAACGTTCCGCACTTGGCCAGATCGGCCAGCGTACTCGCGCCGCAAACCCCGTATTGACTGGCCACCTGGATGGCGGTCTGTCCGCTCGAGTTGGTCTCCCAGCAAAGGTCGGTCACGTCGAGGTGATTGGCGCTGGTGATACCGACAAGGCGCTTGGGAGCGGGAGATCCACTGTATGCCGACATGTCGCTCGAGTAGGGAACAACGGTGTCCGACATGCCGCCGATCAAGAGGACAGACTTGAGTGCCGACGTAGAAGGCACGACGGTGCCTCCGAGATCGGCAAGGGGCATATCGACTTCCACGTTGGGTTTGTTGCTGAACTGGGCGGCGTTCGAGGCGCCCTGGCTATGGCCGCTGATGCCGATCCGCGACATGTCCACGACGCCTCCGAAGGTCGCAAAGTCCCCCGTCTTGTTCGTCAGGGCGGAGATCATCGCGTCCACGTCGGCACTCAGATTCTGCGAACCATAGGCTACCCCCGTTCCCCCGGTGCATGCGCCGAAGCTCACAGTCACGAGAAAATCCGTCAGGAACAAGCCGGCGTGATCGGTAGCCACCGCAATGAAGCCTCGGCTCGCCCACTGAGTCATCGTGCTGAGCGACGCGGTCCGGAACGAGCCGGTGCCGTGCAAGAAGATGACGGCGGGATAGGGTCCATGGCTCGTATCGACCGGCAGATCCCTGTAGCAATTGCACGTCGCCAGCTTGTTCGCCGAGGCTGGGATCTTGCTGGCCTGGCCCGTGGGGAGATAGTCCTCCACGTTGTAGGTGACCTGGGCCTGCCCCGAGTCGCTTCCGAGCTGGGCCGGGTACCAGACCTCGACGGGCCGCATGCCACCCGTCATTGCCAGCTCTATGGTCTTCACGCCAACGGACCAGGGGCCGGCCGCGGATGTGTCGTCGGGGACCGCGAGAAGCTTGGCGCTTTCACAGCCGGCAACCTCACTCGGCACCGCCGCGTCCCCACTCGCCGGATTCCCGGTTCCTTGCGAGCTAGAACACGCTCCGGCCAGGACCAGGCACCCAAGGATCGTTGTCCGAATCATGGAACCTCTGCCCCTTACCCTCATCCCCCTTACTGTTCTGCGCACCACGGCGAGGGACATTTTTTTTGCAGTTTGGGCCATCACGCGTCTCTTGCCGGGGAACTCCGGAGAAAACCGACCCGACCTAATCCCGTTGCCCATGTATTCATACCTCCGATTTGTGCGGCCTTTCGATCACACGGACATCGCCAAGAAGCGGAGTCGTTTTCAGGTATTGCATCTCTTGCCTCAACGCTCGCAATGCGGCGAAAATAGTCGTCTTGACCCCCGAGCTTTACCCACTCTCGGACACCGAGAAGCCTGCGCGCCTCTACGCCTTCGCCACCACGCGAAGTGTGTACGTGCTTGGAGGCTTCCGCGCTCCTGTGCAAATGCTGGTTATTCGATTGGGCGGCGACTCAGGCGGCAGCGTGAAGAGACGAGGCCGGCGAGCATCACGTAGGGGCCTGCCGTGACCCTGAGGTGCTCGCTCACGCAGTGCTCATCCAGCTCAATGTTGTTCGTCTGGATCGTGGGCTTGCCGCCGCGCTGCATGGCGTCCCGCGCGTTGAGGACGAGGCTCATGATGATCTGCTCGATGTGGCCTCGGTCGGCCTTCACCTTGCCCAGGCAAGCGCCGGGGAGCAGCGTCGCCTCCACGTCCGCGCCCAGCAGTCGCCCGAGCATCTTCTCCATCCCCCGATGACCTGGTTCAGCGAGGCGCTTGGGCTCAAGCGGAACGGGAACGATGCGCCGGGACACTGCGGACGCGCACCGCTGCGGGCGGATCCCGCCACCTACCGGCTTCGGCACGGCCAACCACTTGGCGATGTACGCGTCGACGACGCCCGCGGTGTTGTAGTTCGATTGGTGCGCCCGGCTCAGCCCCGCGATGAGATGGCGCGCCGGTGCTCGGATGGGGACCTTCCGGTCCACCGCCGAAACGCTCGTGTGAAGGCACCTGGTGTCGCGAAGCCGAGAAGGTAAGCGACCTCGGTCAGGGAATATCGAGCCTCGCGCACGTAGGCCAGGGCCATCTCGCGCCGTGTGTCGTCGATGAGCCGGGCGTAGGTCATCCCTTCGGCCGAGAGCCGGCGCTGCAGCGCACGCGTATTCAATCCGATGGCGCGCCCGATCTCGGCCTGGGTTGGCTCTCCGCCGGGAAGTCGCTCGACCAGCAACGCTCGAACCCGATCGCTCAACTGCGCCTGACGCAAGCGCGCGATCGTCTCGTCAATGACCCGGTCGATGACGCGAGCTACCTCGGGTCTAGCACCTGCCAGGCGACTGTCGCACGCGCGCTTGTCGAACGTCATTGCGTCTTCAGGAGCCGAGAAGACGACGGGGGCGCGGAAGCAACGCGCAAACGGCGACGGGTCAGGAGGACTACTCCGGCGAAGCTCGACGCCAAGCGGCGCAAAGCTTCGGTCGGTTAGGATGCGGCAAATGCGGACCGTGACCGCGAAAAAGGCGTCGATCGATTCCTCGGGCGGTGGGGGCGATGCCGTGGTCCGCGCAGCAAAACGGTAAGAGCCTCGACGCTCGTCGAGCTTCATCGTCGCCCCCTCGGAGACGAAGCGGAAATATCGGACGCTCCGCTCGAACACCTCGCGCAGTGTACCGCTGGACAGAATGGCGAACCCGAGCGCCTGAAAGGTCGTCGGCGAGATGTGCCGCGCCACCTCAAGGCCGAAGCAAGGATCGCGGGTCTCCGCAATGGCGAGGCGCCACACACGGGCCGTGGTCTGGACTGGAATGCGCGCATCGGGATCCTCCAACGCCGCGAGATCCACACCCGCTTGAGCGAAAAGCGCCGCTGGATCGCAGCCACGTGCACGCAGGGCCCGGGCGATGACCAGTCCCCAGCTGCTCAGCCCCGTGGGTGCGCGCGACACCTCATCGACCAGCGAAGGCGAGACTCGATCCGTTATCATTGCAGGGGCCAAGGGCGGAGCATGCGCCGGACCTTGTTGAAATCGTGAAGTAGCGGCGGCTCCTCGGCCGGCCTGAGAATCAGGTCTGCCAAGACAACAGCCCTCAGGGGGCAAGGAGCCGCCATGAAGAAGAGAGCCGTAGTCAGGGGACGGAAGCAAGAGAAGACGCCGGTGGGGATAAGCGTGGCGATGCAGCAACTGATGCTGCCGCTGCTGCTGGCGATAGACGCTACGAAGAAGGGCTTGCTGTCGTTCGTGCAGCAGATGGGGATGGTCGCCCTCTCGGAGCTGCCGGTCACGGAGGCGGCGATGATCGCCGGGCCGAAGGGCCAGCACATCGACGGACGCACCCACCATCACTGGGGCACGGGCACCACGCCCGTTGGCTTCGGAGGCCGTCAGGCGTCGTTGCCGTATCCGCGTGCGAGCCCGGGGACAGGGCCGAGGCGGAGAGGTGACGCTGCCCAGCATCGAGGCGCTCCGCGGCGCGAGCAAGAGCAACGCGTCGCGCGCCCTCGTCGACGGGACCACCAAGAAGCTCGCAGCGTTCGTGTCGCGCAAGCTCGACGCGGTCGACCTCGTCGCGATGTTCATCGACGGCATCGAGTTCGCCGGGCACTCGGTGCTCATCGCGCTCGGCGTCACGATCGACGGCACCAAGACCCGCTCGGCATCTGGGCGGGGTCCCCGGAGAACACCACCGTGGTCACCGAGCTGCTGTCGAATCTGGTGACGCGCGGCTTGCGCGTCGAGCACTCGATGCTGTTCCTCATCGACCGGTGCAAGGCGATCCGCAAGGCGTTGCGCGACGTCTTCGGCGGTCGCGCGGTCGTGCAGCGCTGTCAGGTCCACAAGGCCCGCAACGTCCGCGATCATCTGCCCGAGGCGCGACGCGCGTACGTCGCCAAGCAGATGCGCGATGCATACGACTCGGCGACCGCCGCCACGGTCAAGAAGAAGCTCTTGCAGCTCGCCTCCGGTTGGACTCCAACGGCCACGACGACGCTGCCTCGAGCCTGCGCGAGGACCTCGACGAGACCCTCACCGTGATGCGCATCGGCCTGACGGACCCGCCGCGTCGGACCTTCGCCACCACCAACCCCATCGAGAACATGAACGGCTCGCTCCGTCGCGCTGCTCGCAACGTCAAGCGCTGGAAGGAGAGGCTATGATCCGTCGCTGGGTCGCCCTCGGCGTCGCCCAGGCCCAGAAGGGCGTCCGCCGCGTGAAGGGCTACGTGAACATGCCCTCTCCCTCGTCGCCGCTCTCCGGCCCGCCGCCGCGACCGCGGCGTCCGAGAAGAAGGTCGCTTAAGAAGCCCAACGAGCCGCCGCCACTACCCGAAGTTCAAGTTCTCGTGAAATCTGCGACGCGGCGCGGTCGCGACCATCGGCGGCTGACGTCCGCCCACACGAGCAATCCCCGGGCGGTGGCGTCCGAAGGGAAGCGCTCTGGCAAGCAAAGAGAAGTCACGCAAGGGTCCTCGCGGTAGACAGTAGTATGCACCGGGCAAAGCGCTCCTCGAACTCGACCCGCTTCTCGAGGACTCGACCCGCTTCTCGAGCATCAGGATCGGGCCCAGACTGCCCGCACCCCGCCACATCTTCACGCCGCGGTTTCCCGGGAAATCATGCGAGAGTCGTCGGCGATTGGTTTCTTGACAGTACGGGACGCGCGCCAAGCGCCGCGTGGTGTTTCAGCGGCGACGACATCTTGCGTCGTTGGCGCGCAGCGTTGGCCCGAGGTGCACAGTTATTGGTCCGTGCTGCGGTGGATGCACGGACAGCGCGCAGAGTAGGATTCCGCGCTGCTTTGCTGGGCCCGGCCTCGTCGTCGCCCGCGCCGGAGCGCTCCCTGACTGGAGGGGCGATGAAGACCCATCTTTGGAAGCGAATCTCGCTCGTGTTGCCCCTGGCGTTGACGGCGTGCGGCTCGAGTACCGCGAGCAGCCAGGGCTCGCCGGACGCGAGCGCCACCATGGAAGCGGGAACGATCGGAACCCCTCCGGGCCCCGCGGCGGCGTGCCCGGTCGTCGTGAGCGCAGCCGATTGCGACACGACCCAGCGGCCGATCGTGTTCGTCCACGGGACCTACTCGTCGGGCGGGGACATCGAGCACATGGCGGCTCTGCTCGGCAGCAACGGTTTCTGTCAGGATCACATCGTGGCGATTGACTACGATTCAGTCGCGGCCAGCGTGACGAGCATGTCCGGCGTCGACAGTCCAGGCGCCGACTGCACCGCTCCGAACACGCCGGTCGGGTGCGGAATGATCGATGCGGCCATCGACGCGATCCTCCAGAAATTTCCTCAGTTCACACAGGTGGACCTCATGGGGCATTCGCAAGGCACGTTCCATTGCGGCACTTACCTCGCAAACCACGCCAACAAGGTCGCCCACTACATCAATTTCTCCGGCATCCCCGATATCGGCAACGTCGAGACGCTGAGCCTGTCGTCCCAACGCGACCTCTTTGATTGCCCGCACTTCGCCACCGGCACGTCGATTTGCGCCTTCGCCCAAACGGCGGATGGGGGCTCCGAGGCTGTTCCACCAGCAACCCAGTTGGCGGGCGAGTGCTCTGTCGCGGCAGACGGAGGAACCGTCTACGAAGGGACGGACGACGGAGGAACGGACGGGGGGCCCGGTTGCAACGTGATCCAGTACGAGCTCATACACCAGGATCACTTCGCCGTGGCGGCCTCCAGGGACTCGTTCGTCCAAGTCTACAAGTACCTGACGGGCAAGGAACCGACGTACACGGAGATCCAGTGCGGGGACGACCCGGTCACGGTGGAAGGCGTCACCGAAACCTTCGCGGACAACGTGCCGCAGCAGGGGACGATCGAGATCCGCGAGGTCGGCCCGATGCCCCGAAACACCTCGACTGTGATGATGGCGACGCCCGATACGACGGGGCACTTCGGGCCGATCCAGCTGAGTCGAAACGTGCAGTACTCGTTCACGAGCAACGCCCCCAATGGCACGCCGATCGGTTACGCGTATTTCTCGCCGTTCCAGCGGGACAACCGTCTCATGCGGTTGTTGACGCCCTCGAGCTCATCGGACGGATCCCCCGTTGGCGGCATCGTTGCCAGCGAGACGTTCGCCAAGGTCGTGAAGAGTCCCTCGACGGTCGTGGCCATCGCGCGCTGGGGCCAAGGCGGCTTCCGCCAGGACCTTGGCGCGAGCCTGACGGTCAACGGCGTCGAGGTGCTGGACAGCGCGAACTCGGGGACGCAGGCGGCCATGACGGGGGCCTCCAGCGGGGGGCTCGCACCGCTCCAGGGCGGGGTGGCTGCCATCTTCATGGAGGACGCGAACATGAACGGCAAGACCGACTTGGGGCTGGTCTACGACACGACGTTCATCGCATTCACCGACGTCTTCATCAGCGCATCGAAGCCGGCCTTTGTCGACCTGAGCTTCACCGGAGGGTCCGAGGATCCCGCCACCGTGGCGATGCCGCTCGTCATCGACAACTGGCCCTCGACGCAGGGGCTCGTCTACATGATGTTCCAGTAGCCGGCGAGCTGTCTACAAACTGCGCGGGAAGATGAAGGCGTCAGCCTTTAGGTCCCGTCGGCTTCCAGGCGCAGGTAGTCCCACTCCAGCGTGGCGCCGGCGCCCGAGTCCCGGATCGTGAGGGTGTTGGCGCCGGCCTTCAGTAGGTTCGCGTCGAAGAGGAGCTGCGTGTCCCAAAACGCGCCGTGGCTGCCCAGTCGAACGACCGAGTCGGTCGGATTGCCCGGCTGGAAAGAACCGATCGACGTGCCGTTCACGCTCACGGTCAGGTTGGCGCCGTCGCTCGAGGCCAGTGCGAGATAGAAGCGTCCCATGCTTCCCGTGGTCGGTGCGTTGGCCAAGGTGAAGTTCACCGTCCACGTCTGGGCGCCCATCATGGAGTAGTTCCAGACCGTCGAGTAGTCGTCCTTGCCCACGGTGTAGTCGACGCCAGTGCCAAACTGGGACGAGTAGTTCACATACGAGGTCGCCCAGAGGGAGTAATTATAGGGGCCGTTCACGAACTCGTGGGAATCGCGGTCCGGCACACCGATCTCCCAGACAGTCGCGGCGGTGCGGGGGGGCGTCCACGACACCGTTCCGAGGTTCACCGTCTGCCCGACCGCGACGGTGATGTCCGTCGTGGTCTTGAAGGTGCCCGGTGCTCCTGGGCCGAACGCCCACAAGGCGTACGTTCCGGCGATGACCTGCGGGATCGCGAAGGACCCGTCCGCTCCGGTCTTGACCCAGAACTGATAGGTAAAAAACTGGTCTTCAGGATCCACGCCGTCGTCGGGAGCGAGGCCAATCCACATCCCGGCAGGCGATGCGTTGGGCGCGCCCGGGTCGGTGATGGCGAAGGTTCCGCTCACCGTGCCGCGTCCGCTCTCCTGCACGTAGTTCCCCTCACCGGTGTTCACGAACCAGGTGTAAGGCCAAGCGCCTTGTTCGGCTTTGGCCTGCGCAATCGCGTCGGCGAAGAGCACGTCGTGAAGGTTCGCGCTCTCTACCGGTACCTTGTTGTTGTAATAAAAGAAGGGGCCGTAGACCTTGCTCAGCGTAACCCCTGCCGCGATGGACTCGTCGACCTCCGCCTGAAGGTAGTGGCTGCCGCCGAGCATGTTCAGTAGGTTCGGACCGGGTCCGTCGGCGATGTTGCCCATGAGCTCCCGCTTTTTCGGCCCGCCGTTGTAGAATTCGCCGCTGGGCTTGGTCACCCAGATTCCGATGCCCGTGCTCGTGGAGCTCCATCCCCAGGCGTCCTGGTCGCCAAAGTCGGCGCTGTAGCTGTACTTGCACTCGTATTGGCCCTTGTAGATGCCTGTCGTCAGGAGCCTCACTTCCGCGGGGGCGCCGGCAACTGCGACGGAGTTCGCCCAGTCGGCAGGGGTGCACATTTCCTTGTCACGCATGGCATCGACGCTGAGCCAATCGAAGATGGTCCCGTTGTAGACGTTCGAGCGCCATTCGCCGCCGTTGACGGCACCGTAGCTGGCAGGGTGCGTCAGGATCCCTGTCGCGTAGAAACCGCTGCTCCCGCGAAGAAGGGTGTAATCGACGTCCACATCGAGGTTGTTGGTGCTGCCGGTCGTGTGAATGCGGACCTCGGCTTGGTCCCCGCCGTTCGTCGCCGGGTCGGCCGACAACGTGTAGGTGCCATTGCCGGCCTCCAGCTCCCAGTAGACCTTCCCGCCCCCCACGCCTCCGGCGAGGATGTTCTGTCCGTCGTATGTCCAGGTATTGATCTGTCCGCTCGCCTTCGTGATGTCGATGGACACGATCCCGTTGTCCAGAGTCACGTTGTCGCCGTTGTCGTGCACCGTGACGTCGGCGCCTCCCGGCCTGATGGCGCCGGCGACGTTCGTGGCGGTGCTCGGACACGGCAGCCGTGTCATGCCGGGGTAGTCCGTGCCCTGGGTGATGAGGAAGCAGGGGCCCGAGTCGATGGAACCGGGGCCGTCTGTCGACGAAACGGTGGATCCGTCGCTGGGCGTGACCGTCGATCCGTCGGAAGACGTGACGGGTCCGTCGGACGACGAGCCCAGCGAGCCGTCGTCGGAGTCAGCGGGATTCGAGCCTTCGTCGCTCCCCGGGCCGCTGCCGTGGGCCCCTGCGTCGCTGTCGTTCGAGCCCGAGCCGCACCCCCAGCCTACCGCCGCGAAGAGGAGCGTATGCCCGGCGATTCGACGGATGCGGCTCATCTTCTCCCCTTCCGCCTAGGTCACTAGGGGGCGAGCGCCGCGGACCTTTCCAAAATGATCTCGGCAAGGTTCCCTCCGCGCCGCGCCGTTGGGCGCCGTGCTAGCGTGCGCGCATGAAGCCCGCCTGCTTGGGCTTTGCGGCAATCTCGTTCGTGGCGGGTTGCGGGCGCACGCTGGGACTCGGCACGGACCTCGTCTGGTCGACGGGCTTCGAGACCGGTGATCTGTCCGATTGGAGCGCGCCGCCAGGGACAGGCGGGGCATTCGAGTCGGACGCGGGCGGGGCCGATCCTTCGGTGACACCCACGACCGAGCAAGCCCATACGGGGGCGTACTCGGTCAGGTTCGCGAGCGTGGCCGCCGTACAGGGCTCGCCGTACTCGCCCGGCGGAAGTTGCCTTTACAAGGAAGGGGAGTTCCCGCAATCCGCTTACTACAGCGCCTGGTATTACATTCCGGCCTTCTACGAGACTCTCAGCGCGTGGAGCCTCCTGAAGTTCATGGTGCCGAACGGCGCCTCGGCGGAGGATGCCGACGGCGTCGACGCATCCACCTCAGCGGAGGCGACGGAGTCGACCGCGTTGGGGCGCGCCATTGGTGCCAGCGAACTCTTCGACCTCAGCGTGCTCTCTCTTCCGGGCCAACTGATGACGCTCGTCTTGTTCGACGCGCGGCATCAGTACCTCGGGTCCCCGCTTCCGGATCCGGTTCCTTACCTGCCGATCGGACGCTGGTTTCAGATCGAGAGCTTCTACCGGAACGACTCCGGCCCGGGCGGCGAGCTCGCCGTGTGGCTCGACGGCGTTCCCATCTACGACGTCCAGCGTCCGACAGGCGGAGAGACGCCGTTCATCGTGTTCGCCGTCTGCAGCCTCGTCAACGAACTCTCCACGCAGTCCGCAACGCTCTACCTGGACGACGTCGCCATAAGCTGGACCCGGGTGACTCCCCTCGGAGTGCTGGTGCAGCCGTGAAAGGAGAGGCGCGACGGCTGCGCCCCCGTCAATCGCATGTGCCGGAACAAGGGACGAACGTCCCCTCACTCGCCTGGACGGTGACCGACGCGCCTGTGAGCCCGGCCGCGGAAGCCGTGACCGTGATGGCCCCCGCACCTGTCGCCTGCACGAGCGCGAAGGCCACCCCTTGGTAGGCATTGCGGACGTGACCACGGAACGTCTCCTGGACCATGCTTCCGCTGTCGACGGCGACGATGGCGCCGGGACCCGTGATGGCGAAGGTCACCGGAGTCGAAGAACTGGTCACGACCTCACCATGGGCGTCCGAGATGCCGGCCCTGATGAAGGACATGTCATTCCAGTCGGTCAAGACCGTCGGGTGATCGGCCGTGAGAACGATCTGGGTCGCGTCCGTTCCTGTGGCGGCGGGGGAGGTCTTGGTCGCCCCCCACACCGTTTGCCACGCGTACCCCTGGCTCCGCACGGTTCCTAGCTCGTCCATGAGCGCCCCGTCGTTGCCCACGACGGGCCATTGTTCGTACGCCTCGCCCAGATAATCGGTGCCCGTCCAAATGAACTCCCCCGTGAACGCGGGGGTGGCCGCGATCGTCGTCCAGGTGCTCGTCTGCTGGCCGTTCTCGGTCAGTAAGCCCGACGTCGTGGGTGCGTTAACCTCGGCAGTCAGTACGGAATTGACGTCGTAATTGTCTCCCCAGACGTCGAGGAGTTCGTTCGTGGGGCCCCCGACGTCGCCGCTCGTGGCAGGGTTCAAGAGGGCCTGCGTGTCGTAGTGCGCGGGGTCGAGCTGGTGACTGATGGCGACCATCTCGGTCAGGATCGGAGTGCGTGTCGTGATGGAGTCGTGGATCTCGTTGCCCATGCTGTAGAGGGCCACGCTCGGGTGATTGCGGTCGCGCATGATCCAGCCGGAGAAATCCACCTCCCACCACTTTGTTCCCTGCGCCGCCGAGGGCAACGGGGGCATTCCCGTGGGGGTCGTCGAGGCCTCGTTGAAGTAGGCCGCGTAGTCGCCGACGTCTGCGTACTTGTGCTCGGTCCAGACGTCGGTGAACTCGTCGAGGACGAGAAATCCCATCCTGTCGGTGAGGTCGAGGAAATCGGGGCTGGGTGGGTCATGCGCGGTGCGGAAGGCATTGACTCCCAGCGCCTTGAGCTGCGCGAGGCGCCTCTGCATGGCGCGCTGCGGTGCGGCCATTCCTAGCCCGTGGTAATCTTGATGGTTGGCGATGCCCTTGAATTTCACGGGCTTGCCGTTCAGGGTCATGCCCCCCTTGAACTGAAGATCGCGGATACCGAATGGGGTGACGTCGTCGTCCACCGTCGCGCCGCCGACCTGCACGTTGGTCAAGAGTTGATACATGTTCGGCGTGTCGAGGTCCCACATCATGGGATTGGTGACCGGGACGCTGAACGAGAAGGCGGCCGACGCGCCCGCGCCGATGTTCTGCGCGGCCGTCATCACGGGCGCGAGCACGGCGCCGGTCGGATCGCTGACGATGGCCTGCACGGCCACGCCTTGAGCCGTCGTGCCCGAATTGACGACGGAGGTCTGAACCCTGACGGTCGCTGATGCGGCTGTCGGCGATGCGACCTGCACGAAGGTGGCCCACTGGTCGACGTGCACCGGATCGGTTGCGAGGACGCGGACATGGCGGTAGATGCCGGCCCCCGCGTAGAAGCGTTCGGCGGGCTGCACGGAGGTGTCGCAGCGAACGGCCATCACGTTGTCCGTCGTTCCGAACTGGACACTCCCCGTCATGTCGTAACGCAAGCTCACGTAGCCGTACGGATGGTGGCCGAGGTGAGTACCGTTGATGTAGACGTCGCTGTTCTCCATGATGCCGTCGAACTCGACGTAGACCTCCTTGCCCGACAAGGACCCGTCCAGTGTGAAATGCTTTCGATACCAGGCGACACCCGACGGTACGTAGCCTCCCCTTCCGGTGGTCGCGGCTGCTTCGGAGAACGGATTGCCGGGAGGCGTCGCCCCCTCGATGGCCCAGTCGTGCGGGACGTTCAGCGACCGCCAGGATGTGTCCGCGAACGTGGTACCGCTCGCGCCGGGTGGGTCGCCTAAGTAAAACAGCCACCCGGTGTCAAAGGGCAGAATCGTCCGTACCCTGGTCATCGGGTTGCCGGGGCCGCCGTCCGCGTCGAGGGTAGCGTCTTCGCCCAGGCTTCCATCGGCGGCTCCTCCGGAGCTGGAGCTCGCGTCGCATCCCGGGCAAGAGTCGGCGGAGCCGGTGCCCGTGCCGGCGCTGCCCGAGCTCCCTTCCGACGTGCCGGTCGTCGACGCACTCCCTTTTTGCGAGCCCTGGTTACCGCACCCGACCGCCGAGAGGGTCCACGCGGCGAAAGCCACGAGAGTTGCCATCAAGGAGCTCCTCATGTGGGCACTCCAATCGAGCGTGCGCGTAGCCGGCGCCTCCGACTCAGGCCGAGACCCGCCAACAGCAGGCCAACGCTTGCCGCACCGCGAAGAGGCGGATGCCTTGCTCCCACCGATTCGCAGCCGCACCCGGATTTCTCCCCCGTGGCGATGCCGGTCTCCCCATCCGGAGCGCCGGCGTCCGTCGACCCTTCGCTGCCGCTCCCGCTGCTGGATCCACCGCTGGACGATCCGGCGGTCGACGGGCAGGCGCTCGTCGTGGCGTCAATCTCCGCTCCACCGTCGCCTGCACTCGTACCGCCGCCGCCGCCATCACCGGTCGCGCCGCCGGAGGAGGCCGCCACGCTGCTCGTCCCGCTGTCGGAAGGGTCGTAGACGAGGCCCGTCTCGAAGCAGCCAAGGTCGGGCGCGGCCCCGGCGAACGGCAGTCCGACGTTCGTGCCCTTATCGATGAGGTCACTCGTCACCGCGAGCCGGAGGAAGGGCAACACCGGCAGGCTGCCGTCGGCGTTGCGCGCGCTGGCCATGCCGGCGAAGCTGGTGGTGTCCGTCGGAGGGACGCAGACGGTGCCGCCCGCCGAATACGGCGCGGGGCAAGAGGCCGGCGGCGCGAACGCGACGCTTTGAAAGTCCGCCTCGGCGACGTTGAGATTCAGATTCGCGTCCCACGAGTTGAACTCGTCGCTGATTGGGCCGCCGTTAGTCATGTTCGCGAGCAGCTCGTTGTGGTTGTTGGAAAAGGCGAGGTTGTTCCGCAGGAACCCGACGGAGGTCACGGTCGTCCCATCGAGCCCGAGCATGTTGACGTCCGTCCCGTTGTTGAACGAAGTGTTGTTGTAAAAAAACGGATTGACGATCTCGTGGTTGGCGTAAAGACCATTCGCCTTGTTGTAGAAGGCGCAGTTCTGTTCGATGACGTGCTGAGGCACGATCCCGGCCGGCACGTTGGTCTGGGGGTCGCCATAGCCACCCCCTTTGAAGCCATTTCCGTTTCCGGCCGCGAGCGGCACCGCGTTGCCGTTCTCAATTGCGTCAGGCTTGTAGCCGCTGTACCAGGCCCACGAGTACCTGACCATGCAAGCGGCCTGGGAGTTGATGAAGTCCCACGAGTCGTCGCTGTTCCACCACGCGCGGCACCCGATGAAGACGTTGCCCGTGTTGCTCGTCTGGTCCGGGTGACAGCCGAATCCGTCGGCGCTCTGCCCGTCGCCGTTGGAAGTCAGCGTGTCTTCATTTTCGTGCGAGTCGCAGTTCAGGAACGTGTTGTTCCCTCCCTCCTGCACGAAGAAGCCCGGGCCCATGTTGTGGTGCGCGTCGAGCAGCTCGAAGACGTTGTTGTTGCCCGTACGGACGTAAACGCACCACGATTCGTGGTTGAGGTCGTTGACCTGCAGTGTGCCGGTGAGCTCGAGACCCTTCAGATACAGCCAGTCGGCCTCGACGTGCACCCCCACTTGCCGGCACGAGTACTTGCTCGTGTCGGTGATGCCCGAGAAGTCGAAGCGCGGCTTTTCACCCGGATAGGCCCAGTACCGGATCGGGTTTCCCGACGTGCCGCTCTTGGTGAGGTCGACAGCGTCAACCGTCGCGGTGGGGCTCGAGCAGGTCGACGTCGCGTCCGTATAATTGTACGTCCCTCCCCGGAAGTACACCGTGTCACCGGGAGCTGCCACGGTCTGCGCGTGCGCCCAGGAGGCGAACGGGGTGGCCTCCGAGCCCGCGGCCGAGTCGCTCCCCGTCGGGGCGACGTAGTAGGTCGCCGCGCGCGCCGAGGTCGGCGCGAGGAGAAGGATGAGAACCGCCACCGGCACTCCCAACCGGGAACCTCTCATGTCGCTGCTCGACGCTCCGCCGCCCGTCATCGCCACGAAGCACTAGGGGGCTCCGGGGCGAGACCTTGCCGAAAGAAAAACATTCATCAGTTTCGGAGCCGTCACCCCTGATCTGGAGATGAGCTTCGTGCAAGCGATGGGAGCGTCCGCCGCTCTCGGCGCCACGTTCGCGGTCGCGGCGGCAGGATGTGGCAGCGGAGCCGCCCGCGGCTTTCCGCTCGGACCCGAGGGTGGGGCGCCGACAAGCTCGTCAACGTCGAGCGGTAGCGAATCCATGAGCGATGGCGATTCCACGAGCGACGGGGCCACCAGCGGCGGCGGGTCAGGCGGGACGACGGGAGGAACAAGTTCGGGGTCGAGCTCGACGGGTGCCAGCGGCAGCGGCTCCGGCTCGGAGGGCGGCTCCGGGTCGGGCTCTGACTCGGGCTCCTCGCTGTCCGACGCGAGCATTCCTACCGGCCCCCCCGCGACCGGCCCCGACGGAGGGGCGGCCTGCCCCTCGCTCGCCGGCGTCGCCGACAACGCCTTCCCCCGCTGGCCGATGCCCAATCCGCCGGCCGCGAACCTCCCGAACCCATTCAGCTACTCGGACCTCGGCAACGGCACCGTGCGTGACGAAGTCACTGAGCTCGTATGGCAGAAGACTGTCGATCAAACGACGCAGGCCTTCACGTGGGCGGACGCGCCCGCCTATTGCGAGTCGCTCACGCTCCCTCCGCCGGCCGGGTACGCGTGGCACGTGCCGACGCGGATCCAGACCTTATCTCTCGTGGACTACACCACGGAGGCCGCGATGGACGGGCCGTTCCTGGGGAGCGGCCAGCCCCCGGGCGGGAAGTACACATGGACGGCGACGCCGTGGGTGGTCTCGCAGATCGCGACGAAGGCGCAGGACGCGTGGATCGTCAACTTCGGCGGGGGCGGAGGCTTGACGAGCAACGCGGGGTCACAGTCCTCGGCCGAGTACGTCCGGTGCGTGGCATCGCCGCCCGTGACGCCGCTTCCGTATCCGCATTACGTGGAGGGCGGCCCAGGCGAGGTCGGCGACGTGCTGACGGGTCTCGTCTGGGTGCAGGCGAGCTACCTCACGCTCCTCTCGCAGAGCGACGCGATCGCTTACTGCGCGAGCCTGGGCCTCAATGGGCATACCTGGCGCCTGCCGAGCGTCAACGAGCTCGCTTCGCTCGTCGACGACAATCCCCCGATTGCGAAGGTGTCGCCGGCGATCGACCAGTGCGTCTTCGCCGACACCGCCCCCAGCACGTATTACATGTCCTCGTCGACCGTCGGCACGACGCCGTGGGCGCTGAACTACGAAGACGGATTCGACTCCCACGCCCAGACCGCGGGGTACGTGCGCTGCGTGCGTTGACCTTTACGGCGTCACTACGAAGGCGCGCGACCCTTATGACGGTGATCAGGGATTGCGTTCTGACGACAGGCGACGCGCATCCGCCAAAGCACCTGCGTGCGCGTGACCGCCGAAACCGTGTGGTGTCCACTCCGATGCGCGGCACTCCCTGCGTCGCCGCGCACAGCACAGTGCGGGCCCTCTACGCCAACTATGGCGGGAGCCTGTATCAGGTCCGGCGCGCGTCGGACGGCACCGACTGCTCCCTCGATACCTGGACGCGCACCATCGCGGCGAGGGTCGTCTATAAGCACATTCGGCGTCGCAAGACCGAGAGGCGCATCTTCGGCGCGCTCGACGCCGACCTCCTCGCCGCGTCCCGGTCCGCGTCGCGGCCGGGTCGCGAAGTGATGCTGCGCGAGGCCACCCGCCGTGTCCTGGCGCACCTGGATATGATGGACGAGGGCAAGTCGTGGGCATTCGTCCTGCACGACGTTCACGGATACGATCTGCGTGAGATCTCCGAGATCACCGACGTCAGGGTCACGGCGGAGCAGACGCGGCTCGTGCGGGGACGACGCGAGATCCACGAGCGCATCGCCGGCGATCCCGAGCTCGCGCAGCTGCTAGAATCCACGGACGGTCAGTCATGAGCGCGCCTCGCTACGCGCGGCTGGTGCGCAAGCTGTTCGCTGGCGAGGGGGCGTCCATCGCTCCGCCGCCGCCCGCGGCGACCGAGCGGGCCCGAGCGATCGCAGCGATCACGGAGGCGATCGCGGCAAGGTCGCGCAGGCGACCACCAAGGACATAGGACTCCGCGCCCGGCGGCTTCGCCGACTCTGCCGCGCAAGATTCGTTCTGCACGGGGACCGAATGCACGATCTCGATCCTTGCCCAGACGACGGGCTACGTGTGCCGCGTCCGTTGACCTTTACGGCATCACTACGAAGACCCGCGACCCTTATGAAGGTCGTCAGGGATTGCGTTCTGACGACAGGCGACGCGCATCCGCCACTGCACCTGTGTGCGCGTGACCGTCGAAACCGTGTGGAGTTCACTCCGATGCGCGCCCGCACTCTTTCGATCCTCGCCTCGGTGACGATCTACGCGTGCGCGTCGAACGGCGGCAACTCGACGAGCTCGTTTCCCGATGGCGGGGCTGGAGGCGAAACGAGCGAATCGTCGAGCTCCGGACCCAGCGGAACGTCCGGATCGAGCGGCGGCTCGGGACCGAGCGCCAGCTCGGGATCCACAGGCAGCTCGGGATCGAGCGGCAGCTCCAGCGGCCCCGGATCGAACGGTGGCTCCAGCTCGAGCTCCGGCTCGGACGGCGATTCGAGCACCCCTTCATCGAGCGGAGCGGCCGATTCGGGACCGGCCTACGCTACGGGCCCCTGCGACATCTATGCCTCCGCCGGCACTCCCTGCGTCGCCGCGCACAGCACGGTGCGGGCCCTCTACACTGACTATGGCGGGAACCTGTATCAGGTCCGGCGCGCGTCGGACGGCACCACCAAGAACATAGGAGTCCTCGCCCCCGGCGGCTTCGCCGACTCTGCCGGGCAAGATTCGTTCTGCGCGGGGACCCAATGCACGATCTCGATTCTTTACGACCAGTCTCCGAGAGGCAACAACCTCACGAGCGCGCCGGCCGGCGGAGCGAAGAATACGCCCGACGACGAAGCCAGCGCGACGACTCTCGAACTGACAGTCGGCGGGCATTCGGTCTACGCCCTCGTCGTCAATCCGGGCATCGGTTACCGGAACGACACCACCTCGGGCATCGCCACGGGCGACAAGCCTGAGGGCGAATACATGGTGACGAGCGGCACGCACTTCAACGGCGGGTGCTGCTTCGACTACGGGAACGCCGAAACCAACAATCATGACGACGGCGACGGCACGATGGAAGCCGTGTATTTTGGGAATAGCACCACGTGGGGCAAGGGCGCGGGCACGGGCCCCTGGGTGATGGCCGATCTCGAAAACGGGCTCTTCGCCGGGCAGAGCGTCGCCGCCAATGCGAGCAACACGCCGCTGACTTCCACTTACGTCACTGCCATGGTCAAGGGGAGATCCGGCGGGTTTGCCCTGAAAGGAGCCGACGCGCAAATGGGCACGCTCACAACGATGTACGACGGCGCGCGGCCGGCGGGTTACAACCCCATGAAGAAGCAGGGCGCCATCATCTTGGGCATCGGCGGGGACAACAGCAACGGGGCCGCGGGAACGTTCTTCGAAGGTTGCATGACCGCGGGCGACGCGCCCGACGCGAGCGACGACGCCGTGCAGGCGAACATCGTCGCCGCGGGGTACGGGCAGTAGGGGAGGCGACTCGCTTGGGACACTCCGCTCGCTGGCTGAGGCGTCATGACGTTGCGCCCACGCGGGCCATGGGCTTCGTGATGGTCGGCGTGCGCCCGACAGCTACCGTCGCCTTCCTCGCCACGACGCTGTCCGCGGTCGGCTGCGGCAGCCAAGCCTCGGCCGATGCGGGCGCGCTCAGCAGCAGCGGAAGTGGCGCTTCCTCCAGCAGCGGCACCGCGAGCTCGAGCTCCGGCGGCAGTTCGGACGCGGGAAACGGCGTCGGCGGGAGCATCGATTCCGGGTCCGAGTCGGGCGGCGCAGATGCGACCGACTCGGGGCTGGACTCGGCCCCGCCCGGCGAGAATGGCTGGGGCACGCCCGTCGATGGCGGCGTCCCGTTTTCGGGATCGACGGTGATGGGAACGGCCACCGTCACCCGCGGGAGCAGCGCCGGACAGATTGGGCCGGGCTTCGCCGGATTCAGCTTCGAGAAGACCCACATGACGAACGGCTCGTTCACGGGCCAAAACTCGGCCATGATTGCGCTTTTCAAGCTCGTGGGACCGACTGTCCTCCGGATCGGTGCCGATGACGTCGACGTTTGCGAGTGGGATCCTACGGCGTTACCCGGCGGGGGTGGTCCGCCTTACTCGCACAGCATCGGAACCGCTGACGTCGATGATCTCGGTGCAATGCTCACAGCGGCGGGGGCTCGCGTCATCTACGGCGTCAACTTCCACACAGCCACTCCGGCAAGCTCGGCCGCGGAGGCGGCATACGTCACGACGCACCTCGGAGCAAACGTCTACGGCTTTGAGATCGGCAACGAGATCAACCGATACGGCAGTTGGACCACGCTCAGGCCAACGTGGGAGTCGTTCGCGACGGCCATTCTCGCGGCAGCGCCGGGTGCTCACTTGATCGGGCCGGCGGCGGGCGGTGGAGACGCTCTGTCCCTGACCACTCCGTTCGCCGAGGAAGAAGCCAAAAAAAACCTAATTCTCCTCACGCAGCACTACTACGCAGGCACTGCGAACCAGGACACCGTCGCCTACTACGTGAACCGACTCTTGACGGTCGACCCCGATCCTCCCACCTCGCAGGACGGGCTCATCGGCACCCTCACGACGACGAACGCCGCCGCCGTCGCGAACGCGATCCCGGACGGTTTCCGACTCGGCGAATGCAACACCTTTGCGGATCACGGGCAAGACGGCGTCAGCAATGCGCTCATCTCGGCGCTCTGGTCGCTCGATTTCATGTTCACGTCGGCCCAATACGGCGCCAGCGGCGTCAACTTTCACGGTGGGGAGACCGGCATGGACGGAAACACGCCGTTTTATTACTCGCCCATCACCGAAACCGACGGCGTCGTGACGGGCGTCGCGCCGCTTTTCTACGGCATGCTTCTCTTCAACCTCGCCGGCCCGGGACAGGCGCTCGCCACGACCGCGGCCGCTGGAAACGTCGATTTCACGGCGTACGCGCTCGAGCGGACGGACGGCGCGACGAGCGTGGTGCTCAACAACAAGGACACGACCAGCGGCGTGCAGGCGACAGTCGATGTCGGAACGGCAGTAGCGAGCGCGAGCGCCATTTATCTGCAGGGGCCGACGCCGGCATCGCTGACGGCGACGAGCGGCATGACGCTCGCCGGCGCGGGAATCACGCCGGGCGGCGCGTGGAATCGCAATCCGCCCTACGCGCTGTCCACGTCGGGCAGTACCGTCTCGGTGCTCGTACCGCCCGCGAGTGCTGCGCTCGTCCGCGTCCAGTGACCATGTTCCGGCTCTTCCGCGTAGGATCGGAGGACCGATGCGAAGGGCGAGGCGTGCTGATGGTGCGGCCGTGAGGGGCGATACGCGAAGGATGTGTGCGGTGTCGGCGCTGCTGCTCGGAGCGGGCGGCTGCACGGTCTTTCCTTCGGAGGGGGTGAGCTCCGACGCCTCGGCGCCGGAGGTGACGGTGCTCCCCAACCATGCTCTTTCCTTCGACGGCCTCGCGGATTTCGCGACGAGCGGGACCGCTGGCTTCCCCACGGGCGCGGCTCCCCAAACCCTCTCGCTCTGGGTCCGTTATTCCCAGCCAAGCGGCACGCAGGCGTTCCTCGTGCTGCGGCGCAATGAAGCGAGCGGAGTGGAGCTCGGCATTCGTGACGGCGCCCTCGAGGCGTGGACCGTCTTCGGCGGAAGGACGCTCGTCCAAGCGCCGGCGCTTCCGGCGGCAGGTGTCTGGCATCACGTCGCCTTCGTCCTCGCGCCCTCCGACGGCGGCTTGGAGCCGGAGCTTTTCGTGGACGGGAACCTCACCGCCACGGGCGCAGCGCAGCCGGACAACTTGACGCCCGTCTCGTGCTGGATCGGCACCTTTGACGGGCTGAGCGAGCTCTATGCGGGGGATATGGACGAAATCCGGATCTGGAACATCGAGCGCACCGTGGACCAGATCGTCGAGGAGATGCAGGGCAACGTGCCGGAGGTGGCCCCCGGGTTGGTCGCGTACTTCGACGGCGATGAGATCGAAGGGGACCGGCTCCCCGACAAGTCAGGCAACGGCAACGACGCTACGCTCGGCGGCGGGGACCCCGCCCGGATGCCCACCCTCGTCCCCTCGGGCTTGCCGACATCCGTCGCCCCGTAGTCTCCATCGCGTCTCTTGTCGAACGAGGGAAAAGAACCGGGCGACAGCCACCCCTTCCCCCCATGCCCAGGACGTAACCTCACGGGCAGCCAATGATGCAAGCGGCACTGAGTTCCATGCGCAGCGCTCCGCTTGGCGTCGAAGGCGGCCCGAGGCACCCCTCCGAAACCGTCGCGCCGAGCGTCGATTCCGGCCAGCACCTCAAGCCCGAGGCCCGGCGGTTCGAGGAGATCTACCGCGCATCGTTCGGCCACGTTTACCGGTGGGTCCGGGCCCTCGGCGGACCGGCAGCGGAGCGGGACGACCTCGTTCAGGACGTGTTTCTCATCGTCCACCGTAGGCTGCCCGACTTCGATGGGAGGAACCTTCACGGGTGGCTCTATCGGATCACGCGCCATCGCGTGCGCGACTTCCGGCGGCTCCAGTGGTTCCGGGTCTTTTTGCATAGCAGCCAGGTCGACTCGCTCGCGGGGTCTTTCGCGGGCGCGCGGAACCCCGAGGGCGCTCTGGATGAGAAACAGCGGGCGGCGATCCTCGAGCGACTCCTGTCGAAGCTCCCGGAGGCGCAGCGCGCCGCGTTCGTCCTGTTCGAGATCGACGGCTACAGCGGGGAGGAGATCGCCTGCCTCCAGGGGGTTTCGTTGAATACCGTGTGGGCCCGCATCCACAAGGCTCGGGCGAAGCTCACGGCGAGCATCGCGCGGCTCCAGAGGCAGAGCACTGCAGGGGGGGTTGGACCGTGAGGCGCCTCGTCGATACGGTCCACGATCCCCGTTCTGCGGAGCATTTCCTGGCGGCGGCCATCCGGTCGACGCCGCGGGCTGACCCGCAGCCATTCGAAATGCAGCGCCTTCTGGCGCGTGTCGGAAGCACGAGGTCATCCCGCTCCCTTTTGACCTTGCGGTTCTTGGTCGCAGCGGCCGTCGTTCTTCTGGCCGTATCGGCGGCCGCGGCCGTTTCGATCCGTGTCCATCGCTCGCTCGCGTCGAACCGTGCGATGGGAGCTCCTCCTCCGACGGCTGCGCCGATACTCGCCGCGCCAACGCCCGCCGCGCCGGTGCCCTTCGTCGCCGCCGCAGCGCCTCCCGAGCCGCCGGCTTCGGCGAGCGTCGTGCTTCCCAGCACGAGGGTCGCGACCCCGGCGAGAGGAGGCGAAGATCCTACGGCGGTGCTGCAAGCCATCCGGGCCCTTCGTGGAAGTGGCGATGCCGAGCGTGCCAGTGCCCTGCTCTCGCAGTATCTGAGGGCCCATCCGCGCGGGGTCCTTTCCGAGGACGCCCTAGCGCTCTCGATCGAAGCGGCCAACGCCCGACACGATGCGCGCTCCGCCGCCGTTCTCGGTCGTCGTTATCTCGAGCAGTTCCCCGGGGGCCGATACCGCGCGTTCGCTCAGCAAGCAACTCAACCTCCGGCGCGGTGAGAACGCGCACGGCAGCGGGGCCGCGAAGGCCCTTTCCAGGGCCGCGCCCAGGCTTCCCGGCAGGTTTCGTTCGCGTTCCAGTGCGATCAGACGAGCGACGATTCTGCGCTTCGCGAGCGGGCTTTCCGTAAGGTGAGCGATGGCGCGAACGAGCTCGACCAAGACGCGCGATGCTGAATCCCCGGTCATCTCCTCGTCCATCAACCGTTTCATTTCCGAGGTCCCCTGGCGGGAAGGTTCTGCTACTGCATGAAAGGGGCAGCGTAGGAAGAATCTTGCCGAGAACGACGCGAGACTCTGGCCTCCGTCGCCGAGCAACGTCGTCGTGCGCGCTGTTGACTGCTCTTGCCGCCGCCTTTTTCCCAAGCGACCCGCTGCTCGCCGCCGATTCGGACCCGGCGCTTACGGCCTCTTCGAGGTGCCCCGAGCTCGAGGCGGTGTGGTCGACGGTCGTCAAACTGGTGCCGGGTGCCGCGTCTCAGCTCCTCGCGGCGAGACCCCGCGTCGACGTCATCGACTTGGGAGAACGCTACCGGGTCCGGGTCACGACCACCAGTGGAGTCCTGGAACGAGTGTATTCGGATTCCGCTCGGGCGTGCGACAAGCGCGTGCGATTTGCGGCGGAGTTCATCGTGCTCGCGCTGCTGCCGCCGCAGGTCTCGGAACCGACGCAGGGTGCGGCGTCGGCCCCGGCCGGGCCACCCGTCGAGCCGGCGGAGACCGCATCGACGCCATCTTCGCTGCCTTCCGTCCCCACCCCGCCCTTGTACCAGCCCCCGCCCCCGCCGTCCGACGCAACGCAGAAAAGGGACGGTCAGGTTCCGCGAGCGCCCGTCATCCGCCTGGATCTCGCCGGTGTGGCGCAGGCGTCCTTCCCCGTGCTGGGCGCGCCGGGCGTTCTTATGTGGGGCGGAGACCTGCGCGTGCGGATCGGAGGGGGCCGACTCGGGGTCCTGGGCGGTGTCGGCTACCTCCCCAGCGTGGGATTCGATGCCGGCGCCTTCCGCGGTGCGATCCTGCGAGTCCCTGCCGTAGCTGGACTGTGGACCCGACTCCTCGACCGTTCTTTTCGTCTCGACGCGAGTGCCGCCATGACAGCGGCCCTGGAACGCTACGAAGGCGTTAGCCCGCACTCTCCCTCCGACGCAACGCGGTTGGCTCCGGGCGTCGAACTCGGGGTCACCGTATCTTCGCGCTCGCTCGCGGGGCTCGCTCCGATCCTCCGCCTGACCTTCGCGTGGATCCCGGTGACCGAGGAGCTCGCTGCAGTGCCGCAGGGGGATGTAGCGGCGACCCCCTCGCTCTGGCTTGGCATAGCCCTAGGAATGTCGCTCGAGTTGTGATGCGCGAGGCCACTCGTCGCGACGGCTTCAACGCACGTGCACGAGCGCTCCGCTGGCGGGAGGGACCAGAATCGAGACGACGTTGCCCGTGACGGGCAGCGTCCAGGCCGGCGCGGGAACCCACGCGCCAAGGGGGGAGATGGATGCGCCCGCGAACGTCACTCCGGACGTCGCCAAAAGGGATGGGCCATCGAGGAACACACAGCTCGCAGCGGACGCCGCCTTGCCAATGTTGATGCTTGCTTGCACAGCGTTCGTGGTGTCCTTGTTGTCCAGGACGACGTTGGTAGAGCCGTCGGCGAGGGAGATGGCATAGGCCGTGAAATTCAGGTCCGACGCCTCGGCCATCGTTGCCAGTACATCCCCCGTCCCCCCGGCGGCCACGAGCAGCATGCCGTAAAAAATGGGCGCGGCGCCGGTGACCACTCCATTCATCTCGTCGATCGGGGTGTAAAGGAAGGGCGAGGGTCCGTCCTGGCCGGCGCCTCCGCCGTGAAAGTTGACCCCACCCGACCCGTTCTGCGCGTTGTCAAAGAGAAAGTCGATCGCCCATAGCGCCGAACCGAACGCGTTACTCACCCCGGGTGCCCCGTGGGCGAAGAACGAGTTCGCCTCGGCAAGGCGCAACCCATCGGGGAGGTTGTTCGACGTTGCGGCGGTCGAGAGCTCCTTCAGCGTCGAGACCAACCCTGGATCGGGGGAGAGAAGCTGCGACATCACGACATCCGTCGGATTCGTCGTGTCGCCGCTGCCCCGGTAGTAGTGCTGGGTCAGCAGCGCCAACCGGCTCGCCTCGTCGTGTGCAAACTCCACCGCCTCGGACACGCCGCCCCCGGCGGTCGCCGGGCCCGCGAGCGGAACGCCCGGGAGCGCACCCCGCACCGCGGTGGCCACCGCGCTCCAGTTGGCCGACCAGACCGCGTATGTCTGGCCATAAAGATCGGGCTCATTGCCGATCTCGAACGCGAGGAGACTCGTGCCCAGTCTCCCTGCCGCATACGTCGCCTCCGCCGCGTCGGTCTGCGGAGTGGCCGTCTTGAGGTTCAACCCGTAAATGACTTTCCACCCCGTCGCTTGGAGGAAGTCTGCGAGGCCGTCAACGTCTGCCGAGCCGATACTGCTCGACGTAGCACTGACCGCAGCAGGGGCAGCCGAAGCTTGCCACTCGGTCTCGTCCACGGAGTTGCCGCCGATGCGAACCACGCTCGGACCAAGGAGCCGGCACATCGCGATGAGTGCGTCGTTGCTTCCGGTGAAATACTGGTCCGTCAGGTGAGACTTTTCGTAACTCAATCCGACGAATCCGTCTCCGAGGTGGCCTGCTACGGTCGTTTGCGAAACGGTGACGCTCCCCGAGACGGCGGGGCCCGACCACGCGGGAGGTCCGCTCTCGCTGACGCTTGCCCACAGACCCGCGTCGCTCGGGCTGGAGGAGTCGGACTCGGCGTTGAAGCCGCTGGCTTCCTCGGGGTTCGTCGCGCCGTCGCGAAGACCCCCTTCGTCACCCTGAGTATCGTTCTCCGCTAAGGCGTCTGCGGCCGATGACCCGTCTGACGCTTCTCGGCTCACCTCGGCTCCGGAGTCCGCAGACCCGTCCGACGCACCTCCGGCGGCAGCGCATCCCAGCAGGACGTCGGCGATGCCAACCAAAGGGCCGATCGCCCGGACCGCTATCGGGACTGCTCTCACAGCAATGCCTAGGGGACCACGCAGGGAAGTTGGTGCGTCCGTTTTCGAAGGTGCGAATGAGCTCGCGAGCCCCGGGCACCTCGCGCATCTGCCCGAGCTCGAAGAAGCCGACCGTCGAGGTGGTGATGGCGGTCATGTACGCACAGTCGCTCAGCACCCGTACCGCAACTCTTCAGCTACACGGTCACGTCATGCCCGCTCTAGACGGCCGCACACACCATCGCGTACCCGACATTCCCTCGAGGCCGGGCAGACGGCTTCTCGTTTCAAGAGCCGTTTCGGATCCGATGCCCGTCTCCCATCATAAGGAGGTTTCGGATGGGCGATATGGACGTCTCCGCGGCAAGCCACGGCCTTCGATGCGCGGCCGCGGCGGCGCTTGCCGCACTCGGGGGCATGGGCACGGGCGCGTGTTCGTCGAACTCCACGGCGCAAGCAACCGGAGAGCACGTGGACGAAGCAGGGGCTGCCGGGAGCGGCAGCGCCGGCTCGTCGGGCTTCGCAACCGATGCGCAAAGCGCGGGGGCCTCCAGTGGAGCCAGTTCCGGTGCCGGTAGCTCCGGCGCAGGCACCTCGGGGGCCTCGTCGTCGGGGGCTCAATCCGAGGGGGGCGCGCCGGTTGCTTGCACGGCGAACTGCACCGGCAAGACGTGCGGCACCGACGGATGCAGCGGCACCTGCGGGGGATGCCCACCTTCTCAGCTGTGCGGGCCGGCGCAAACGTGCGTCACTCCCGCGGACACGATGGCGGTCGTTGTCGATGCAAATTCGCAGACGACGCCCATCTCCTCGGCGATCTACGGCGTGGCGTTCAACAGCGACGACTCCATGCGGGTCGCGGGCCTGAACCGATGGGGTGGCGACGCCACGAGCTCGTACAACTGGAAGATCGACGTCTCGAACGCGGGCGCCGACTGGAACTGCGCGAACTACGCGGGACGGTTCACCTCCCCTGCACCGGACCCTTCGCTCCATACGAACTCCGACCAGTTCGTCCATTACAACATCAGCGAGCAGGCCGACACGCTCATGACGATTCCCATCACCGGGTGGGTCGCAAGCATGGCCACACCGAATCCCGGGTCCCCCGACTGCGCGGGTGGAACGGCCATTTCGAGCTGCTGCACGACACTCGGCACGTCGGAGGAGGAGCTGGTCGATAAGGGCTCGAGCGTCCTCGACACCTCCTTCATGGGCGATTGGGTCACGCATCTGGTGCAGACGTTCGGGCCGGGGAGCGGCGGCGGCGTCCGCTACTATCAGCTCGACAACGAGCCGGACAATTGGCAGGCGCTGCGCAAGGACATCTACCCGGCGCTCTATCCCCCCGGGACGTGGTGCGAACCCTTCTACAGCACCAACACCAGCATCGGGACGAGCCTCAGTCAGGACTTCATCAACCGCACGATGGCCTACTCCAAGGCCATCAAGGCAGCCGACCCGACCGCCGCCGTGCTCTTCATGTCGACGGAGAACGCGCAAGACCTCGTGGCTCTGCCGAACGTCGAGTGCGGCAATCCTGCCGGGCCGTACACGGTCGATGGTTCGCTGACGAAGGCGATCTTGCAGCTCGCCGCGGCCGACGAGGCCTCGAGCAATATGCGCCTACTCGACTGCGTCGACATGCACTACCCCTTTCCGGGCATGGGGCTGGGGGATACAAACGCCCTGTGGGATTCCACGTCATCGTCGGTGGTTCCGCACGTTCAAGGGTGGATCAACGCGACGTATCCGGGCACGGGCATCTGCGTCAGCGAATACAACGTTCCCAACGACGGCGGAAACGGGCAGACGCCGGACGCCTCCACCGGCGCCGAGGAGGCGGACATCCTCGGCATGTTCGGTCGCCTCGGTTATCGCGTCGCGGCGTACTGGACGACGCTCGTGTCCGGGTCGACGCATCTGCCGGTCTACAACGCGATGGCGATGTACCGCGACTACGACGGCAACGGCGGACGGTTCGGCGCGGTTTCCATCGGCGCGGCGAGCCCGTACGCCGGCGTTAACGTCTACGCCGCGTCCGATTCGCCCACGAGCCCGACCAAGGTTTGGGTGATGCTGGTCAACATCAGCGGGGCCAACCAGTTGGGCATCTCGGTCGCCCTGCAGAACTTCACGGCCGTGGGCTCGGCCGAGGTGTACCGGATGACCAGCGGCGCGGCCCCTGCGCCCGACACGGCACTCGCTATCGCGGGCGGACGCATCACAGGCTTGTCCTTGCCGAGCAACTCGGCAGCGCTTGTCGTGCTGTCGAACTGACCCGGGTTCGCTCAGGCCTCGTAGCCGTTCGACCTCGAGCGCGCAGATCACCGTGGACGTACCTTCGGTGACCACGACGACCGAGTCGCCCCCCGCCCCGGTCCCACCGTGCCGCCGAGCCGTTCCCACCGTTGCCTCCCTGGCCCCCCGACGCGGTCACCGTACCACCCACTTCACAGGTGCCGGCGTCCGCGTCGCCGCTGCTGCTCGGCACGTGCTCGGCTCACATCGGCTACGGAGTCCACAGACCCCTCCGACGCGCCGTCCGCCCCAGCGCATCCCAGCCCAAAAACAGAGCGCCGGAGATGCCCACAAGAAGGCAGCTCGCCCCGACCGCGCCATCGCGACCGCTCTCACAGCAATGCCTAGGGGGACAACGCACGGAAGTTGGTGCGTCCGTTTTCGAAGGCCCCGTCGACGTCACCAGCCTCTTCATCGGGGTCGCGCGTAGGCTGTCGCAGTGCGGTGGCCGGGAAATGCCGTCACCGGCGCCAACGGCCGGGCTGCAACATGTTGGCGAACCGCACCGGCGCGCAAATGCCCTGCGACGTCATCGCATCGCTCGCCTTGGCGACGAGCTCGGGGCCCTCTTCGCCGCCGACCAACAGCCCGAGCTGGTGACGGATGGCGGCGGCGTGGATCGCCATGTCCGCCTCCTCCGCGCTTTGAAGAGCCGCCCGCAACAGGCCCGCCGCTCGATCGGGGCGCCCTTCCAGCGAAGCGGCGCCTGCCGAGATCATCTCCGCGAGGGCGCTCGTCCAGGGCATCCGCTCGGCGGCAAGCCGCTTGGCAAGCGTCCGCGCCTCGGCGCATCGGGCCTGACGGATCGCGGGGTCTGCGGCCGAGGCGAGCGCCGCGCGCGCACGGACGAAGTGCGCATCCGCACGCACGTATTGCACCCGGAGGAGAAAGCTTTGCTTCAACTTCGCCCAGTCGCGTGTCACGCGTTCGTACGCGCTGGCCCCGTCCCCAACGTAGAGTTCGACGTTCGCCTCCGCGAGCAGCGCCCGGTAGTGCTGAAGGTGAAAGCCGCGCGGGGACCACGCGGCCATCGCCCGACGCACCTCCTCGCGGGCCTCTTGGACGTTGTCAGCGACCAGCCATGCCCAGTTCGAGTACCCGATGCGAAGGTTCACCGTCGTATAGAGATCCCCGCGGCCTTCGGCGTCGCGCAGGAGCTTGGCATGGCGCCGGCGGAATTCCTCGAGGCGACCCAGAAACGTAAGCGACCAGATGGCAAAGAGCTGGCCGTTGGCGTGCCAGCCCGCCCGGTTGCTCACGTACTTGGCGTAGGCGATGTCTTCCTTGGCGAGGGCCTCGCGCCATTGCCCCCGCAGAAACATGCCGATGCCCTGCGTTCCCAGGGCAAAGGCATGTCCCTCCTCTCGGTCAGGGCAGTGGTTGGCCTCGTTCCGAACGATGTCCAAGAGCTCGCGCTCCTGGGCGCTCGGCTCGCCCCCCGCACTCGCGAGCGTGGCTGCCTCGATCGCAGAGGCGCGGAGCACCTGGTAGCGATCGCCTGCGCGGAGCGCCAGGATGAGGTGGCGTGCCTGCATGCAGGCGGCTTGAACGGCGTCCACGAAGCTGAGGCCCACGCCCACGGAGTAGAGGGTGTCGATGCGCGCGCGATCGATGCGCCCGACCTCCTCGGGATCCTTGGGTTCGTAGCGCAGCCCGCGGATGCGCAGGTACAGCCGATAGAGCAGCAGTGAGAGGATCGCGGCGAAAGCCGAGCGCGGACGGCGCAACCCAACCGACGCGAGGGAGCGATCGAGGACCACCATCCCCTCGTCGATCCGGCCGGTCGTCAACAGTTGCTCAGCGGCCGCGCGCTCGAACTCGACCCGTTGCAGGCCGGGCGCTCCGTCGGCGGCGGTGAGGTAGACGGCCGCAGCATCCACTCCCCGCCCCGCCCATTCCAATACCTGCGCGAGACGGGCGCGTAGCCGCTGCGCGTCGGGCGCCGACCCGGACGTCATCTCGAGTGCCAGCCTGTACAGCCGGACCGCCTGATCGAAGGCCAGCTTGCCCGCCGCTTGCTCCGCAGCGCGCTCGGCGTAGGTGGCCGCGCGCTCGGGGAGGTTCGCGCCATGCAAGTGCACCGCAAGCGCCTCGAGATCGGCACCCGGGGTCGACTCGAGAACGCGCGCCAGCCGTAGGTGATGGCCGCTGAGCGTCGAGGGCGAGATGCGCGCCACGATCACTTCGCGGACGCGATCGTGGCTCATCTCGAGGGTCTCGTGGCCGGCTCGAAGGCCCGTCCGGATGAAGCGACCGGATACCGCCAGTTCAACGAGGGCCTGAGCCCCTTCGTAGACGCCTGTTGCGTCGACGACGACGGACACGGGTAGAGGACGGCCGCCCACGGCCACGATCTCGAGAAGCCGCTGAGCGTCGGGCGGAAGTCTCTCGAGGCGTTCGCCAACCATCTGTTCGACCGTGAGCACGGTAAGGGTGACCTGGCCGGACGCAGCGGCGGCCAAATTGCTACGCACGAGCTCCTCGAGCAGCAGCGGGCTGCCCCGCGACTCGCGCGCAGCAGCTCGCGCGACACGTTGCCCGATCGCATCGGGGCTCTCGAACAGCGACAGCGCAAGGCGCTGGGCCTCCGAGGGATCCAGCGGTCCGACCGTGAGGTCGTGCACCTCTGCGGCCGCCGGCCAGTGCGCGCGCGTTTCCGTCAGGAACGCGCCCTTCTGCTCCTCGTTGTCCCGATGCGTCATGATCAGCAGCATGGGCGGCGCGTCGGGCGGCTGAACGAGATCGACGAGCAGCGCCGCACTGTCCGTGTCGCCCCACTGGACGTCGTCGATGTAGACGACGACAGGCCGGGTCCGAGTAAGGCTACCCAGCAGCGCGCGCAACGCCCCGAGCGCGCGACGACGCACTAGCGGTAGGCTGTCCGTACGGTCGTCGTCCAGGGCTGCGACGCTCGGCACGCGCCGAAGCACGGGGAACAACCTCGCGAGGGCGGGTACCCCGTCGGGCAGTGGACGCGGCTCGCCGTCCTCGTCGCATTGGCGCATCAGGTGCCGACTCAAGGCGTCGATGACGCCGTCCACTGCCTTGTAGGGAACCGACTCGCGCTCGTAGGCGCGTCCGCGCAGCACCGTCGCGCGCCCCTCCTTCGAGAGGTCGTCCACGAACCGCTGCACCAGTGTCGACTTGCCCATACCCGAGGCTCCGCCGACGTTGACGGTGACGCAGCGGCCCGCGCGGGCAGCCTCGAATGCATCGCTGAGCACCGCAAGATGCCGCTCGCGACCGACGAAGGTGGCATCTGAGCCCCTAACGGGTCGGAGCGATAATGACGTAGTCCCGGGCTGCCGGAGCCGCGACACGACGTCGGCGCCGACGGGCCGCCGCGTCGGGTCCCGATTGAGCAGCGAGCAGCAGAGTTCGTCCAGGTCGCGCGGAACTTCTGAAACGAGGGTCGAAGGTGCGTCAGCGTCCAATAGAATCTTGCGGTGCAGAACGTCGACCGAAGAACCGACGAACGGCGGGCGACCGACGAGGGCCTCGTAGAGCACCACGCCGACGCTGTACCAATCGCTCGCAGACGTGACGGTCTCGCCGGCGGCTTGTTCGGGCGCCATGTAGTTTGCCGTGCCCACCAGTTCGGGCTCGTCGCGGTCGTCGACTGGTGCAGTCCGTTCCGTCGCGACCCCAAAGTCGAGAAGGACCACCCGACCTTCGGGCGTGACAAGCACATTGGACGGCTTGATGTCGCGATGCAGTTTCCCCGCCGCATGCAGAGCCCGCAGACCCTCGGCGAGGCCCAACAGCGCGCTTCGCAACCGGGTCATGTCTGCTGACGACGACCTCGCTTCCACAACGCGCTCCATGACTTGATCGGTGGCAACGCGAATGACGCCGGGGCGCAGGGTCGACGGCGAGCTCACCGAAGTCCGCGTTGCGACGGATCCCTTGGTCGGCCGCATCTCGGGCCGGAGGACGTACGTGTGGAAGTCGGCGCCTCGCACGAGCTCCATAGAGAAGAAGAGGTGCTCAGCGTCGAGCATCACGAACTCGTGCAAACGGACAAGATTCGGGTGGTGCAGGTCCGCGAGCGTCCGAAACTCCTTCTTGAAGCGGTACACCGCGTCGGGGTCGCTGTGTGGCAAGGTCTTGAGGGCGACGCGCTCGCGCCGTTCGTGGTCGATGGCCTCGTACACGACTCCCATGCCGCCCTGGCCAATGATGCGCACGACGTCGTAGCGGGCGGACCTCAACCACGGCAAAAGGGGCCCCTCCGTCGCTGGATCTAACTGAACGAGAGGTGTATCGGCCACGATGGTGTTGGCGGGCTGCGCGCTCCCCCCGATCTTTCAGAATACGAGGGATACGGGCTAGCGACGGCGAGTTTTCAAAGCTTGTGTCCGCTTTGACGACAGGCATGGGAAGGTGCGCCCTGGGCGCCAGAAGGCTGGCCGCGCCATTCGGTCCCTCGCGTCGATTTACCTCGCTCGAGTTTGCGGACTGCGGAATCGTTGGAGATCCTGCCAGCTCGACCGCTACAAGCTGCGAGCTCAGACGGCTTGCTCGAGACCGTCGTGCTCTTGCTTCGTGTCGGTCACGATGAACGAGATTCGCGTGGCTTCGCTTTTCGTGAGCGCCTTGTCGAGGAACTTCCAGATCAGATCCTGGCGAGCGGTCTGGGTCATCTTCTCGAATCGCTTGGAGATGACCCGCCCACCAAGCCTATGAACGTTGGATGGCTCGAGCTCGATGCGCGGGGCCTTGTCCGGCAGGCACGCTTTGCGAAGAGCGGCCTCGATTTTCTTCTTCAGGGCGTCTTGATCCATCGGTCTGCTCCCACCGTGACGACTTCCGAGCACGCGTCAAGAAGGTGCCCGCACTTTACTTTGAGCCGATCTGCGTTCCTGTGCACGTCTCGGTCGAGGCCGAGTTCGTGCAGGTGTCCACGCACCTGCTCCTCGTGCGCGTAGCGGTACCCGTTGGTCCAAAGCGCGTGGACGACCTGCACGGGTCCGCGCAAGCGGCGCACGGCCGAGTCGGAGAGGCGGTCGAGGTCGCACGCGTCAAAGAGTCTCACGATGTCGTGCCGCTCGTCGAACGCGAGATCAGGGTGGTGCCACGCCCGAAGCATGCACTCGGCCGCGAGTCCGGCGAGGTACATCGCCAGGACGTACCGCTCGGCACGTCGCATGGCGGTCGCTTCGCCGATGCGCTCAAGCGAGGCCAGACGGTAGCCTTCGGGGGTCCAACGCATGCCGCCGGCGGGAGGATACAGCCTCTCCCCGTGATGGCTACAAATGCGATCCGGCCCGGTTACGCTACCACGGGCGGCGTGATGGAGGTCGCCCGGTTCGTGGTTTGGTTGGTCGCCCGCGTCGTTCGCCGGCGTGCCGCGCTCGTTGCTGAGAACACGCTGCTCCGTCAGCAGCTCATTGCGGCGCAGCGAAAGATCCGAGGGCGGGTCCGGTGGACGCTGTGGGAGCGCCTCACGATGGGTCTTGCCGCACGCCTCGCACCCGCATGGCGCACGGCGGTCTTACTCGTTCCGCCGGCAACCGTCCTTCGCTGGCATCGGCCATGGTTCCGGACGCTGTGGCGACGACGTTCTCGGCCGCTGGGCCAACCTCCCACTGTGCGAGCCGCGCTCATCCGAGAGATCGCGAGGAGCAATCCGCGCTGGGGTGCCGAGCGGATCCGCGGGGAGCTGCTCAAGCTCGGCATCCGCGTCACCAAGCGCACGGTCCAACGCTATGGGCGGCGATCCCCACGTCGTGACGGCAACGGCCAGCGCTGGTCGACCTTCCTGCGCAACCACGTGACGTGGGTCACGGACTTCGTGCAAACCTACGATGCCCGGTTTCGGGAGGTCTTCGTCCTCTTCTTCCTCGACTTGCGGCGCCGCACGATCGTCCATGCTGCGGTGACCTACGCGCCCACCGACGCGTGGTGCGCGCAGCAGGCGCGCAACGCCACTTTCGACGGGAAGGCACCGCAGGTGCTGGTCTGTGATCATAACTCGAAGTTCGGCGCTCGCTTCGTGCGCGCCCCGGCAGGACTGCCAGTCCTCGCGGCGCCCGAAGGGGGACCAATCCGGGGGCCCCCGGCGGGGATGGCATCCGAAGCGAAGCGCTTTGGCAAGCAAAGCGAAGTCACGCAAGGGTCCTCGCGGTAGACAAGAGCATGCACTGGGCAAGGCGCTCCTCGACCAGCTTCTCAAGGAGCACGGCGATTGGTGCGCTCGCTGTGCTTGTCGTGGGCGCGGCGTGCGCGAGTGGTGGGTCAACCGATCTCGGGGCAGCACCCGGGACGACTTCCGGCGCAAGCAGTGGGGGAAGGAGTGCGAGCGACACAACGCCGAGCGGCACGAACGACGACGCTTCTTCGTCCGGGTCATCCGGTTCGTCGGGCTCCCCCAGCTCGTCCAGTTCGTCCGGTGGAACATCGGAGGACAGCGGGCCGTCCGACGATGGGCCGAGCGAGGGCGGCGACGAGGCGATCGACGAGGACGCTTCCGGGAGTTCGAGCGGCTCGGGCAGCGGGGGCGAGGACGCGGCTTCCTCCAGCTCCGGCGGCGTGGACGCCGCGATGCCGACTCCCTGCACGAACAACGCGACGTGCAAGCCGCCGAACCGCTATTGCGACACGACTGCCGGACAGTGTGTGGAGTGCCTTCAAACCATAAACTGTCCCCTCAATCAGACGTGCGACACGACGACCCACGCGTGCATCCAGTGCACCACGGACACCCAGTGCCATGGGAATACGTCGGTCTGCAACACCGCCACGATGCTCTGCGTGCAGTGCCTGACCTCCGCCAACTGCACGCTCGGCGGCGCGCTTCAGTGCGATACGACGACGTACACCTGCGTCCAGTGCTTGACGAGCTCTCAGTGCCACGCAGGGCAGACCTGCATGGCGAACCATGTCTGCCTGTGACCCCCGCTCCGCAGGCGTCACGACGCAGGCAGCGGGGGCCGTCGTGGCGATGCTGCGGGGTGCCATCGAGGGCGTAGCCGTCGGCGATGTTCGTCGCGCCGATCGGGCCGAAGAACGAGCTCGTGAGCGCCACGTACGCCTGGGCGCGCGGTTCGCCGTTTCAGGCACGCGTCGAGACCAATGCGAAATGGCGTTCGGCACGCGTCGTACTGGTAGGTGAAGAGCTCGCCGGCCGCCGCGGTGCACGGCGCTCCGTTGCTGTCGTCGCACCAGCCGGGGACGAGGCCGTTGCTCTGGTTGCCGTTCGCCGGATTGATCGCGTCGGAGACGCCGCAACGATGAGTTGCTGGCGCAAGAGCGTGTTCTCGGCGATGAGCTCCTCCCGCGAGCGAACCACGTCCCGGAGCAACCCGTCGACCACCGAGGCAAGCCGCGCAGCGGTTCGTATGGCCTCCTCCACCGCTCCGCCATTCGGCGCGCGAGGCCATGCACCCGTCGAACGAAGGCTCGAAACACGACCGGAATCTGCAACGATCGCGCGGTCGGTTCAAGTCTTGTGCGCCCCGGATTCGTAAAGTGATCCTGCGGCGGACGCGAGAGTAGCCAGCTCACCTGGGCAACGTCATCCTCTTCCCTTCCCGCGATTCGGCCTCACCCGTCGGCCGCATCGGCCGACGCGAAAGGCTCGGTGGTGTGCTCTCCTTTCAACGAGCGAAACGCCGCGTGAATCGTCGCGACCGAGATTTCGGACAATACGACGTCCGTCCATCCAACGCACACCGTTCGGCACGGGGCCGTGCGCCCTGCGCGCATCGCAGTTTTCACCCCAGTTTTACTGGGGCTGGCAAGTCGCTGACGGGACGGGTAGGCCATACGATTTGGCGAGGATGGGGTACTGCGCCAACGCCGCGTTCGCCACGAACTTCCACGGGGAAGCGCACGAGCCGGACGTTCCAGCGCCACAGGTGAACAGCGTATTCGAGTTAAAGTTCGGATAGCGCGTGGGTTCCCAGATGAACGAGCCGTAGCCCATGTGGTTTGGAAAGCCCTGCATGATACCGTTGATGGTCGCTCCGGCCGGTGAATCGGGCGATGCGACGGTGTACTCGCAGCTCATGACCGGCTTGTTGTACGTATTGATCACGTAATCGAAACACGTCGTCCAGTCGGCGCCGTTATCGGTCGTGCCGTAGGTTGACCCGCAGATCCCGTTCTCATCGATCAGGGGATTCGGCGACTTTCCGGAGAGGTAAGTGTCCACCCAGCCGTCGAAATTGTCACCCCCTGCGCTATTCGGACGCGGCCTGCCATTCTGCGCCCACACGATGATGCGGGGGTCCGTTTCGCGAACGGCGGTGATTCCGGCGTTCACGAGATCCGCAAAGGCGGGCTGGTCGGTGATGGCGATATCGGACATGCCCCCGTTGCTCTCGTTCCCGATCTGAACCATGTCCGGCTTGACGCCGCCCGCCACCAGGGCCTTCATGACACCGGCCACGTAGTCGTGCGCCGCCTGGAAGATGTTGGTCTCCACGCCGTCGGCGGGCGCCGTCGCTGCGCTGACGGGCGTCGACGGCGGAGTCCTTGAAAGATTGGCCCACGAGGCAGGTATGTCTTGCCAGACACCGAGCGACTCCCAGGTGTCGCTCATATGAAAATCGACGAAGACACCCATTCCGCATTTCTTGACTCGCTGGGCCATCACCACGGTTGCTGCCGTGCTGCACCAACCGCCGTCCGGCGTACCGTGGCCGGGGGCGCTCGGGTCGTTCGCGCTTCCCGACGCATAACCGCCTGGATTGGAAGGCTGAACGAATGTCCGCAGGCGGACGAAGTTGAACCCGTTCTCGGCTAAAATATCTTCGATGGGCTTCACGCCCGTAGAGTCGGCATAGGTCGCGCCCCCGGCTTCGTCTTGGAGCGTCCACGAGATATCGGCCCCCAGGATGAAGGGGGGATGGAACGGAAAGGGACCTGTGTCGTCGGCCGCGTCGACAAGGCCACCCTCGTCGGAGCCGGCCGCATCCGGGCTGCCGGAGACGGGGCCGTCGGCACCACCTCCGTCGGCGACCGGCGCGCTCAAGTCCCTGGCGCCGCCGCCCGGCACGCCCGTGCCATTCGCGGCAGCGCCCGGCAACGCGGCGTCCAGGCCCGCGCCTCCTGCGTCGGGGGAGGCGGCTTCGTTGGTCACCCATGAACCGCATGCCGCGGTCGCACAAAGCGCAACACTTCCGACCACCGCCCGAAGTCGATCAGGCCGACCACGAAAGCTCAAGGCTGTACCCTTCATTCTCAATAGAAGGGGGCGGACTCTCGAAAGTTGATACCGCCGCAAGCAGCCAGACCGCCCATTTCGGTGCCGACCCGGAATTTGCCGGAATAGCGCAATTTTGCCGCAACAATTCGGGGCCGAGGGGCCCCTTTGAGCACTGCTGCCAGACATTTTGGTCATGAGATAGTGCCGATCGTCGAGCACCAGGATGTGGTCGAGGCATTCGCGACGCAGGGAACCGAGAAAGCGTTCGCAGATAGCGTTCATGTCCGGCGCGCGCACCGCCGTGCGGTGATCCGCATGCCGGTGGCGCGGGCGAGCGCGTCGAAGGCGGTGCCAAACTTGTCGTCGCGATCACGAATCAAGAACCGAGGGGCCGCACCGAAGGGAGTCGCGTTGCGCAGCTGCTGCGTCACCCACGCCTGCGGCGGGAAGCGCGTCGTCGCGGCGTGCATGACCTTGCGGGTCGCGAACTCGATGAACACGAACGCGAAGATCGGGCGGAAGAACACATCGTAACGCTTGCAGAAAATCACACGCCCAGATCTCGCGACCGTGGTTTCGTAGAAACGTTGACCAGCGCTGCCCTCGCGGCTCGCGGGGCCGCGCCGCCCGAATGTACCTCTGGATCGTGCGTTTGCTGACTTTGACGCCGAGCTTGAGCAGTTCTCCGCGGATCCGCTCGGCGCCCCAGAGTCTGTTCGCCGACGCCATGGACCGGATCAGCACGACCGTCTCTGGAGCCAGGCGCGACGCGGGGCGTGTTCGACACGTGCCCCAGAAGGCGTCGTTGTCCCGGAGGCCGAGCGCATCGCAGCCGATAAAGACGGGTGCGTTCCTCGTCCGACGCTTGCCTTCCGACGACCCTCGCGAACGCCTCCGCGACGCTCACGGCTGAGTCTCCGCGGGCGCGCGGGCACGTCCGCGCACGCGGCTCACGCCACCACCTCGGCGAGCGCCTTGCGCACTTCGCCGCGCCACCGCCCGAGCTCCGCGCGGTTGCCAATGGGAAGCGACTTGGCCGCTGCGGCGAGCGACAGCCGTTTCACATAGATGTCGTCGGCGACCCGATCGGCCAGGTCGGGCAGCGTGATCGACTTGCCTCCGCGACCCTCCACCGTCTCGCGCACCTTCGATGCGTTGTAGAGTTCGAACTTCTTCTCGTCGCCGAAGTAGCCGTTGCGCACGACGTGCACCTCGGCGTGCGGGATGGCCGACATGAATTGCTTCAGCAGGCCCACGCTGTCGCGCTGGCGGTTGATCACCCAGAGTGCGACCAGCCTACTTCCGAGTTCCTCCAGGCTTCCGTCGAGCGTCTGGCCGTACTTCTTTACGGCGAGGTTGTTGCGCGCGGCGGTGTTCACCACGACAACCTTGTCTCGGCTCTTGTCGCAGACGTTGACGAAGTGGATCCATCCGTCGGCTTCGTCGAGGTCAATGAGCTCGGTCTCGGTCTGCTCTCGGTACGCCTTCCAGACGTCCGGGTTCGAGGTGTCGCACTCGACCAGCACGACCTTCGCGCCCCGCTCGATCAAGTAGTCGATCGTCGCCAGGGTCATCATCGACTTGCCCACGCCGCCCTTGCTGCCGCCGATCCAGTAAATGCGCCCCGAACCGTTTTCTGCGTTCATCCCGTGTGCTCCTTTGCCCCTCTGCTTGTCTCTTCGATGCCTTTCCGCAGCCTTCGATCCATCCAATCGTCGCCTCCTCGGCCCCCCTCGCTTCGCCTTCCGCGAGCTTTCGTCCACGCGTCAGAGGTCGTCCGTGTCCTCCTCGGGGACAAACGCCGACCGCCGCGACGCCGTGTCGTTGCCGAGAGCGGGGGTCGCCTTCGCGGCGCCCTCGGGGATGCGGCTTGACGGTCCCGCAGCGGGTGCCGCGGCGTCCTCCTTCGGGCCTCTCGTGACCGCTGCCGGTGCCTTTGCAACGCCTTCGCGGGCGCTCTCGCCGGACCCGCGGGGCGTTCGCTTGTCCGCATCGCGGGTGCCCCTGCGCTTGCGCCGGGCCTTGCCACCACCTGCCTTCGAGCGCTGCAGGTAGCTCTTGAGGGTCACCACGTTGATGGCGATCCCGTGCTCCGAAAGCAGGGTCGCGATCGCCCTCCAGTCGTATCCCTTCGACTGCATCTGCTCGATGTCCGGGATGAGAGCCTGAATCGCCTGAAGCTTCGTGACCTCCTTCGTCGTGCAGTCGGGCGCCATCTGGATTGCCTTCCGCACTTGATCGATCGCTGTCGTCGCGACCTTCTTCGCGGGTACCGTCACGGTCTCACCTCCGCAAAAGCATCTCTCGACCAGGCAATCCTTGATTGACATTCGTGCCTTCGATGGTCAACGTGATTTCTCAACCCGGAGTCGAAGACGGAGGTCGGGTCGCCCCGGGTCGTTGCCTTCCCGGGGCTCCCACGGATCCGGACGTGCGGAATTCCCGCATCCGGCTCTTCGAGGCACGGTATTCGCTACGCGACACG
>Ga0182018_10000511_pt1 | contig 50286 bp, 38 predicted proteins | sample 812P2MmetaG_FD_120490 | JGI IMG/M metagenome (GOLD analysis project Ga0182018, IMG submission 120490) | Permafrost microbial communities from Stordalen Mire, Sweden - 812P2M metaG | ecosystem: Environmental > Terrestrial > Soil > Wetlands > Permafrost | place: Sweden: Stordalen | collected... | reverse complement strand
CGAAAGGCTCTGCGAGGAGAAAGGTCTCGCCCATTCCGTATATACGCACCGATTGGTGCTAAGCCGTTTGTCATCTTTGTCTTGGGCGAAATTGGAATTGATGCCGTAGGAAACTCCCGCTAGACGCTGGGCTGCTCCGGGTCCGCTATCCTGCGACAATTAGACCTATGTGGAAGCTTTCCCTTACCATTTTGGCCGCGGCCGCCCTGGCCGCCGCCCAACCGGCCCAGCTCACCGACATCCGCCAGCTCACCCACGGCGGCGAGAACGCCGAGGCCTATTGGGCTCCCGATGGCAAACGCCTGATCTTCCAGACCACCCGCCCGCCGTACGATTGCGACCAGATCTTCATCATGAACGCCGACGGCAGCGATCAGCACCTGGTCTCCACCGGCAAGGGGCGCACCACGTGCGGCTATTTCCTGGGCGACAACAAGCACATCGTGTACGCTTCCACCCACCTGGCGGACGCCGCTTGCCCCGCTTCGCCCGACCGCAGCCGCGGCTATGTCTGGGGGGTTTTCGCGGGCTACGACATTTTTCTGGCCACCGACGACGGCAAGATCGAAAAGCGCCTCACCGATACGCCGGGATACGACGCCGAAGCCACCGTCAACTGGAAGACCGGGACCATCGCGTACACCTCGCTGGCGTCGCACGATCTGGATCTGTGGACCATGCGCCCCGACGGGTCGGGCAAGAAGCAGATCACCAGTAAGCCCGGCTACGATGGCGGCGCGACGTTCTCGCGCGATGGGAGCCACCTGGTGTGGCGCGCCAATTATCCGCAGACCGATGCGTTGATGGCCACTTACAAGGCTTTGCTGGCCGACAACCTGACAGCGCCCATGAAAATGGAGATCGTGGTGGGGAACGGCGATGGCAGCAACCCCCATACCATCACCAATTTCGGCTGCGCCAGTTTCGCTCCCACCTTCACCCCGGATGGAAAGCGGATCCTTTTCGCCTCCAATAAGCACGATTGCGACAGCCGGAACTTCGAGCTCTATATAGTCAACCTGGACGGCTCCGGCCTGGAGCAAGTGACGCATTTCGGCGGCTTCACCTCATTTCCGGAGTTCTCCCCGGATGGCAAGACGCTGGTTTTCTGTTCCGACCGGGATACCAAAGAGAGGTCCGAATTCAATATCTTCACCGCAAAATGGACCGGCCGCTGACCGCGAGGCGAAGGTCCGGCGAAAGTAAAGATAATGGAACCCGGATGGCCTGATTTGTAACCATCGGCGGTGCGGTAGCGCCTTGGCTTATATATGACCAAAAAGCTGCTTTTTGTAACGACTCTTCTGCTTGTCGTTACGTTTGTCGCACTCGCGGCCGACGTATCGGGCAAGTGGACCTATCAACAACCTGGCCGTGGCGGCGGCGATCCCGTTCCCGTCACGATTACGCTGAAGGCCGACGGCATGAAGCTGACCGGCACGGTTCCCGGCTTCGGACGCGGCGGCGCTGCCGGCACCCCCTCCGAGATCACCAACGGCAAAGTGGACGGCGATAAGATCTACTTCGAAGTGAAGCGCGCCGGCCGCGACGGCTCCGAGACCGTGACCAAGTACGAAGGCACGATGAGCGGTGACGACCTGAAACTCAAGGTCACGCGCCCCGGTTACAACGGCGGCGACCCCATGACGACGGAATTTGCCGCTAAGCGTGAGAAGAGCTAACTTCAATCTCTGCCGGTAATTACGCCGGCTGGTATCAATCTCTGGCGGCCTTCCCGCGGTGAACGTGGGGAGGCCGTTTTCTTTTCGCCCCTTCGCGATTTCCGCATTAAAGCCCTTCAACCCTGTAACCAACCGGTATCCAATCCACGCCTTGTGTTTTACTATGACCAAAAAGCTGCTTTTTGTAACGACTATTCTGCTTGTCGTTGCGTTGTCCGCGTTCGCGGCCGACGTAACCGGGAAGTGGACCTATCAACAACCTGGCCGCGGCGGTGGTGATCCGGTTCCTGTGACGATTACCCTCAAGGCCGACGGTGCGACTCTCACAGGCAGCGTCCCCACGATGGGCGGACGCGGCGGTGGCGGTGGCGGAACTCCTCCCGCTCCCACTGAAATCACCAATGGTAAAATCACTGGAGACAAGATCTACTTCGAGGCGAAGCGGACCACCCAGAACGGCGAGAGCATCACCAAGTACGAGGGCACGGTGAGCGGCGACACTCTGAACCTGAAGGTCACCCGGCCCGGCAGGGGCGGTGGCGATCCCACTACGACCGAATTCGTTGCCAAGCGGGAGAAGAGCTAACCTCCAGCCGGCAATAATCTTAGGCGGTCTTTCCCCCGAGCAATCGCGGGAAAAGGCCGCCGTTGTTTTTTGTCCGCCTAAAACGCCCGCCCATACTGTACCGGCGGTTGGATGGCATCCCCTAACGCCTTGCCGGCGTGCAGCGCAAAGTAGGGGTCGCGCAGGAATTCGCGGGCCAGAAGCACCAGATCGGCCTGCCCGGAGCGCACGATCTCGTCGGCCTGCTGGGGGGTCGTGATCATCCCCACCGCCCCGGTCAACACTCCGGCCTCCCGCCGGATGCGTTCGGCGAAGAGCACCTGGTAGCCCGGCCCGAGCGGGATCTTCTGCTGGGGCGCCAGACCGCCGGACGAGCAATCGATCAGATCCACCCCCAGCGCGCGCAGACGCCGCGCGAGTTCCACCGATTCGTCGATATCCCAGCCGGCCTCCACCCAATCGGTGGCCGAGATGCGCACAAACAGGGGCAGACGATCGGGCCAAACGTCCCGCACGGCCCGGGTCACCTCCAGGGCGAAGCGGATGCGGTTTTCGAACGGTCCGCCATATTCGTCGGTGCGGTGGTTGCTGAGGGGGGACAGAAACTCGTGGATCAGGTAGCCGTGAGCGGCGTGGAGTTCCACCACTTGGAAGCCGGCCTCCAGGGCGCGATGGGCGGCGGCGGCGAATGCCCCCACAACCCCGGCGATCTCGGCCCGCGTCAGTTCCGCCGGGACGGGATAGCCGGCTTGAAACGCCACTGGGCTGGGCGCCACCGGTTGCCAACCGCCGGCTTCCGGGGGAACCGCGCCATTGCCCTCCCACGGCTGGAAGGTGCTGCCCTTGCGGCCCGCGTGGGCCAGTTGAATACCCGGTACCGCGCCCTGCTGTCGCAGGAAGGCGGTGATGCGGGCCAGAAATTCGATATGTTCGTCCTTCCAGATGCCGTGGTCCTGGGGGGAAATGCGGCCGCGAGCTTCCACGGCGGAAGCTTCCATGATCACCAGCCCGGCGCCACCGGCCGCGCGGCTTCCCAGGTGGACCAGATGCCAGTCGTTGGCAAAACCATCCTCACTGGAGTATTGGCACATGGGCGACACCGCGATGCGGTTGCGGAAGGTCACTTCGCGAATGGTAAGAGGGGTCAAAAGAGCGGACATGCTTCCAGTATGGCAGCGCTGGGAGTTCTCATGCGCCGGTTGGCGTCTCGCGGGCGCTCAGTTGCAAAGCCAAACTGTCGCTCTTGGTCCAGGTTTCTTGCCTCCTACAATACCTTCAGCGTCGGCCAGTTCTCTTTGGACATGCTTTAGCTTGAAGAACTTACGACAAGCCACCAGGTTATTCGCGTGTCCGGCCCTCGAATTGCCCCCAAAGGCCGAACTTGGGTCGCTCGTGAACGACAAGAGCGGGAAGGCGCAAGCATATTCCGATCTTGACGCGATCGACCTAGCTTAGCTACTTTCCGGCGCAAAGGTAAGGGGTTAAGTCCCGTGTTTTCATGAAACCCGTTTCTAGGTTCAAGCTGACTCGCAGCGAACCCAGCCTTCCGATCGGGGCGTACGAGGGGCGCTATGGGAGCTAGGGCAGCAGCTTGAGCAAATTTTGATAGCTGACGCGCGCGGCGGCCACCGAGTCGCCCCAGTCGGCCGCATTGTCCTGTTCGATGCAGAAATGCTTCAGGCCCGCCTGCCCCGCGGCCGCGAAGATGCTCTTGTAATCCACTTCGCCCTGGCCCACGGGAACCAGCATGGAGGCGCGCATCCGGTCCGCCTGGGTCATCTGGGCGGTCATTAATTTGATGCCGCGAGCGTCCTTCACGTGCCATAACTCGAAGCGGCCGGGGTGCTTTTGGAACATCTCCAGGATATTCTGCCCGGCTACCGATGCCCACCCGATATCCAGTTGCATGGCAACCAGCGCCGGGTCGGTCTCAGCCAATAAAACGTCGTACGGCCGCAGCGCGCCGCCCTCCAACGGCTGGAACTCCTGGGTGTGATTGTGGATCAGCATTTTCATCCCGAACTTGCGCGCGATTTCGCCATGCTTGTTGGTCTGCTGCGCGGTCCGCTTCACGGATTCTTCGGTCTGAACATTGCCGCCGCGTCCGCGTCCTCCGCCGCCGGCCGGGGCAGGGGCAGGGGCAGGGGCGCCGCGGATCTCGGTATACCGGATGCCCATAACCTGGAAACCTTCGAGTTGCTTCTCGAGATCCGGACCTTCGGATGCGCCCACGTGCGTGGTGGGGGCGGAGAGGCCGAATTTATCCAACATGGCGCGAAACTGCCTGGGTTCCAGGTTGGCATAGGTGGTGGCCGGCTCCACCTCCTTGTAGCCGATCCCGGCAACCTTGGCCAGTGTGCCTTCGTAATCGTTGGGGAGCAGATCGCGAACCGTATACAGCTCGAGACCAATCTGCTTCTTCCAATCGGGTGCGGATTGCGCAATCAGATTGGGCGCCTGATTGGCCAGCATCAGGCCGGCGCCCGAAGCGGCGAGAAACGTGCGTCGCGTAGTCACTGGGTTGCTACCTCCGTTCGTTCGGTACACCGTGAAAGAGTACAACATATCGCCGGCCGCCGCCAGGACGCGCTGCCGCGAGGCCTGAATTTGGCGGGGGCTGGAGTATGATCGGCAGGGTCAGCGAGGAAAAAATGGGGCAGGCGCTTTTGAGGGCGCCTGCCCCTGCGCGTCAGAACTCGATCCTGGCGGAAAACGCCATGACGCGAGCCGGTAGTGTGGTGTTGAAAACGCCGGCCGTCAGACTCGTCTGTTGGCCAGCCGTATTGTACGTGGAGCCGGTGCCGATGCCGACGAATTGCGGATGGTTGAAAACATTGTAGGCCTGGGCTTGAAGCCTCAGCCCGCGACGTTCGCCGAAGAGCGGAATAAACTTCGACATGGTGGCATCCCAGTTGTAAATCATCGGGAGGGTCAAGACTCCTGCGCCGCCGCCCAGGTCTCCCAGCACCGGCGTGGTGACGGTGGCGGTAAAGTTGCCAGGAGCCGGGGGAGCGACCGACAGCGGATTGTAGTAATCGCCAGCCGGCACGTTAGCCATCGGATTCGATAGCACCAGGGGGCGCGCGCTTACGTCCGGCGTTCCGGTGTAGTCCGGGGTAGTCGGCGTAAGGCTCACGCCGGGATTGAACGGTATCCCGCTCTGCATGGTGAAGATGCCCGACAGAGTCCAGCGGTCGACAACAGCGCCCAGTACCTTGGAATTCAACGCCTTTCCCAAGCCCGGAATGTCGTAGGACCAGTTGACCTGCAGGTTCTGACGGCGGTCGAAGCTCTGACGTCCATAGTTCCACGATTCGTTGTTGGGGACCACGGGGTTGAAACTGCCTAGCCCCATGGCTCTGGAGTAGGTGTATGCCACACCCAGCGCCAACCCGTACGCGAAACGCTGTTGCAAGGATGCGGTCAGCGCGTTGTAGTTGGAACTCCCCAGATGGTTATAGCTGTTGATGGTGTTGAATCCCGGGTAGATCGTTCGCAGCAGAATGTCCGGCAGCGTCTTGTTGCCATTGGTGGGGTCGGCGTTTGCCGGATTGAATGGAGCGCGGGTTCCGATTGGAATGGGGTTGATATCGTACGAGAGTTGCTGGTTGTAACCCCAATCGCCCGTGTACCCGATGTCCACCGCCAAGTTCCTGGTGAGAGACCGCTGGATGTTGAGGCTGGCGTTCTGAGCCCGATCCCACGGAATGTTGCCGCTAGGCCACATATAAAGTGTGGAAGGTCCGAACACCAGGCTGCTGCCGCTGGAAGCGATGCCTGCGAAGGTGGTGTAGTTTACCTGCGGGCTGTACGAATAGGGCGCTTGGCCGGAAAGATTGTACACCTGGTTTCCGTCAAGACGGTTGTAATAGATACCGAAGCCGCCGCGAAGGGCGGTCTTGCCGTCGCCGGTAAGGTCGTAGGCAAAGCCGACGCGAGGCGCCAGGGCTAGAGGCGAGGTCGTGTACGGATCGATGGAAACGCCGTTCTGGCCCAGAATGTGGAGACCGTCGGCCGGATTGCCCGAATTCGGCACGTACAGACCGATATAGGCTACTGGAGCGACCGTCCCGGTGCCGGGATCGATGGCTACGCGCTTGCCTCCGCTGGTGCCCGGAATGTAGATGCGGGGCGCGGCGGCTTTGGTGTAGTTCGCCGGCACAAAATTGGAAAACGTGTCATTGATGTCCGCCTGTGGCGTCTGGTGGTAGAAGCGCACGCCACAATCCAGGGTAAGCCGGGAAGTGATGCGCCAGTTGTCCTGGATATACCACTCCACGTTGTAATACAGCGTATTGAACACCGCCCTGGCGGTGGTCTGCGAGTAGCTGTCGACGTAGCCCAACAACGCGTTCGCATAGCCGTCGTTGGTATTCCCCAAGCCGTTGTTGGAATCCGGACTGAAGCTGAAATTGCCCTCGTAAGCCGGCGTCGAGGGTTGAATCTTGTTGTTCTTCTCGAAATAGATGCCGGTCTTAAAGCTGTGCTTGCCGACCACCTTGCTCAGGTTATCGGTAACCGTCCAGATGGTATTGAAGTTTTCATAGTTGCCGGCGGAAGTGCCCACGCGCGTGAAGCTCATGGCGGAGCCGCCCCCTACTGAGCCGAATGAGAACTCCGGCAGGAGGTTGAAGTATCCGTTGGTGGCGGAAGCGCCGGTGGGATTGGTGGTAGGAACGGGAAAAAGCGACGGAACATTGGGGATCAGGGAGCGATCCTGGCTCTTCCCGCCGTCGGTGGTGTAGTAGGACCACGTATTCCAGCTCTCACCCACCGTAAATTCGTTGACCAGCGTGGGCGTGATGGAATAGGTTGCCGTTCCGGAATAGCCATGGCCGGGGTTAGGGTGGTCGATCGGCGCGATTCCGGCTTGTCCCAGCGTTCCGCCTACGTCGCTGCTGAACTGGGTGCCCTGATACAGCGCAATCATGTCGTCGTGGTCGTTGATGTAGCGGAAGTACGTCGTGAGCTTCGACGTGGGGTTGAAATCCACGCGGAGCACGTCATTCCGCCGGGGGTGGGTGGCGCTGGCGGATTCGAAATAGTTGGCAATGTTGGCATTCGATCCGGTCCCCACGAAATTGGGCAAGGGGAAGAAGTTCAGCATCGCCTGGCCTACTGGGGTGATGCGGGAGGCGGGAACGATGTTTCCCGGAAATGCGACGTTGCCGTTGGTGGGGTCGACGATGGTGAACAAGGCGCCGTTGTTTTGCAGAGTTTGCGAGAAATTGCCCTGACGTTCCAGGGCCGTCGGCGTGTATTTGGTCTGCGAACCACCACCTACGAACTGGCCCGTATACTCCTGCGACCAGAAGAAGAAGAGCTTGTTCTTAGCCGAGTTGAAGTGGTGCGGAATGTAAATCGGGCCGCCGAGGGTGTAGGTTTCGACGTTGAAGCGGTAGCGCGCAATTTGAGAATTGGGCGCGCCGGTGGTCGCATTGCGGCCGTTACGGTTGTTCTCCCATTGGTTGGCGTCGAAACCTTCATGGCGGTGGTTCCACACCAGGCTTCCGTGGAAGTCCTGAGTGCCATTCTTGGTGACCACATTGATGGTGCCACCGGAATTGCGGCCGAATTCCGCCTGGTAGTTCGAACCCAGGACCTTCATTTCCTGGACGGCATCCGCGTTCGGCTCGTAGTGCAGCGTACTGTTTGAACCGGTATCCATGTCGGTGATGCCATCCACGGTGAAGTTCAAAGCCGAGGTGTTGCCGTTGATGGTGATGCCACGGATCGCGTTGGGCGAGGTCACGTCGCGGTTGCCGGCGTTGGTGCCGTTGTAGCTGATGTCGACGACGCCCGGCAGCAGTTTCAGGTAGCCGAAGATATCGCGGCCTCTCAGCGTCACGTTGCTGAGCTGGCTTCCGTCGACCAAGGATGATTTTTCGGAGCTGGCCAACTGGATGGCGACGGCTTCCGCCGTAACCGTGACGGTTTCTCCGGCGCTGCCGATTGAGAGCCCGACTTTGCCGATGTCGCGGGTTTCGTTAGCCGCAAGAATGATACTGGTTTGCTGGTAACCCTTGAATCCAGTTGCCGTCACGGTGATGGAATATGTTCCCGGCTCCAAATCCAGGAACCGGAAAAGGCCTGTGGTTTCGGTGATGGTAGAGCGGGTGGTTCCGGTTTCGGCCCCGACCACTTTAACTTGGGCATTAGGCACTACTGCATTTGCCGGGTCCACTACGGTACCCTGCAGCGAGCTCGATACAGTCTGCCCAAACAAGCAGGCTGTGAAAAGTGTCAAGGCACAAAAACGCAGTGCCAGTTTTCCGATGGCGATTGGCATTGTTCCCCCTAGAGCCGGACGTTTGGCTCTAAAGACCCACCCCAGCGACGGGGTACGCAGTCCGTTCTGTAAGTATAGTCCTTGCCCTCCATGACAATAGTGGAGTGCGTAGAAATGGTAGTCGCTCTGACGGCAGGATTCAAGCTCATTACCGTAGGAACTAGACAATAAAGAATAAGGTGTTTGTTTTTAGTTATTTGGGTGTGATGTATGAAATCTATTCCTACGTGCGTTAACAGCGGAAAACGAGGCAGTTGATTTAGTTTTTGACTCAAACTAACTGACCTGCAGTGCGTGAGCCATCTGGAATAGGGCTCGGTTGTGGCCGTGCCAGCAGGAGCCGCAGGCTATCACCGCGAGTCGCTAAAGGTGCAAGAGAGCACGCCCCGAAATCGCGGCACGACATTCGATCCGTGAGCAGACGCGCAAGGCTACACAGCGGGGAGCCACGCACGACCCGACGCCCACGAGTGGGTGGTGGCTGACTCCTCTTTTCCCGCCGCCGGGTATGCGCGGATGGAATCGCGATTCGAACTCGCGTCCGGCAGAAACCGGACTGCCTTTGAATGCGTCGGTCATTTCCCTTGTGATGACCGCGCCGGTCTTGGCTGTCCCAATTGGGGCCTGATCCGCAACGCGGCTGCCAGTTCCCTGGATGCCTCCGCCTCCCGGCCCGGCATTCGCCGCAACACCATCGCGAGATTATAGTGGGCTTCAGCGAAGCCCGGGTTCAGCCGCAGAGCCTTTTCGAGCTCGGCGATCGCGTCCGGCGTCCGGCCAGGTATTTGCAGTAGCACGTTAGCCAGGTTGTAGTGTCCTTCGGCGACGTCCGGATCCAGCCGCAATGCGGCCTCATACTGGCTGGCCGCATCCTCTTGCCGGCCCGGAACCTGGAGCAGCGCGTTCCCCAGGTTGTAGTGCGCTTCCGCGAAGTCGGGTCTGCCGCGCAACGCGGCCTCGAATTGCGCGATGGCCTCCGGCAGCCGGCCTGTCTCCCGTAGATACGCGGTCCCCAAATTGTAGTGGGCTTCGGCGTAATCCGGACGGATGCGTAAGGCCGACTGAAACTCCCCGATGGCATCGGGAAGCCGGCCCGGCATGTCCAGCAGCGCAGCTCCCAGATTGTAGTGCGCTTCGGCGTAATCCGGGCGGATGCGCAAGGCCGCTTGAAACTCCCCGATGGCGTCGGGAAGCCAGCCCGGCGTTTCAAGCAGCGCGCTGCCCAGGTTGTTCCGCGCTTCGGCATAATCCGGCCGAATATGCACGGCCGCTTGGAGCTCGGCGATGGCGTCCGGCAGGCGGCCTGGCATATGCGCCAGCGCATTGCCCAGGTTGTTGTGCGCCTCGGCATCGTCCGGAAGGATGCGCAGGGCGGCTTCGAACTCGGCGATGACATCCGGCAGCCGGTCCGCTTCGAGCGGCAGCGCATTCCCTAAATTATTGTGCGCGCGGGCGCTTCCCGGAGAGACCGCAACCGCGCTGGCCCACAGGCTGCGCTCATCCATCCAATCCGGATTGCGGGCGTAGGTTCGCGCTCCGAACGCGATGCATATGGCCGCCGGCACGGCCCACCAGGCGCGTTCCGGCAGGTGCAGTCCGCCCGGTCGCCTAAAGCCGGCCGCAGCCGCCACTGCCAGCCCGGTCAAGCCGATCGACGGCAAGTACAGAAATCGCTCGGCCATGATGCTGCCGATCAGGATCGCCAGATTCGACGTCGGGAGGTAGGCGATGCAAAAGAAAAGAGGGAAAAAGTAAAGTGCTTTCGCAGTCCGCTTCCTTGACACGGCAAACCACGTGACGGCCAGTAGAATCGCTGCCGTGAAGAGGGCGAGAATATCTTCCCAGCCGATCCTCTGCCAAGCCAGCACCGGGATCGCACGGTAGGAGTAATCGGCCGAAAGCTTGGAGGGCCAGAGGAATAGCCACACGAACTTTCCCAGGACTTTGAAGGCCGTAATTCGGCCAGCCAGGAAGCCGGCGGCCACGATCGGATTGTCGACGTAGCTCGGCAGAAGATGAATCCCCAGGCCGCTGCGGAGCCAGAGGTACGCGGCCAGTGGAATCATCACGGCGGCATACGGCAGCGCTCGCCTGCGCCACGAACCGGCCTGCGCGGACATCGAGTCGTATATCAATAGGATCCCCGGCAACACGGCTGCGCTTTCTTTGGAAAAAATCCCGATCGCCTGAGCCAGGGCCAAACCCGCCACCCACCCGAACCTGCGGCGCCCGGTGGACCGGCAGCATCCGGCATAACAGAGGACGCCGGCTAATACACCCAACCCTGCAAGAAGATCCGCGCGACCCACAACGTTGGTCACCGCTTCGGTGTGCAGCGGATGTAGTCCCCAGAGCGCGGCCAGCGCGAAAGCCGGCCATCGCCGCTCGAAAACCAGCATTCCGAGCGCATAAACCAACATGACGTTGACCTCGTGCAGCGCCAAGTTAACCCAATGGTAGCTCGCGGGTTGCGGACCATTCCCGAAGGCGACGTAATTCAGGAGGAAGGAAAGCGTGGTAAGCGGCCGGTACAGCCCCGCATCCGGGCGATTGTACCAGTATCCTCCGTTCAGGATGAGGGAAAGGTTGTGGGGCGTGAGCGCGTGAATTCGCGGATCCTGCGAAAGAAGAACCGCGTTATCGTAAATCAGGCCCGCGCGGAACGAATTCGAATACGCGAGCAGGACCCCGATGGCCAAAATTAGAGTCGCCCATCCGTGTCCGAGTTCTGCCGATCCAGCCACCGGCTGTCCCCGGCCAGCCAGGTGCCGGGCCTCGGCAACATGCCCGGGCCGCTGATTGCGTTTCACTCAGTGAACAGTGTATCACCCGCCATTCCGGTGGTTTTGTTGGGCGCAATCCCATGGGTGCGCGACTCAAAAAAGTGGAGATCTCTCGAATTCGCCAGAAAACTCGTGAAATCTGCGCGTACCCACTACTTCAGAGCGTTCCGGTCGCATTCCAGCCGCTTCGCCCAACCGCGACCCTGATGAGCATTCTCCCCCAGAAGAGGTCATTTTTAATCGCCAATGCGATAACCCCAAAAACGACCGCCCCTAAGGGCAAAGTCTCAAACCCAACCACAACGCCCCGTGGAAGGCGAGTAGATGGTACGGCGGACTCCCAGTCGCCGCAAGGGTGCTAACCATAGGAAATCTCGCAATCCTGATAAGATTATTACTTTCAATATTTTAAGTGGATCAATGAAAAACCGTTTGTGGGCTATCCACTTGACTCAGGTAGGCGTGGTCGTGCTGGCCATGTGGGGCGGGCGCCCTTGGCCGCCAGTCGGCCCCCTGGCCGGCGTGCCAACAGGGCGGACGAGGGAGTCCGCCGCAGTCCAGGGGGGACCGCCCCACCCAAGCCGACCAGAGCGATTACCTGAGTCAAGTGGACAGCCCTTAACCATTTTCTACGTCGCTTAGCGCGTGAAAAATCGCCTACGGGTTCCATTTCTGAAGCAAGAATGAATATGAGAAATCATAGATTTGGACCGTCCCTCGAGATTCGCGTAGAATGATCGTGGCTTCCATGTACCGCTTACTTCGCTGTTCCTCGGTTCTGCTGGCTTTGGCGACCGGTCTTGCCGCCGACGATGAAACGGCAATTCGGCAAGCGCTGGCGGCTTTGCAGCGGGGCGATTTTGCGGCCGCCGAACAAACCTTGCGGCCAGAGGTAAAGGCTCGGCCCAACGACGCCTCGGTCCTTACTCTGCTCGGCGTCGCCCTGGACAGTCAGAAGAAATTCAAAGAGGCGGAAGATGTCCACCGCCGCGCGGTGGCGAACGCTCCCGAGTCGCCCGACGCATGGAACAATTACGCCAACCACCTGTTGGGGACGGGCGACGAAGCGGGCGCCACCCGCCTCTACCTTCGGGCGCTGGCACTCGACCCGGCCCACTATAACGCCGCCGTCCAACTCACCCGCTTGGCGCTGAAAGCCAAGAAGGGGGCCGAGGCTCTCGCCTATTTCAAGCATCTGACCGCCAGTCAACAAGATGCGCCGAAGTTGGCGCCCCTGCGCCTGGCCGCGCTGTACCTGGCCGGAGAAACCGCCGAGGCGGAGGACCTTACTACGCGCTGGCTGGCGGCGTCCAAGGGGGATCTGGGCCAGAGCTTTTCGATCGGCACGGCATTAGCCGATGTCGGACAGTTCGAAAAGGCCGGCACATTCCTGACGCAAGCGCTTGCACTGGCGCCTTCGGATTTCAACGTCCTTTTCAATCTGGGGGTGGTGGCGTGGCATACCGCCAATTACGAACGTGCCCGCGAATTGCTGGAGGCGGCCGAGCGGCAGCAGCCGCAGAACGTGGACGTACTCTATAACCTGGCATGTGTGGACCAATCCGCCAACCGGACTGAGGCGGCCGTGGTTCTGTTGGCAAAGGCGGCACGTCTGGCCCCGCAGCGGAGCGACGTACGGAAATTGCTCGCGATGGCGACCGGCGACCTGGGCGCACTGGACGATGCCGCCGCGGCTTGGGACCTTTATTTGAAGCTCGAGCCGAATGACGATACTGGACGCCGCGAGCGCGGCTTTACGGACTTTCAGAGGGGCCTGTTGGAGCAAGCGTTGACGGCAGTCCAGGGGTACGTGGCACGCCATCCCGACGACCCCGTGGGTCACTTCGAGCTGGGGGCGATTCAAAACAAGGACGATGCGGCGCAGGCGTTGACGGAATATGACCGGGCACTCGCTCTCAAACCCGACTACGCAGCGGCGCATTCGGCGCGCGGCAGCCTGTACTACCAGATGGGTAAACCCGAGGCTGCGCTCGCCGACCTGGAGAGTGCGGTGGCGCTGCGCCCCGGCGATGCCGCCAGCCTGGACCGCCTGGGGCAAACCTACCTGGCCCTCGACCGCGCCGCCGACGCGGTGCGCGTGCTCCGCCAGGCCGCCGCCCTGACCCCCGACGATTCCAAGACGCAACTCCACCTGGCGCGCGCACTGGCGGATGCCGGACAGACGGCGGAATCCAAAGGGGCCATGGACCGCTTCCGCCAACTCGGCCCGGTGGTCAACCGAGCCATCCCGGGCGGCCTGGTGGATTATCTCAGTCTCACTCCGGAGCAGCGGCGCGCGGATTATCGGATGCGGGTGGAGCGGTTGGTACGCGAGCATCCCGAAGATGCGGCGGGACAGTTGAGCTATCTGCACCTGCTGCTGGAGGAGGGCGAGTGGCGGAAGGCGGCGGATACCGCCCACGAGATTGCCGGTCTGAAGCCAGCGGCAACCGTGCTGGCCGGCGCCGGACGTGCGCTCCTGGAGGCGCGGCAGTATGCTCCCGCCCGGGAAGTCCTGGAGCAGGCGGCTGCCTCCGGGCCCTCGGCCGATCTGCAACTGGATTTGGCCGTCGCGGCGTTTCATGCATCCGGTCCCACGGAAGGGATGCGGCTGTTGGAGCGCGTTCCGGATTCCGCGCGGGGCGGGGATTTTTTCCTTGCCAGGGCCGAGATGTTGGATTCGGCGGGCAACGCGCCAGAGGCGGCGGCGGCGCTCGAGCAGGCCCTGCATAAGTCGCCGGGCGAGGCTGCTCTATATATGCAAGCGTGCGCCTTCCTGCTGCGCAAAGGACAAACCGAACACGCCTTACGAGTAAGTGATGAGGCTATGCAAGCGTTTTCGGAAAATCGCGAAATTCTACTGCTGCGAGCGGTTACTTTGGAACAGTCCGGCCGGACTGCCGAGTCCCAGCGCGTATTGGAGCGGATTCAGAATCGTTGGCCGGAGTGGCCGGCTGCTTGGATGGCGGATGGAATCGTCTTAGGAACCCACGGACGTCGCGAAGAGGCGCTGGCAGCGCTGCGGACGGCGGTGGCTCTGGGTTCGACCAGTTCGGAAGGAAAGCGGTACCTGGACGAAATCTCGGCCGGGACGGAGGGGAAGCCTCCGGACCTCACCCTAATTCTGTCGAAATCGTCCCGAAGTTGGTAGCACTGTGAAAATTACAAAAGATTGTGGCTCTTATTTAAGCGCATCGTGATAGAATCTCGTGCCAGAGGTTAGTCCATGGGAAGCACCACGATTGTGCGATCTCACCCTCTCGTAACGGAGAGTGAGTTAGGAATTCGACCCCGTAGCGAAGAAGTGCGAGCGCAGTTAGCCCGACTTCTGGGAAGCCCGCTATTTCACCACAGTAAACACTATCCCAGTCTCTTACGATATGTGGTGAACGAGACGTTGGAAGGCCGTGGAAGCCACCTCAAGGAACGCGCGCTCGGGGTGGAAGTGTTTGGCCGCGGCGCGGATTACGATAGTAATGCCGACCCCGTAGTGCGAACGTCGGCTTGCGAAGTCCGCAAGCGGATCGCGCAGTACTATCACGAGCCTGGGCATGACGATGAGGTCCGCATCGACTTGCCATCCGGGTCCTACATCCCGGAGTTCCGGTTCCCCGCGGGGAGCCCGCGACCGCTCACATTAGTCGCTCCGCCCGCAACTGCCAGAGTCCTGGATCTGGTGCGCGAGGCGATGCATCGAAAATGGGTGCTCCTGGCCGTGGCTGCCTCCCTGGTGGTCGTGGGCGCCGTCGCGGCTGTGGCGGGTAGACCGGCGACGGCGATCGAGCGGTTTTGGAACCCGGTGTGGGGATCCGCCGAATCCGTGATGATGGCCGTCGGGTCGCCTCCGGAGCCGGTACCTCAGTCCACGGCATCCGCGGGCGGCGATGCCGGACCGACCTTTCGCGACGTCATGAGGGCAGACAATCTGGCCTTCGCCGACGCGCTGACCATGGCTCGAATTACCGGAGTCTCTCGCGAGTACGGAAAGAAGAAGCTCGATGTCCGGCGCGCCTCGGCGTACACACTCACCGATTTCCGCAACGGCCCACTGATCCTGGTGGGGGCATTCAACAACTCCTGGACCATGCGGCTGACCAATGAACTGCGCTTTTCCTACGAGCGATCCGCCGAAACGCATGCCGGCTTCATTCGCGACCGCCAGAATCCATCCAACCGGAACTGGACCCATGACCCGAACATCCCGTACTCGCAAATCGCCCAGGACTATGCGATAGTCTCCCGCTTCCTGGATCCGCTGACCGAGAGAATGGTGGTGGTGGTGGCAGGGATGGGCCGCGACGGCACGCTCGCCGCGGGGGAATTCGTAACGGAACCCCGTTATCTGGAAATGCTGGCGAGCCGCGCGCCTAAACATTGGGAGCGGAAGAATCTCCAGGTAGTGCTGGCTACCGACATCGTCAAGGGAAATACCGGTCCCCCGCGCATTATGGCCGCTTATTTCTGGTAAACACTCTGTGGCGATTACGGAGCGCGTCGCCCCGCGTCCACCGGGATCAGCCGCAAAAGAGCTTTGACGCCGTCGACGCATAGGGCGACGGCGTGCTTGGACTCCACCGGCAGACCGCCGAGAGCTTCGTCGATCAGAACGGGGAGGAAGCCGCCCAGTTCGGCGCGGGTTTTGCCGGCGATCCATTCCGTCAACGCGGAGCCTGCCGCGATTGAGGCGGTGCAGCCGCGTACCTTGTAGCGAACCGCTTGCGCGATACCACCCTCGAAGCGCACCGACAGGCGCAAAATGTCTCCGCAGGCCGGATTGGAAACTTCCGCCGTCACGGCCGGCGGCGGCAGTTCGCCCACGTTGCGGGGATTTTGGAAATGGTCGAGCAGCACCTCGGAGTACATCTATGCTCCATTCTATGCCCCTTGGTGCAACGCGTTGATTTGAAAAACGGCGGTTGAGACGGCGCCCCGTGAGCCTTCTGGTTCAGCCGCAAGCGTTTGCAGAAACGGCAGTTGTCACCCAATGGGTGAATTGCGCGGCAGTTGAGAATCCAGCCACGCCTCGAACATACCGGCGCTGTTGGGAGTCAACCGCCGTTTCTAGGTTGATTTGACAATCGACTACAATGGGTCCGTACGCCGTGCGGACTCCGTGGTCCGCCGGGTGAGAGATGCCACGTTTGCTTCTTTGCCTTCTGGCCATGATTAGTTTTGCCGATGTCTGCTGCGCCGCGGACATCACGGTCGCGATCGACTTCGACGGCCCGCACTCCGATCGGTCCGTTCGGCAAATGAAGCGCGAGACGGAAGAGATCTTCAAGGTTGCCGGTGTCCATCTGGACTGGCGCGGCCGCGACGATGTCGGCGGCAACTCCTATGAAAACCTGGTGGTGGTGCACTTCAAAGGCAAGTGCATTCTCGATCCGGCGCCGGCCCTATACGAGGAACGCGGCCCCTTTGCCTTCGCATACAGTTCCGATGGCGAGGTGCTGCCGTTCAGCGAAGTGGAGTGCGATCGGGTGACGGCTTCGGTGCGATCCGCCATGTGGGGAGACGATTTCGGGCGGCCCGATTATGTGATGGGCCGCGCCTTGGGCCGCGTGGTAGCGCACGAACTGGTGCACATCCTCACCAGATCGGCTTCGCACGGGCGCGAGGGCGTTACGCAAGCGGCGCTTTCCGGCCGGGAGCTGATTGGCTGTCCCCCGCGGTTGAGCCGCGGCGACGTGGAGCGGTTGCGCCGGGCGGTGGAGGGGAGCGCGCGTTCCAAGATCGCGGGTCCGGAGCACTGAGCCTGACAGCGAGCCCAAGCGCCCCGATGAGGGGCGCGGCAGACACGGATGGCGACGATTTCTCTCAAGCTTCTTTCCTTCGCAGTTCGTTGTTCCGGTGCGGAGCCGTTCGGGCCGAGCGAAATCCAAAGCTGCAAGCTGCAAGCTGACCGCCGACCGCTCGCCGCGAAGCCGTGTCAGAACGAGAATCGAAGCGCTAACTGGAGCTGCCGCGAGAAGTTTGCCTGGCTGGTAATCTTCCCGAAGGAGCTGCTGCCGAACGATACGGCGGGGCCGTAGAACAGCGGCGTGTTGAAGGCATTCAGAGCTTCGCAACGGAACTGCGCCTTCACCACTTCCCGGATCACCAAGTTCTTGAAAACCGAGAGGTCCCAGTTGGCTTGCCCCGGACCGCGCATATCGATCGTCCGGCCGACGTCGCCGAACGTGAACTCTGGGGCCGTGGAGAATGCCGCCGGGTTGATGTAGTCATTCAAGCGCTGTTCCAGGCTTCCGCTGGTGACAGGGGAAATACCGGTGGCGTTGGGGCGCTGGCTGGCATACCCGAAGGCCGAGTTGAAGTTCGTCGCCTGCGAGATTTGCAGCGGGAAACCGGTTTGGTAAATGGTCACCGCGTTCGCCACCCAACCGCCCACGATGTAATTCATCGCGCCTTTAGAATTCGCGAACGCCTTGCCCTTGCCAAACGGCAGCTCGTAAGACAGGGCGGTGGACCAGCGCAACGGCGTGTCGATATTCGAGAAGGCGTATTCCGCCGCGATGTTGTAGGGGTTCTGGGGACCTTTTCCGCCGCTGTTCAAGGTATTGCCGGGACCGGCGCCGCTCTCGTCCCAATTCCTCGACCAGGTGAGGGTGGAGAGCAGGCTCATGCCTTTGCTAAAGCGTTTCTGCGCCTTCACAACCAGCGAGTAGTACTTCGCCTTGTTGTTGTCGTCGAACAACTGGTTGATGGCGCCGTAGGTGGGATACGGCAACAGCAACTGAGATTGCTGCACGTTGGCCGTTCCGATCACGCCCAGTCCGCCGTGCCCGTAAAACGGGTTGGCCACCGACTGCGTGAGCGCGCTACCCATCGCGAGCAGGCTCGGATTCAAAGCGTTCTCATTAATGCTGGCCGTGGCAGTGGTCAGGTGGCTGGATTTCGAACCGACGAAACCCACCTCGGTGGCGATCCCGCCCGGCAGTTCGCGCTGCACGTCGAGAGAATACTGCTGGACGTACGGCGATTTCGCGGTCGGGTCCACCAGCGAGAAACTCTGGCCGATGCCGGTCAGGGCGCCGAGGGTATTGGCCACGGGCTGCAGAATGCCGGAGGGGAACGGGTTCGTCAGGTTGAGAGCGGGGGTCTGGTTGTTGTCCACCGAGGCGCTCGGACTGGTGGTCTGGTTATAGCCCACCGTCGCGATGGGCGACCCGATGGCGAACTGCGGCGCCCAAAAGATCCCGTACCCGCCGCGAACCACGGTCTTCGAATCCAGCTTGTAGGCAAACCCAAAGCGCGGGCCCATCTTGCTGGATGTCGGATCGCCGACACTGGTCCTGCCGTTACCCGCGTACTGCACGACACCCATGGGAGCGATTCCGGCGACGTTGGCCGCGAGCGGATTGGCGGCCGTGCCGTTGAAATTCACCAGCATGCCGTTATTGACTTCGTACAGGCCGGGCTCGTGCTCCCAGCGCAGGCCGAAGTTCATGGTGAGCCTGCCGCTTACGCGGAAATCGTCTTGCAGGTACAGGCCGTAGTAGTTGGCGATGTCGGTCAATTTCGTGGACGTGTAGATGGCGGCGGCGGAGGGATACCCCAGCAGCATGTCGGCCAGATCCGCCCCGCCGGTTCCGGAGCTGGTGGGAGCGGACTTGGTGAAGATGCCGTTAAAACTGTAATTCCCAGCGGCATCGTTGGCGTCGTTGCCGGCCGCCTTGATTTTGCGATAGTCGAAGCCGGCTTTGAGGCTGTGCCTTCCCATGTACTTCGACACCTGGACGGAGAAGTTGTTCGAGGCGAGGACGTAGAACGAATTGTTATCGGCGACGCCCAGGTTGTAGAGATTCGTCATGCTGATGTCGGGGAACTGGGACAGCGATTTGGGAATCTGGCCGATCAGCGTGGGACTGAAGTTGAGCTGGTTCAGGTTATAGCCTTGGCTCATGTCGTAGCTGTAATTCGGGAAGCGGTTGAAGCCGTAACGGATCGCGACAACCGTGGTCGGGCTCACCGTGAAGAGGTTGTTGAGCTGGGTGGTATCGACCCTGCGCTGTAGCCGCCATTGGTCGGGACTCGAGATGTTGTTCGGGAATTCGGTATTGCCCGGCTCCAGCGAGAAGTAGCGCAGGTAGCTCAAGCTGGCGCGCCACCAGGTCGTAAAATCTTCGTCGAGCTTGCCGGTATATTGCGCTGCGCGGCAGGGCAGCCTTCCCGGAGCATTCAGATCGTTGGCGCCGTAATATGCCGGATTGGCAGTATCCGGCTGGAAGAAGGAGGCTATCGCCAGACCGGTGGGATTCAGACGGGCGGACGGGATCAGGTTGCCCGGGAATGGCTGGCGGGCGCCGTTCACCACGCTCAGGGGATCGTAGATCGTATCCAGGCTGCCGCTCGAATTGAGGCTCTTGGAGAAGTCTCCGGTCTTTTCCAGCGCGGTGGGCGTGGCGAAGACGGAAGAGGAGGACTGGATGTCGTCGTAGTGCTCGAATCCGAGGTAGAAAAACGTCTTATTCTCGCCATTGTAGATCTTGGGAATCTTCACGGCGCCGCCGAAGCTGGCGCCCCACGTGTCGTTAGGCTGATCGGTGATGGGAACGCCGGCGGCGTTATTGAAGAAGCTGTTGGCGTCCCATGCCGTGCGGCGCCGATGCCCGTATATGCTGCCATGATACGTATTAGTGCCAGATTTCATCAGCGTATTGAACATTCCGCCGCCGGTGCGGGCCATCTCGGCATCGTAGGTGTTCGCCTGGATCTTGACTTCCTCCACCGCCTCCAGCGACGGAATGATGATGGCGCGATTGGTGGCATCCGTAATGGGAATACCGTCGATCAGGTAGTTGTTGCCCCGCACCGGTCCGCCAGCGATGGAGATCTGCGAAGAGCCGCTTTGATCTTCCATGCGGTTGTAGGCGGGATTGCCCACCGGCACCACGTTCTGCGCCAGCTTAGAAAGCATGAACGGGTTGCGGCCCAGGTTGGGCAACTCGGTCAGCTTCTGGTTGTCGATCACCTGGCCTTGGGATGCGTTCGACTCCTCCACCAGCGACACCGACCCGGTGACTTCGATGCTTTCGGTCACCTGGCCCAGTTGGAGCTTGGCTTCCACCGAGACCTGCTGCTGCGTGCCGACGACGATGCCCTTCTGCTCGAACTTCTTGAAGCCCGGCGCCTCCACTACCAAGCCGTAGGCGCCGGGCACCAGTTCGCTGAATACGAACTCGCCCGCCGCCGCGGTCAGCGCCGACCGCTGGGCGTTGGTGCCTTCGCTGATGAGCGTGACCTTTGCGGCGGAGAGCGCGCCGCCGTTTTGGTCCAGCACGGTGCCACTCAGGCCACCGTAGTAGGACTGGGCAAACAGGTGCATGGTGACGATGGAAGCCAACACGAATAGACGCAGTTTCATGAGTTTTCCCCCCAATGGAAATCGGTTGACGGGCGGGCTGAATTCCTGCCCCGCGACGGAAAATGGTGGCGCTAGCCGATCACGACAGCGTGCAGCCATAGTTCCCCCCTCGATCTAGCTGTGGATTGTGGTTGGACGAGTTAGGATCCGGTGCCGGACGGGAGGCACGGCTGACGACCGGGAGCGACCCACGTCCCCTTGGCCGTGGGGCAGGAAATTGAATTACCAGAAGCCTATCAGCGTCGGGGCCTGCCGTCAAATTGAAATAATTGATACCGCGCATCAAATTTGCAGGCGTCGGCACGGACGTCAGAAGCGTAAATCCCGCCTGGTGCCCGATCGCACGTTGCTGTTGCACAATATGGGCATGCTTCAAGTGGTCGCGGGCGTCCTCGAGCGCGAAGGTCGAATTCTCATCTGCAGGCGAAAGCCGGAGCAGTCGCATCCGCTGAAATGGGAGTTTCCGGGCGGCAAGGTGGAACGTGGCGAAACGTTGCCGCAGGCGCTGGTGCGCGAACTGCGGGAAGAACTGGATCTGAACGGCGTCACGTGCGAGGAAATGACGCGCTATGAGTATACCTACGCGGGCAAGCAACCCATCCGGCTGATCTTCTTCCGGGTGACCGGATTCGAGGGCGAGCCGCGGAACGTGATCTTCGAAGAGATGCGCTGGGAGCCGCGGGAGTATCTGCCGGGATTCGATTTCGTGGAGGGCGACATCGAGTTTCTGCGCGGGATTTCCTCGGGATTGTACTGACGGCGGTCCCATCTATACTGGTGCTATGGCAACTGCGCTTAAACTGGTGGATCCGTCGGAAAACGAATTGTTGGCTAGCCTGGAGGCGCGGGCCAAACAGGCGAATCCTTTCTTTCGCGCCATGGCGCATCGTCCCGAAGTGCTGAAGAACTTCCCGCCGCTGTACACCGCCGTCATCGGACCGGGCTCGGTGGCGCGCCGCGTCAAGGTGTTGGTCTATCTCGCGTGTTCGTACGCCAATACCTGCGCCTTCTGCGTCTCGAGCAATCTGCCCGGCGCGCGCAAGGCCGGGATTACGGAAGAGGAAATCAAGGCGGTGGAGACCGCCCGGGACGAAGGATTCCCGCCAGCGGAACGGGCGGCCCTCGCTTATGCGCGTGAGTTGACTCGCACGGCGCATGCGGAAGCGACACGCGAAGAGATCCGGGCGCACTTTACGGACGAGCAGATCGTGGAAATCACGCTGGTCATCGGGATCTCGAACTTGACCAACCGGTTTAATAATGGATTGGGGATCTTGCCGGAGGCATAAACACATTTTTTAGCCAATTCGGTTTTGTTCTATGTCCATTTTGAGTGGTATTCATCCCGTGGCCGAGGCTCTCCGGTCGAACCATCCGCTGGATCGCGTGCTGGTGGCACAAGGCGCCGGCGGGCCGCGGCTGCAGGAAATCATCGATCTGGCGCGGCGCGCTTCGGTGACGGTGCGCTTCGAACCGAGATCTGCGTTGGACCGCCTGGCGGGAACATCGGCGCATCAGGGCGTGGTCGCCATGGGCGCGGCCAAGAAGTTCGCCGGGCTGGACGAGGTGGCTGCCTCCGATCTGATCGTGGTGCTCGATGGCGTCGAAGATCCGCATAATCTCGGCGCCATCGTCCGCACCGCGCACGCGGCCGGCGCCGGAGGCATCGTTATCCCCGAGCGGCGTGCCGCAGGCGTGACGGACGTGGTCGCCAAGGCCGCGGCCGGCGCTCTGGAACATCTGCCGGTGACGCGGGTCACCAATATCAATCGGACGCTCGAGGAGCTCAAGGAAAGCGGCCACTGGGTCTACGGCCTCGACGAGCGCGGCACCGAGGATTACGACCGCGTCGAGTATTCCCTGCCGACGGTGCTGGTACTGGGCGGCGAAGGCAAGGGGCTGCACGAGCAGGTGCGCAAGCATTGCGACCTGCTGGTGCGCATTCCCATGGCGGGGAAAATCTCGTCGTTGAACGTATCGGTGGCGGCCGGAGTGGTACTGTTCGAATGGCGGAGACGCCGTTTGAAGCGGTAGTGCAGTAAAATCGAGTTCTATGCGCCGCACATGGTCACTGTTGTTGTTGGCGGCCGCCATTCCCGTTTGGGCCGCGCACCCGGTGCGCGCGCGACACGGCATGGTGGTCACGGTCGAGCCGCACGCTACTGCCGTGGGGCTCAAGGTTTTGCAATCCGGCGGAAACGCCGTGGACGCCGCGGTGGCCGTGGGCTTCGCGCTGGCGGTGACCCATCCGGGCGCCGGCAATCTCGGTGGAGGCGGCTTTATGCTGCTGCGGATGGCCGATGGGCGCACCACCTTCATCGATTTCCGCGAGCGTGCGCCTCTGGCGGCGACGCGCAACATGTACGTGGACGCCGCCGGCAAAGCTACCAGGGACAGCATGGTGGGCTACCGCGCCTCGGGCGTGCCGGGTACGGTGCGCGGCATGGAGTACGCCTGGCAGAAGTTCGGCACCAAGAAGTGGGAAGAGCTGGTGGGTCCGGCGGCGGAGCTGGCATCCAAGGGCTACGCGCTGACGGACGCCGAGGCGACCTCGATGCAGGGCGCTGGCCGGGGGCTCAGTGGGTATCCCGAATCGAACCGGATCTTCCTGCGCGGCGGCAAATACTACGAACCGGGCGAGACCTTTGTGCAGGCGGACCTGGGCCGCGTGATGGAGCGCATCGCGCGGCTAGGCGCCAAGGATTTCTACGAAGGCGAGACCGCCGCGCTGCTCGCCAAAGACATGAAGGAGCATGGCGGCCTGATTACGCTGGAAGACCTGAAAGGCTACAAAGCCATCGAGCGGAAACCGCTCACGGGCAAGTATCGCGGTTACGACATCATCACTTCGCCCCCGCCCAGCTCGGGCGGCATCGGGATCCTGCAGATGCTGGGCGTGCTGGAAGGAACGGGTTTCGAGAAAGCCGGCGCCGGGTCGGCCACGGCGGTCCACTACATGACCGAAGCCATGCGGCACTTCTTCGCCGACCGGTCGGAAAACCTGGGCGACCCGGACTTCGTGAAGATCCCCCTGACCGCCATGCTGGACCCCAAATACATTCTGAAGATCCGCGGCACGATCGACCCGGAGAAGGCCACCCCGAGCGCGCAAGTGAAGAGGACGGTGTTTAACGGGCACGAATCGGAGCAGACCACCCACTACACCATCGCGGACTCGCAAGGCAACGTGGTGGCGGTGACTTACACGCTGAACGACCAGTACGGCAATAAGGTGACGCCCACCGGGCTGGGCTTCCTGCTCAATAACGAAATGGGCGACTTCGCGTCCCAGCCGGGCGTGGCCGACCCCTCGGGCCGCATCTTAGGCGAAGCCGACGCCATCGCGCCGCGCAAGACGCCGCTCTCCTCCATGACGCCAACCATCGTGCTGCACGAGGGCAAGCCGTTTCTGGCGTTGGGCTCACCGGGCAGCCAGACCATCATCAACACCGTGCTGGAAGTGATGGTCAACGTGATCGATTGGAAAATGAACGTGCAGGACGCCGTCAACTGGCCGCGCTTTCATCACGCCTGGATGCCGGACGTCCTGCACATGGAGCCGGGCTATTCGCCGGACACCATCGCGCTGTTGGAGAAGTGGGGCTACGCCGTAAGATCCAATCGGGCACAGGGCGACTGCGATGCGATCCTGTTCGACTATACGGGTAACACCGGATGGCTCGAAGGCGCCGCCGACCCGCGCACCGGCGGAATAGCGGGAGGATATTGATCAGCGGATGAATCACCTACTGTCCACGCACCTGTTCGTAAATCACCGGCTCACGTCGGCGTTGCTGACGAGGATTCAGCAACAAGGCATTCCCGCCGTGGAATTGTTTTGCGCCCGCCAGCATCTCGACTACCGCGACAAGGCTCAAATCACCGAACTGGGCCATTGGTTTCGCGATTCCGATTTGAAACTGCACTCGGTGCACTCGCCCATGTATAACGACGAGTACTGGGGACGCTCCGGGCCGCAGGCCGTGATCACCATTACGGAACCGGTGAAATCGAAGCGGCTGCCCATGGTGGACGAGATCAAGCGGGCGCTCGAAATCGCCGAGCTGATTCCATTCCGCTACCTGATCCAGCACATGGGTGTGAGCGGCGAGGAGTTCGACATGCATAAGTTCGATGCGGCCTTCTCGGCGATCGAGCAGTTAAGCCTTTTTGCCCGGCAGCGCGGGGTGGAGATCCTGCTGGAGAATATTCCCAACGAACTTTCCACCGCTGCGCGGTTGCAGCAGTTTCAGGAACTGACCCACGTCGGCCTGAATTATTGTTTCGACACCGGCCACGCTAACCTGGGAAACGGAGTGGAGGCGGAATTCCAGCTAATGAAGCCGCGGATCCGCTCCACGCACGTCCACGACAACAACCGGAAGGACGACAACCATCTGCCGCCCGTCATAGGCGAATGCGGCACCATCGACTGGAAGAACACCATGCAACTGCTGCGCTCCGGACAGGACCAGTTTCCGCTGCTGTTGGAATTGAAGGACCATAACGACCTGCCGCATCCGCTCGACAGCGCAATGGAAATCTTCGACCGGCTGGAAAACCTCTAAACCATGATTCCGCGAATCACCATCGATCGTGCCGGCCGGCACGTCGGCGAAACCGTCGAGATCGCCGGCTGGTTGTACAATCTGCGCCGCTCGGGAAAGATCGCGTTTCCGATTGTCCGCGACGGCTCCGGCACCATCCAGTGCGTTGCCGTGAAGAGCGCGCTGCCGGAAGAATTATTCGAGAGCATCAAGAATCTCACGCAGGAATCCTCCCTCATCGTCACGGGGAAACTGCGTGCCGAGCAGCGCGCGGCCGGCGGCGTCGAAATGGATGTCGAGAGCCTGGAAGTGCTGCAGCGCGTGCCCGAATCGGACCCGTACCCGATTACGCCCAAGGACCACGGCACCGATTTCCTGATGGATCATCGCCATCTGTGGCTGCGCAGCCAGCGGCAGCACGCCATCATCCGGGTGCGCCACGAAGCGATCAAAGCGGTGCGCGATTATTTCGATTCCCACGGCTTTACGCTGGTGGATACCCCCATCTTCACGCCGGCGGCTTGCGAGGGCACCACCACGCTGTTCGAAGTGAACTACTTCGACGACGAGAAAGCCTACCTGACGCAATCGGGGCAGCTCTATAACGAAGCGACGGCCATGGCGTTCGGCAAAGTGTACTGCTTCGGGCCGACATTCCGCGCGGAGAAGTCCAAGACGCGCCGCCATCTGACGGAGTTCTGGATGGTGGAGCCGGAAATGGCGTACGCCACGCTGGAAGACGTGAAGCGGGTGGCCGAAGAGATGGTGATATTCATCGTGGGCCGCGTGCTGGAGAATCGGCGCGAAGAGTTGAAACGGCTGGAGCGCGATGTTACCAAGTTGGAAGCGATCCAGGCGCCGTTCGGACGGATGAGCTACGACGATGCGGTCAAAAAGTTGCAGGCCAAGGGCAGCGAAATCCAGTGGGGCGGCGATTTCGGCGGTACCGACGAAACGCTGCTTACCGACGACCAACAACGTCCCCTGATGGTGGACCGCTATCCGACGGCGATCAAGGCGTTCTACTTCCAGCCGGATCCGGAACGGCCGGATGTGGCGCTGGGCGTGGACGTATTGGCGCCCGAGGGATATGGCGAGATCATCGGCGGCGGGCAGCGCATTCACGATCCCGAACTGCTGCTGAGGAGAATCGAAGAGCACGGGCTGCCGAAAGAGGCATTCGACTGGTATCTCGATCTGCGCAAGTACGGCACGGTGCCGCACGGCGGCTTCGGCATGGGCATCGAGCGCTGTGTCGCGTGGATCTGCGGGCTGGAACATATTCGCGAGACGATCGCGTTTCCTAGGATGCTGAACAGATTGCGCCCGTAGGCATAAGAAAAGATTCTTGGCCGCCGATGAACGCAGCCAATAAAGCTTTCGTCTTTCGTATGGCACCTTCACACATCGCCATCATCGGGGCGCCGCTCGATCTCGGACAGGGACGGCGCGGCGTCGATATGGGGCCTTCGGCCCTGCGGGTCGCCAATCTCAATGCGCGGGTGAAATCGCTGGGGTATGAGGTGGAGGACCTGGGCAATATTCCGGTGGAACAGGCCGAGGCTGCCCCTGCCGACGACCGGCATGCCAGGTTTCTGCCGCAGATCGCGGCGGCGTGCGACGTGCTCGCCACGCGGGTATATGACGCGATGGAGCGCGGAGCGGTACCGCTCGTGCTGGGCGGCGACCACTCGGTGGCCATCGGTACGATGACCGGCGTCGCGCGGCACTTTCGCGAACGCAACCAGCGCGTGGGGCTCATCTGGCTGGACGCGCATGCCGACATGAACACTCCCGAGACCAGCCCGAGCGGCAATATCCACGGGATGCCGCTGGCTTGTCTGCTCGGCATGGGGCCCGGCGAACTGGCGGACCTGGCCGGCTTCCGCCCGAAGGTGGCGCCGCGGAATACCGTGATCGTGGGGCTGCGCGACGTGGACAGGACGGAGCGCCCGCAGGTGCGCGAATCGGGCGTGCGCGCGTTTACCATGCGGGATATCGACGAGCGTGGGTTGCGCGCCGTGATGGAAGAAGCCATTGGCGCGGCCTCGGACGGCACGGCGGGCTTCCATGTTTCGCTGGACATGGACTTCGTCGACCCCAAGGACGCGCCGGGCGTGGGTACGGCGGTGCGCGGCGGGGCCACCTATCGCGAGGCCCATTTGGCCATGGAAATGATATGTGATTCGCGGCGCATGACGTCGATCGAAGTGGTGGAAGTAAATCCCGTGATCGACGAGGCCAACCGCACGGCGGATTTGGCGGTGGAGCTGATCATGTCCGGATTGGGAAAACGAATTCTATGAAACTACGGGTAGCCGTCGTGTATGGCGGCCGCAGCGGGGAACACGAAATCTCCATCCGTTCCGCGAAGTCAATCCTGGCCGGAATGGACCCCGCCAAATACGAGAAAATCGAGTATTTTATCGACCAGCAGGGCAAGTGGAGTCCGCACGCCATTGGGCCCGAGCCGGGCGCGCATCCCGGGATCGACGTGGTCTTTCCGGTGCTGCATGGGACGTTCGGCGAGGACGGCACCATCCAGGGACTATTCGAACTGGCCGACCTGCCGTACGTGGGCGCGGGCGTGATGGCGTCCGCCGTCTCCATGGATAAGGAGATGATGAAGCGTGTCTGTGCGGAACGAATGTTGCCGATTGTCGACTACGTCACCGTCACGCGCGAGAAGCCGGACCTGGAAAGAGTCTGCGAACATCTGCCGTTTCCCATGTTTGTGAAGCCCGCGAATTTGGGCTCGTCGGTGGGGATTTCGAAGGCCCACGACGCGCGGGAATTGGAAGCGGCCATCGCACTGGCGGCGCAATACGACCGCAAAGTGATTGTGGAGCGCGCCATTGCGGGCCGCGAACTGGAGTGCGCGGTGCTGGGGAACGACCGGCCGATGGCTTCCCTGCCCTGCGAGATCCTGCCGTCGCGGGAATTCTACGACTACGACGACAAGTACCTGCTGGATCGCGCCGAGACCAAATTGCCGGCGGACCTGCCCGCGGAGAAGACCGAGGAACTGCGGCGCCTGGCGGTGGAATGTTACCGCGCGGTGGAATGCGAGGGCATGGGGCGGGTCGATTTCCTGCTGGAAGCGGCCACGGGCAAGCTGTATATTAACGAGATCAACACCATCCCCGGATTCACCTCGATCAGCATGTACCCCAAGATGTGGGAGGCGAGCGGCGTGGGATTCGCCGCGTTGATCGACCGGCTGATCGAGCTGGCACTGGAGCGTCACGAAAAGAAGAAAGCGACGAAGTTCACGCGGTAGGAAGCCAGCCTATTGCCGGTAGGAAATCAGTTGCAGCCCCGATCCACCCAGATAGTCGGCGCGGTTGTGTGTCACGAGCGGCACGTCATGGCGCACGGCGGTGGCGGCGATCCAGGCATCGGCGCACTCGATCCGGCACCCTCGCGACTGCTCGGCTACGGTCACTTCCGCCCACATGGTGCAGAGCCTGCGGCTGTATGGCAGCACGACGAATTGCTCGAGGTACAGCCGCAGCCATTCGCGGCGCGCTGGTCCCCACTTGGATTGGATAGCCCACCGATCCAGTTCTGCCGGCGTCATAAACGAAATCAGGAGGGTGCAGCCCGCAAGATCCGCTTCGTACAAAGTACCTATCGGACCTATCGGATGATTCTTGAATATGAAAGAGACAACGTCGGTATCCACGACCTCGCGGGTCATGCGGCGGGCTCTGCCCTCTTGTGGCCACGCCACTCATGGAGTGCCGCCAGAAAATCTTCGACGGATTCCTCTGGCGGCCAGAATTCGCCATGCAGGACTGACAGGTCGGTGATCGGCCCCTTGCCCTGTTGAGCGATGATCTCGTCCAAAGAGAGATCGGCATCGAAATTGTAGCGAGGATCGTCGGCGTTATCCATCTTGCCTCCGCATTTTGAGTATATCCAGTCCATGCATCGCGCGCTAGAATGAGCGGTGTCAAAAACTCTGTTATCGGGAGGTTCTCAGTGCGTGGTCTCATCGCAGCTTTGCTCTTGGCAGTTCCCCTTCTTTCGGCGGCGACGGGCGAATATCGGAAACAGCCGGACGGCATCGTACTCCAGACCGGCGAAGGATCGCTCCGGGTCCAGGTAGTGACCGAGAGCATCGTGCGGGTAACGTTCGCCAAGAGCGCCATCCTCTTCACGCGGAGCGCTTCGGCAGTGTTGCCGCATTCCGCAGCGGTCAAGTGGGGCCTGACCGACGCCAACGGTGAGTTGACCTTGACCACCGCTCAGTTGAAAGCGCGCGTGGACCGGAAGACCGGCCGCGTCAGCTTCCAGGACGCCGCCGGCCAGCCGATCCTCGCGGAAGCCGCGGGCGGACACTTGCTGGAAAGCGCCGAGGTGCAGGGCGAACAGACCTACCATGCGCGCCAGTTATGGCAGGCGAATCCTGACGAATCGCTCTACGGGCTGGGCCAGCAGCAACTGGGGACCGTCGACATCAAAGGCTACGACATGGATTTATGGCAGCACAACACCCGCGTCGTGGTGCCGATGCTGGTCTCCAGCCGAGGGTACGGAATCTTCTGGGACAACATGTCCTACTCGCGCTTCGGCGATCTGCGTCCGTTTGTGCCGATACCGGCGGAGACGCCCGCTCCCGATATTCACCCGGGCGGCCGCGGCGGTCCGCGTCCTCGGGACACCCATTGGGAAAGCGCGGTGACCGCACCGGCCACAGGCGACTATCAGTTCAAGACTTACTCCAACGGCGAGATTAAGGTATGGCTGGACAACCGGCTGATCATCCACCATTACCGCCAGAATTGGCTCACCCAGGACGACCAGGTGAAAGTACGCCTGGAGGCCGGTCACCGCTACGCCCTCAAGCTGGATTGGAGCGTACAGGACGGCAATAACATGCAACTTACCTGGAAGACTCCTTCGCCCGAGGCGGATAAGACCGCGATCTGGTCCGAGGTGGCCGACGGCGTGGATTACTACTTCATCTATGGTCCCAAGCTCGACAATGTGGTGGCCGGTTATCGGTTGCTCACCGGGCAGGCGCCGATGATGCCGCAGTGGGCTTTCGGGCTATGGCAGTCGCGGCAGAAATACAACCTGGCGCAGGAGAGCCTGGACGTGGTGAAGGGGTTTCGCAGCCGCAAGATCCCGTTCGATAACATCGTGCAGGATTGGCAGTACTGGAAGGCGGATGCCTGGGGGTCGCACCAGTTCGACCCCGCGCGTTTCCCCGATCCTGTCGACTGGATCCAGTCGCTGCACGGCCTGCACGCGCACCTGATGGTGTCGGTATGGGGTAAGTTCTATCCTGGAACGGACAACTTCGATGCCTTGAACAAGGCAGGCTACTTATACCAGCCGAACCTCAAGGAGGGAATCAAGGATTGGATCAATTATCCTTTCACTTTCTACGATGCGTTTAATCCGGACGCGCGCCAGATGTTCTGGTCGCAGATCGATACCAATCTGTTCCGCAAAGGAGTGGACGCCTGGTGGATGGACGCTACCGAGCCGGACCTTACCGATTCTCCGCCTACCCTGGAGAACTCCAAGGCGCACATTCTGAAGACCGGCATGGGCACCATCTCGCGGGTGATGAACGGTTACCCGCTTTTCAATAGCGAGGCGGTGTATGACGGCCAGCGCAGTGCGGCACCCAATCAGCGGGTTTTCATTCTGACGCGCTCTGCCTTTGCCGGACAACAGCGCTACGGGGCGGCCTCATGGTCGGGCGATATCACGTCCACCTGGACGGCCATGGCAAAGCAGATCGCGGCCGGCCTGGGGCTGAGCATTTCGGGCATCCCTTATTGGACTCAGGATGTGGGCGGCTATACCATGCAGGCCAAATTCTCGGCGCGTAACCCCAAACCCGAGGACGAGGAGGAGTGGCGCGAACTCAACGCGCGATGGTTCGAGTTCGGCACGTTCACACCGCTGCTGCGCGTCCATGGCGAACTGAAGCCGAGAGAGATGTGGAGCATGGGCGGAGAGTCTCATCCAGCTTACCTGGCGGAGCTGAAGTTCGACCGCCTGCGATATCGCATGATGCCTTACATCTATTCGCTGGCGGGGGGCGTGACACAGCAGGCTGGGACCATTCTGCGTCCGCTGGTGATGGACTTCGCCGCCGACAAGACCGCGCGCGAGTTGGACGACGAGTATATGTTCGGACCGGCATTTCTGGTGGCGCCGGTCACCACTTATCAAGCGCGCACCAGGGCCGTCTATCTTCCGAAAGGCGCGGCCTGGTACGACTTTTGGACCGGTAAAGCAGCGGCTGCCGGCGCCCGCGTCGAGGCTCCCGCCCCGTATGACGCTATCCCGGTGTTCGTGCGGGCGGGGTCGATTGTGCCGTTCGGGCCCGAGTTGCAGTACACCGGCGAGAAGGCGGCGGATCCGCTGACGCTCTATGTTTACGACGGAGCGAACGGTGCGTTCACGCTATACGAAGACCAGGGAACGACATATGACTACGAGAAGGGCGCGTTCTCGCAGATTCCCATCAAATGGGACCAGGCCAGCGGAACGCTGACGATCGGCAAGCGATTGGGTTCGTTTCCGGAAATGCTGAAGGAGCGGACGATACAGGTAGTGCTGGTGTCGCCGGGCACGCCGGTGGGATTCCGGTTCGAGGAGACGGCGGGGAAAACGGTAAAGTATGCGGGTGAAGCTGTGGGGGTGAAGCTGAAGTAGAATGAGGCATGGCAACAACCGTCACATACGATGAGTGGCTTCGAATGCCAGAGGTCAGTGACGCTACTGAGGAAGTGGTGAACGGCGAGGTTCGCATCACGCCTCCGGCGAAGTGGATCCACGCCCTGACTGTCGGAAACATTCGCTACGCTCTGATGGGTCAGTTGGATCGACCTGAGTTTCACGTGGCAACCGCCCAATTCGGCCTGGTCATTCGCATGGCCCCTTTGACCGTGCGGGTTCCGGATCTCGCCGTCTTCGAAGACAGCAAGATTATCGAGCGGGACGGCTACGTTCATTCGGCGCCTCAATTGGTGGCCGAGGTGATCTTGCCGGGCGAGCCGCCCGACGAAGAGCTTACCGATTACGCTGCCATCGGCGTGCCGGAAGTCTGGGTAGTCACACCGGCGGCCCGCACAGTAGAAGTGCTGTGCCTGGAGGATGGCAAACTGCACTGCACGCAAATTCTGGCTGACGAAGGTGCGCTCACGCCGCGCGAGTTCCCGCACGTCAGGGTCGAGACTTCCAGTTTCTGGCCCGACTGAATGTGCCGTCTCACGATCGCCCTCTTCGCGCTCGCGGGCATCCTTCATTGCCAGACACCCAAGCGCTACGTCTGCAACCGCGCTACTACTCCCATCCACATCGACGGCCACCTGGACGACGCCGCTTGGCGTAGCGCGCCCTGGACCGACAATTTCGTCGATATACAAGGCGCCGCCCATCCGCAGCCGCGCTTTCGCACGCGCGTCAAGATGCTGTGGGACGACCAGTATCTTTATATTGCGGCCGAACTCGAAGAGCCGCACGTCTGGGCCACGCTCACCGAGCACGATTCGGTGATCTTCCGCGACAACGATTTCGAGGTCTTCCTCAATCCCTCCGGCGACACCCGCAACTACTTCGAATTCGAGATGAATGCCCTCAACACGGGGTGGGACCTGTTCCTGAACAAACCATACCGCGAGGGAGGCAAGGCGGATAACAGTTGGGAAATCCCAGGGCTACTGACGGCGGTACAGGTAGACGGCACGCTGAACGATCCGCGCGACCGCGATCGCGGCTGGACGGTGGAGATTGCCTTTCCGTGGAGCGCATTCGCGTCGCGCGCCGCGGTGAAGCGGCCGGCCGCCGGCGACGAGTGGCGCATCAACTTCTCGCGCGTGGAATGGCAAACCAGCATCGTCGACGGTAAGTATGCGAAGGTTACGGGACAGCCGGAAGATAACTGGGTCTGGTCGCCGCAAGGGCTGATCGACATGCACCTGCCGCAACTCTGGGGATATGTGCAGTTCGCCGCGCGATAGAATAGGGAGAATTGATGTTTCGCCTCCCAGCCATCCTGCTCTGCGCCGCCCTTGCGCTTCCCGCCGCGGACGATCTAGACAAACAAATCAAGAGCGTGATCGACGCGTTCGCGATCGTCGAGCAGAATGCCGCCGACCCCATCACCGCCGAGCAGGCCTTCTACCAGGGCGCGATTCCAGGATTGCTGCGCAAGCTCGACCCGCATTCGGTCTTCTTCGACCCGGGGCAATTCGATCAACTCAAGAAGATGGAATCGTCCACCCAGAAAGGCTTCGGCTCGGTGGTGTCGCTGGTGCCGGGACGGGTGGTGGTGCTCCAGACCCTGCCGGGAACTCCTTCGGCCAAGTCCGGACTGGCGCCCGGAGACGAGATCGTGGCCATCAACAACTACATCATCAGCCGGCTGGATCTCGATCAGCTCACCGAACTGCTGGGCGAATCGCGGCAACACCCGGCGCAACTGGACGTGATGCGGCCCGGCGCGGGGCGCATCATGCGTCTGGTCCTGACGCCCGAAGAGATGCAAACGTCGAGCGTGGAGCGCACTTTCTTTATTGGCCCCGGCATCGGATACCTGCACGTCACCAGCTTCGACGAAAATACCGGCAAGGACATCAAGGCCGCGATCCTAAAACTGGGCGGCGAAAAATTGGCCGGTCTGGTCCTGGATTTACGCGGCAATCCGGGGGGCGTAGTGACGGCCGCACTGGAGACGGCGGCGCTGTTCCTCGAGCCCGGACAGACCATCTTCACGATTCGGGGACGCAACGTGCCAGAGAAGGCCGAGGTGGTGCCGCAATCCGCCCACCCCTACCAGTTCAAGCTGGTGGTGATGGTGAACGAGAAGACCGCCAGCGCTTCGGAGATTGTTTCCGGCGCGCTGCAGGATCACGACCGCGCTACCGTCATCGGCGAGGTGAGCTACGGCAAGGGACTGGTGCAAAGCGTCTATCCGTTGAGCGAAGGCGCGGGCCTGGCGCTCACCACGGCGCTCTACTACACCCCCAGCGGCCGCTCCATCCAGAAGCCGCTCGACGTCAAACAGTTCGAACTCGGCGCCACTACGGCGCACCCCAATACGCAATCGGAGTTTCGCACGGACAAGGGCCGCGCGGTCACGGGAGGCGGCGGCATCCGGCCGGACTTCATCGTTCTTCCGGAAGCCTACAGCCGCCTGCGCATCGCCCTGATGACCAGCGGATCCTTTACCAGTTTCGCTACGGAGTATCTGCGCAGCCACAACGTGGACGCCGATTTCGAAGTTGCGCCCACGGTGCTGGACGAATTCATCGCCTTCGCCGCCACGCTCGGCGTGCAACCCGGACCGGCCGAGTGGTCGAGCCAGGGAGCCTTCCTGCGCAATCGCATCAAGACCGAAATCTTCAACCAGGCCTTCGGCGTAGACCGCGGCGACCAGGTGGAACTCCAGCGCGACCCTCTGATTCTGAAAGCGCTGGAGATTCTAGGGTCGTAGCGCTGCCAATATCCATCGTATCGGCTATTATTGAAGAGTAGCAGGCAACAGCCAGGAGAAAAACCCGGTGACCGATCAACAGCTCTTGACCCTCGGCATCGCTATCGTCTTACCGCTCTCAATGCTGATTTATTCCAACAGCCGCATCACCGAGGCGAAAGAGACCCTGCGTGCCGAGATGGGCAATTCCAACAGTCGCATCACCGAGGCAAAAGAAACTTTGCGCGCGGAGATGGCCCTCGGGTTCGAGCGGCTCTCGAACAAGATCGACCATCTCGCGGAAGAAGTGGCCACCCTCAAGGAGATGTTATCCACGCACCTGCGCGAACACCACAACGTCAAGTAAGTCCTGCGCCGCGCGGCTCTCCGCGTCACGCGGTCTCTCCGTAAGCGGGGCCTCCCGGGTGGAACCGAGCAGCGGGAATAGGTAAGTTCCCGCCCGAAAGGGCAGAAAATGACAATTAACATGCCGAAGCAAGTTGTCCCCATTTCCATCGCCGAGTTTCTCGTCGTATCCATCGGAGCGCGCGGCATTGCCTGACGCGTGTTCTTCGTACCATGGGGCCATCTGGCCGGTGAAGCACCGCACGATGCGATACCCGTCCGGGCGGTATCCGTCAATCGCCTGGGCCGCAAGAGCGTTGGTGGCCTCGTCCATGCTCAGGTCAGCGGCCGACGGCTTCCTGCCATAATAAGACCGGAGGATCCATCCGTGGCCACGTTGACCGCTCCTGTTTCCATATCGCACGAGAACGAAAAGAACCCCTGGCTTGCCGCCGCCGCGCGCTTCGACGAGGCCGCCACGCGGCTGAAGCTGGACGACGGAATGTGCAAGGTCCTGCGCAGCCCCGCGAAGGAACTCACCGTGAATATTCCCGTGCTGTTGGACGATGGCCGCATCGAGGTGTTCACCGGATACCGCGTACAACACTCGCTGGCGCGAGGCCCTGCCAAGGGCGGTATCCGCTTCGCTCCGGACGTGACGCTGGATGAAGTCCGCGCGCTGGCCTCCTGGATGACGTGGAAATGCGCAGTGGTCAACATCCCGTTCGGCGGCGGAAAAGGCGGCGTGATTTGCGACCCCAACATACTTTCCGACCAGGAGTTGGAGAAGCTGACGCGACGATACACCTCCGAAATCATGGACTTCATCGGGCCCGAGCGCGACGTGCCGGCGCCGGACGTCAACACCAATGAAAAGGTGATGGCCTGGATCATGGACACCTACTCCATGCACCAGCGCCACACCGTGACGGGGGTGGTGACCGGCAAGCCGATGGCTCTGGGCGGATCGCGCGGCCGCCCGGAAGCGACCGGCCGCGGCTGCATGATGGTCACGCTGAAGGCGCTGAAGCAACTCGGAATCGCGCCCGAGTACGCGCGCGTGGTGATTCAGGGCTTCGGCAACGTCGGGGGCATGGCAGCCAGGCTGATGCAGGCCGTGGGCTTCCACATCGTCGCCATCGTGGAATACGACGGCGCCATGTACAATCCCCAAGGTCTGGACATCGCGGCACTCGCGCGGCATCGCCAGGAGACGGGTTCCATTACCGGCTTTCCGGGCGGCGAAGACATGGACAAGAAAGAGGCCTTGTTTCTGGATTGCGACGTCCTCATACCGGCCGCCACGGAGAATGTGATCACCTCGCAGAATGCCGGCCGCATCCGCTGCAAGATCCTGTGCGAAGGCGCCAACGGCCCCACCACGCCGCTGGCCGACCTGGTGCTGGCGGAGAACGGGGTCTTCGTGATCCCCGATATTCTGGCCAATGCGGGCGGCGTGACGGTCTCCTATTTCGAGTGGGTGCAGGACCGGCAGGGCTACTTCTGGAACGAGAAACTGGTCAACGATCGCCTACAGGAGATCATGGACGAAAGCTTCGACGCGGTGGTGCACTACGCCGGCCTGCATCGCGTCAATAATCGCATCGCGGCTTATATGCTGGCTCTCGATCGCGTGGCCAACGCCATCCGTCTGCGGGGAATCTACGCGTGAGTGCGGAGTCCCTCTCACCGAGCCGCGACTGTAGAGGAGCGGAGCGCCGATACCCACGCCGGCCTTCGTGGCGCAGCCTCTCAGCCCACCGCGCCCGCACTCGCGTTGACCCCTCCGCCGAGCCATTGTGGCGCAGCCTCTCCTGTCCGCAAGCCTGGGCATGCCTCTCACCGAGCCGCGACTGTCAGGCGACCTACCCGGAGGTTTCCGGAGAGTGTCCGCGCCACATCATTCAGCCTGGCGAAGAACGAAAATGGGGTCAGCCCATTTCGCTCGCAGGCAAGCCGGAGCCGGATGTCCTCTGACGCCTCCACGCCGCTGATGCGGCAGTATAACAGCATCAAGGAGCAAGTCCCGCACGCGCTGTTGATGTTCCGCCTGGGCGATTTCTACGAGCTGTTCTTCGAAGACGCCGTGGTGGCCGCGCGCGAACTGGAGATCACACTCACCTCCCGCAACAAGGAAAAAGGCGCCGCCATCCCCATGTGCGGCGTTCCCTACCATGCGGCCGAGGGCTACATCGCGCGCCTCATTCAAAAGGGCCACCGGGTGGCCATCTGCGACCAGGTGGAAGATCCCAAGCTGACCAAGAAGCTGGTGCGGCGGGAAATCACCCGCGTGGTCACGCCGGGCACCGCGATGGACGCCAACCTAGTGCGCTCCCGCGAGAATAATTACCTGGCGGCGGTGGCGCGCTCCGGGACCCGCTCCGCCGTGGCCTACGTGGATATCTCCACGGGCGAGTTCCGCGTAACGGAGATGGAGCCGAGCGAGGTGGCTGGCGCGCTGGAGCAATTGGGCGCGCGCGAAGTCCTGTTTCCCGGAGATCTGCCGCTGCTGGCCGCCGAAGACCGCACCGGCAGCGCGCCCCGCTTTGTGCGCACCGAACTGGAAGAGTGGATCTTCACCCAGGACTACGCCGACCGCACGCTACGCGAACATTTCAAGCTGCTCACACTCGATGGCTGCGGTCTGGCCAACCGTCCGGTGGCCATCAGCGCCGCGGGCGCCATCCTGCACTACCTGCGCGACACGCAGCGCGCCGCGCTCGACCACCTGGACCGCCCCGCCTACTACGACCGCGCCGACTCCATGATCCTCGACGCCGTCACGGTGCGGAATCTGGAACTGACGGAGCCGCTTTTTGCCGCCGACGCCACCGGCCCGCAGCCACAAGCCACGGTCCTGGCCGCGCTCGACCAGAGCCTCACCGGCATGGGCGGCCGTCTGTTGCGGCAGCGCCTGATGCGTCCTTCGCTCGAGCGCGCCGAGATCGAGCAGCGCCTGGATGCCGTCGAGAATCTGCTGCAGCAGACCATTCTGCGCGCCGAACTTCGCAAACAACTGGGCGGGATCCTCGACCTGGAACGCCTGCTGGCGAAAGTGACGCTGGGCTCCGCCGGTCCGCGGGACCTGCTGGCGCTGGGCCGGTCGCTCGAAAAGATTCCAGGTCTCAAACGCTGTTTCGATACCCAACAGGCGGCCCGCCTCCGCTCGCTGCACGAGCGTCTGGACGAACTGCCCGACGTGGCCAACCTGATCCTGGAGGCCATTTCCGACGAGCCGCCGCTCTCCCTCGCCGATGGCGGCACCATCCGCGCGGGCTTTCATGCGGAGCTCGACGAGCTGCGGGATTTGAGCCTGAACGGCCGCCAGTACATCGCGCAAATCGAAGCGCGCGAGCGGCAGCGCACCGGCATCCAGTCGCTCAAGGTGCGCTTCAATAACGTTTTCGGCTACTACATCGAGATCACGCGCGCCAATATGCACCTGGCGCCGGCGGACTACGAACGCAAGCAGACGCTGGCCAACGCCGAGCGCTTCACCACGCCGGAGCTGAAAGATTACGAGCGCAAGGTGCTGGATGCCGAAGAGAAGATCCTGGCGCTCGAGCGCGAGTTGTTCGCCGACGTCCGCCAACGCACCGCCGCCCAGGCGCAACGCGTTCGCGCCACCGCCGCGGCCGTAGCCGAACTCGACGTCACCGCCGCGCTTGCGCAAGTGGCCGCGGAGAATCGCTATCAGCGGCCCAAATTTTCCGAAAACGGCGAGATGCGCATCCTGGCCGGCCGCCATCCGGTGATCGAGCGCCTCGCCGACCAGGAGGCCGGCCGCTTCATCCCTAACGACCTCTACCTGAACGACTCCACCGACATCATCGCCATCATCACCGGCCCCAACATGGGCGGGAAGTCGACCTATCTGCGGCAAGCGGCGCTGATCGTCATCCTGGCGCAGATGGGTTCGTTCGTGCCGGCGGAATCGGCCAACCTGCCGCTGATCGACCGCGTCTTCACGCGCATCGGCGCTTCCGACAATCTCTCGCGCGGACGCTCGACGTTCCTGGTGGAGATGACCGAGACGGCGGTGATCCTGAATGCCGCTACGCCGCGAAGCTTTATTGTGCTGGACGAGATCGGCCGCGGCACCGCTACCTACGACGGGCTGGCGCTGGCCTGGGCGGTGGTGGAGCACGTCCACACCAAGACACGGGCCAAGACGCTCTTCGCCACGCATTATCACGAGCTGACCGAACTGGCGGAGCAACTCGACGGCGTGCGCAATCTGAAGGTCTCGGTGAAAGAGGCGGGCGACCACATCATCTTCCTGCGCAAAGTGGAACCGGGCCGCGCCGACCGCAGTTACGGAATCGAGGTGGCGCGCCTCGCGGGCCTGCCGTTGACCGTGATCGAGCGCGCGCGCGAAGTGCTCAAGCTGCACGAACGGACCGAACACGTGGTCACCGGGGAACTGGCGAAGTCCGAAGAGAAAGGGCCGGTGCAGATCCAACTGTTCGAGCCGGTGGGCTATGGGATCGCCGAGCGCATCCGCGGCATCAACCTCGACGAACTGCGGCCCATCGAGGCGTTGCAATTGCTGAGCGAACTCCAGAAGGAGCTGAAGCGCCAATGAGAGTGGCCGGCGTGATGAGCGGGACTTCGCTCGACGGCATCGACGTGGCCATCGTTGAGATCGAGGGCCGCCGCATCGAAACCATCGGATTCCAGTCGACGCCGTTCGCCGCGCTGGTGCGCGACGCGATTCTGGCGGTCTCCGACACCACCACGCAGACCGCGGCCATCTCGCGGCTTGGCTTTCAGTTGGGAGAGCTGTACACGCGTGCGGTGTTGCGCGCCATGAAGCGCTTCGGCCCCGTGAAGCTGATCGGCTGCCACGGGCAGACCATCTATCACGAAGGCGGAGCGAATACCTTGCAGATCGGCGAAGCGGCGGTCATCGCGGAACGCACCGGCTTGCCGGTAGTCTCGAATTTTCGCGCGCGCGATATCGCCGCCGGGGGCCAGGGAGCGCCGCTGGTTCCTTACGTGGATTATCTGCTGTTCCGCCATCGGACCCGCACGCGCATCGCGCTCAATATCGGAGGCATAGCCAACATCACGGTGATTCCGGCAGGCGCAACGGCCGATCGAGTGGTGGCATTCGATACCGGCCCCGGCAACATGGCGATCGACGCGCTCGCCCGTGAGATGGGGCAGCCTTACGACCGCGGCGGGAAGATCGCCGAATCCGGCCGCGTGAATACCGCGCTGCTCGACGACCTGCTGACCGATCGATATTACCGCCGCAAGCCGCCCAAGAGCGCGGGTCGCGAGCAATATGGCGCGGCCTTCGTGGAACGGCTGAAGAAGTCGGGCCTTCCGATGCGGGATCTCGTGACCACCGCGACGGTGTTGACGGCGGTGACGATCGCGCTCGCGGCCGGCCGCTTCGCCACGCGTTTCACGGATCTGATCGTGTCCGGCGGCGGCGTACACAACCCGCGCATTATGGCGCATCTGGCGGGATTCCTGCCGGAAGTCGCCATTTCGACATCCACCGATCACGGCATCGACGCCGACGCCAAAGAGGCTGTAGCGTTCGCCGTGCTGGCTCACGAAACGTGGCGTGGGAAGCCGGCGAATCTACCGTCGGCCACCGGCGCGCGCTGCGCGGTGGTGCTGGGCGACATCACGCCGTAGCTTACTTCTTCTTCGTTACCGGCGGCGCATCCACCGGGTCGCCGAACCGCACCGTCGATTCGCTTCCATACTCCCGGCAACCTGAAAACTTGATCTCATTGCGCATCTCCGTGCCGTCCAGGTTGACCACCACCAACTCCGCCGATTGCGGCAGTAGCACGCTGGAACTCCCGATCTGCATTCGCGCGTACCCCACAGTGGAACTGCTCGCGCTCATGCCCAATTGCGGAGGCAGGTCCACGACCTGCTCGTCGATTCGGATCAGGTCCATGCTCTCCGAGTCCACCCAGAACGTGCCCCGGACCCCCACCCAGGCTCTGGTTTCGAGATGCGAGATCTCATATCCGCGCAGAAAAGCCGGAATGTCGTAGTCGTAGCCTCGTCCGGCCGATGTCTGCGACGCTACATCCTTGTGCGGCACAAGGCGCGCGCGATCTGCCACAAAGAGATTGAACGGCAACGACGAAAAAGCACCCGTTCCCAGGATCCCACTGGACACGTATGACGACAGGTCCCTGTCTTCGAACCCGTGCGAGCCGGGCCATGCAAATAGCTCTTTATGCTCCACCTGAGCCACATCGAACTGCAAATGATCCAGCTTTACGGTGCGGCCCCGGCCCGGTGAATTCCGGAACCGCTCCACGGTTTCCTGGCACACGTAGTTTGGGATGCGTTCGAAGTTGTCTTTCAGGTGGTGCTTCACGCGCGAAAGCCGCAGCACCCACTGCCAATCCAGAGGCGCGTCTTGCCCGAACGCGGTCAATGCGACCGCCGCCAATCCCATGCCAATCGCCAGGCATTTCACCGTTGCCGCCTTGTAAATCTGCGTCCTGCTACCGGATAAGCAGTCTGATTCAGTATAGAACCGCGGGAACGGCAAGGAAACGGGCAAGCTAAGTCTGCATAGGCGCAGACCGCTTCCTATGGTACAAGACCGCGCCGAGCCGACGACCATAAGGAGCGGTTTGGGCAGCCGAGAATACGCGTACTAAGCGTACTCCCCCTTCAGCGGAACGAGGGCTGGGTTGTGACGGCCTGTACGCGGGCGATCACCGGCTGGCCGACGCGCATCGCCTTCCAGTCGTACGCAAATTCTTTGCCGCAGTCCAGACAGGTCACGTACATCCCGCTTCGTAGCGCGCCGGAAAGTGGATTGCCCGCGTTCCGGCGTGCGGGCGTTAATGGAAAAGTGGTTCGCTGGTGGGAACACCCAAACAGCGTGTTGAAAAGCGACTGAAGCATTGTCTCAGCCTCCCTCTACGCTATTAGATTCGGCGGTTGGTACTTAAGTTTCAGTCTGAGAGATTACGCTCCACGTTATGTGAGTCGAACAACACACTTCAAGCCGGTGGGCACTTTCGTGCTAACTCAAGTTAAACCGACTTAGCCGATCAGCTTAGAAGCGATCGACTGAGCGATCAGTCCGCCGTGGTAGCGGCCGTTCTCGATGAAGATCTCGTTAGTGTGCATGCCGGCCACGATCACGCCAGCCAGGTACACGCCGGGGGTTTCGCTCTCCAGCGTGTCCGGATTGGTCCGGGGACGCTGTGATTTAGGCTCCAGCGTAATCCCCGTGGCATTCAGAAATTCGAGGTCGGGCCGGTAGCCCACCAGCGCGAACACGAAATCGTTCTTGAGTGAAATTTCGTCCTGCGGCGTCTCCACGCGTATGAAATCCGGCAGAATTTCAATTACACGCGAATGAAAATAGGCCGGGATTTCGCGATTCTTGATTCGGTTTTCAATGTTCGGCCGGATCCAATATTTCACTTTCTCGGAAATACCGGCGCCACGGTGAATCAGGGTGACGCGCGCGCCGGTCCACCAAAGTTCCAGCGCCGCAATCGCGGCCGAATTCTTGGCCCCGATTACGGCGACGTCGGAATTGAAATACGGGTGCGGGTCCTTATAATAATGCAGTACTTTTTCTAACTCTTCGCCCGGGACGCTCAGCTTGTTGGGCACATCGTAATAGCCGGTTGCCAGGACGATTTTGCGGGCCTGCAGAACATGCGAGCATCCTAGCCGGTCGGTGGTGTGCACCTGGAAGGCCAGGTCGCGGCCTTCGATGCGGTCGACGCGCTCATACTGGCGGATGTTGAGCTTGTAATGCTCTGCCACCCGCCGGTAATATTTCAGCGCTTCGACACGGTTGGGCTTGTCGTTCAAACTGGTCATCGGGATGTCGCCGATTTCCAGCAGTTCCGGCGTAGTGAAGAAAGTCATGTTGGTGGGGTAATGGTAGATGGAGTTGACCACGCATCCCTTTTCCACCAGGACCGTCCTCACGCCGCGCTTTTCCAGTTCGATGCCGCAAGCCAGGCCCGTGGGCCCCGCGCCCACCACCAGTGCGTCGAAAGATTCCGTCACAGTTTGCTCTCGATATCGCGGTAGACGGCCTCCAGCGCGCCATCGAGCGCTCCCGCATCCTTGCCGCCGCCCTCGGCCATGTCCGGACGCCCGCCGCCCTTGCCGCCCGTCGCCAGTGCCACCGCGCTCACCAGTTTTCCCGCCTGCACTTTGGACGTCAGGTCCTTGGTGACCGCCGCGACGATGGCGACCGTGCCGTCGTCCGCGGAACTCAGCACCACCACGGCGCTCTTCCACTTATTGCGCAGCGAGTCGGCCAACGACCGCATCTGCTGTCGGTCCATGCCGTCGAGCCGCGCTGCCAGCACGCGGACGCCATTCACCGTGCGCGCCTGCGTTTCCAGCGCGCCCACGGCCGCTTGCGCCAGCTTCTCCTTCAAATGGTCCACCTGCTTGGCCAGTGCCCGCTCATTCGCCAGCAGCTTCTCCACGTGCTCGATCAGCTCCGGCTCGGAGGAGCGTACCAGGTCGGCGATGCGCCGCAGCGCGCCGCTGGTTTCCTGATATTGATGCAGCGCGGCTTCGCCGGTGATGGCCTCGATGCGCCGCACACCGGCCGAGATGCTGCCCTCGTAGACGATCTTGCAGACGCCGATATCGCCGGTGCGCCTCACGTGGGTACCACCGCACAACTCGTAGCTAAAGCCCGGCACCGTGACCACGCGCACCTCATCGCCGTACTTCTCTCCGAATAGCGCCATGGCGCCGGTGGCGATGGCCCGATCAAGCGGCAGAATGCTGGTTTCCACACCCTGGTTGCGCAGGATCTGCTCGTTCATGAGCCGCTCCACTTCTTCCAATTCGGCGCGATCCATGGCGGCGTAGTGAGTGAAATCGAAACGCAGCCGCCCGGGCTCCACGACGCTGCCGGCTTGCTTGACGTGCGTGCCGAGCACCTGCCGCAACGAGGCGTGCAGCAGATGCGTCGCGGTATGATTGCGGCGCGTCGAGTCGCGCAGAGGCACGGCCACTTCGGCGCGCAGCACGTCGTCCAAGTGGATCGGCGCGTGCGCCAGAATGAGATGGACGCTTAGCCCGGGGACGCCGGGGAAGACGGTTTCCACGTCGGCGACCTTATTGCCTTCCGCTGAATAAAGGGCACCGCGGTCGCCTACCTGACCGCCAGTCTCGGCATAGAAGGGAGTCTGGTCGAAGACCAGCTCGCCGTGCGCGCCCTCGGGAATCTCTTCCACTGGCAGTTTCTTGAGCAGCAGTCCGATGACGCGCGAAGTGGCTTCCGTGTCCGTGTACCCCAGAAATTTCGTCCGCCCCTGCTCCAGCAGTTTCTGGTACGCGGGCACCACGGCACCTTTTTCCGCGCCTTTCCAACTGGCGCGAGCGCGCTCCTTCTGCTGGTTCATCTCGCGATAGAAGCCTTCGCCGTCGATGACCAGACCGCGCTCGTGAGCCATTTCTGCCATCTCTTCGATAGCCAGCCCGAAGGTGTCGTAAAGCTTGAACGCCACCGCACCGGAAATGGTGCGGTCAGTGACCTGCTGAATCGCCTGGTTGAACTCCTTCTCCGCGGTGAGGAACGTGGTGGCGTAGCGATGCTCTTCGTCCTTCACCACGCGCGCCACGCGCTGGACGCTCTCCATCATCTCGGGGTAAGGGCACTGCATCAGTTCGGCGACGAAGCCGGTAAGCTTATAAAGAAAGGGATCCTCCATCCCCACCATGCGGATGTTGCGCATGGCGCGGCGCATGATCTTGCGCAGCACGTAGCCGCGCCCTAGGTTCGAGGGCAGCACGCCATCGTGGATCAGGAAGGCGGCCGCGCGGCTGTGATCGGCCGCGATGCGCAGGGCGGTATCGACACGCGGGTCGACGCCGTGCGTGAGACCGCACAGATCGGCGGCCTGCAGGATGATCGGATGGATGAGGTCGGTTTCGTAATTCGAGATCTTGCCTTGCAGCACGGCGGCGATGCGCTCCAGCCCCATGCCGGTGTCGATGGACGGGCGCGGCAGCGGCGACAGGTGTCCCGATGCATCGCGATCGTACTGCATGAAGACCAGGTTCCAGATTTCGACAAAGCGCCCGCCGGCATCGTCGGGAAACTGCTCGCCTTCGCGTCCGGGCTCGGCGGCTTCCACGCCCAGGTCGTAGTGGATTTCCGAACAGGGACCGCACGGGCCGGTCTCGCCCATTTGCCAGAAGTTGTCCTTCTCGTCGAGCCGGAAAATGCGGCTCTTGGGAATGCCGGTGATCTTCTGCCACAGATCCTCGGCCTCGTCGTCCTCGCGGAAAACGGTGACGTAGAGCTTCTCTTTGGGCAGACCGAATTCCCTGGTGATGAGGTCCCACGCGAATTCGATGGCGTCGGCCTTGAAATAGTCGCCGAACGAAAAGTTGCCCAGCATTTCGAAAAAAGTGTGGTGGCGGCGAGTGTAGCCGACGTTCTCCAGGTCGTTATGTTTGCCGCCCGCGCGCACGCATTTCTGCGAACTGGCGGCGCGCGAATAGTCGCGCTTTTCCGCGCCGGTGAAGATGTCTTTGAACTGGTTCATGCCAGCGTTGGTAAACAGCAGCGTGGGGTCGTTCGCGGGGACCAGCGAAGAACTGCGCACTACCCGGTGGCCGCGGGCGGCAAAGAAGTCGAGAAAAAGCTGTCTGGTTTCGTGACCTGTCACGGGGATTCCTTGTGGAGTGGACTAAATTCAATTGTAGGATAGATTCACCGGAGAGACGCTGAGACGCAGAGAACACATGGTTAGTTGCGGGTTGCGTCGGCAGGGAATTACCTGTCTTCCCGGGGAAGACGCGAGTATCTCTACCAACTCAACGCCGATTTCCCCAAGCCTTACTCTGCGTCTCCGCATCTCTCCGGCGAATATTCACTCCCCCTGCCCGATCCCCAGCGTCTTCATCTTGCGATACAGATTGCTCCGTTCGAGCCCCAACAATTCCGCCGCGCGACTCACATTGCCGTGGGTCTCTTCCAGCTTCTTGAGAATGTACTCGCGCTCGGCCGCCTCGCGCACTTCCTGCAGACTGCCGAAGCGCTCCAGCGGACGCTCCGCCGGACGCCGCGCATTCAACGGAATATGCCGGGCATCCACACGCACCTGCGGATTCAGAATCACGATCCGCTCAATCAGGTTCTTCAGCTCCCGCACGTTGCCCGGCCAATGATGCTCCGCCAGCACCTGGAAGGCCTCCGGCGTCAGTTCCTTGGGCTTGCGGCCGTACGCGGTGGTGAATTCGCGGAGGAAATGCTCCGCCAGTTGCGGCACGTCCTCCCTGCGGTCGCGTAGCGGCGGCACGAAAAAGGGAATCACGTTCAACCGGTAGAACAGGTCCTCGCGAAAATTGCCGCGCGCGATCTCTTCCTCCAGGTTCTTGTTGGTGGCCGCCACCACGCGGACGTCCACCTGCATCGATTCAGCCGCACCCACCGGCTCGAAGCGCTGCTCCTCGAGTACTCGCAACACCTTGGATTGGGTGCGCAGGCTCATATCGCCCACTTCGTCCAAAAACAACGTGCCGCCATCGGCCTTTTGAAATTTCCCGATCTTGCTCTCGGCCGCGCCCGCGAAACTGCCCTTGTTGTGCCCGAACAACTCGCTCTCGATCAGGTCCTCGGGAATCGCCGCGCAGTTCACTTCCACAAACGGCTCGGCCGCCCGCGGACTGAGCGCGTGCAGCGCGTGCGCTACCAGTTCCTTACCCGTGCCGCTTTCCCCGTAGATCAGCACGCGGCCGTTGGTGCCCGCCATCAGCGCCAATTGCTGCCGCAGCGCCTTCATGGGAACGCTCTCGCCGATGATCCGCCAGCGGCTGCCGGTATCGGCCTTCAGCCGGCTGTTTTCGAGCGCCAGGCTGAGGTGCTGTAGCCCGTTCTTCACCACCACGGTCACCTTTTGAAGCGAAAGCGGTTTCTCCAGAAAGTCGAACGCCCCCAGCTTGGTCGCCTTCACGGCCGCCTCGATGGAACCATGGCCGGAGATCATCACCACCACCGGTCGGTCCGCAAAAGGGATCTCCTGGATGCGCGCAAGCACCTCCATGCCGTCCATGCCCGGCAGCCAGATGTCCAGCAGCACCAGCCCGTAGCCCGCACCCGGCAGCGCCGCCAGGCAGGCTTCGCCGCTCTCCGCCGCGTCCACCGCGTAGCCTTCGTCTTCCAGAATGCCGCTCAAGGAACGCCGGATCCCCGGCTCGTCATCCACCACCAGCAGCCGCTTGGGCTTCACGTGCGCGCCACCGCCGGCCGCGCACCGTCGGCCGGGCTCTCCTGCTCGGGCTCCAGCAGCACCGGAATCTCCACCGTGAAGCGCGCACCCGTGGGCTTGTTGTCCTCCACCCGGATGTGGCCGTCATGCTCGGCCACAATGTGGCTCACGATCGCCAGGCCCAGACCGGTCCCGCGATTCTTGGTCGAAAAGTACGGCAGAAACAATTTCTCCTTATCTTCCGGACTGACCCCGCAGCCCGAATCCGCCACCACCAGCTCCACGGTTTCCGCGGACCCCGCCTGGGTAGCCACGTACAACTTTTTCACCAGCGCCTCCTGCATGGCTTCCGCGGCGTTGTCCACCAGGTTCACCACGGCTCTCTGGAACTGCTCGCGATCCAGGTTCACGGCCGGCAGTCCGGGCGTAAAGCTGGTCTGGATGGCGATGCCCTCCAGCCGGCCTTTGAAGACGCCCAAGGCGTCGCGCACGACGTCGTTGAGGTCGCTGCGCACCGGCTGCGCCGCGGGGAATCGCGCGAACTGCGAGAATTCGTCCACCAGCGTTTTCACCGAATCCACCGACTTCGAAATGGTTTCGGCGCACTCGCGGATGATCCGCGCCGCCGGCAGCGGCAGGTCCAGCCGGTCCATTTGCCGGTCGATGCGTTCGGCCGAGAGCGCGATGGGGGTGAGCGGATTCTTGATCTCGTGCGCCACCCGGCGAGCTACCTCGTGCCAGGCCGCGGCCTTCTGCGCGCGCAGCAGTTCGCTGGTGTCTTCCAGGACCATCACGAAGCCCGAAGTCAGCTTCTCTTCGAGCGCCGCCACGGTTACCGACAAGTTGAGTTTGCCATGGTCCGTGCTGAGATCCATTTGCCGCGCCGCCACCCCGGTGCGCCGCGCCCGCTTCATCAAGTACTTGATCTCGGCGGTATCCTCGCGCGAGAACAAATCTTCCAGGCGGTTCGCCTTGGCCACCTGTCCCGGTGGGAAGATCTTCAGCAGCGCCTGGTTCACAAGCAGGATGGAGCCATCGGCGCCGATGGAGAGGACGCCGGTCGGAATGCTCTCCAGAATCGCCTCGGTGAAACGGCGCCGCCGGTCCAGTTCCGCGCTGCTCGATTCCAGCGCCTCGGTCATCTGGTTGAAGCCGCGCACCAGGGAGCCCAACTCGTCCACCGCTTTCACCTTTACGCGGTGTTTGAGGTTGCCGGTCCGCACCTGGCTGGCGCCTTCCAGAATCGCCGTGATCGGCACGCTGATCTGCTTGGCCACAAACAGGGCGATCCAGGTGGCCACGAACAGCACAAAGAGGGTGATCAGCGCTTCCAGCATGATGTAGTACAGCTTCACCCAGTTACGGTTGGCGGAAAGCGCCTGCCAGGCTTTGACCGAGTCCTCAATGGTTTTCTTGGTCTCCTGGACTCGCAGCGGAATCGCCGCCGTCAGCACCACCGAACCCAGCACGCGGTCGCCGTCGCGCACCAGGTAATCGGCGTTCACCTCGCGTTCCGTATCGAGCGGGGCATCGTACCGCCCCCACGAGTCCAGCGGCGGGCCGCCGGCCGGTGCGTAGATGGCGGCCGACTTTAGCTCCCGCAGTTTGCAGAAATCCTCCAAGGCGCCGGGGGTGGGTGCGCCCTCCCGAAGCAACCGCCGCGTCTCCGGCTGCGCCGCTAGAAGGCCCGCCTGGGCGGTGGTCTCGTCCTGCATCTCGTGGCGGAGAATTTGCACCATTTGGACGAAAATGTCCACCTGATGCTGGCCGGGCTGTGTAAACCAGGCCCGCACGTTGTAGTTCAAAACGGAGTAGCTCCATAGCACCAGGCAGAACACCGGCACACTGGTCAACGTCAGCGCGCCCAATACCAGCTTGGTACGGATGCGCGACCCTTCCCGGTTGCTCTGCCGCTCGATGTACAGCTTGACGCCGGTGCGGAACAGAATCCACCCCAGCGTCACCATCAGCACGAAAGTAAGGATGGAAATAGCCCAGAAAATGAACGTCTGGCTCGGGTTGGTCGGGCCGAAGGAGTTGAGGCGGAACGATCCTTGCCAGACCACCAGCACCACGCAAATGGCCAGGAGGACCGTGGCAAACCAGTAAAACAGGCGCTTTCTCATCAGGGTTGGGCCTTACTCTCGATTATACGTGGCGGGCGCCGCAGTCGAACTCGCGCGCGGTGCGCGCAAATGGAGCAGGCCATGCGACCGACAGCGACCGGTGCGGAGCAAAACGCCTCGTCGGGAGCGGAATTGGACGGACATGCTTCCGCCCTGCGCGATCCGGTGGAGGAGATGCGCGAGATGGTAGGAACGGAAAAGAAACAAGCTCAGGAGGCAGCCAGCTCAGCCCGGCTGCAAGTCCTGAGACTGCCAACCGCTATTCTTAATCTTAGGTCTTGGCGGCCGCGATGGTATCCACCGTGATGGTATCGCCGTCCATCTTGCCGGTAACGGTTACCTTCTTGCCGGCCATCGGCACTACCTTGTCCTGGTTGGCTACCTTATAGATCGTGCCATCATCGGTCACCAGAACCGCCGGCGACCCTCCTCCAAGGCACTTCTTGGCGCAAGCCTCGTTGCCCCGCATGCCCTTCGTGCCGGAACACTTCTGATCAATGACATATCCGGTGACGTCCGCGGCCATAGCCGAAGCCGCGCAAAATGCGAATACAGCCAGTACTTTCTTCATGTGATTTCTCCTCGCAGTTACCCAGTGCAGCCTTGACTGTACTCTATCCCGCACCCGGTTGCAAACTGGGGGGTGCCAAACCGACGTGGGAATCTTGCGGTTCCGCGGCGGCAACCGCTCACTACGGGTCGCGGTTCTGTTACGGGTGCCGCGTGTTGGGAGGTACGGAGCCGTGACCAAGGGAGCGGTTGGCCGGGCGCCGATTCCTCCCTAAACGGTCAAGCACTCAACTGCGGGGATGCGGCTGAACCGCGTGCTACGATAAATACTTGTCAGGTTCCGGGCTCCGTGCAACGGGCGGCTGCAAACCCCGCCAGGTCCGGAAGGAAGCAACGGTAGCGGTGCGGCACGTGTGCCGCGGATCACCCGGGGCCT
>Ga0182018_10000510_pt1 | contig 50339 bp, 36 predicted proteins | sample 812P2MmetaG_FD_120490 | JGI IMG/M metagenome (GOLD analysis project Ga0182018, IMG submission 120490) | Permafrost microbial communities from Stordalen Mire, Sweden - 812P2M metaG | ecosystem: Environmental > Terrestrial > Soil > Wetlands > Permafrost | place: Sweden: Stordalen | collected... | reverse complement strand
TTCCGCGGCGCTCCACCAAATTGGCATCGTAAGAACATCCAGGTGGTGATCAGGGCGGCCATTCTGGACGGCACTCCGGGGCCACCACGAGTGGTCGCCACTTACTTCTGGTAGGCACTGGGATCAGACGATCCGGCACGCTTCTTCGAAAGTCAGGCGCGGCAGTCGCGGATGCAGCGACTCCTTATCCCCATGGCCGAAGTTGCAGATGAAGTTCGATTTCCACTTCGTTCCCGCGAAAAACACCTCATCCACCTTATTGTTGTCGAATCCCGACATCGGTCCGCAATCGAGGCCGAGCGCGCGCGCCGCAAGAATCAAGTAGGCCCCCTGGATCGAGCTGTTGCGCAGGCCGGTTGTTTCGCGAAACTCCTTGTTAGACCGGAAATGCTCAAGATATCCCATCCCTTGCGGAAATAACTTAGGGATCAGCTCGTAGTACTCCTCGTCATGCGCGATGATGGCGGTTACCGGTGCGGCCTTCACTTTTTCGACGTTGAGCGGCATTAGGCACGGGATCAGCTTCGCCTTCGCCTCGGGACTCTTGACGAACACAATGCGAGCCGGTGTCAGGTTCGCGCTCGTGGGTCCCCACTTCATCAGATCGTACATGGCGTTGAGGGTTTCGTCGCCGACGCCCTCGGGCAGCCAGCCGGCATAGGTGCGTGCTTCCGAAAAGAGTTGCTGGATCGCTTCATCCGGGATGGCGGTCATGATTTTGCGGTGTTCTCCTTGTTGCAATTTTTCCGCGCCCGCGCGTTCGGTTTACCGCGGTTCCTTGGAACCGATCCTGCGGACAATCTGAGATCGTCCGGCGTCCCAGCTATCGTTACGGCAGGGCGACCTCCGCGGACTGGAGCGCCAGGCGCAAAGCGCCTCTAAGTTCCGCCTTCGTGCCGAGCTGCGTAATCGCCAGCCGGGGGTGCGCGAAATCGTGCTCTTCCAGGCGCGCACTGGTCGCCTGCACAAGCGCGGGATGCACGCCTAACTCGCCCCCGAAGACAATCAACGAACAATTCAGAATCAGGCTGAGATAAGAGCACACCATGGCCAAATAGTCTGAGGTCTTGTCGACAATGCGCTGCGCCAGCGGATCCCCGATTGCGGCTCGATCCAGAATTTCGCCGCTGCTCAGATCTTCCAACCCGGAGTCGCCGTTCTGGGCCACCAGCTCGCGCCATTGGCGTTCAATCCCGCAGGTCCCGATGGCCGCTTCCAGCGCCCCAACCTGCGATTTTCGAATGGGCTGCACGCTGGCGCCGAACACCAGCAGATAACCGATCTCGCCTGCCGTCCATTCCGGGCCGTGATGCACCTCGCCGTTGATGATCAAGCCCGCGCCCACGCCGCGCCCCATGTGCAAGAATACGAAGTTCCGTTCTCCCTGCGCGATGCCGTAGGAGTACTCGCCCAAAGCGGCCAGGTTCGCGACGTTCTCCACAATCACCTGCACGCGCAGTTTCTCCGCCAATAGCCGCCCCAGAGGTACATTCTCCCAGCCCTGCATGCTCGGAACGGAGACCACCAGCCCGGCATCCACGTCGGTAATGCCTGGAGCCCCCACGCCCACCGCCAGCAGCCGCTTGGCCGGAATCCGCAGTTCCTCGCGCAACGCCGCCAGCAAGCAAACCATGCGTTCCACCACGGCCATTGGCCAAGTCTTCTCGCCGATTTCTCCGGTGGATTCGCCCAGCAGTTGGCCGGAAAGATCCGCAATGCCGACGCGGATCGAGCTCTCGGCGACGTCGATGCCCGCCACATAGCCGTATGTCTCGTTAAAGCGGAGCAGGTGCGGCGGCCGCCCGCCGCTTGAGGAACCCTTACCCAGCCGTTTGGCCAACCCAATATCTTCCAGGCGCGCTACACTGCTGGCCACCGTCGGTACGCTGAGGCCGCTGTACCGCGCCAGGTCTGAGCACGAACACGGATTATGGACGCGCAGCAACTGCAGCACGGTGCGCAGATTGATATCGCGGAGCACGGTCGGTCCCCGGCTCACCGCTTTCGCTTTGACGCCGTGTTCAACCGGGAAGGATGGCAACCGGGTTAGCACGCAACTTTCCCGGCCTTGAAGTGATCGGAGTGGTACATTAGAAAAATCTTTAACAAAGCGCTTCCAACATGGTATACGTAACTGTAGCGGAGATGCAAGCCTGTTGATGCGGCCCCTCGACTGGTTGGTCCTGGTTACAACCCTGGTGTCCATCGTCGTGTATGGGTTATACAGGAGCCGCGGCAGCGATACTGTGGATCGCTACCTGTTGGCCGGCAGATCCATGCCTTGGTACGCCATGGCGCTTTCCGTGATGGCTACACAGGCCAGCGCCATTACCTTCATTTCCACCACCGGCCAGTCGTATGTGGATGGCATGCGCTTTGTGCAGTTTTACTTCGGCCTGCCTATCGCCATGGTGATTGTCTGCGCCACCGCGGTCCCCATCTTTCATCGCGCGCGCGTGTTCACCGCTTATGAGTATCTTGAGCGCCGGTTCGACACCAAGACCCGCGGTCTGGCCAGCCTGATCTTTCTCTGCCAGCGCGGGCTTTCCGCGGGACTGACTATCTATGCGCCCGCCATTGTGCTCTCCGTAATCTTAGGATGGCCGGAGCGCGCCACTACCCTTCTGATGGGCGTCACCGTGGTCGTGTACACCGTCTGCGGCGGCATCAAGGCCGTCACATGGTCGGATGTGCAGCAGATGTGCATCATCGTCGTGGGGCTGATAGCGGCATTGGTCACCGTGATTCTGCTGCTGCCGCGCTCGATATCGTTTCCCGACGCGGTGTTTCTGGCCGGCTCGGCGGGACGTCTCAACGCCGTCACCACTCACTTCGATTGGAACGACCGCTTCAACATCTGGAGCGGCCTGTTGGGCGGCACATTTCTCTTCCTTTCGTATTTCGGCTGCGATCAGTCGCAGGTACAGCGCTATCTCACCGGGCGCTCAACGGAGCAGAGCCGCCTGGCCCTGCTGTTCAACGCCGTCGCCAAGATTCCGATGCAGCTTTTCATCCTGTTCATCGGAGCCATGGTTTTCGTGTTCTACGTATTCGTGCAGCCGCCGGTGTTGTTTCATCGCGCCGAGTTGGCTCGCGTCCAGGCAACCGGCTCCTACCAACCCATGGCATCCCAATTCCAGGCCGGGTTTGGCCGCCGCCGCGAGGCGGCGCTCGCGCTGGTGCAAGCCCATCGTGCGGGCGACCGGGCGGGGCAATCGCGGAACATTGAGGCCTATCGCGCAGCGCAGAAGGAAATGGACGACGCCCACTCCCGCGCCTCCAAGCTGGTGGGGGAAGCCGGGGGTCCGAAGGATTTTAGCGACACCAACTATATCTTTCTCTCCTTCGTCACGCGCTATCTGCCGGTGGGGCTTGTCGGGCTGGTGATCGCCGTGATTCTCGCCGCCACCATGTCGGCCAGCTCGGGCGAAATCAACTCGCTCGCTACGGTTACGGTAGTGGATGTGTACCGCCGCCACATTCGCCGCGGGCGCAGCGACCATCACTATCTGGTGGCCTCGCGTTTCGCCACGCTGTTTTGGGGCATATACGCAGTGGCGTTCGCCGGTTGGGGCAACCGGCTGGGACCGCTGATCGTCGCCGTGAACATGGTGGGCTCGCTGTTTTACGGCTCGCTGCTGGGTTGCTTCGTGCTGGCCTTCGGATTCCCCCGCGTGGGGGGAACCGCCGTATTCACGGGCATGCTGGCCGGTGAGGCGGTTGTCTTCGCGGCCTTCCTGTTCACCAATATCTCCTGGCTTTGGTACAACGTCATCGGCTGCGCCGTAGTGATGGTCTGCGCGTTTGCTATTACCTACGCCCGGCCGTCGATGGCGCGTCTGCCAGTTTAACCGGCTGCGCCATCGCTCCATTTCCCGCCGAGTCCCACACGGCAAACCGCACCCACTTTTTCCCCGCCGTGTCGAGCGGAATCCGGAAGTGGTGTTTCCCGAACGCGGGCAGATCCGTCGCGGAAATAATCTGCCGGTCCGTGCGCTGGCCGTCGCCCCACACCACTTCCACGAACTCCAGCGGAAATGTCCATTCCACATCGGCCGATATGGTGCGTTGCGCGCCCTGGCCTTGCACCGCGTACGAAGAGATCAATACCTCGCCCGACGTCACGAAATAGTCTCCGGTCTTCATCGCGTTGACAATCGGGCCCCACTCGCCGGGCGGCGGCACATCGCCGATCTTCACGTAATTCACCGGAGTGTTGGCGTAAATGTCGTCGCCGTACGTCTCTCCATACACCTCGGAAATCGCCTGAACGTACTTCGGCGGCGTCGGCTTATCCGCTACCCAGTTATTCATTTCGTCCCACAGCGGAAGGCAGCGATATTCGCAGAGACGCTGTTCCGACCCATCCAGACCCATGCCCCAGCGGAAGCCGATTCCGCGATAGCTCGCATCGAGGAAGTGGGGCGTATCCTTGATCGCATCCGGAAAGCCGGCGGACCCTTTGGATCGCGGATGCGGCATGTAGATCAGCAGGTTCTCGCGATGCGCCATTTCGATCATGTCGTCCACGCCGCCCACATGGTAAACATGGCCGTAGGTGGCATTATCTTCCACCAGGGGTTGGCCCGCGGCGCGCCCTTGAGTCCAGAAAACGGGATGCGAAATCAGCAAATCGGAATGTCCGCCCAAGTCCCTGGCTACTTCGCCGCGCAGCAATTCCGCGTTGGGCATGACCGCGAAGTTCCGGTCCGATTGCCGCCGCGCCGTCTCGTAATACAGTGCTTGCCCGCGGTACGGGTCGGATGAAGAAGCGCGGCCACCACCGCCGCCGCGCCCGCCGCGGCCGCCCGTCGCGGGCGTTGCCGGCGGTGCGGTCACCGCGGAGGACAAATGCAGATCGGCGCGCGTCACTCCGGCATAAGCCAGCGCCTGGTCCAACACCAGGTCGGCGGGCGCGCCCAAGCCGCGGCTCCATTGCAGCCACTTCGGGTCGTCCACCTGGCCGCCGCCACGTCCCCCAGTCGCGCCTCTGCCCGCGGTTGGGGTGGCTGCGGCAAGTCCGCCTCCGTCGATGGGGGCGACAATGGTGATTCCCGCCGCCTTCAGCACCTCCAGATCCGGAACCTTGGAGTCCAAGCCGCCCGCGCGTTGCGCCTTCCCCGTCAGGCCCATGTGAAAATGCGTCGCCATCACCTGATATCCGGGCAGCGGTTTGAAATGGTCGCCGCGGGTAAATGCGAAAGCCGATTCCACCGCGGACTGAGCCGAGTCCGGACTCGCATAAAGATAAACCGGCATCCGCTGCTCGGTCCCGGGGCGCGCGCTGCGCAGCGCGAAGTTCTGCCGCCGGTCTTCCCCGCCCTGCGCCGGGCCGCCTCCGCCTTCTTCCTCCGCTTCCCGCACGCCGAAGGAAAACGCCACGCCATTGTCCTTGCGGTACCAGTTATAGCCCAGGTTGAACGTGGTTTCGCGCGCCCAGAAAAAGTTGTGCGGCGGAGGGAACGCCGCAATCGCACCGCCTGCCGATTGCGCGGCCACAATACGGTTGCTCGACGTTACCGTTACCGGCGCCTCGTTCGGAGCGCCGCCCAACCGGTATTCCTGCCATCGATTGGTTATATCGCGCCAGGCCAGGCGCGATGCGGGCTGGACAGCGACGCCGCGAATCCCCGCATCGTATTTATAGGCTACCGAAGGCTCCTGCGTCGAGGCAATTACTTCCTGGCGAATCAGATTGGCGCCCTTATAAACGGTATACTGCAGCCGCCCTGCAAAAACCCCAAGCTGCACTCCGGGAAACGAAACCTCCAGGCGCGCGCCGTTGGTTTTTACGCCGCAGCTCCGCGCATGATAGACGGCCGACGCGCGCTTAATCTCGTCCGGACTGCGCGGCAGCCCTGGCTGGTTCAGCACGCCTCTCTGCGGCGGCGTGCAATCGTTGTGAGCGGCGTCGCCTCCTGGAATGTTCAATGGCGCGTCCCAGAACGCCTCCCACTTTTCCCGCTCCAGAATCTCGGGCGTGATTTTGATGCCGATGCCGGCCAGCGGATCCAGTTGTTGGTTGGTGATTCGCCGAAGCCCGGAAACCACGCGAAACTCGGGTTTCGCGTTGGCCGCCAGCGTGACCCACGCCTCGCCCTTGCGCCTCGCCGCAAGCTCCTGAATCTCCGGCGTGCCGCCATCGATCGTCAACCGCAGCCGCAATTCCTGATTCCTGTCGCCCTCCCAGGTCACGGTCAGGGTATCGCCGGCAACCACCGCGGTCAGACCGGGAAGCGCCCGATATTCCGCCAAACTGCAATTCAGTTGGTCGCCCTTCGCCTCCCAAGCCGGGAATATGAGGCCGGCGGCCAATGCCGAAATCCACGCGGTTCGGTTGCGCTTCATCATTTCAACAGAATACTCTTCGAATAGCCGCCAGACAAGGGAATGCAGAAGTTTTTAAAGAATCCGCTAAAATCGGCCGCCGGTGGGCCCGGCACTGCGCCCCCCATCCGATCGGAAGCGGATAGCATCGCTATTCACGTCCGCCCGGAGCGTTTCCCGATTTTGGGAAGCGGTCAAGTACTTTTCCTCTGTTCCTAACAAAGCCGGGCATTTCGTGATTGACTACGGAGACCGCGGGGAGTATAGTCGTGCTCTATCGAACGGCGAATCATTCCTAACTTGCGCTGGTGGATCGGCGGATTGCTGTTCGCCTCCACCGTCGTCAACTACATTGACCGGCAGACGCTGAGCGTACTCGCTCCGCACCTCAAAATCGAGTTTTCCTGGAACAACTCGGATTGGGCCCTGATCGTCATCTCCTTCCGGATTGCGTATGCCTTGATGCAGATCGTCGCCGGCCGTCTGTTGGATTGGTTTGGAACGCGGCGCGGGCTTCTGCTGACCGTCACTTGGTATTCGATTGCCGCCGCCCTCACTTCCATGGCAGCCGGCCTGAAGAGTTTCATGTTCTTCCGATTTCTTTTGGGCTCGGGGGAGGCAGCCAATTGGCCCGGCGCCACCAAGACGGTTTCCGAGTGGTTCCCCAAGTCCGAGCGCGGTTGGGCGGTTGCGTTGTTCGATAGCGGATCCTCGGTGGGTGGAGCCGTCGCGCCGTTTCTGGTGTTCTGGATCTACAGGATTTCCGGAAGCTGGCGGCCGGCGTTTCTTTTCACGGCTTCGCTGGGCCTGATTTGGGCGCTGGTGTGGAAAGCGTGTTACCACCCTCCGGAGACGCATCCCAATCTGGGACCCAAGGAACGCAGCATGATCCTGGAATCCCGCGAGGAAGAGCGGAAAGTCGAGGCTCATGCCATTACCGGCGAGGGGCAGCGGCCCGCTTCCTGGGGTCGACTATTGAGCTTGAAAGAGACCTGGGGTATCGTGCTCGGTAAGGCGCTGACCGATCCGGTCTGGTTTTTCATTACGGACTGGTTCGCAATCTACCTGGTTTCCAAAGGATTCAAAATCGAGAATGCACTGATGGGCTTCTGGGTCCCTTTCCTGGCGGCCGATCTCGGCAATTTTTTCGGGGGCGGTTTCTCGAGTCACCTGATCAAGCGCGGCTGGCCGGTCTTGAAGGCCCGTAAATTCATCATCCTCATCTGCGGTCTGGGAATGACGCTCCTGATTCCAACCGTCGGCGTTTCCTCCTTTCCGGTGATTGTCGCCCTATTCGCGATCTCGACATTCTCTTATGCGGCCTGGTCGACAATGGCGCTGGCATTGCCCTCGGACTTATATCCCAGCGGATCGGTGGCCTCCGTGAGCGGGCTGAGCGGCGCCGGCGCCGGCGTGGGGACGATCGTATCCACCTTCCTGATCGGCCGCATTTCGGATCGGTATTCCTTCGCGCCGATCCTGATCGGAGCGAGCCTGGTCCCGTTGGTTGCCACGGCGCTGGTCTTCCTGCTGATCCGGAAGAGGAAATAACGGTTGCGGCCTCTGGTTTCCAGCGCCCGGGCGGCTGCACGCACAGTACCGCGGCCGTAAAGGAGCGTCTTTCAGCCGTGGGGGATACTCACGGTCTTCCCATCGTGCAAAATCGATTCCCGCGCCGCTTCAATCGCCAACTCGTTATAACCGCTGTTTGCCGGCGTTGCGACAATGCCGGCGGCGTCGATCTCTTTGAGCATCGCTTGTCGCGCGGCGAGGCTCCGGGTTTCCGACTCTACGCGAATGCAGGTCTCGATAATGTACTCCACGGAGCGATAACCGTAGCCGACCGGCGTCAGACCGATTCCACCAAGATCGACATACTGAAAGTAATCCGGACTCGGTTCCGCATAGATGGTGGCGCCGGGATCGCCGCCTTTTCGCGTGTACGAATATTTCAACCCGCGGTACTGGTCCGAGTGCGAGATCAGAGCGCCACTCGTTTCATTCTTGCAATACATGACGAGCCCTTGCGTGTTGGCGCCCGGAGCCGCGTCGGGAAAACCGAGGCCATTCTGCACGTTCAGGCAGGCTCCGTTGTTCCAAATGACGCGCGCGTCGGTCCACAGGAACCCTTCATTCCCGTTTGGAAACCGATCCCGGATTCCGTACACACTGACTGCCGTCGGCAGCAAGCCCGTGATGAAATGCACTAAATCCACATAATGGCAGCCGATGTAAGTGAACGCGTCCGAGTTCCCGGTGGTCATCCAATTCTGAAAGTTCGAATGGCGGTAATACCATTTCTCGAGCAGGCACGCGGCTCCGAGCTTGAATTCGCCGGACAGCCCCGCTCGATAGTTGCGCCGGGCCATCAGACTGCGGTCGTCAAACCGCTTATGGTATTCAACCCCAACGGCCAAGCCCCGGGAATACGCTTCCCGGCCCACCTCCACCGCCTCCCGGTGCTTCAGAACGAGAGGCTTCACCGTGCAGACATGCTGCTCATGCCGTAGCGCCTCCATGATGACCTCGAAATGCAGATGGTCCGGCACGGCGACCACTACAATTCCGCGCGGCGGCATACGCGCTATCAGTTCCCGGAACAGATCGGGCTGAGGCCTATCGGAGTCGCTGGCGCCGGGAAATCCGCGAAACGATTGTCCCGGAAATGCTTCGGCCAGGTCCGGGGCATCCATCAAGCGTTGCAATCCCCCGCCCCGCGCCGCGCAGACCGTGATTTCCCCGATCCGGCTCTGCCGCTGCATATGGTAGAGCGAAGGCAGAAGCTGATCGTGCGTAATCATGCCCCCACCCACAATGAGAACCTGAGGCTTCATAAGTTATGCCACTGCCGTTTTCTCGCTGGTGGCCTGGGCAAATATCTCTTCAAGCACGGCCACGCTTTCCAGCACGGCCGCTTCGGTAATCACCAATGGCGGAGAGATCTTGACTGTGCCGCCGCCAAAACCGACGGGGCTGAACATGAGCACGCCTCTTTCGACGCACCGTTCCACCACTTCCCACGCCAGTTCGCTATCCGGCTCTTTCGTCCCAGCGGCAACGCATTGGATACCGGCGACCAATCCCTTGCCGTCCACCCTTCCGATCCGCGGAAACCGGATTTCGAGCGCGCGCAGCTTCTCCTGCAGCACTCCGCCCACCTGCCGGGCGTTCTCCGCAAGGTTCTCCGAAACCACCAGATCGATGGACGCCAGCGCCGCCGCGCAGCAGACCGGGTTTCCGGTGTGCGTGGAAGTCATACTGCCCGCCGGATGAAGATCCATCACGTCCGGCCGTCCCGCTACCGCCGAGATCGGCAGCGAGCTCGACATGCCTTTGCCGAACAATGCCAGATCGGGAACTACGCCGTAATGCTCGAACCCCCACAGCGTTCCCGTGCGGCCGAAGCCGGCTTGCACCTCGTCGCAGACCAGCAGGGCGTCATGGCTGGTGCACCACCGCCGCAACTCCTGCATGTATGCGGCAGGGGCGAACGCGCCGCTGCCGCCCTGATAGGTTTCGACGATCGCGCCCGCGACATCGCGCGGCTCGACATTGCGTTCGCGCAAAGCGCGCTCGAACCCTTCAAAGGAGTTGTTCGCGGTCCGAAACCCATCCGGAAAAGGAATCTGCACGAAGCCCGGATCCAGATTCATAATCCAGTCCTTGAGCGCCGGAATTCCACCCGCCTGCTGCGATCCCAGCGTGCGGCCGTGGAAGGAATTGTCATAGGAGACGATGACATGTTTGCCGCGCCCGCCAACCCTTTCGCCATGACTGCGGCACAGCTTGATGGCGCATTCCACCGTTTCCGAACCCGTGGTCAGCAGGAAGACCTTTTTCAACGGTTCCGGCAGCAGTGTGGCCAGCCGCTCCACCAGCCGCGACCGGATCTCGCTCGGAAAACAATAGTTCGTCAACAGACCGGAAGATACCTGCCGCACGATGGCGGCCTTGATCTCCGCGCGGCCATGGCCCGCGTTGGCGATCAACACTCCGGACGACCAGTCGATCCATTGGTTGCCCCAGGCATCGTATACCTGGAAGCCCTCGGCGCGGTCCCAAACCACCGGCGGCTGGCCGCGCATGGCTGCGGGCTCGTACATCTGCAGACGCTGCAGAATTGCGATCGATTTGCGAACCGGAAACTCGGTGACGATCTTGCGAAATTGCGTCTCTATCCGCGGGACGATCCTCGGCGTCAGATCGTATTCTTTAGCCATGGTCTTCCGGAAGGCTCAACCCGTAACCGGCCGGTCCGCAATCAGCTCGTTTTTCCGGTCCCAATAGAGCTTCTTCCCTTCCCGAAAGCTGCGCGTGGCCATCACCACCGCCACGGCGTGGGCGAATCCGCTCTCGATGCTGCCGTTCGGCGTCGCCCGTGTGCGCATGCATTGGAACCAGTTGTCCGTATGGGCTTTCAGATTGTCGTCCTGTTTGACGGGGGGCGGTTCCGGGTGGCCCGGTATCGTTACCAGCTCCGGCTTGGCCTTCTCCGCGTGCAGATCGAAGACCACATTGGTCTCCCACGCGCTCCGCGTCTCCGGCGTGAACCACCATTGCGGACTCCCTTCCCCGCCCGGAGAATGGAGCGTGCCATGCGTGCCGCGGATCATGGAGTGATCGCCAAATCCGCTTCCGAGCGTCATGCCGAACGAGTAGAGCACCTGCTTTTCCCCGAACCTGGAAACGCACTGGAACGTGTCCGGATTCTCGCGAATGTCATGCCACGCATAGATACCTCCATTGGCCACTATATCGTCCGGAATGAAGGTGTCCAGATAGAAATGCGCCAGCCCGGAGCCATGGCTGAAAAACTGATCGGGAATTCCGCCGGAAAACTCTTTGAAAATCCGGAATTCGAAGTACGCCCACGGGTCGAAAGGCCTCGGTTCACGGCCCAGCAGCCAGCGTTTCCAATCCGTGTCCCGCTCCCGAATGGCGGCGGCGTTCGCCCTATCCGGCACGTGCCAGCGCGGACCGTTGAAGTTCCAACTCTGGCTGACGGAGACAATCTTGCCGAGTTTTCCGCTCCGCACCATGTCGCGCACCTGGTGCTGATACGGATCGCTCAGCCATTGCGATCCCATCTGCACCACCTGCTTGCTGGCCACCACCGTATCGCGCGCCAGTTTGGCGTCCTCCAGCGTATTAGCCATGGGCTTTTCGCAATAGCAGTCCTTTCCGGCCCGCACCACCTCGGCCAAAATTCGAGCGTGCTGGTGGTCGCCCGTGGCGATCATTACCGCATCCAGGTCGTTGTCGGCCAGCATCTCCTCGGAGTACTGATAGGTCTTGGGCCGTCTCCCGAAAAGTTGTTGCGCGTCATCGGCGGCTCTCTCACGGTTCACGGACCAAAGGTCGCAGACGCTGCGCAGATCGAAATTGGGGTCCGTTTGGGCCGACAACTTGAGCATGATCCGGTGGCCCGACGCTCGGTGGCCGCAGCCGATCTCGCCGATCTGAATTCGGTCGTTGGCGCCGATAATGCGGGCGTACGATGCGGCCGTCCACGCGACGGACGCTCCAATGAAGGTTCCACGCGATATTTGGTTCATCCTCTTCCTTACCGTCCAGCCACGGAACCGCGGCACGGGCTGCTAGCGCATTCCCGGGACGCCGCCTTTCTTCGCTGGCGCCGCGCCGGCCGGCGCCTTCGGCAGACTGATCAGGTTGGCCAGAAGCTGGTACGCGCCGTTGGTTCCGTCCGGCAGTTGACGCCACAGGTTCAGGCCGACATAAATCCAGCGGCCTTTACCATACTTGGCTTCCACCAACGATCCGAGTTTCTCGCCTGGATTGTCCTTGAACGAGTCGGTCATCGACAAGAGGTCGATGTACTTCGGGTCTTTGTCGCCCAGGAAATAAAGCCCGCGCTCCTGCACCCATCCAGCCCAGGTCGCCGCGCCGATCTTGTTCGGGAAGTTGAATACCGCATCGGCCGGCGCCAGCACGATGACTGGGGCCGTCCTATCCGTCACGCGGTTCTGGCTAACGCTCGCGGGGTACGGGCCGTATTCCGCCTGGTTGAATTCCATCTTGTTGTACTGAATGATCGCCGTTCCTCCGCGCTCGACGTAATCGAGCAAACGGCGATTGTAGGCGCGAAGATCGGCGCGCCGCTCGTACGCGCGGACGCCGGTCACGATCACGTCGTGCTTCGACAGATCGCCCCAGGCCATCTCGTCCTCGTCGATGAACGCCACTTTCGCGCCCAATTGCTCGATCGCCGGCGGCACCTGATCGCCCACCCCGACGATGTAGCCGACGTTGAGATTCGGAGCGGTCTTGACGTCCACCACCTTAAGCGGAATCTCGGCCGGCTTGATCACCTGCCGGCGTTGAATGTGCGGATACTCGATCACCTGGTATCCGTTGGCGAACCGCTCGTCGCCGGTCGCGGGCGACGTCGCCACGGCGCGCAGAGTGTAATCGCCCACCTTCACCTGCGCCGGAGCCGTGATTTGGAAGCGGGCCGACAGCGCCTCGTCCTCGTGCCCGAAGCTGATCGGCACGCTCGCGGGAGTCGCCTTCCATCCCGCCGGCAGCTCCAGCGTCACGCTGGCCTCGGCCGCGCCCTTCGTGCCGTTCGTCACCACAACGTGGATCTCACGTTCGACCGGTTTCGCCGCGGCGCCTGAAATGGGAGCTGGAATCACCGCCAATTCAGGCTGCACCCTTACCGAAAATGCCGGAACCACGTTCAGTTCCATCCGTTTGTCGCCGAAGTAAATGTCCTTCACGTAGCGGAATTCAACCGGCAGCTCTTTGGTGACCTCGGCATCGCCTGCCTTTATATGGAAAGTCACGCGGAACGGCGTCGGGGCGAACGCAACGCCGAACGGCACGTCCGGATCCAAGATATGAATCGCCTGACTCTCCAGGTGCTTCCAATATTTGTCGCTGAAGTACGGCGTAGTCGGCTTTGCGTTCTTGGGGATATGGGCTTCCGAAGCGCAGGTGTAAGTGGCGTTCTGTTTCGTCTCTGCCGGTTTGCAAGCGGCAGGATTGTCGAATCCGGCAATATCGACGCGGGTCACTGTAACATCGGTCTTTCCATGGTTGGTGGCAACCAACCCCATCCGAATCGGCTGTCCGGCGATTACCATGCCGTCGTCGGCCAGTGCGTCGAAAGTCATGTCATGCGCCGCAAGAACGGCATCCTCATAGTCCCGTTCCTTGATCTTCAGGCGGAAATCGATCTCGTACCGCGCCGAATCGCTGAGTCCCATCGCCGGCAGTTGCGCGCGAAGCGCCCGCACAGCCGCGAGACCGGCCTCCACCGGAGCCGCTGTGCCCGCGTCGTCTCCATCGGCAAACAGTTTTTGAGCGAGCTTGGCCTTGTCGAGGATCGCCGCCAGTCCGCCAGTGAGAGCCCCGGGAGGATTGGGCCCGGCATACTGCGCAATCGCGGTCAGGCTCGTATCGATTCCCTCGAATAACGACGATTCCTGTTTATGCATCTGGCCGTCGAGCGTCGAATCCACCAGCGAATACCCGCGTCCGCCCCCGCCCCGTCCGGCAGGCTCGGCCGTGTCCTCGGCGCCGGCATCCCCGGCGCCGCGGCCTCCGCCGCCCGCGCCACCTCGTCCGCCGCGCCCGCCCCGTCCCCCGCGCCCACCGCCCAGTCCCGCTATCGCCGGCGCGCCCCCAACCCCCTGACACTTGTGATTGCTATGCGCATCGGAGCCGATTTCAGCGTAGGTGCGTCCCAGCAACGGGTCGAACATCCCGGTGGCGACTGGCGTCAATTTGGCGGCATCGGCGCCCTGCGCTCCGCCGCCACGTCCGCCTCTGCCCCCGCCCGCGCCGCCGGGAAGAACCTCCGCACCGGCGTAATACAACTTCTTCGGCTGCCATGGCCGCAAACCTTCCTTCAATTGTTCGGGATACATGGAAGCATCGCCGGCCGCGCGAAACGATTCGCGCACCAGGATGGTCTGCGCTTCATGCGCACGGTCGCCGCCGCGTCCCTGGATATTCATGGTCACGATCACATCGGGACGGAGCATGCGCCACAGCCGGACGTAATCGCCCACGATGTCCTTACGGCCCCACTTCTCGATCGTTTCCTGCGGGTCGAACGAGTAGTGGAATTGGAGCGCGCGAGTGAAATACTGCTCTGCGCCATCAATGCGGTGCGCCGAGAGCAGCTCGGCGGTGCGCAGAACGGCCAGGTCCTGGAACAGCTCGGGACCGATTTCGTTCTGCCCGCTGTCGCCGCGATTGTTTTGCACGTCGATCGCGCGCAACCCCATGCCATACCCGAACAGCGTAAACAAGGCGTTGGTCTCGTCGTCCGGGTGCGCGGGGGCCTGTAGAAACGTGCCTGAGACGCTCAACTTGCGAAGCGCCAGCCCGAGCCCGGCGTGGCCGCCGTCCGGCGACACCCGCGAAAAGCTCATGCGGTTCTGCGCAAGGACACGGACATAGTTCGGAGCCACCAGGAGGAAGAGCAGGCCGCCGATGGCGGCGCTCAACCCGGAAACGAATCTCCATCGAATCGGCGGAGCAGGGTGCTTGACGTTCTGACGCATGTGAGGAATCTACCCTCCTCCCAGCAGAATACTCCGCGACGGACCGCAATACAATGAGGATCGCAAAGTTTTTAAAAATTCGTTAAGATGGGGCCCTCCCCTCCCGGACGTCAAGTGGAGATTGACGGCCTTCAAACCATTCGCCAGACTGCAAAAGCATGCCTCAGACTTTTGCTCGATTCATGTAAAAGCTCGGATTTTCGCTATTGACAACGCAGACCGTAGAGAGTATAAGTTTCCAATGGGTCTTCGAAAAGCTCGTACAAACACCCCAATCTACGCGTTCCTGACCGTCGCCGTTACGCTGCTCTTCACGCCGGTCTGCTTCGCGCAAGTCGTGTCCGCAACTCTAACCGGAACCGTAACCGATTCCTCGGGCGCGTCTGTGCCCGGCGCCGTGGTGAAGGTGACCGAGACGAACACCGGTGTGAGCCGCTCCACGCTAACCAGCGCGGAGGGCGTGTACTCGCTTCCCTTCTTGAGCCCCGGAACATACAAAGTGGATGTCGATAAGGACGGCTTCAAGAGATTCACGGAAGCCAATATCGAACTGGATGTTTCCTCCGTCGGCCGCGTCAACGCGGTCCTGGAGCCCGGCAGCCAGAAGGAGACCGTGCAGGTGACCGCCGAATCGCCGCTCTTACAGGCGGAAAGCGCCGACGTCTCCAAGAACATGGATTCCACCACGGTGGCCGAATTGCCCGTGCCGGACCGCAGCGTGCAGGCCTTGGCGGGCCTCATGGCGGGTGTGAACGTGCCGGCCCTCTATAGTTCCGGCAGCGGCATTCTGGAAAACGGCGCATTCACTTATATGTTTAACGCGAACGGCCAGGTCCTCGGCGCCAACAACACCATGGTGGATGGCATCGAGGATCGGGACGATTCCTTGGGCTTGACCCTCTATAATCCCGCCACCGAAGACGTGGCCGAGGTTCACGTGACCACCGACGCCTACAGCGCGGAGTTCGGCAGAGTAGGCGGCGCGGTGGTGAACATTGTCACCAAAGGGGGAACCAACCAGTTCCATGGAGTTCTTTTCGAGTTCAACAAGAATGCCACCTTGGGAGCGCGCAATGTGTTCAACCAGGCGCCTCTGCCCAAGCCCGGCCTCAACAATAACGATTTCGGCGGCGCCGGCGGCGGCCCCATCCGGAAGAACAAAACCTTCTTTTACGCCAGTTATGAGGGCAGAAGGTATGATTCAAGAACCGAGGGCACTTCCACCACGGCCCAGCCGGCTTGGCTCACCGGAAACTTCAGCGCCGTGCCGGGCCTCCAGCTATACGACCCGAATACCGGTAATCTCGCCACTGGAGCCGGCCGGACCCCGTACCCCAATAACATCCTGCCGGCCAGCGAAATCAGCCCGATCTCGCAGAAACTCCTTCAGTATGTACCCGCGCCCAATCTGGTAGTTGCCGGCGCCGCTCCGTTTACTTTGAATTATATTAACTCCGCTCCCACCGCCTACTCGTCCAATGGCGTCGATGGCCGCATCGATCACAACTTCAACGACAACAATAAACTTACCGTCAAGTTCGACTCGCTCCCTACCCACGTATTCGAGAGCGGAGGAGGCCTGTATACCAACACGGGCGTCGGCAACGACCTTCTGTCGAACGGGTATACCCTTACCGGCGCCATCGCCTATACGCACATCTTCAACACGAGCCTGGTCATGGAAGCCCGCGTGAACATCAACCGCTGGGTAGACCATATATCGTGCGCCGACACCGTCACTAATGCGCAGTTGGGTATTGCCGATCCCAATCCCGATCACATTTCCACGCAAAGCCTTGCCACCATATCCGGCATCGGCATCGGCAGTTTCGGGAATAGTTATGAATGCCCCACCATCGACCACGATACCGTCTTCCCCTTTTCAAACACCTGGACCAAGAGCTTCGGTAAGCACTCCTTGAAGTGGGGAGTTGATTTTACGCGCCTCCGTAACGACCGCTTCCAGGTGCAGGGCAGCGGAGGATTCGGAGATCGCGGCACGTTCGTGTTTAGCGATACTCTCACGGAAAATTACTTAGGTTCCGCCGGCGGCTCTCCCCTCGGCCTCTACGGATCCACGGTGAATGCCTTTGCCGATTTTCTGTTGGGCTTGCCCGCCGAAGTGGCCCGCGCCCAGATAATTCTGAGTCCCACCATGCGGCAAAGCCATTTTGACGGCTATATTCAGGATGCCTATAAGGTGACGCCCAGACTGACACTCAATATCGGCCTTCGCTATGACTTCTACGAGGCCCCCAAAGTAAGGTATGCGGGCGGGGCGTCTAACTTCGACCCCACCACAAATACGCTCCTGATCGCCGGCTACGGCAGTAATAGTCTCAGCGACGGCCCACAGTCCTCTCCCGGTTACCTCGGTCCGCGCGCGGGCCTCGCATACAGCTTGGACAACAAGACCGTGCTTCGCGCCGGCTATGGCATCAGTTATTGGGAACAGCGCTTCGGCTGGACCGGAGGTACCCTGAATCAACAGTATCCGGTGATTTACAACAATGTGATCGGCAGCACCAGCCAGTACACTCCCGCGGGCCCATTCAACAGTATTACGCCGATTACGTATATTCCGATCCCCACCAGCGGCATCCTCTCTCCGGCGCCGAACCAGGCGTATTACTTCATGCCGACCCATTACCACCTTCCCTCCGTATATAGCTGGAACCTGACGCTCCAGCACCAGATTACCCCGTCTCTGGTGGTGGATGCCGGCTGGGTCGCCAATCAAGGGCGAAACGATCCCTATGCCTATAACATCAATCAAGGGGCTCCCGGCGCCGGACCCACCGCGGAAATACTGAATTTGGAGTATGGCCGGACTGCCTCCACCACCATTCGCGCCTACGGCGTGAACAGCAACTACAATTCGCTCCAGGTCAACGCCAGAAAGCAATGGACCAAAGGCCTCCACGTGACCTTGGCATATACTTTCAGCAAGTGGCTCGACAACACAGCCGAGAACGGCGGGTTTCTGAATCCCAATAATTACAACCAGTCCTATGGCCCGGACGGCTTAAATTCGAAGCATATGCTCACCATCAACCACGTTTACGAATTGCCGTTCGGAAAGGGCCACACCCTGTTGAGCAACGGAGGAATCGCGGGATCGATCTTAGGCAACTGGCAACTGAGCGGCATCTTCCGCTACTTCTCCGGAACGCCATTCACGGTGAGCTCGCCCACCACCAATGCCGACTGCGCTTCCTGTTCCGTTGTCCCGGAGATAGTCGGCAAGCCGCAGTATCCGGGCCTGTACGGGCCCGGCCAGATTTATCTCTCTCCGTCGGCCTTCGCCATGGAGCCAGTCGATACCCGCGGAAATTCCGGCCGCGACAACGTCATCGGCCCCGGCATGACCGTCTACGACGCCAACGTCGTTCGCAAGTTCCACGTCAAGGAAAAGGTGACCGCGGAGTTTCGGGTGGAGGCGACCAATATTACGAACCACCCCCACTGGGGGAACCCCAGCGCCACCGTTGGTTCCGCCACGTTCGGCCAAATCACCACTGCCAGCAATCCGCGCCAGGCGCAGGTCGGAATGCGCGTCACTTTCTGATGCGCCATCTTTGGAATGATATAAGGAAATAGGACCCTTCGATGCGCCACAATAGTTCGATGCTCCACAAAAGTTCGATCCCCGGACAATCGACTGACGTTTCCGGATCGGCCCGCCGCGAAAGACGTTCCGGCTGGCGTCTCGCTCTGCTGGCCGGCGCCGGCTTCGCCAGCATGGCGCTTTTGACCATGGCGCCGGACTATCTTCCCGTCCATGCGCAAAACCGCATGACCTTCTCGAAGGCGTCCACGAGCAACGGACACATCGCGCTCGGCTTGGCCCTGCGCAAGCTCAGCGTATCCGGTACCTTCCTGCAGGCGCCCGCCCATCCCGACGACGAAACCAATGCCCTCTTCACGCTCTTCGGATACGGAATGGGCCTCCGTGTAATCGACGTGCAGAATAACCGCGGCGATGGCGGCCAGAACGAAATCGGCCCCGAGCTGTTCCGCGATATCGCCGTCCTCCGCAGTTCCGAGCTGCTTTCGGCCCATCGCATCGATGGCGCTGAGCAGTACTTCACGCGCGCCATCGACTACGGCTATTCGTTCGACCCCGAGGAAGTCATCGGCAAGTGGGGCCGCAAGGATATCGTCGGCGACTATGTCCGGCTCTGGCGCACGCTTCGCCCCGACGTCATCGTCACCATGAACATCCAGGGGCGTGGCGGCGACCGCGCGCACGAAGCCACCACCGTCCTGGTTCGCGAATCGTTTCGCGCCGCTGGCGATCCCTCCATGTATCCCGAACAGTTGAAGGAAGGCTTGCGGCCCTGGCAGCCGAAAAAGCTGTACTTTGCCGGCGCGCTGGCAGCTCCGGGCGAAGCGGCGGGCGGCGGTAGAGGCGCTCGAGGCAACCGTGGTGGCGGGGCGGCGCAGAGCGCGGATTCCCCGAAACTGACTCCGGTCAGTACCGAAACGTATGATCCCTTGCTCGGCCGCACCTATTCCGAAATAGCCTCCGACGCGCATAGCTTTCACAAGTGCCAGGGCACCGGCGGCGGTGGTGGCGGCGCATTCGGAGGCCGCGGCGGAGGCCGTGGCGGACCGGCTCCCGATGCCGGACGGGGCGCTGCGGCTGCCGATACCGGACGGGGCGCCGCACCAGCCGGACGCGGCGGCGGCTTCGGTGGCGGACGCGGTTATTCGCTCGTCGACACCACCCTGACGGCGGACATGCCGAAGCCGGAATCGTCGTTATTCGATGGCATCGATACCAGCCTGACCTCCATTGCGCAGTATGCCGGGCCCAATCCGCCCGCCGCGCTGAAAGCCGGACTGGCCACCGTTCTCGGTGAGGCAAAGCTTGCCCAAAACCTGTTTGCCGACGGCAACGACGCCGGCGCCGCGGCTCCGGTGGAAGCCGGCCTGACCGCCCTCCGGGCCTTGCGCGCGGAACTTCCCGGTATGGGGCTCCCCGATCCGGCGCGTTACGAGATCGAATTCCGTCTCAAGATCAAGGAACGCGACTATGAGGATGCCGTACTCGCCGCCCATGACGTGACTTTCGATGCGGTGGCCGACGACGGCCTGGTGATCGACGGACAGCCGGTGCGTCTCTCGTTCCAGGCCGCCAATCATGGCGCAACCGATGTTACCGTGACCCGCGTCGATATTGCCGGCTTCGACGACCCGGTCGCTTGCAAGCCGGGAGATGCGAAAAAGGACGCTGTCTACACCTGTGCTTCCGAAGCGCACATCCCCAAGAATGCCAAGTCGACCACGCCCTACTTCAGCGATAACTACTGGAAACATCCCGAGAACCAGGCCATTCAAATCTTCGACCCCAGCGTGCCATTCGGAGTGCCGTTCGCCCCCACGCCGTTCCGCGTCACTTTCCATCTGAAGGCAGGCGACGTCGAGGTCACCAAAGAGGAGCCAGTCGAATACCGCTACGTGAAGGACATTTATTTCGGCGACAAACGGATGGAACTGAACGTGATCCCCGCTTTTTCCGTGCAGGTCACGCCAACCCTGGCCGTGATTCCGGCGCCGGCCGGAGCGGCCGCGAAACCCATTGAGCGCGAGGTGCATGTCACCGTCACCAATGGCTCCAAGGGCGCCGCCCAAGCCAACGTCGCGCTTGAATTGCCGGCCGGGTGGAAGGTTACGCCCGCCACCGTGCCCCTCAGCTTCGGGCACGAGGACGAATCGCTCTCCGCCCGTTTCCAAATTACCGCTCCGGCGCAGATTAAGGTCGGCGCATACACCCTGCGCGCTGTAGTAACTTCATCCGTAACTGGCGACACCAGGTTCACCGAGGGATACCACGAAATCGAGTATCCGCACATTCAGCGGCGGCAGGTGATGGAGCCGTCCGAAGTCTCGCTCAAAGTAGTTGACGTAAAGACCACGCCTAATCTCAACGTAGGCTATATCGTCGGCGTGGGCGACCAGGTGCCCGCGGCGCTTGAGCAGTTGGGCGCCAAGGTATCGTTCATCGATCAGGATGAATTGGCCTGGGGAGATCTCTCGAAGCACGATGTCATCGTGACCGGCGTCCGCGCGTATGAGCGGCGCGCCGACCTTCGCGCCTATAATCGCCGCCTGCTGGACTACGTCGAGCGCGGCGGAACCGTCATCGTCCAGTACAACAAGATGGAGTTCAACCAGGGAGAATACGGCCCGTATCCCGCGAAGGTCAGCGGTAACCGTGTTTCCGACGAATTGGTTCCCGTCAAGGTTCTAGTCCCGGCCGACCCGGTGTTCAATTTTCCCAATAAGATCGGCGAAGCCGCCTGGGCCGGCTGGACTCAGGAGCGCGGTCTCTACTTCCTCGGCGAAAAAGACCCGAAGTATGTCGACCTGGTGTCCATGGTGGACTCGTTCAAGGACAACCCCGGAGTGAAACTCGGGTCGTTGGTGGAAGCCAAGTTTGGAAAGGGACACTGGATTTACCTCGGCCTCGGACTCTGGCGTCAATTGCCGGCCGGCACCGACGGCGCATACCAGCTTCTGGCCAACTTGATCAGTCTGCCGAAGGCCCCCGGTCCGGGAGCGTCATCCAAAAAGACCATAGCGGAAGTTCACTAAGCCGGGCCCCGGGACCAGATGACCAAATTCGCTCCGGAGTACGTGAAATACGTACTGAACGAGAACTTCGAAGACGCGAAGTCGCAGTTGTTGTCTCCGTTGATGGCCATCCAGTATGCGCACCTGGTGATGCTGGCGGCGCAGGGCATCGTGACTCCCGCCGACGCGTCCGCCATCCGCGCGGCGCTCGATTCGGTGTCGCAAGACGACGTCCGCCGCGCGCCCTACGACGGCAGTTGCGAAGACTTGTTCTTTTACGTCGAGCATCTGATCGTCCATGCATGCGGCGAGGATGTCGCCGGGCGCCTGCATACCGCGCGCAGCCGTAACGACATCGACATGACGATGTACCGGATGCGGCAGCGCGAGGTTCTGCTGGACCTGCTGGCGGCAAACTTCGATCTGCGACGCAGCCTGCTCCACCTCGCTTCCATCCATCGGGAGACCATTTTCGCGGTCCACACCCATACGCAGCGCGCGCAGCCCACCACCGTGGCGCACTATCTGCTGGCCGTGGTCGAGCAATTGGAACGCGACGCCATCCGGCTAACGGGCGCGTACGAACGCACCAATCGAAATCCGCTGGGAGCGTGCGCCATCACCGGCACCGGATTCCCCATCGATCGGCAACTGACGTCGGAACTTCTCGGTTTCGATGGCCCCACGGTCAATACTTATGGAAGTATCGCGACGGTGGATTATCTGCTCGAGAGTGTATCGGCCGTTGCCGTGCTTCTCACCGGCCACGGCCGCTTCGTGCAAGACCTGCTCCTGTGGAGCACCTCGGAGTTCGGTTATTTCCGGCTCGGAGATGGCTTTGTCCAGTCGAGCAGCATCATGCCGCAGAAACGCAATCCCGTAGCTCTGGAACATGCACGGGCGATTTGCAGCAAGGCGCTCGGTCAGGCCCTGGCCGTGATCACCAGCGTTCATAACACGCCCTTCGGCGACATCGTCGATACGGAGGACGACCTGCAGCCGCTCGTCTTCTCCATGTTCCGGGACGCCATCCGCACCATCAAGCTGGTAGCCGCCGCCATGAAGACCGCGGAGTTTGATCCGGCTAAGCTTGAGGCCCGGGCCGGCGATGGGTGGACCACGCTGACCGAACTGGCGGACACGCTTGCCCGCGACCACGGGATGCCGTTCAAAACCGCGCACGCCATCGCCGGGCGCCTGGTGGCGGCCGTCTCCAGTCATCCCGAGCAATCCCTCGCCGCGCTGGTGGCGGAGGCGTCGAAAGAACTGCTCGGCGCGCCGATTCTCTATACCGACGGCCAATTGGCCACCATCCTCAGCCCGCGCCACTTCGTTGCGGTCCGCCGGACATGGGGAGGACCGGCCCCGGAGGAAACCGCGCGCGCGGCCGGCGTTTCATCCCATCTTCTCGAAGCTGGCGAGGCATGGTGGAATCGTGCGGCTGCCGGTCTCAAGCGAGCCGAACGCGTGTTGCAAGAGCGCAGCACTATGCTATGAAATGAAGTCCGCCCGCTTCGGACTCCGGTGTTTGTTACAAGACCATGAAGATCATCGGCGCTGTCGATATTGGCGGCACTAAAATCGCGGTGGGTGCGGTGGACCAGGACGGCGCGATTTTGGCCCGTCTGGAATGCCCCACCGCCACCAGGAACGGCTTTTCAGCCGCCATGCGTAGTACCAAGGAAATGTTGCGCGAGGTGCGCCGGCAAGTGAGCTCGGCGTATGCCGGCATCGGGGTTGCCTGCCCGGGCCCGCTCGATCCGTTTACCGGAATCATTGGCGATGTCGGCACTCTCCCGGGTTGGCAGGGCGGCAATATCGTGGCCGAACTTGGACGGGAATTCGGCGTCCCCATCGTCGTGGAGAACGATGCCGATGCGGCGGCCCTCGCCGAAGCCACCTGGGGCCGGGCCGTCGCCGGCAGTGCCGTGACTGTCGCCGGCAGTGTTTTGACTAAAGATAGCGGCTGCTTCCTCTATGTCACAATCAGCACCGGTATCGGCGCCGGCATGGTTCTCGCGGGCGAACTCTACCGCGGGGCCGGAGGAGCCCATCCGGAAATGGGCCATCAGGTGCTCGATTGGTCCGGTCCGCTCTGTTACTGCGGTTCCCGTGGCTGCTGGGAAGGACTGGCTAGCGGGCCCGCCATGACGGCGTGGATGCGAGAGCAAAGACCCGCCGCCGGCGAACTGACGGCTGAGCATATCTGCGGCCTTGCCCGCCGTGGCGACGAACTCGCGCTTCGCGCCGTGGAACGCGAGAGCCGCTATATCGGGCTCGGGTTGGCCAACCTGATCACCATCTTCGCCCCGGAGGTGATCGTACTGGGCGGCGGCGTCATGAATAGCGCGGACCTGTTTCTGGACCGCGTGCGCCAGGTCGTCCGCGAAACCGCCACGCAGGTGCCATTCGCGAAGACCCGCATCGTATCCGCATCGCTCGGGCCGGACACGGCGCTTGCCGGGGCGGCCATGGGCTGGATTCACCGTTGCCGCCAAACTTAGGGTAACGCGCCCACTCTTGGCCAGCCGTCCTCCCAGATCATTGTGGAAATCTGTAGGAGAGACCTCCCCGTCGTGCCGTGGTACGCATGGAAAATCAGGTAATCCGCACCCGGTTCCTGAAGAACGGCCTCATGACCGGGCCCTTTCCAGTTAGGTGTGGTAGAGGCGATCACCAGGCTCCCGCCTCCTTCCGTCATCGGTTTTCCTTCCTTGTCCACGTAAGGTCCCGTGACTTTGCGGGAGCGTCCGGCGACCACGTTATATGTACTGTTCACACCGCGGCAGCACCTGTCGAACGACACAAACAAGTAGAAGTAATCGCCGTGCCTGACGATGAAGGGGGCCTCCACCGACCCGCCAATCGGTTGCGCCCGATCTCGGCTGCAGAGTGAATACATCTCCGTATCCTTGGTGGAGAGTTTACCCGTGGCGGGATCGATCCGCCTCATTTTGATGCCGCCCCAGAAGCTGCCCCAGTCGAGCCAGATGTTGTCCTTGTCTTCGACAAACAGATTCGGATCGATCGCGTTCCAATCGTCTTTGTCCTGGTATGAGCGAAGCACCAGCCCCTCGTCCGTCCATCTGTATTTCGGACTCTTGTTATCCAGCGTTTCGTTAGTCGCCAGGCCGATCGCCGAGTTCCTGCTGCCGAAGGTGGAGACCGCGTAATACACATGATACCTGCCGTTATACAGAGAAATGTCCGGCGCCCATGCGCCCCTGCCTCCCGGTATTTCCTTGGTGACCCAGTCCGGCAGTTGATCCAAGACATACCCGGCCATAGCCCACGAGTGCAGATCTTTCGATGCGCGGATGGGAATTACGCCTTGCCCGCCGCGCCCCCCGCCGGTGCAGAAGACGTAATAGGTGTCGCCCTCTTTTATGATGGCCGGGTCGTGAACGTTCTCCACATCTCCGGTGAGTTGCAACACTTCAGCGCCTTTCGCGTCGCGCTGCGGCGCGGACCGGATCGCCATGCCGCCTATCAGGACCATCGCTCCGCCAACCGCCAATTTCCACTGCCTCATAGTTCCGTACCGCCTTGGACCAGAATTGTAAGCGCTTGCCCGGAAAATTTCAAGTATGGCCTCGGATGTGCAACAATGCACACTGCGGCTCGGTGTCAGCGATTTCAGAAAGCCGCCCGAAGGAGGCTGTACGCAGCGATGAGACGATTCCTTGCATCCATATCCGCGCTTCTTCTGTTTCAAGGTTCGCTCGCCTTGCTTTGGGCCCAGACACCTGCCGCGGTCATCAAGATCGATAGCGACCGTGTCATCGGTGAAGTCGACCCGCATCTCTTCGGAAATTTCACCGAACACCTCGGCCGGTGCATTTACGGCGGCATCTTCGAAGAAGGCAGTCCGCTGTCCGACGAGAATGGATTTCGCAAGGACGTGATAGCCGCCGTTCAAGGCTTGGGCGTCAGCCTCCTGCGCTGGCCCGGTGGAAACTTCGCTTCCGGCTACAACTGGATGGACGGCATCGGCCCGCGGGAACAGCGTCCGGCCCGCCGCGATAATGCCTGGGGCGCTCTGGAGTCGAACCGTTTCGGCACTGACGAGTTTCTCAAGTACTGCGAACGCGTGGGCGCCGAACCCTACCTGTGCATCAATGCCGGCTTGGGATCGGTCGACGACGCGCGCCACTGGGTGGAATACTGCAACGAGCCGGGCAATACCTATTGGGCGCAGCAGCGCCGCAAGAATGGCCGCGATGCCCCTTGGGGCGTCAAGTACTGGGGCGTGGGCAATGAGATCGACGGCCCCTGGCAACTGGGCCACAAGAATGCCGAGGATTACGCGAAATTCGCCCTTGAGGCCGCCAAGGCCATGCGGCGAGCCGACCAATCGCTCCAACTGATCGCTTCCGGCTCTTCCAATTTCGGCCCCAACGCGGACTGGGTGGGCTGGAACCGCACCGTGCTGGACCGCCTGAAAACCGAGATCGACTACATTTCGCTCCACACGTACATCGGAAACAACGACAATAATTTCGAGAAGTTCCTGGCGGTGTCCCGCGATATCGAAGATCGCATCGAAGTCGTGGAAGGTCAGATCCGGGCCGCCCGCGTGGGCAATCCGGATGCACGGCCGATCCATATTGCCTTCGATGAGTGGAATGTCTGGTACCGGACCTTCGGTGGGAAGACCGAGTATGAGATCGGGCGCAAAGGCCTGGAAGAGAACTATAACTTCGAAGATGCGCTCGCCATGGGTATGTTCTTCAATTCCTTCTTCCGCCACGCTAACGTGGTCAAGATAGCCAACCTGGCCCAGTTGGTGAATGTCATTGCACCCATCTTCACCAACCAGCAGGGCCTATATCTGCAGACCATTTATTTCCCGCTGGCGGAATACGCCAGGCAGCGCGGCAATCAGTCGCTCGACGTCTGGGTCCAATCGCCCCAATACAAACCGGATTCCGGCCGGGCGCTCAACTATCTCGATGTGTCGTCCACCTTCGATCCGAAAACCCACCGCGTGTTCCTGAACGTACTGAACCGCGCCGAAAAGCAGGATATCGCGGCCCGGATTAGCAACGCATCGGGCGCCCTGACCGGCTCGGTCGGCGTGTGGGAGCTGAATCATCCCGACCTTAAGGCCACGCGTACTTTCGGCAGCGACAAAGTGGTCCGGCCCACGGCCAAAACCTTCCAGCCGGCGCCCCAGGATAGGACATTCTCCTACACGTTTCCGAAACATTCATTGACCATTCTGACACTGCAATTGAATTAGCCCGGCAACCGGAAAGACCGTAACTCGCCGTCAGAACCCCATACTGGCCCCGCCGTCCACCGGCAGCACCACCCCGTTCACGAATCCGCCGGCGCGTGAGCAGAGGTAAAGGGCGGCGTTCCCGATATCCGAAGCTTCCCCGAACCGCCCCATCGGAGTCCGCGCCAGAATTCGCGCCGCGCGCGCCCCATCTCCATCCAGAGCCTTCCGCAACATCGGCGTTTCAATCCAGCCGGGCGCCACCGCGTTCACCCGGATGTTATGTTCGCCCAATTCGCAGGCCAGCGCTCTCACCATCCCGACGAAGGCCGATTTCGCCGCCGAATAGGCAACAACGTTGGGCATGCCGAGTAACGACGTCATGGAAGCCATGAAGAGAATCGCCCCGCTCCGCCGTTCCATCATCGCCGGCAGCACGGCTTGCGTCACCGAAAGCGCTCCCAGAACGTGCGTATCCAGAACCGACTGAAACTCCGCCGCCGACGTATGCAGCACGTCCTTTTTCAGGTGAATGCCGGCATTGTTTACCAGGATGCCGACCGGCCCAAAATGTTCCCTGACCTTTTCGATAAGCGCGCCGGCGCCATCCTTCGAGGTGACATCGTGGACCATCGGCGCCGCGCAAGGCCCCAGAGCCTTCGCGGCTTCTTTCAGGATCCCTTCCCGTCTTCCGCAGATCGCCACCCGCGCCCCCGCCTGAATAAACGCCGAGGCAATCGCAAATCCCAGGCCGGTTCCGCCACCCGTGATCAGCGCGACTTCGCCCTGTAATGAAAAGGCCTCAAGCACGGCAGCCGGCCTCAAGAGACGGCGTATTCTGGTGCTTGTACATGATGAAATACTCGCGATGCCCCAACGCCTCCGGCTTGCTGGGCGTGCCCGAAGCGACTTTCGCCACCAGGTCCATCAGTTCCTCCGAGGCCTGTTCCAACGTGACCTGCCCGCTCAGGACCCGTCCCGCGTCGAAATCCATGTCTTCGCTCATGCGCGCGTAGGTTTGCGAATTACCGGTCACTTTAATCAGCGGCGCGATCGGGCAGCCAATCACGCTTCCCCGCCCCGTAATAAACAGCAGAATCTGCGACCCGGCGGAGAGCAGATCCATCAGCCCCTCCGTATCGTTCGGGTTGGTGTAGCCGAACTGCATGAAGTGCTCGTCGGGCACTGAATCCAGGAGCCACAGTCCGGGACCAGCCGGTTGTTGGGACACCCGGATCACCCCTTGTATGGGACGCTGCCCGCTCTTCGCCACCGCGCCCATGCTCTTCTCTTCGATGGTGGTGAGCCCTCCCGCGAAATTTCCCGGAGAGACGGAATACTGGTGTACCGACTGGCAATAGCGCACCGCTTTATCGTATGCCGCCGCCACCTCGAGCGCCGCCTTGGGCGACGCCGCGCGTGCCAGCAGCACATCGCGCAACCCCATCATCTCCACGGTTTCCTCGAAAATCGCCCGCCCGCCGCGGTCCACCAGCCGGTCGAAAAACGCCCCCACCACCGGATTGCCCGCCAACCCGGAGGTCGCGTCCGACCCGCCGCATTCGGCTCCAACCGTCAGGTCGGCCCAGCACATCGGCGCCAGTCGCGCGCGCGATTGCACCAGCACCTTCAGATTGGAAACCATGGCCTTCCCATGCGCGATGCTGCTCCGCGTCCCTCCCTGTTCCTGGATGTAGAACCACTCCGCCGGACGCTCCGCCTCCCGGACAATCTCCGCAATCCGCCGCGGCTGCGTGTATTCGCACCCCAGCCCGACCGCTAGCACGCCTCCCACATTGGGATGGCGAGCCAGCGCCAGCATCAGGCGAATCGCATACTCGTTGTCGTAGCAACCGGGAAACCCGATCACATGCACGCCGTCTTCGCCATTGGCGATCTCATGCGCCACGTGGCGGGCGCATTCCACCGTGTACACCACCAGCACCAGATTGCGAATCCCCTTCCGGCCATCCGCCCGCAGGTATCCCTGCCAGCGCCTGTCACTCATAGGTTGTGTCCTTGGCCGAGCCGGTTACGGCATCGAAGGCGGACGAGCGCTCGTCCACCTGGCTCCTGACATTCTGCAAATGGACCCAATCGCCTTCCTGGATTTCGCACAACGACAGTCCGATGGTCACCCCATATTTCACCACCGGGCAGTCCTTCGGAATATTCTGCAATGCGACCTTATGACCCATGCGGACCGGCTCCCGAAGAACCACCGTACCATTTCGCCGATCGCCTAGAATCCCGGCCTCCTCGGCCCCCGCGTCCTCCAGCAGCGTCGCGACATTGTCCGAGGGATGAATCTGCAAACAGCGCTTCATGTCTAAACTCACCGAAGGTGGCGCACGCTCTCAAGCGTGCCGTGCAAACATTTCCTTCACAAAATTCCATACTTGCGGAACGTCTCCGTACTCGATGCGCCCGCTTCAATTTCCCGCCGCACCACCTTTTCCCCGCGCGCCTTTTCGAGCGCCCGCGCAATGGCTTCCGCCTCCGCCTCGCGCGGAACCACCACCACCCCATCCACGTCTCCGCACACCAGGTCGCCCGGGCGGACGCGCACGCCGCCTGTCTCGATGAGACACCGGTAGTCGATCACGCTCGACCGCACGCCCGCATCCTGCGCCCACGCTCCCCGGCTGAATACCGGCCAATTCTGCTCCAGCACCCGTGGAGTATCCCGATGAAACCCGTCGATTACGGCGCCGGCTCCTCCCCGCGTGCGAGCGGTCGCCGTCAGAATCTCTCCCCACGCCGCGCAATTCAGCGAGCCTCCGGTGGCCACGTAAACCTCCCCGCGCTGAATCTGGTCCAGGGCTTCCGTGAGCCGTCCGAAGGGATGCTTCTGCGGTCCCGTCGCGTCGGCAATCTGTACCGTCATGGCCCGCCCCGCGATGCGCATGGAATCGCGTAGCGGGCGGATCGCCTGCGGCAGGAACTGCCGCCACAGCCCCATCGTGTCCAAAATGTCCCCAATCACCGGGGTGTACAGCGAGGAGTCGATCAAAGCGAAAAGCTCTTCGTCGTTCTTCCACTCCATAATGAGTCCGGCGCGGTCCCCTATCCCTCGTTGATCCACACCGACGACGTAATCGCTCGCCGGGCTGGATTGAACTCGCCGGGGGTCTGTACCGCCGCCGCCGGATCCCGATTGGTTCGCGCGTAGTTAGGGATGGCCATCAGCGGGCTGCCGTCTGCGAACTTGCCCTTGATCGCCATCACTCCATCCAACAGGTCGCCTTTCCACTCCGTCGTGAACGCCGAATCGGGAGCTATCGGCTTGGTAATGTCCTGGTCCACCTTTTCGATGTTGTACATCAGCGGACCATACCGCAGCGCCACCTTCCCTCGGTCGGCCGCGATCTTCCCGCTCGCCCTCACGCGCTGCACCTTCATCGGCAGTTCCAGGTCGATCCGGTCTCCCGCTTTCCAGGTCCGCGTGATCACCGCGTACCCCTTGTCCATCGCCACCTTCACCGCCGACCCGTTGACCGCCAGCGACGTCAGCCCATTCACTGCGGGCGTCGCCTCGTAGAGCTTGCTGACGCCCCGGTCGGGCACCCGGACACGCACACTGAAATTCTTCGAGACCTTGGGGTTGACCTTGATCGACACCTTGCCATTCCACGGGTAATTAGTCGTCTGGACCATCTCCACATCGGTGCCGCCGGCGTTTTCCAGCATGATCGTGCTGCCCACAAACAGGTTCACATAGACGCCATCGCCGCTCTTGGCGTAAGTCCACGTCGGGAACATCAGCAGCGTCCTGGCGATGTTGCCCACGCAGCACGGGCACACGTGCCATTCCGTGCGCGGCCCATCCGCATCCAGTGGATTGGTGTAGTAGAAAACCTTGCCCGCCAGATCCGTGCCCCCCAGCAGCGCGTTGTACATGGTCTGCTCATAGAGGTCCACGTACTTGGCGTCGTGGTATGCCAGATTCATCTTCCACTGGAAGAAAATTTCGCCGCAACTGGAGCACGATTCGCAATACGCGCCGTTCCGCAGCGAGTAGTTCGGTCCGAACCCTTCCGACGTCTCGCCGCTTCCTACGCCTCCGGTCACGTAGTATTTCTTGTTGACGATGTTGTCCCACAGCGACCGCACCGCGCTCTGATAATCCGGATCGTGCGTTTCCACCGATACGTCCGCCATCCCCGAATAGAAGTACACCGCCCGCACGGCATGGCCCACCGCTTCGTATTGCTGCGTCGCCGGCAGATGGCTTTGATCGTATTCCTTGTCCCAAACGGCCTTATCGGGATTCGGATCGTAGCGGCTGTCCAGCAGGAATTTCGCCAGTTCCACATACTTATCGCCCTTCCCGCCGCCTTCCATATCGTTTACGAAGCGGCCGAACCGCACCAGCGCCTGCTCCATTTCCTGATGCCCGTCGAACCACTTCTTCCTGGGCGCGGGACCGAGATTGGCGGACCAGCAGTCCGCCAGCCTCTTGGCCGCGTTGTACAAGCGCGCGTCCCGCTTATTCGTCATCAGGTAATGGTTGATGGCCGATTCCAGAAAATAGCCCCCCGTGTACCCTTCGTGGTCGCCGCGATGCGCCGGGTCCCAATGCTTGAATTTGCTGGATTCCACCGGTATCGGTTCGTTCGTCGCCCGATCGCGGCGCGGCGGCCGGTCCAGCGTGAATGCCGTCTGCAGATATCCGTCCGGCTCCTGCGCCGCCAGGATCTTGGGAATCCAGTCGTCCAGCGTAGCCCGCATGTGTTCCTGCGCTTTGACGATCTCCGCGTCGCCCTGCGGATCCACCATCAGCGCGATGCTCATCGATTCCACGGTCTGGTGGACCCACGCATTGCTGAACACATATCCCTTGTGGAAACCAGCCGGCTCGCCGCGCAATTTCTTGCCGGCTTCCACGAAGTTGTCGATTCCACCCTCGCCAATCTTCAGATCCGTCCGGTTGATCTGGTCGACGCAATGCGGAATCCAACTCACCATCAGGGCCTTGGCGCGCGCGTTCCACAGCGGGCTCGCGATCTTGAAGTTCTTGGTATAAACCGCGTCCAGTTGTTTCGCCGGAGGCGCCGTGTCCACCGTCACGTCCAGGGTGGATGCGGATGTGGTCTTCCCGTTATCGGAGGTCAGCTTCAACACGTAGGCGCCGGGAGCCGAGAAGCTCGCCGTGGTGATCAGCGCTTTAGGATCCTCGAAGCTCACCTGCCCGGGACCCGATTCCTTGCTCCACGTGGTCGTCGGAATGGGTCCGGACGGCGGCGGAGGCGGCGGCTCGGGCTGCGCCGTCTGTCCTCTGCCTCGCCGAACCGGATGCGGCGGATCTCCATACCCCGTCCACCCTCTCAGATAAGTCTTTCCGGGTAGCACCGTCACGCGGTCGGGCCCGGCGATCGCATTGAGCGGGGCCGTTTCGTCGGCCATCGCGTTCGAAACCACGGCGCTCTCCATCAGGGGAGTCAGCACCACCGATGCTGCCGCCGTCTTGCCCACCGCCGCGAACATCTCACGCCGGCTCAGGTGATTCTTCTTGGAATAGTCGCTCACGCTTGTTCCTCCACGGATAGGATTATTGTAAACGCTTACGAGACCGTTGGCGCTACTCCGCGGGACACCCCGCGGGCATTCCCTTCGTGGCGTACTCCCTCGACAGGTCCCGCGCCGCGGCGCAGATTTGCTCCTTCACCAGCGGACAATCCATGTCGATGACGCGCATTCCGCGGGTTTCACGGACGGCGCATCCCCCCGGCTCGGTCTCACGGTACAGGTCCATCAGCTTGCCGGAAAGCAGCGTCTTATACGCATTCACCGAGTCGGCGTTCAGCTTCGTCTCGCTGTCGTTCATCTCTACGGCCTCGATCAACGCGATGGCGGCCTGCCGCGTGTCGCCCATGGCGCGGTAGGCGTTCGAGATTTCCTCATAAAAAAACTCCGGCCGCAGCGTCAGCCGCCGCCCCTGCTGGATCTCTCCGAGCGCCTCGCGGGGCTGCGACAGGCGCAGATACGTCCGCCCCAGCTCCAGGTAAATGTCGTCCGAAACAAAGCCGCCCCGCTGGCTCGTCCCGCCGGAACCCTTCCCGATCGATTGCGCGCGCAGCAATGCGTCCAGCGACTTCTGGTACCAGCGTTCCCCTTCTCCCGGACTCTTCGACGCCACCCGGTCGCCTTCCGTGCGATAGCAAACTCCCACGTGGACGTACGCCTGCGCGTTGTTCCGATCGTCCGGCAGAGAGTCCAGAATCGCCCGCGTGCGGCCGGCCGCCGCTACCGCCGCGTCTCCCGAAAGCAGCGTCGCCAGCATGGTTTCAGGCCGGTACGCGTCGGGCGCCGATTCGGCGGCGCTCGCCATGATGCTTCGTTCCGTGGCCCAATCCACGTTTCGAACGTACGTGCGTATCGCGAACGCCGCGCAGATCGCCGCCAGCAGCACCGGCGCGGCCCTGGCAGGCAGCCGTCCCGCCGCCGCGCGTAGCCCGGCCACCGCGCAGCCTGCAAACCCCAGCGCCGGAAGATACAGGAAGCGCTCCGCCATGATGGTTCCGATCTTCAGAAATACGTTGCAGACAGGCGCCAGGGCGACGAAGAAGAGCCCCACGAAAAAGAAAACCGGCTTGTTGCGGAAGAAGGCCCCGATTCCAACCGCCGCCACCCCGATGCAGACGGCCACGCCCGCCAGCGCCCCTAAGTCCCCCGCGTGGATGAGCGGAATCTGGTTGTAGGAGTAGTCTGCCGAGAGCCTGCCCGGCCAGAACAGCAGCCCCACATACTTGCCGATCACGCCGAGCGCCGTCAGGCGGGCCGCCCCGAAGCCCGCGCCCGTCAGGGGATTGTCCGTGAACGGAATCGGCGCGGCCAGCAATGGCCCCAGCACCCGGCCGCGGACATACAGAAACAGCAGGCAAGGCAACGCCGCCGCCGCATAGTTCGCCAGCCGCGCCCGCCACGCGTCCCAGCCGCGCCCTCTGAACGCCAGGTCGTACAGCACCAGCACCCCAGGCGCAACAATACCGCTTTCCTTCGAAAACACTCCCACCGCCGTCGCCAGCGCAAGCGCCGCCAGCCACCGCGCTTTGCGTCCTCCCACTGCCCGCTCAGCCTGGATATGGCAGACCAGCGCCGCGAGTATGCCGAACGCCGCCAGCAGATCGGCGCGCCCCACCACGTTGGTGATCGATTCCGTCAGCACCGGATGCACCTCCCACACCGCCGTCAGCGCGGCCGCGCTCCGCATCTCGCCAAAAATCCACCGGGCCAGCAGATATACCAGCGCCATGTTGACGGCGTGCAGTGCGAAATTGATCCAGTGATACCCGGCCGGGTCCGGTCCGTTCCCCAGCACCACATAGTTGAACAGGTAGGAGAATGTCGTCAGCGGACGATACAGACTCGATGCCCACTGCCCGTACCAATAATCCCGGCCCAGGATGAGCGCGGCATTCTGCATCGTGGCGGCGTGAATGCGGGGGTCGCCTAGAATCGCGAACCGGTTATCGAATACCAGCCCCGCCCCGAAGGAACTGGCATAGGCCGCCAGCGCCAACGCCCACAGCCCCGCCAGGACGGGCAGATGACCACGCCATGTCTTCCGCGGGCCGGCCGCAATAGCGCTCTTCGGTTGCGCCTTTCTGCTGTTCACTTCCTCCCTTTGTAACATCGCCGGGAGCCGCTCGCGAGAAGAAATTACTCTGCTGCAGCCCGGTAAATACTGGTGGACCGGGCATTTCCGGCCGGTCGCTTCGCACCGCGCAAGGTGGCAACCTCTTCTGTTTTCAAGTTGATGGCGCAGTGGCAGGCAAGGTGCTTACTTAGTTCCCGAGGAGGCTGACCGGCAATGCAACGATTCGAAACATCCCATCCACCCGCTGAAGTCGCCGTCCTCGAGGAGTATCCCGGCTTGGTTTCAGCCGCGATTCTCGGTCTGGGGCTTCCGATCTCGCATTCACTCGCCTGACGAGTCCTCGGTTGCCGGTCTTGTGTGCACGCCTAGTCACAGTTCCAGAGGAGATTTATATGACGCCGAATGAAAATCGCGAAACAATCGTGCGCGAAGTCCGCCCCGGAGGTCTGTCACGGCTGGAGGCCGTTCTCTCCGTGGCCACCGTCCTGGCCCTGACGGCCTGCGCGTTACTGGCCGTGAATGCTCACACCACGTCGGCCAATATGGCGATGATGCGCGAGAGCAACCACGCCCAACTCGCCAGTATTAGTAACCAGCTCGCCCAGAACTCCGACGACAGCAACCAGCGCATCGAATCGATGGCGAGATCGTCAAAGGATTCCGTGGCTTCGGTTCAAGATCTCGCACGAGCCGAATTGCGAAAGAGCAACGCCGCCCTCGCAGCCAAGATTGCCGCGCAGAACCAGGCGGAGGAGGCGGCCGGCCTGCAGATCACCGGTCAACTCGACGAGTTGAAAGAAGCCAACACCGCCGCCAGCTCGAAGCTCGATTCCATTAACGGCGACGTGACCACCGTGAAAGGCGATGTCGCGTCCACGCAATCGGACGTCCAGGCAAACAATACCGAGCTCAAACGCGTCAATGGAGACATGGGCGTGATGAGCGGCCTGATCGCCACCAATGGCAAGGAACTCGCGGCGTTGCGGGAATTGGGCGAGCGCACCTATGTCGAGTTTCACCTGAAGCGCAGCGCGGGAATGCAGAAGATTGCCGACCTTCAATTGGCGCTGGCCAAGGTGGATCCCAAGCGAAACCGGTTCACGCTGGATGTGCTGGCCGACGACAAGCGCATCGAGAAACGCGACAAGACGGTCAACGAGCCCGTTCAACTGTACATGGCAGGCTACCACCAGCCCGTCGAGATCGTGGTCAATGAAGTAAACAAGGACGAAGTGACCGGCTACGTGGCCGTACCCAAGGTCAAAGCAACGCGGCCCTAAACGCCGCCTCCGTTAATGCGCCGCGGTCGCAGCGGGCAAACGCTTGAAGTGCAAGGTTTCACTCTTGGGGGCCGGAGCAATCTGGGTCAGCTCTATGTCCATGGTTTCTCCATCCCCCGAGATGGCAAAAGTCCGCTTCCAGACGAACGATCCCTTAGTCTCCATTTCCACCAGTTTTGGCCCGCTGTACCACAGAGACACCTTGGCGGTATGGCCGCCATCCTTGATTGCGCAGTCGTGACCGAAGGAATCGCAATCGAACTCCGTCATGGGACGGCCGCCCAGGGAATGAGCGACGTGAATGATTTCCCCCTTCTCCTGAAGTGTCCAGACAGCGGCGTCTTTTCCGCCATCCGCCAATTGCCAGGAACCCATCAATTTGGCGCGGCTGGCGTCGTCGTCGGCCAGTACCGGGCTCGCTGCCAGCAGCGCTCCCAAAACGGCTATGCGTAGAATCATCAACCCTCCTTTCTACCTTCTATCCCTTGTCTGCCAACAAGGAATCCTGTGAAGACTGTATATTACTCCATAATTGAGGGATCTGCATCGGCGCCCCCAGCCGCCACCCCTGTCTGGCGAACATCGCTCCTGATCCACGGCACGCCATGCTTCCCGCGCGACCTGGCAGAGTCTTGATCACGTGCGGAAATTCTGTTGACAAAGGCTGCGGAAACTGCCTACAATGCGGCGATATCTGAGGCGCGGTTGTATTACATGTACCGCAGTGCACTGGAGCCAATATGGGTGTCCTTTATCGCACGCTCAACCAAGGCCAGCGCGCGTTTCGCCTCGGCATTGGCGTTGTAGCGTTTCTGGCGCCAATCATGTCTCAGGCGCCGCAGGCACAATCTCCGCAGGGCGATGTTTATGAATCTGGGGGGAAGGCCCAACCCGGCGGCTGTCAGGGCGTCGACAACGACATGAGACACTACCTCAAGAACGGCACAATCGACCGCTGCAAGTGGGCAGAGGCCCACTACATTTGCGATCCGCTCACTCAGCAATACGGAATGCCTGTACATGTCCGGATCAACCAGGGCGGCAAGATGTATCGAGACCAGTATGAAAGGTGTGGGGGGGACCCATGCGATCCTAGGAACGTCGTGTGCTGGGGCTGGAAGGGGCGCGATCAAACTCATTGCACTAAGGAGTTCGGGCCGGTAAGAATTCGTAGTGGTCTCTTCGGCATGCCCGAGCCCTATCAAAAGGTCAACAACGTCATAATCAAGGATAGAAATGGTAGAGTGATCGGTCGTTACATCGACCTCTTCAGCGGGAAGGTGACGTTGTACTCCGCCAGCGGGCCCCCGGTAACGATGAGCAGCGGCTCCGCGGTGGACGCGATCATCGACAGGTGTGGCGAAGGCTTCTTGGGCGATGGCGAGCAGTCAGCGGAGAACATTGGCAAATTCTAGATCGGTATTCTCGATCCCAGGCATCTGGCGCCATCTCAGACCACCTCCTCCAGCCCCGCCCATCGTGCAGATTTGTCTGGCCTGATCGAGCCATTAATGGTCGTTCAGCGACGCTAAACCCATCTCATACGCGTGCTGTCCCTGGATCGGGGCGCGCCATTCAGATGTGCGACGCGCTGTCGCGCAATCTGCCCAAGAACTTGGCAATCAGCATCGACCGCTGTCTAGAACGTCAGCCGCAATCCCAACTGCGCCTGACGCATCGACGCCGCCGATCGGATCTGCCCGAACAAACTCGACGACATCGTGGCGGTCGGGTTGCCCAAATTCACAATGTTGAACGAGTTCGTGAATTCCCCGCGCGCCTGCAGCGTCATCCGCTCCCGGATCTTGAAATTGCGGAAGATCCCCATATCCACGTTCTTTGTGCCCGGTCCAGTCAGCAGATTGCGCGCCGACGTGCCATCCGACCCATTGGCCGGCGAGGCGAACGCCGCCGTATTGAACCACTCCGCGGTCACGTTCGATTGCCCGCGATGCGGATCCAGCACGGGGTTGCCCATCAGGTTCCCGCGATCGTTGGTATTGCCGTCCAGGTTATTGTCCTTCCCCGTGGTCACCGTGAACGGCAGGCCGCTTTCCAGCGTCACAATGGCCGAAATCTGCCATCCGTTGATCACACCGCGCAGGAACGGATTGACCCTGCCGAAGTAATCCATATTCCAGATCGCTTCACTCACCATCGCTTGCCGCCGGTCGTTATCGGAACGGCCCCGGTCTTCGGCTAAGTTCCGGTAATCCTGGGCCAGCCCGTTGGTTGTGTTGTTATCCAGCTCCACATCCTCCAGGTCCTTGCTGAAGGTGTAGAAACCCTTGGCGCTGAAGTGGTGTCCCATGCGCTTCTCCGCCGTGATCTGAAGGCCGTTGTAGGCGCTATTTTCCATCGATTGCACCAGGAACACCTGCGCCAGTTCTCCCGGATCGATCAACCGCCGGTTGTTCACATTACCCGTGGTCGCCGTGCTGTTGTAATAAGGATAATTCTCGTCATACGCGAAAGGCAGCCGCCGCGCCAGCGATCCCACATACGCCGCCGTAATGCTCAGGCTGTTGGTGACCTGCCGCTGCACAGAGAAATTCAACTGGTACGTGTACGGCCAGCGGAAGGTGGGCGACATCCCGTAGATTTCCGCCGGCAGAATGAAGGTCGGGTTGGACGGGTTGTAGCTGTACGGATAGGGCGAAATGCCTCCCGGAAACTGGCCGTAGACATTCGATAACGATTGAATGTTATTGAACTGTTCGCGAACCGCGAAGGGCTGGTAGTTAGAGGTCGAGTTCCACTCGTTGCCGGAAACGCTCCCGTAGAAAATGCCGGCGGCCGCCCGAATGGATGTTTTTCCATCGCCCACCGGATCGAACGCCAGCCCCACCCGCGGCGCGAAGTGCCCCCATTGCGTCGAAACAATGCCGCGGCCGATCCCCGGATCGCCCACCACCAGCAGCCCTTCTGGCACGGTCGCGCCTTTCAGAACCGTCGACTGCACGCCCTGCTCGAAGGTTCCTTCGCGATTGAACGGGTCCGTCGGCGGCGTCTGAATCTCCCAGCGAATTCCAAGATTCAAGGTGAGCCGCGGCGTCACGCGAAAATCGTCCTGGGCGAACAGCGATCCAAGCCAGAAGTTATCCAGCGCCGTGATCGGAGCGTCCTGATTCATCGTGACCGGCAGCCCCGTTAGAAAGTCCGACAGCGCATTGGCGGTCTTGCTGCCACTGAACGAAAACACCCCGTAATTGTTGAGCAGCGTCTGCTGTATGTCCTTGTCCAGAGCCAATTCGCCCCCGAACTTCAGCGTATGCCGCCCGTGGATATAACTCAACACATCGCGCGTCGAATAAAAATTCGTCCCCGCTACCGGACCCGCAATCGATTGCGCCAACGTGAAGTACCCGGTCACCGTAATTTGCGGCAGCGAAGGCGTCCCCTGCGGCTCGAACGTCGACCCCAGGTCGTGCAGCGAGATCTGCGGCGTGTTCAGCCTCCCTCCGAAATTTCGCGTGTACGTCACCCAGAACTGGTTCACCGTATTCGGACTCAGCGTCAACGTATCGCTGGCATTGACGTTCTGCTGCCGCCAGTTGAAGGATTGCATCGACCACGGCAGAGTGCCCCCCGGCAGCACCGAGTTGTTGCCGCTGGTTTCGTAATAACTGCCGCTCAGCCGATTCCGGTCCGTAAACGAGTGGTCGATCTTAATCAGCGCCTCATCGGTGTTATACGGGCTGGGCACCGTTCCCTGCCAGATGTTGCCGGGAAGATTGGCTATGGGAATATACGTGTTCAGAATGTTCATGGCCGTCGGGTCCAGCCGCGACGTGGGAATCACGGCTCCCGGAAATGGCGCATTGCCGTTGAGCGGATCGGTGGGCTTGGTCTTCGATGCGGAAAAGTTTCCGGTGCGCTCCAGCGCCGTCGGAACCACCGCCGAATTCAGAAACGAACTGGTGATCTGCCGCAACCCGGAATAGGTGCCGAAGAAGAAGGTCTTGTCCTTGCGGATAGGTCCGCCGAACGACCCGCCGAACTGGTTGCGGTGCAGCGGCGATGCCGTCAGCGACAGCCAGTTATAAGCGTTCAGATCGGTGTTCCGCAAGAATTCGAACAGAGACCCGTGAAACCCGTTCGTCCCCGATTTCGTAATGATGTTGACCACCCCTCCCGCCGAGCGCCCGTATTCGGCGCCGTAGCTGTTCGTCACCACCCGGAATTCCTCCACCGCGTCCGGATTGGGCGCGATGTTGCCCGTGTTGCGCAGCCCCGTCATATTATTGCCGCCATCCAGGTAGTAATTCACCGAACCCGCGCCGCCATCCACTCCGCCATTCACCATCGTCACCTGTTGCGGATACCCCAGCACGATGCTGTTTACGTTGCTGGAGACTCCCGGTGTCAGGTTCAGCAGCGTATACACGTTCCGCCCCACAATCGGCAGGTTGACAATCTCCGTGTTCTCCACCGTGCGGCCGATCTGGGCGTTCGATGTATTCACCATCGGCTGGGTAGCCGTTACCTCCACCGATTCGGTCATCGCCCCCAAATCCAGCCGCGCGTTCACGTGGCCATCCACGTTGATTTCCAGCACCACGCCCTTTTGCACAAACTTCTTGAACCCGTTGGCGCTGATTTGAACGGTATATTCCCCGATCGGGAGGAACTCCAGCCGGTATTCCCCTTGTGCATTCGTCTCGGTTGTCCGGGACTGGTTGGTGGCCGTGTGGATGGCGACAACCGCCGCCGAAGGAACGCTGGCTCCCGATTTGTCGGTCACGGCGCCTATGAGAGTGGTGGTGGTTTGGGCCTGCAGCAACGGGGCCACAAGCAGACAGAGAACAAACGGTGTTCGCATGCAAATCTCCAGGGAAATACCCGAATTTTCTGAAGCTGTTGGGAAACTAGGGCAAGCATAGGCGCGCCGCCGGCGATATTCAAGTTCTCAACCGTTGCGCAACCGTTCCGAACCGTTACCGAACAGTTCGCCACCCCGTTTTCAAATGGCTTACTCTAGTAGCGAGTGAGTGACCGGGCCCTAATCAATGCCGAACAAGTCCGTCTGGCGGTGGACGAACTGCTGGCCAGCGGCACTCTGTCCCGCTCCGAGCAGTTGCGCAGTTTCTTGCGGTATGTTTGCGAACGCACCTTGGCTGGGGACGGAAAAGAGATTAACGAGTACAGCGTCGCCGTCGAAGCCCTGGGGAAACCGCACGAGTTTTCCCCCTCCGAGGACTCCTCCGTTCGCCGCAGCGCCTATGAGCTTCGCCAGAAACTGCACAAGTACTACGAGTCCGAAAAGCCCGACGCCCTCATCCACATCGAATTGCCCAAAGGCTCCTATACGCCCCGCTTCGTCGAGCCTGCCCCCAAGCCGTTGCCCCAGCTCGCCCCGCAGCTCGCCCCCAAACTGCCTTCGCACCGGCTGGTTTGGCTGCTTGCGGCTGCGCTCGGAGTTTCGATCGGGATTTCCGCCGCCCTGGCGATCGTCGTAGTGCGCGGATCAGCGCGCGTCGCCCCGGTCGTCAGGGAAGCATGGAGTCCCATCACCGCCGCCGGGGACCGCGTGCTCATTTCGGTCGGAACCACCCTCCATCTGGTCGTCCGGCCGTACATGGCAGTGGTGGCCGAAGGACTTCCGAAATACCCCGCGCCTCCCGAACTATACCCGCTCTTCCGCCAGCACCGTCCGCTGCCTGATGGAGTCGAACTATCCATGCACCCCGTCGACAACTCGGTCCAACTCGGCCACAGCCAGGCGGTGGCCATCGCCGCCACCACGCTGTCGCTGCTCGGAGCGTCCTATCAGATTCTGCCCGAGCGCAGCGCGTCGGCTCCCGCGTTGCGCGGCCGCAACGTGGTTCTGATCGCCGACCCGCAAAACAGCAACAACGCCGCCGAACGCCTGGAGGCCACTCCCCTCACCTTGGAGTACGACGCCGCCGTCCAAGACGTCGTTGTGCGCGAACGCGCCGGTTCGCATACCGTATGGGCCGGAAAACGCGGCCAGGATAAGCGCTACACCGAGGTATATGGGCTCATCACGGTATTGCCCGCGGAAGGCGAAGCCGCCGGACCGCACCACACCGTCATCTTCTCCGGAATCACCTCGGTCGGAACTCACGGCGCCGCCGAGTTTTTCTCCAAACCCGAAACCCTCAACGTCCTGAAAACGAAGTTGCCAGGCTTCCCAACCGCATACCAGGTAGTAGTCCGGTGCCGCAGCAACGACACGCTCCTCCTCTCCACCGAATACGTAGCCCACCGAACCATCGCGAAGTAGCCCGCCCCTGACCCGGCGCCTCTTACTTCTTCTTTCCCCCCTTATCCGGCTTCAACTTCGGAACCCCGAAATGCCCGCCCAATTGCGCCAGCGCGTCCAGATCGATCGGCCCCACGATGTTCACCACCGTAAACTCCCGAGGCTCCGTTGCCAGAATCGCCACACCCGTCATCTTCGCGTTTTCCAGGCGCAGGAAGACTTCGGCGCTCTCTCCGTCCTCCACGCTCTTCCACCCCACCAGCCGCATCCAATCCGGCGCTTTCAGCTGACTGCGCACGCTCTCCAGGTCCGGCTGCGTCCACACCCCGTCCTGTTTGAATTCGAAATGCCGGACGTAGATTCCCTCAATGCCGGCGATCATCTTCTTGACTTTGGCCTCGTCGGGATCGCTGCCGTCCAGAAACCTGGCTCCCAATTGCAGCAACGATCCGCTGAGCGAGACGTCCACCGTGTCCGAGGCCTTAGCCGCCAGACGATCGAAATCGAACTTGAACTGTTGGCCGAACAGCAGTGCGCCGAAGCCGCCGGCCAGCGTCAGAATGCGGACAACCTTCACTGCGATACCTCTTTCAGGTGTTCCTGAAGATGGTTCAGCTTCCCGCCGGCAATCGCGAACGCCTGCATAACCTGCCGCTTGGCCTCAATTCCCCGATGCCTGCGGTAGCCCACGCCACCTCCGATTATCAGGATGATCGCCGCCGCCGCGGCCAGCCACCGCCCCGTGACGCGCGACGGCCAGGCCACCACTGTGCGCGCCCCGCCCGCCAACTCCCCGGCCACTTCGTCCGCGAACCCCGGCGGCGGTTCTTTCCGCGCCAGGGCCGATCTCAATTCCTGTTCCAGCCAATCCATCAGCGTTCTCCCAAGCCCCGCCGCGCCAGCTTTTCCCGCAACAAAGCCAGCGAGCGTTGCAAATGACTCTTTACCGTTGCCAGCGGCATTTCCAGCACTTCGGAAATCTCCACCGGGTCCAGGTCTTCCTGGTACCGCAGGATCATCACCATGCGCGGCGCTTCCGCCAGCGTCGCAATCAACTTGCGGAGCGTTTCCCCCAGCATCGGATCGCCCGATGAAGCCGCCGCCGCCACCGCCGGCTCCGCCACATCGTCCAACGCCACTTGCGGACGCCGCAGCCGCCGCCGCCCTTCGTCGATCGACCGCTGCACCGCCACCTTGCGCAACCAGAACCCCGCATGCGCCGGCGATTGGATGCTGGCCAGGTTCCGATGCAGGCTCAGAAAAACCTCCTGCGCCACTTCCTGCGCCAGATCGCGGCTGTGCAGATAGTGGTAGGCCACACTGAACACCATCGCCTGGTGCTGTTTCATCAGCCCGGCGAACTCCACAGCGGTCTGTGCGGGTGGCTCCAAAACGCTCGCAGTCACTGGTGTCCGTCGTCCGCGTAAACAATCTTGCTGTTCACGTCCTGCTTGCGGAAATCGCTATTTACAACCGAAACCGACATCGTGCGCGCATAAAAGAACAGTCCGCGCACATGAAACTCGCCGCCATAGCTCACCGGAAACCATACTCCATCATCGAACTTTTGGTACGTCACCGAATACCCCAGTCCGGTCACATTGGTCCCCAGCAGAACTTTCACCGCCGCCGGAATCCTCCAGGCCAACGACGTGGTAATCGCCACCGGCTGAAATTCCTCCGTATCGATCAGCGCGTCGCCCTTCCAGATCCCGGCATCGTCATCGTCGCTCAGCAGGCTTTCCTTGGCCTTCGGCTCGAAGCTGACGCGATAGACCTGTCGTCCGCGATAAGTTTCGGTCCCCTTGAGGTGAAACCGGTAGTGCGTCTGCATCCTCAAGGTAAGCGGAAACAGGTTGGCCGCCAGCCCATCGCGCGTCCCCTGATTGTTGGCCAGATCGTCTGAGAGATCGTTGATGAGGTCGCCATCGATGTCCATGCCCTTGTAGTGATAATTCGGCTGATCGTAGCTGACATACTTCCCGCTCGCCTCATACCGTCCGTCGAAGTGTGTGAGTTGCTTGCCGGTCTTTTTCGGCCGCGGCAGCACCAGGTATTCGCGATGCTCCTCGCGCGCCACTTTCCCATTGCCCCGCATCAGGCGCAGCGTCTGCCGTTGGGTATACACGTACTCCCGGCGTCTGGCGTCCGCCCCGGTCTGATTGGCGCCCACCCTCGCCATAATCTCCGCGACATCCAAACCCTGCGCGAAGGCGCCCGACGCCACCAGCAGTGCCAGAATCTTCATGTCAGTACCCGCCCTCTACAACCAGATACGCCACCCCCATATCCCCAGGATGCATCTTCCGTCTTATGTGGGGCCGCCTCGTCAATCGAACAAACTTGAGACGGTCGACACAACAATCGATCCCCCGTCTTATGTGGGGCAGGCTGGCAGCCTGAGGCGGGTTGTCAACCCGCCTCTCGATTCGGTCCACCGTTCCCCATGGCGCCAGCCCTCCACACGGGCATGCCGGCTCCCCATCTCGTCAATCGAATGCACTTGAGACGGTCGGGGTCCCCCGTCTTATGTGGGGCAGGCTGGCAGCCTGCGGCGGGTTGTCAACCCGCCTCTCGATCGGTCCACCGCTTCCCCATCGCGTCAGCCCTCCTCAGTGCCAGTGTCCCCGTACACCGGAAAGGAGCGAAAGCAGCAGCCACATCGCGCATGCCCCCCGCCTTTCAGCTCGTCAATCGAATGCCGCGCCGCAGGGAGGACGAAGCCTGCCGCCGACGCACACTGGCTCAGTCCCGGGGAACGCCCACACCTCGCCCGGCCGGATCGCGGAGTCCAGTCGCTCACTGCAGCTTGGCGAATTCCGCCCGAGCTTGCTTGAGAATCGGGATGTCGGCATCGGCGTCTCTCCAAAGCGTGAGAAAATCCTGGAACGCAGTCTTCGCCTTGGCCGTATCTCCCGACAAAACGAACGCTTTGCCCAGTTGGAAGTGCGCCAGAGCGCCAACGGGATCGCTGACCACGATATTACGGCCATCGAGAATCTTCTGGAATTCCACGGCGGCTTCGCGGCCCTGTTGTGCGGCCAGATAGGCCAGCCCACGCACATAGACTGTAAAGAATGGTCCTATAAACGCTGGCGACAAAGAAGGGGGTAGGCCCAAATCGTAGGGCCTGGAGACTTGTAGCAGGTCGATCGCTTTGGAAGGCTCGCCCCCGCCCAACTCGAGAAGTGCGCGAATCGCAGGCAGGTAAAAAACGTTGACTCCCGTATCCTCCGGGAAGCGCGACTCCAGGTCTTTCGCGAGTGCCCGTGACCGGGAAGACTCCCCGGAGAGAGCGAGGGCGAAGGCAGCACCGTACTCTACATCCCGATCCATAGCCAAGTCCACGGCTGCTTGCGCGCCCTTCCTGGCGGCGGGCACATTCCCGAAAAGGGCGTCCCAAAGAGCCGGCCCGATTTCGAATAAAGCTTTCTTTCCCTGCTGGTCAGGCTCCTGGTTTAAGTCCTCCGCGCGCTGGGCCATCAATCTTGCCTCCTTCAAATGACCGGAATATGCCAACACAAAAGCCTCGCGGTCATAGACCAGGTCGTCGGCTGCGGACTGAGCCAGAGCTGCTTCCCGATCCATTCCCGCCCGATCGCCTTTTAAGAAAGCGACGTCGTATCGCTGCACCGCCAGCTCAGGCATTTCCAACTTGCGGGCGGAGGCTTGCTGAAGGGCCTTCTCGGCTTCCGCCAAATGGCCGGCGAACTGATTGCTAAAGGCAAGCTGAAGATACGCGTCAGCAAAGTCCGGATCGGTTTCGACCATTTGCCTGGCTACCTCGACCCCCTTGTGATATTTGCCGAGGGTAGGGTACACAAATGCGCCCAAAGTCGCGAGCGGGGGTTTCTCGCGAGGATAAGCTTGCGCCCACAACTCACACGTCTGTAGCGCCTTTTCCAGGTTCCCGGTTACTTGTGTTTCGTAAGTGGCGGTGATAAAGAACTTCTCCCGGTCACTGGCGCGATCCCGCAACTCATAGGCTTTCTTGTTACTTTCGGCGGACAGCGCCGGCCGGCTCAGAAATCCATACGTGAACCCCAGCGCCGCGTGGGCCATGGCGAATCTAGGATCTATCTCAATGGCGCGCTGGAAAAGGGTCACGGCGGCGGGAAGATCGTGATCTGTGGTGAGATGTTTCCAGGCCGCGCTGTAGGCTTTCAAGGCTTCTAGCGAAGTCGTGGTAGCCTCTTCGAGCGGAGCGCTGTGCTGCTTGACGGTGGCGAGCGATTCTCCGATTTTGGTCCTGAATTTAATGGCCATTTGACTCAAGACATCCAGGACGTCTTCCTTTCTGGCGGCTTGCACCTGCTCTTCATCGAGGACGACCCCCGTGCGGCAATTCTTGGCGCGCACCCCCAATACATACTTGCTTCCAAGGCTCGAAATGGAATACTGAGCGCATCGTCGAGCCGCAGATGGATCGCGCCGGGTCCCCTTTTCTCGGCGCCGCGACGGCGCGAGTAATCCACCAGAATCCGGCGCATCATGCGGGCGGAAACCGCGAAGAAATGCGCGCGGTCCTCCCACCGGGGTTCGTCCTGCCCGCAGAGCCGGAGGTAAACTTCATGCACCAGGGCGGTGGTCTGAAGGGTGTGGCCGTCGCGTTCCCGCCGCAGATGATAATGCGCCAGGCGCCGCAACTCCTGGTAGACAATGGGCACGAGCTGTTCCAGCGCGGCGGGGTCCCCCGCCACTCCATTTCCGCAGCAGGCCCGCGACCCGGCTCGGGTTCTCCTCCAATGGCTTTCCTCGTGGAGGATTGTATCACCTTAAACTCGAATGCAATTTTCCGCTATCAATTTGTCCTCCCCGCTGCGCTGTTTGAAGTAGGCAACCGGATGCCGCAGCGAGGCAGCCGTTTGCGAAACGACTTAGGAGGAGATATGAAAACTACATCGATCAGCATTCAGGCACTCAGCTTATTGGCGGCGCTCGCGATGCCGCTTCAACTCGGCGCGCAGACATTGCCGCGCTACTTCGTCGTCGACCTGGGCCCAGTGGGAAATCCTTTCAGCCAGGCGACCTTCTTAAACAATAGCGGTCTGGTAACCGGCCTCGACACCGCTTCGGACGGTACCTCGCACGCCATCTTCTGGTACGGGGATATGCTCCAGGACATTAGCAAACCCGGACTCGGAGGGCCCAATAGTTCAGCCGGCGGAGTCAACGAATTCGGCCAGATCGTCGGCGCCGCCGAAACTTCCGCGAAGGACCCGAATAACGAAAACTTCTGCGGCTACCCCACCGGCCTGCAATGTCTGCCGTTCGTTTGGCAATACGGCGTAATGACGGCACTTCCGACTCTGAAAGGCGCCGACGGCAAGTATGGCGCTAACGCCGGTTTCGGCCTGATCAACAATCTGGGCCAAGTTGCCGGCTATGCGGAAAATAGCGATCGGGATCCCGAATGCCCGGGCAGCGCGGCCAAACCCACCGCGGCCGTCAACGGTACCGGGCCTCAGGTTCTCGACTTTGAGGCGGTTATTTGGGGACCTGGCGCGGGCCAGATCCAACAACTTCCGCCGCTCCCGGGAGACACCGTTGCAATGGCCCTCGGGATCAATGACCTGGGCGAGGCGGTCGGCACTTCGGGCACGTGCGCGAACACCGTGCTACCCGGGTTTGCGGTGGGGCCGCACGCAGTCCTCTGGGATAGCAGCGGCGCGGTGCACTTCCTCGGCAGTCTGGGCGGGTCGGCAAACACCGCCATGTTGGGGGTCGGGTCGGTCGCTTTCGTCATCAACAACTCGAGTCAGGTAACTGGCCAGGCGGTTCTGAGCGGCAACGAGACCTTTCATCCCTTCCTATGGACCAAAGAGAGGGGAATGCGCGACCTCGGCGTGCTTCCAGGGGATCTGGTTGGCGCCGGACTGGGTATGAACAATAAAGGCGTGATCGTTGGCGCATCGGTGAGCGCTCCCGGTCCTGCCACCGGAAATCCGCGCGCTTTTGTTTGGCAAGAAGGCGTGATGAGCGACCTTAACGCCCTCGTCCAGCAGGATGCGCCGCTGTATCTGTTGAACGCTTTCGGGATCAACGATTCGGGAGATATTGTGGGCTTCGGCGCCACCAGCGACGGCGGGCTTCACGGTTTTCTGGCGATGCCGAACGAAAGGGCTGGTGGCCGTGAAAACATTGCGGCCTCACCGGCGCCCGCCGCTGCTAAGCCCCTCCTCAGTGAGGATGCCCGGCGGTTGCTTCTGCAGCACATGCGTTTTGGAGGGGTTGGGCCCGAACCCAATCGCTAGACCTAACGCTCCCTGACGGTCGCGTCTCTGAAGAGGCTGCACACCGAGCCGTGACCGTGAGGGAGCGTTCGCCTTGGTGTTGTGCGAAATCGCGTATCAGCACCGCTGGCGGTTTTCAATCCGGCGAATTTCAATCCTTGCTCCGGTCCCCCTTGTGCGATAGTCTAGACCAACCAGAAAGTCGAGGGATACGCCATGTTCCGCAGCGACGGTTCCATACTGTTGTTCCTGTCCGCCGTTACAGCTTTCAGCCAGACACAAACCATGCCGCTCTCCTTCGAGGTGGCCGACGTGCAAGTGAATAAGTCCGGCGAAACCCGCCTGGCCGTGGATATGCAAGGCGGCGGTCGCTTCACCATGCACAACGTGCCCGTGAAGGTCATGATCCAGATGGCTTACAAAGTTCGCCCCGAGGCCGTCACCGGTGGACCCTCATGGCTCGATTCCGACCGTTAGCCGCCCAGACCACGCCCCTAGAAGATCTGCGCCGCATGCTGCAAACTCTCCTGGCCGAGCGCTTCCACCTCGTCGTCCACAGCGAGGAGAAACTCCAGCCCGCCTACACCCTGGTGCTGGCAAAGTTCGGACCCAAGCTGCAACCCTCCGAAACCGCCATCCTCACCGAGCAGCGCTGCGTTCCCGGACAAGGCGACGTGGGCGTGAAGCACATACAGTGTCGCCACATGACCACCGCGATGCTGGCGGGCGTGCTGCAGGAGCAGTCTCCCCGCGAGGTGGACGCGCCTGTGGTCGACCAGACCGGCCTCACCGGCGCTTTCGATTTCAAGCTGGACTGGGCGCCCGCGCCACGCACCGCCGACGCGCCCGCCGACCCCTTGCCCGGACCCACCATTTTTGAAGCCGTGGAGTCCCAACTCGGATTGAAGCTGGAAAGCAAGAAGCTTCCCTTGCCGATAATCGTCATCGATCGCGTAGACCGCGTTCCCACCGGTAACTGATTTTTGCATTCTTGTGGCAATGAAAAAACGCCGCAAAGTGCAAGGGCGTATGGGCCGTCCATAATCCTTTTCCACGAGCAAGTCCAGAGGGAAGCGGCCAGGAGTCGCGGCCTATTTCCCGGAGAAATAGGCGCAACAGATCTCCTACGTAGGCTCACCGAAAGGACACGAGGAGGCGTCAAGAAAATCGACGCCTATAATCGTCATCACGCGAGGATCGGCGAGAAGGTTGACGAGGCTCCCGATATGCTCTGGCGAGCAGCAGATGGGGCGACAAGCATAAAGCACGCTCAAGCACAGGCAGCTTACTCACAAGCCGAAAATGGCCGCATAGATGCCGAACTCAAGAAACGCACGCTAGAAGCCAGAACACGGCATGAAGAAGCCGATGCAGAACGGGCTGAGGTAGAGGCCGGCGTCGCGCGAGTCCGCGAGATTCAAGCCCGCATCGAACTCGTTCAGCAACTCAATGCCATAGGCGTGAAAGCAACCCTCGATCCCAAGGCCCTGGGATCGATTCATCTCAACATCGAGCCGATACCTAGCCCTCCATCGCTGACGAGCGGCGAATTGCTCGACGAGGAAGAACAGACCATCATTCAAGGCGACATCATAGAAATCATCGCTCCTGACCTCGGCCCGAAGATTTCCACCATGACACTAAAATGCTGGATATGTTCAGTCGGCTCCAGGGTTAAACGCGACGAACCCATATACGAAGTGTCTACGGAAATGGTGGACTCCGAAATACCGTCCCCCGACGACGGCGTGATCTTTGAGCTGCTCGAAGAGCCTGGCGCAACCTTCGCCCCGGGAACAGTCATTGGCAAGATCCTCGTGGAACCAGACGCTGATTTTGGAAGCTGAAGAGTGGGTCGAGGCATTATGGCGACTACATGGCAGGAATACCAGGAGGAGGTCGCGGCGTTTGAAGGCGGCAAACAGTTCACCGTCTGAGAAGAGCTGCCCGAAGAGCCGATTGCCGTAGGTTCGAATGCTGTGCGCGGCCCGTTCCGCCCGTGGAATTTCGAGCATCGGAAATTCCAGGCGCCCTTCGAAATACCACCGCAGTTCTTCCTCTTCCTTCTGCGTGAACGGGTCTTGAAATTCCACCGTCCATTCGCCTCCATCCAGCTCGACAGTCGCCTTCAAGTCCTTGGTTTGTTTGATCGAAAGTAAAGGCATCGTCATTCCTTCAGGCGGCCGGCCGGAATTTCTATTTTCGATGGTATCCCCGTTCACACGAGCCTCTTGCAAAATTGAGCTAAGCCGCAGAAAGAAAACAAAACGGTCCGATTTTGTTTGAAGAAGAGGGCTCACTCGAAGTAAGCTATTGTTGCCAAACAAAAAGCGCTTCGG
>Ga0182018_10000509_pt1 | contig 50480 bp, 49 predicted proteins | sample 812P2MmetaG_FD_120490 | JGI IMG/M metagenome (GOLD analysis project Ga0182018, IMG submission 120490) | Permafrost microbial communities from Stordalen Mire, Sweden - 812P2M metaG | ecosystem: Environmental > Terrestrial > Soil > Wetlands > Permafrost | place: Sweden: Stordalen | collected... | reverse complement strand
GGCACCGTGAACACGGCGATGTACGACAAGGGCGAAAAAGAAGATCTGAGTGAGTTCAAGCAGACCGAGTATTGGGAGGCGGTGCAGAACTTCCAGAAGTTCATCGTCGCCGAAGCACGTAATCACGGCTTATCCGCTGAGCGTCTGGGCGAAGCCGTCCACGTGGCACTCAGCACGGCGAAACCGAAGGCACGCTACGCGGTCGTTCCACAACGTTTCAAGAACTGGACTCTGCCCAGACTTCTTCCTGCGAGGATGCTCGACACCCAGCTTGCAAAGCTGCTCGGACTCACAAAGCCGTAGCCTCCGCGCGTACTTGTAAATTGCTGTAAAACCGTTTCACGCAGTGCTGTATACGAGAAGGCCGCACAGGCCTTGGAAAGACCGCGGAAGCGGTGGTCAGCGGCAGTCAGTAATTAATTTGCAGTTGGTTGGAATGCCTGACGTTGCACGCCGACTACGCTGCGAGCCGAATCAGTTCCAAACTAAAGGCAGCACTAAACAATTCGGATGGTTGCAAGCCTCTGCAACCAATGTTTCTTCTCTTTCAATCACTTCCGCAAACCCTGCAACCATCCGAACTTGCATGCGGCAAAAAATGGAGATTCGAGAAAGTTGCGTCCAAGCACTCTTCCGGGGGCGCAGCCAGAATTGTCGGCAGGCACGGACACCACTTCCTACAACCGGACTTCTGGCGCGGAATAGTTCCCGGTTAGCCCGTGAATCAGGACTTGTGCGACAATATTCGCGCCTACGTTCTGCTAGCCAGGGATTGGCGGCCAGTCTGCGGCACCCGGCATCTGGTTTTTAAATTTGGGCGGTGATGCCGCGCGCAAGATAGCTTGGAGGTGTAACCAATGATTGAATCTTCCGATCTGCGGATGACAAAAATCCCATTGAACCACGGTGCTGGCCATATGCCCGCACTCGGCTTTGGCACCCTGATTCCCGACCCGGCCGCGACGATAACTGCGACCAGAGACGCACTGGAAGCTGGATTTCGACACTTCGATTGTGCGGAACGATACAAGAACGAGCGCGAGGTAGGCAGTTCGTTGCAGGCAGGACTTGCCGATGGAAGGATCGCGCGCGAAGACATATTTGTAACCACAAAGCTGTGGAACTCCAATCACCGGCCCGAGCGCGTCGAACCGGCTTTCGAGGCGAGTCTGGACAGACTGGCGCTCAAGTATCTGGATCTCTATCTCATTCATACTCCCTTTGCATTTCAACCCGGGGATGACCAGGATCCGCGGGATCAAAACGGAAATGTTCTTTACGACCACGACGTGACTTTGCTTGACACCTGGAGAGCGATGGAAAGTCTCGTGGATCATGGCAAGTGCCGGGCGATCGGACTTTCAGACATCGATTTAAACGAACTGAAGCCCCTCTATGAATCAGCAAGAATCAAGCCAGCCGTGGTCCAAGTGGAAGCACATCCGTATCTGCCGGAAACGGAGCTATTGGAATTCTGCAGGGAGAAGGGTGTTGTGTTTTTGGCCTTTGCGCCATTGGGTCACGGGATAAGGCCGGGGCCGCTCGAAGATCCAGTCACTTCGGCTATCGCCGCACGAGTTGGAAAGACGCCGGCACAGGTGTTGCTGGCTTGGGCGGTGCAGCGCGGCACAGCTTTCCTTACCACGCCCAGGACTGCTGCCCGCGCGAGAGAGAATTTCGACATCTCCAGCCTTCCGGACGACGCGCTTGACGAAATCAATCGAATTCAGACCAGACAGAGGCTGAATGCAGTGGTGAAAACCGGCGTTCCGGGTTTCATTCCACAAAGGTAGGTTAGAGGCTCTTGTTGGCGCCGAAGCGGAGGCGGACGTAGTCGGCGGTCCACTTGCCCTCGGCGTCGCAGAGTTCTGGGCGCAAGGCTTCTCGGACTTCAGCGATATAGGAGGGTCGTTCGGCGGGCGACAAGGTTGAAGTGAAACTCTCGGCGAAGGTTTCCAGCCAGCCGGTGACATCACCAGGGAGCGGAGTTGGGCGGGGTATCAGGGCGATATAGCTCACGACGAATCCGCCGCGCGTCAGTTGCTGTGAATAGTCTTCGACGGTGGGGAAATACCATGGGTTTGCGGCTTCGCCGTTGATGCCACGGCGGTCGAGAGCTTCGACCAACGCCTTCCTGATCTTGGCCACGCAACCGTGGCCGCCGAATTCGGCGACGAAACGTCCGTGCGGCTTGAGTGCACGACGCACTCCCGCGATGACCTTGGCGTGATTGCTCATCCAGTGCAGCGCCGCGTTGCTGAACACGGCGTCGAATTCGCTATCGAAATCGAGAGCTTCCCCGTTCGTCACGCGGACGTCCAGGCCGAGTTTTCGTGCGGCGTCGATTTGCGGTGCGCTGGCATCGACACCGATGACATGGCATCCCATCGAGGCGAGCTTCGCGGTAAGCACGCCGTCGCCGCAGCCAAGGTCCAAGATGCGCTCACCGGCGCGCGGCGCGAGCAGATCAACCACGGGCGCGCCAAGTTCGGCGACGAAGCGGGCGTTGCGAGCGTAGCGTTCAGGATCCCAGGTTTGCGGGTGCGCCATTTTAAAGTGCCTCGCCGTGCCGCAGCAGCTTATCAGCCTTTCTTGTTTTCGGCGTTTGGTAATTCGGCCTTCTCGAGCGGAACTCCCGCTAAGTCGGCTTGTAGAAAGCGATCTCCGCGCTTGGCATCGATGCCGGCCACATGCCCGGAGTTCGCGTTTCATAAGCCTCTTCTTCTGTTTTGCGTCCTCCTAGATGTCTTTTTTCATTCATCCGCTGGCGCACAGCAAAAACTACTTGCACTGCAAACCGTACTAGTGTATTAGTACAGTGATGCTGTTTCTGCGCATATCCGCAAGCTCTGGCGTCCCCGTTCATCTGCAGATTGAACAGCAGATCAAGCAGAGCATCGCCTCGGGGGTTCTCTGTGCTGGCGATTCGCTGCCATCCACGCGCCGCACTGCGGCCGATCTCCGGATCAATCCGAACACGGTCGCCCGTGCTTTCCAGAACCTCGAACGGGAAGGCATCATACGCACCGTCCCCGGCGGTGGAACCTATGTTGCGAACTTTGCGGCCTCCGGTGCGGGGCTGCTGAAGACCGAGAAAATCCGCCGACTCCGTCCTCTTGTCGATCAAATTGCCGTTGAAGCCTCCCAGCTTCGTTTCTCGTCCGAAGACCTCCATAAGCTGCTCGATACGGCGCTGCTCGAACTTGAAAAGGCGCGCCGAGTGCGAAAATCCGATCCTAGAATAGAGCCACAAGAAGGAGACCGATGACTGCTTTCGCCATACAGACCCGCACCCTCGTCAAGACCTTCGGCCTCGGCCGCAAACAGATTCGCGCGGTCGACGGCCTTTCGCTCAACGTCCCGGAGGGCTCGATTTACGGCCTGCTTGGCCGCAACAGCGCCGGCAAAACCACCACCATTCGCATGGCGATGGGCCTGGCGCGGCCGACCTCTGGCACGATCGACGTATTCGGCCTCAACCCCACGCGCGACCCCGAGCGCGTGAGCGTTCTCCGCCAAGTCGGCTACGTGCCGGAGGACAAAATGCTCGCCAGTCTCTCACCCCGCAAGCTGCTGGAGCTCAACCGCAGCTTCTACCCCGGCACCTGGTCCGACGATCTGGCCCGGAAGGTGGTAAAACGCCTGGAACTTCCGCTCGACACGTCGTACATGAAGCTCTCGCTCGGCGACAAGACCAAGAGCGCGCTTGCCGCCGCTATTGCCCAGCGTTCGAAGCTGCTGATCCTCGACGAGCCCACCACCGGTCTCGACCCAATCGCGCTCGACGAACTCCTCCGCCTGCTCGTCGAAGACTGTACTGCCGAAGGCCGCACCATCTTTCTCTCCAGCCATCAACTCGCGGAGATCGAACAGATAGCCGACCACATCGGCATCATGGACCGCGGCAGAATCCTCCTCGAGGGCCCACTCGACGACATCCGAGCCAACTTTCACCGCTTCACCGTCACTGGCGCGTCATTGCCCGCCGGGGGCACGGCCATTCTCAGCACCACGCGCGATGCCCACGCCACGCAGTACATCATCCAGCGTGACCCTGAATTGTTTTCCCATGAACTCACTCGCAATGGCGCCACAATACTCGATTCCACCCCGATGTCGCTCAACGAGATTTTTCTCGAACTCTGCCGTACGGCCGAAAGCCGCGAAGAGGTGTCCGCATGAACCGGTCCGCATCGCTCCATGCCATCCTCATCGTCAGCGCACTCACCATCCTCCCGCCAATTCTTTTCGGCATATGGTTTGTCATACGAGAGAAGCGCAAAGCCGCCGCGCTCGAAGCTTCCGCCCCATCCTTTAGCGCACAAGATACGGCCGCTCCATCGTTCCGCTCGAAGGCCGGCGCTTTCTTCTTCCGGTGTTTCGACGTTTCACAACGCGCTTACCTCCGCCGCCAGCACTTCGTTCTGGCTGGCGGCCTGTTATTAACGTGGATCTTTTTCGTCTACTTCAGCTCCGGCCTGATGTCGCAATACGTTTCAGCCTATGCCGCCCAACAACCCCTTCCGCTCCGCGTCTGGTACAGTTACCTCTTCCACATCTCCAACGGCGCCGCCACCTACGGCATCTTTACCTTCGGCGCGGCGGGTCTGGCAGTCGGCGAGCTTGGGCCTGCCTCAGCCATCGGCCGCTTCCTCCGCACGCGCCCCCTGTCGCGAAGCTTTCTCTTCTGGATACGCGTTGGCTCTGTGCTCTCCACCGTCATCTTCTCGCTCGTTCTCGCGGCCGGCGCGTCGTTCATCCTTCTGCTGATGCTCTACGGTCCGGTGTGGAAGCACCTGAACAATGGCACCCAACCGACAGCCGCCTTCATCGCCAATGCTCGCTCGCAACCGGGCCCATCTGTCGACGACATTCTGGAGAGCTCGCGCTTCGGCGCGGGCCATTTCGCATGGGCGCTTCAAACCTCAATCCCGCGTCTCTTTCTGTCGATCATCACCACCCAAAGCTTCTTCTTCAGCTTGGTGATCTTACTGGCCATGCTGCCCATACGCTCCGGTCGCAAGAAAGTCACTTTCGTCGCAGTGTCCGTCTACGTTTTCTTCATGCTGTACATCATCTACATCGTAGTCGGCTCTGGCGTCTCCCCCGATCTCGCGCGAATCTGCTTTTTCTACGTGCGCCCAGGGCCGCCTCCGCCATACATCTTTGCTCTTGTACCCATCGTGGGTTCCGCCGCGCTGCTCGGCTTAGCCAGCAACTTCAGCAACCGCAACGACGGCTAGATCTATTGCCCAAAGGAGCACTCCGTGATCGTCCGCCCATACCTAATACTGCTCCGCAGCCGCCTGGTCTTCGTGGCCATTTGCTCCATGCTGGTCGTCCTGACAGCCTTCTCCGTCACCAGCGCTGACAACCTCACGGACATCGGCGTCTTTTGGCACCACTTCTGCGGATGCGCGCCCGACCCTAAGGACGTCCGCATCCTGCTTTATAGCTGCACCCTGATTTGTTTCTATATGGGAGCAGCTCTAGGCATCGTCACCGGCCTCAGTCTCAACTTTGGAGGCGCCGGAATGGTTGGAGCCGCATCCGGTCCAATCGCCCTTGGAGACACACGCTTTCTCCTCACCCGCCCCATCCGGCGCGGGGCCGTCCTGCTTCATCAGCTCGCCATCGCTGCCACCGCGGTCACGCTCATCCCTGCGCTGTGTTACTTCCTTCTGCTTGGGTGGCTCCGCCTAGTCCACGCCCCCGCGCTCGGACACCTCGCCGCGGATATGGCGCTCATTCCCTCAGTCGCGATGCTCGGCCCGCAGCCCTCATTTTTTCGACTGCTCGCCGCCGCGCATCTCTGGCGCTTCTATCTCGCGGCCATATCGATCGGTCTCTGCACTTACGCAATCACGGCCGCGCAACGCTGGGTGGTCCTCAGCCCCAACAAGTGGCTGCGGCTTCTTGCCATCATTCCCCTTGTGCCTTTCTTCTTCAGCCCCATGGTTTTTATGTTGGCCGGCTCCGGAGGCGGCTCCGCCGTATTGGAGTGGGCGCTGTTGTGGGCCCCCAAAGGCACAACTCTCGACTTCCAGCCGTCGGCGCTCGGCATCGCCCTGCACTTTGCCTTTGCTGGCGCCGTCATCTGCGGGTGCTGGCGCATCCTCCAGAGCGCCGAACTCTGAATGAGGTGGCGCTCATTTTGGAGACACACAGACGTCCAGAATGGCGGAGATCCGAACCAAGACAAAATCGAAGTTGAACGATTTGCGAGGACGTCTGAGCGGTCACGCGGAAGTTGCCGTTGTTCGCGCAAGTTGCTCAAACGTATGTCCAGTATCGAAATGGAGGCCGACGGAAAGGTCTACGTTGCGAAGGGAAATTGAAATCTACTGGAATTGTTACTCATGGATGGTGCCGGGGGCCAGAATCGAACTGGCTACGCCCGCCTTTTCAGGGCGGCGCTCTACCAGTGAGCTACCCCGGCACGCAGTTCATAAAGTGTAGAGGCGGTTGGAAGTTGTGTCAAATAATTGCCGCGTTTTTGAACCATACACGCGCGGGGCTGCGCCGTTTTTTACTGTTGCGAGTCGTCAAAATCCTTCATCCAGGCGCGGGCTTTGAGCAGTTCGCGGGGCTTGGTGCCGTCTGGCGGGCCGACGATGCCGTCTTTTTCCATCAGGTCGATCAGCCTGGCGGCGCGGCCGTAGCCAACGCGGAGACGGCGCTGGAGGGTGGAGGTAGAAGCGCGGCCGGCTTCGCAGACCACGCGGACGGCATCCTGATATAGATCGTCGTCGACGTCTTCAGCGGCTTCGTGCTCGGCGCCAGCTTCGACATTTTCCGGATTGCCGTTTTCATCTTTCGGGGCTTCCAAAAGTTTTTCGTTGTACTTGGCTGCCGCTTGCGCGCGCCAGAAGTCGCAGACGCGCACGATTTCGTCTTCGCTGACGAGCGGGCCGTGCACACGATGCAGACGCGAAGAACCCGCGGGGAGATAGAGCATGTCTCCGCGGCCGAGCAGGGATTCCGATCCGTTGGCATCGAGAATGGTGCGCGAATCGACTTTGCTGGCCACGCGGAAAGAAATGCGGGCAGGAAAGTTGGCCTTGATGAGTCCGGTGATGACGTCGACCGAGGGGCGCTGCGTGGCCAAAATCAAGTGAATGCCTACCGCGCGGGCCATCTGCGCGAGGCGCGTAATGGATTCTTCCACATTGTTGGTGTCCACCATCATCAGGTCGGCCAATTCGTCGATGATGATAACCAGGTAGGGAAGCGGTTTGTGTTCGGATTCTTCGAGTTTATCGAACAGCGAGAGCGATTGAGGCTTCTGGAACAGCCGATTGTATTGATCGATGTTGCGAACGCCTTTTTGCGCCAGCAGTTTCAGGCGATTTTCCATTTCACGTGTGGCGTTGCGCAGAACGTTGGAGGCGATTTTTGGATCGGTGACCACCGGAGCGATCAAGTGGGGAATACCTTCGTAAAGATTCAGCTCCAGACGCTTGGGGTCGACGAGAACCATCTTTACTTCGTCGGGACTGGCCTTGTACAGAATCGACATCATCAGCGAATTAATGAACACGCTTTTTCCGGTGCCCGTGGAACCGGCGATGAGCAAGTGCGGCATGGCGGCAAGGTCGGTGATGCGAATCCGGCCGTGCAAATCGCGACCCATCGCGAGCGTGAGTTTGCTGGATGAACCGACGAATTCCGGCGCTTCGATAATCTCGCGCAGCGCAATGGTCTGGCGATTGATATTCGGCACTTCGATGCCGATAGTCGATTTGCCGGGAATGCGCTCGATCAAGATCGATTCGGCTTGTAGCGCCAGGCACAAATCTTCGGTGAGGCCGATGATGCGGCTGTATTTGATGCCGGCTTCGGGCTTGAACTCGAAAGTGGTGACCACCGGACCGGGATTGATTTGCGTGACGCGTCCGGCGATGTCGAATTCCATGCACTTTTCTTCGATGGCCCGGGCGCGGGCTTTCAATTCTTCTTCGTCGAGCTTCTGACTGCCTTCGCCTTCGCGCAGCAGGGACGGCGAGGGTAAACGATAGTTGGAAGGAATTCTGGCGACCCTGGGCTCCGTGAGTTTCTTGGGAGATTTTTCGGGGTTGTCGCGATTCAGCACGAAGATCGGGGACTTGCCGGCTTTTTCCTCGCCATCGCCGTCGTCCTCCGAGAACACGTCACTCTCGTCCGCCAGGCGGATGGATTTGGGCGTTTCGTTCAGGACTTCGGCTTTGCCGACGGACTGTGGTGTAGCCGGCTTGCGGCCCCCCACGCGATTCTCTTCCACGCGGCGGCGCATGCGTTCTTGTTCGCGGTCTTCCTGCCAGGCGTGCCAGCGGGCTTGAGCTTTTTGCAGGATTCCCAATCTCTCGACGGCGCCTAGCGGACCCGTGGGACTCTTCGCCCAGGCGTGCGTGCCCGCGAAAGAAAAGCTGGTGGTCATGAATACCGAGGTCAAAAACACGGCGAACGCTACTACGTACGCGCCCGTGACGTTGAATCCGCTGCGCAAACTTCCCGCGATGAGCGCTCCGAGAAAACCTCCCGCCGGAATGGCGCCGCGAACGGCTGGGAAGGGCATCAGTGAAAGCAGTGCGGGTAGCGACAGCAGCAGCAACCCATAGCCAAGAATCGTGGCCACCTGCGAATTAATGGCACGGCTGCGCAGCCAGCGCCAGCCCACGACCAGCAGCGCGGCCGGAAGCAGAAATGCCGCAAAACCAAAAATTTGGAATAGCAGGTCGGCGGTGTAAGAACCGGCCGGACCGATCCAATTGCGCGTCGGGTGCTGGCTATCGAGCGGCGAGGCGCTCACGTTGAAGGCCGCGTCGTGCGGGTTATAAGAAAGCAGCGACAGGCCGATCAAGACGGCCAGCGTTAAACACAAAAAGCCAATCAGCTCGTTGAGCCGTTTATTTTCGGTAGGTGTCAGGAAACGCAAATCATTCTCCTCAGCTTTTTGGGGAAGGCTGAGTGCCGAAGGGATGCTGGCGCCTACTGCATACCCCTCTGGAGGAACCACCAAACGAGGATGATGATACCAAACAGCAGGCGGTAGACAACAAATAGTTTCAGCGTGTGTGTTTGCAGATAGCGCAGAAAGAAGGCGATCACAATATAGCCGCCCACCCCGGAAACCAGGATGCTGATGAGCAACGTGGGCAAGGAAAGATCCATGCCGCCCACTTTATGCAGCTTCAACAGTTTGGGCAGGTGCGACAGCACCGCTCCGGCGATGAGCGGAGTGGAGAGCAGGAACGAGAACCTGGTGGCGGCCTCCCGTGTGAAGCCACGGAAAAGCCCCGCGGTAATCGTAATGCCGGAGCGTGAAACGCCCGGGCACAGCGCCAGCGCCTGGGCGCCCCCGATCGTGATGGCGTCTCCAATATTGGATTCCTCTAGAGGCCGCGTGCGCCGCGAGTTGGAGTCCGCCCACCACATGATCAGTCCTACGAGGATCATCGAGAGACTGATCACCACCGGGGTACGGAAATGCTCCTCGATTTTATGCTCAAAGAGCGCTCCGAGAAGTCCGCCAGGGATGGTGCCAATGGCCATGTACCAGAACAGCCGGCGGTGCTGTGCCACCGCTTCGCTGGTGGCGTCGGCCGGATATTTAATGCCAAATCCGCACAGAATTAACGTCAGCCAATCCTTGAAGAAATAGAGCAACACCGCTACCAGCGTGCCGGCGTGCAGCGCCACGTCAAACGCCAGACCCGGATCCTGCCAGCCAAAAAACCAAGGGAAAAGTGTGAGGTGCGCGGTGCTGCTCACCGGTAGAAATTCCGTCAGGGCTTGCACAAGGGCGAGAATAATCGCCTGATAAAGAGGCATTGAGGGTCAGGTTTCCTTTTGCGCCGGTTTTGCGTTGGCCACGCCCGGCAGGATTTTGCGCATCTCGTAAGCGTCGAGGCGCCCCAAATAATAGCGCTTCAGGACGGCTACAGTACGATAGCCGTGGCGCTGCCAGAAGGCAACGCCGGGTTCATTCGCGACGCCGGTTTCAAGCACGACTTCCGTCACGCCGCGCGATGATAATTCCCGTTCGCCGCGAGCAATCAGCAGGGTGCCGATACCACGCCGACGGTGCGATTCCGCTACGTCCAGCGTCAGAATGTGCCCGAGCGGCGGATCTTCTTCAGTAATGATGAATGCGGCGATGGCCGCGACCTCGACCGCGACCTCGACCTCGACCGCGATGATGCAACGGGCCTTCGGCATACGCAGAAAATGCGCCAGCATGCGCTTTGAATAGGCAATGCCGGGAGGGAAGCAGAGATGATCGAGCGCATAGAGTTTGTCGAAATCGCTGGGCTCGTACGTGCGGAGCTGAACAGCCATGATTTAGTTTACGCCCAGCGAAGGTTGGCACGCCGCCTCCGTGCTCGCGCCCTGACTAAGCGACTCGATTCGCGCGTGAAAATTCCACAGGGGCGCAGTATGCCGCGCCCCTGTGGATCATAGTTTTCTAGGCTTAGAGCTTGATGGTTACGGTTTTGACTTCGGTGTAGTTAGCCAAGGCGTATTCGCCTAGTTCACGCCCGATGCCGGATTGCTTGAACCCGCCAAAGGGTGCTGCAGCGTCGAAGACGTCATAGCAGTTGACCCAGACGGTTCCTGCGCGGACGCCATCGGCGATGGCGTGGGCCTTGGTGATGTCGGAGGTCCACACGGCGGCGGCGAGGCCGTACATGTTTTTGTTGGCGCGCTCGACAACTTCATCGATGTCCTTGAATTTCAGGATGGACATGACCGGGCCGAAGATTTCTTCCTGCGCGATCTTCATGTTGTCTTTCACGTCGGCGAATACGGTGGGTTCGATGAAGTAACCCTTGGTGCCGACGCGATTCCCGCCAGCCACGAGCTTCGCTTTATCCTGCTTGCCGGATTCAATGTAGCCCATGATCTTGTCGAACTGGTCCTGATCGACTTGCGGGCCTTGTTCGGTGGCTTTGTCGAAAGGATTCCCGACGGTGCGCTTTTTGGCGCGGGCCGCGCTTTTCTCGACGAACTCGTCGTAGCACTTTTCCTCGACGAAGGTGCGCGAGCCGGCGCAGCAACATTGCCCCTGATTGAAGAACAGCGCGAAGTGCGAACCCTCGACGGCTTCGTCCATGTTGGCGTCGTTGAAGATAATGTTGGGGCTCTTGCCGCCAAGCTCGAGCGTAACGCGTTTGAGATTCGTTTCGGCGGCGGCCTTCATGATCAGGTGGCCGACTTCCGTGGAGCCGGTGAAGGCCACTTTATCGACGTCCATGTGGCGGGCGAGTGCTGCGCCTGCGGTGGGGCCGTAGCCTGGCAGCAGATTTAGGACGCCTTCGGGAAAGCCCGCTTCGAGCGCCAGTTCGCCGACGCGCAGCGCGGTCAGTGGGGTCTGCTCGGCGGGTTTCATCACCACGGTGCAGCCAGCCGCTAACGCCGGCCCCAACTTCCACGCCTGCATCAACAGCGGAAAATTCCACGGGATAATTTGTGCCACTACGCCGACGGGTTCGTGTTTGGTGTAGCAAAAATATTTGCCGCTAACGGGAATGGTCTTGCCTTGAATTTTGTCCGCCCATCCGGCGTAGTAGCGATAGCAGGCGATGGTGAGCGGGAGATCGGCGGCGCGGGCTACGTGGTAGGGCTTGCCGTTGTCGAGAGATTCGAGTTCGGCGAGTTGGTCGGCGTTTTTCTCGATCAAGTCGGCGAGCTTGTTCATCAGGATGCCGCGTTGCGATGCGGACATTTTGCGCCACGCGCCTTTGTCAAAAGCGGCGCGGGCGGCGGCCACAGCTTTATCGACATCGGCGACATCGGCTTCGGCTACGCGCGCGATGGGTTCACCGGTGGATGGATTGATGGTGGCGAAGGTCTTGCCGGAAGCGGCGTCGACCCATTTGCCGTTGATTAAGAGCTTGGTGGCGCTGATTTTTACTGTGGGCTCAAACGCAGTGGTTGCGGTTGCCATGATTTCTTTGCCTCCTGTGGGTGGGATGAGGAGAGCGTATACCTATGGGCGCGAGAGGGCAATAGCGGAGCAATGGATACGATGGCGGTCCCAACCGTTGGTCAGAATTCCGCGCGCGAAGCCACCGTCGGCGCCGCGGGATGATATATTCGAACTCGGGCAGAGCGCGTGGCAGGCGCAAATTTAAGCTACAGATGAGGTGCCTGTGAAATTCGGAGCGTTTTTGGGGCTGGCGATCTTGCTGATGATTGTTTGGGTGGTGAGTTTTTTGCTGTTCCACATCGCGGGGCTGTTGATTCATTTGTTGCTGGTGCTAGCGGTGATTTTTTTGATTATTCAGCTGGTTAGCGGCAGGAAGAACTAGGCGGCGTTAAGGGAAAGATGCGAATGTAAGATTCGCCACTGAGGTGGCAAAAATTAGCCGCGCGGTCGATGATGACCGCGCGGTCTTTTGTTGCTAAGACGATTTTTTTTCGCGCGTGAGACTAACGCGACGGAGGATTGAAGTCGGGAACTTCGTTGAAAATGTCGAGTTCCGGCGGGTTCATGTCGATTTCGGGGCCGGATTGGCCGGAGTCTTTTTTTGCGGCTTTGTCGAGTTTGCGTTGCGCGCGCTGTTGCTCTTTCATTTTGCTCTTTTCCACGCGCTTCATTTCTTTTTGGCGCTTTAGAAAGGTAGTGGTCAAGGGTAGCTCCTTATAAGAGGTGTACGGGCCTTGCGAAACGGCGCCGTCTTAGCCGCGCACTACGACCGCGGCCGGTTCAGCAAAAGCATGCAACAGAAGCACACAGACGGTTGCAGACGAACAAATCCGAATCAACAAACGCAAAACACAAGCAAAAACCGGCGCGGTTCAGGGCCTGCCGTTCTGAAGCGAGACACGCTTTGCGAAAGTGGCGCGCTCCGGAATAGCGAACCGCGGTACTCGGAGAATCGACTGAAAACGAGAGTTTACCAGCGCGGTTCGCGGGGCTGTCGCGCGGACTCGCGATAATCTTCGTTGGAGAAGCGATCGCGCCCGCCGCCGCCCTTGCCTCCGCGTCCGCCATCGCGGCTCCCGCCACCATCACGCCCACCGCTGCCGCCCGGACGTCCGCCACCGCCTCCACGCGGGCCGGAGAAACCACCGGGACGCGGACCGCGCGGTGGTCCGCCTTCTCCCTTGGGACGCGCTTCATTCACTTTTAAATTACGCCCACCGGCTTCCTTGCCGTCCAGGCCGGCAATGGCCTGCGCGGCTTCTTCGTCGTTCGGCATTTCCACGAAAGCGAAACCGCGCGCGCGTCCGGTTTCGCGGTCCATGGCCATGTGCACGCGACTGACTTGACCGAAGGGCTCGAACAGGAGTCGCAGATCGCTTTCCGTCGTCTGGAAATTCATGTTGCCAACAAAAAGACTTTTCACGTTGCTTCTCCCGGTATTTTGATGCGCCGCGGACGAGAGCTCCCGGTGAAGGTTTCTCTCGCTTGGACAGGCGGCTTCGAATCGGCTGAAGTCAAAAACAGAGAGGGTCGCAGAGCGGCCACCAGGGAATTCAGGCAATTCAACGTCGCAAGTATGACAATAACACGTTTGGGAACGAATGGCTCGGGTGCGGTGAATAAGAGTGAAAAAAACCGGGTTGATGGCCGTCCCTTTGCTTAGGGGCGACGAGCTGGGTTTAGCCGTCTGCATGGATAGCTCATCCATTCCAGAAATACAGAAAAGGGTTTCCGCGCAGGGGTGGCCGGAACGCGAGGGACAGACTGCTTTTGAGCTAAAGCCTTTGTTTTCAGCTGCTACGAATGGCGATGCAGTTGCACAGTACTAAGCGTAGGCAAACACCCCGCAGGTGTAACCCAACGCTGTCGATTTTGCTGCCTGAGAACGCACTAGCCAAGTACGACGAACGGAAGACAAGTTTACGCAGTACAAGGAAAACCTAAAATGATGAAAAGACTAGCTTTACTCTTTGCCGTGAGCGGAATGCTGATGACTGCCAAGGCGGACACCGTGACACCGCTTTTCAGCTCGGCGGCTACCACGACGAATAGTTCTGTGGTCGAAGGGCTTGTCAACGCCGGTGCAACGCAAGACATCACCGGCAATTCGCTCTGGGCTGCTCCGGTTCCAGGATCGAGCTGGGTGTCTTTCACCACCACTGGCGCCACCGACAACCCCGCTTTTTATACCGTGCCCAATGGAACGTTCGTAACATTTTCCGAAAGCTTTCTTCTCAACGGCCCGATTACCGGCGCTTCTCTCGACGTTCTCGCCGACGACACCACCACCGTCGTGGTCAACGGCAACTCCCTTTACTCGGCAAATCTCGGCGGAAGTTATCCCACGTGCTCCTCGATCGAAATCGGCTGTCTGACCTCCACCGAGGGCACGTTCAACACCGCCCAATTGCTGCCCTTTTTGAACGCCGATGGCATGAACACCATTTCGTTCACGGTTTACCAGGAAGCGGGCAGCTCCTTCGGACTCGATTACGCCGGGAACGTAACCACCTCCACGCCAGAGCCCAGCACGCTGATCTTGCTAGGCGCGGGCTTCCTCGGTCTGGCTCTAATGAAGTTTCGCGGCTAGAACGTTCGTTGCCGTTTCTGCCACGATTCACGCCAAAGATCTAAGATATTTCGTTGCTGCACTAAAAAAGAGAGCCGCCTGTTCAGGGGCTCTCTTTTTATTCGCCGAGCAATTTCACGCATCCACGAAGTCAGCAGGTTCCGGCGGAGTTGCCGTGGGCGGAGCGACGACCGTGGTCCCGGAAGGCGGCGGCGAGTGCCGCGTCACCACAAAAGCAATCGCCGTGCACACCACTAAGAGGCAGGCCGCCAGCAAGTACGGTGCGCCAGGAATATGCACCGGAGCGTACGGGGAAATCGCGTGCGCGAAGACTTGCGTGAAAATCAGCGGACCGGCCATGCCGGTAATCGCGCGAAGGGAATTGATGGCGCCTTGCAGCTTGCCTTGTGAACTGGGATCGACGCGTCGCGACATCAGCGACTGCATGGATGGGCCGGCAACCCCCCACAATGCTATAAACGGTATGCTGGCCAGCAACAGGGAACCACGCCACGCCAGACCGAATCCTGCAAATCCAAGGATGCCGTAGATAAGTCCGGAGAGCAGACTGAATCGCTCCCCAAAGCGTTTTACATACGGACCAACCAGCCCGCCGGAAACCAACGCGGCGCACACTCCGACGAGTGTGAGCGACAGGCCGACGTCACGCTCGCTCCAGTGATAGCGATACTCGGTATAGAAAACGAAAACGGACGGAAGCGCATTATGCGCGAGATAAAAAATCGTCATAGCCGCGGACAGCCCCGCAAGCTCCCGGTGCGAACGCAACAGCGTGAGCGATCCGAGCGGATTGGCCATGTGCCAAGCGGATTTTGCGCGGCGCTCTTTGGGGAGCGATTCCGGAAGGATGAAAAATCCGTAGAGCGCGTTGGCTAGGCTGAGAATGGCCGCGGCCCAGAATGGCGCGCGGAGACTCACGCCTCCCAGAAACCCGCCCACGGCCGGTCCCACGACGAAGCCCAGTCCGAAGGCGGCGCCAAGCATGCCAAATTGCTTGGCGCGCTTCTCCGGCGCGGTGACGTCGGTGACGTAGGCAAAGGCCGTGGAGATGTTGGAAGTCGTGACGCCGGAAATGAGGCGACCAACGAAAAGCCAGGCCAGCGATGGGGCCAAAGCCATAAAAACATAGTCGAGGCCCAGGCCCAGGCAAGATATTAAGATTACCGGGCGCCTGCCGAAACGATCCGACCAAGCCCCCAGAATCGGCGAAAAAATGAATTGCATGGTGGCCCAGGCGAATCCGAAGTAGCCGCCCACGGCAGTAGCGCGCGCCATATTGCCGCCCTCGAACTGCATGATCAAGTTGGGCAGCACCGGCGCGATGATGCCGAAGGCCAGAAAATCGAACGCTACCGTGATGAGAATGAAAACGAAAGCGGCGCGAGTGGCGGCGCGTTCCGGCGTGGGGGAGGACAAAGGGCGCTCCTCAGAATCGATGATTGTAGCGGGGAATGATGCGAATCGCTACAGGTTCGACGCTGAACGAAGTCGCCGGAATTTTCCGGTAATTGCGGGCCCGGCGAGCAGGCAGCGGGAAAAAGTCCAACAACGGAACTTCCGCGGCTAGAGCCTAATGTAAGCCAAGCGCATGGTGTCGGAGCACAAGCTCTAGCGCGCAACCCGCGAATCTGCGCCATCCGGTGGCGCGTTCGGTTCAGACTTCCAGGATCACCGGCAGGATCAACGGGCGCTTCGACGTATGTTTGTTAATGTAGCGCTTCAGGTCGATGCGAATTTTTTCCTTGATAACGCCCCAGTCGGACTTTTCTTCGGCATTCGATTCCGCCACGGTCTTCAACACCACCGCCCGCGCTCCGGCCGCCAACTCCTGCCCGTTATCGCTCATCAATCCGCGCGTCACGATTTCCGGTTGTGACTCCATCTTCCCGGTGTGTTTGTCGATGGCGATAATCGTCACCACCACGCCATCCTCAGAAAGATGTTTGCGGTCGCGCACCACGGCTTCTTCGATCTCTTCGAGCGAGCCGGAATCCACGAGTACGCGACCGGCGGTCACCGGATCTCGGCGGCGCGCGCCGTCTTCGTTGAATTCGAGGACTTGGCCGTCTTCCATCAGCAGTATCTCGCTGGAGACGCAGCCGAGTTGCGCGGCAAGCGCGGCGTGGCGGGACAGGTGCCGGTATTCACCGTGGACCGGAATGAAATATTTTGGCCTGACGAGTTGCAGGATTAATTTTTGTTCTTCCTGGCTGGCGTGGCCGGAGACGTGGATGGTGCCGGCGGAGTTGTCGTAATAGACGAGGGCGCGGCGGCGAAACATGTGATCGAGCATGCGGAAGATGGATTTTTCGTTGCCGGGAATGATGCGTGCTGAGAGGATTACGGAATCGTTCTCATCGACGCTGACGAAACGGTGATTGTCCACGGCGATGCGGGACAGCGAAGACATCGGCTCTGCCTGGCTGCCGCTGGCCATGATGATAATGCGCTTGGGATCGAAGGCGCGAATATCCTGCGGGCGGACGACCATGCCGTCCGGAATGCGCAAATAATCCATCGAGTGCGCGATTTCCACGTTATCGACCATGCTGCGCCCGACGAAGGCTACTTTGCGGCCCACGCGAGAGGCGATGTCGATGACTTGCTGGATGCGATGGATCGACGAGGCGAAGCAGGAAAGGATTACACGACGCGGGGCCGAGCGGCACAGGTCTTCGATGCGCGGAACGATGGCGCGCTCGGAGGGCGTAAAGCCGGGGCGTTCCACGTTGGTGGAATCGCTGAAGAGTGCGAGTACGCCTTCGGCGCCGTAGCGCGCGAACGCGTGCAGGTCGAAGGGCGCGCCACCGACGGGCGTTTGGTCAATCTTGAAATCTCCGGTGTGAATGATTACGCCTGCGGGAGTTCGTACCGCGAGCGCTACGCAGTCGATGGTGCTGTGCGTTACCGGGATGAATTCGATTTCGAAGGGGCCGAGCTCGACGAGCCGCCCAGGGACCACTTCGCGCAGCGTCGTTGACCCGAGCAGGCCAGCTTCTTCGATGCGCTTTTTTACCAGCGCCAGCGTAAAGCGTGTTCCATAAATCGGGACGTTGAGGTCACGCAAAATATATTGCAGCGCGCCGATGTGGTCCTCGTGGCCGTGGGTTAAGACAATGCCGCGCACCATGGCGCGATGTTGTTTCAGGTAGGAAATATCGGGGATGACTAAGTCGACGCCCAAAAGCTCGGATTCGGGGAACATCATACCCGCGTCGATAACGATGATGTCGTCGCCGACACGCAGGGCCATCATGTTCATGCCGAATTCGCCGAGACCGCCGAGAGGTATTACCAATAAGGATTGCTGAGGCTTGCTCAATGAAGTGTCATCTCCGAGACGCAAACAAGAATCGTATCATAGGAGCCGGGGCGTGATGCGCGGCGCGCGCTACTCTCCAGCCAGACGGGACGAGCGCGGCAAAGCCCTTGCGGGCGTGGTTGGCGATGCGTAGGCGATACCTTGCGCGCTTATCGCCGCTCGCCGCTGGAAAAAAGATGAGCGATGGAGACTAAAATCACCGCGCCCAGCGTGGCGGCGGCCAGAGAATAGAGAAAACCGCCGCCAAAAATCCCCAGTCTGGTAAAGATCCAACCACCCAAAAGGGAACCGACCAGTCCGAGAATGATGTCGGTGATGCAGCCGAAACCCGCGCCACGCGCGATTTTTCCCGCCAGCCATCCGGCGATCAGCCCGATGATGATCCAGCCGATCAAACTGCGGCGATCATTGATGACGATGATTTGGTCGTGGTACACGGCTTGTATGAGTGTTGCGAGCATGCGGCCCCCTCGAATCAGCGTCAGGCGAAGTGTCTCTTGAACACGGGCATTCTAGCGCGATGGGCGGCGGGATGGGTATACAGAATTTTCCGCACGGGACCGGTGCGTCGGTAGGCCGGGGCACACAGGCAGTCTGCGTTGCAGGTCCGAGCAAGCCGAGACGCAGTCTCGCCTCGTGAGAGGCTTCGCCAACGGAGAATCGTTCCGATCGTCACGTGCTGTGACACTTCGAGACTAACGATGCGCGGGTTGCTGCTGCGTCATGCAGTGTAACGTGCCCAGTCCCAGCACCAGATCGCGGCACGGAATTCCGACCAATTCGCGATCGGGAAAGAGATTTGCGAGGGTATCCAGGGCGGCGCGATCCTGGGGATCTGAAAATGTGGGAACGATGACCAGTTTGTTGGCGATGTAAAAATTTGCATAGCTCGCGGGAAGGCGTTGCCCGGCAAAATAAACCGGCGCCGGCATCGGCAGCGCAACCACGCGCAGCGGCTCGCCATCTTGATCGCTGCTAGACTTAAGAATTTCGAGATTTTCCTGCAACGCCGCGTAATTCGCGTCGTCGCGATTTTCTTCCACGACGGTCACCACCGTATTTGCGTCGACGAATCGCGAAAGGTCATCCACGTGTCCATGGGTGTCGTCGCCGGCGATGCCGTTTTTCAGCCAGATGACGCGCGTTACTCCGAGATATTCGCGAAAAACTTCTTCGTAATCCTCGCGCGTGAATCCCGGGTTGCGCTCCTGCGTTTTGCTGAGCAAGCATTCCTCGGTGGTGAGCAGTGTTCCTTTGCCGTTCACCTCGATACTTCCGCCCTCGAGCACCACGCGGCGATTCTTGTGCTCGGGTTTCCAAATGCGCCGCCGCAGCTTTAGGTTTACTCTGTCAACCGCCACGGCATCGCGTTTGTGATTGCTGTATTTTGCCCAGCCATTGAAAACGAAATGATGGAAGGCTATCTCGCCGGAAGAATTCGTCACGCAAATCGGGCCGGAATCGCGCATCCAGCCGCGATCCGTGGGCACGCGAAAAACAGCGATCTGGTCGAGTTGTGCGCCGGATTTTTTCAGGATGCCGCGAACGCGATCCTCGGCGATGGAATTTTGCACCAGTAAATAAACGCGTTCGACGCACGATAAATGCCGCACGATTTCGGCGAAGGCCCACGGAATCACCGCAAATTTACCCGGCCAGTCCGAAACTTCGTGCGGCCAGCCGAGCCAGGTGGCCTCATGTTCTTCCCACTCCGCGGGCATGCGGTACCCTCGCGGATGCGGCGTCGCAGCGGTGATGCGCGGGGGCATGCCGATTATTCGCCCAGCCACCGCTGGAGGATTGGCTGGTAGGCGTCAATCCGGCGGTCGCGCAGGAAAGGCCAATTGCGCCGCGTGTCCTCGCTCTTGGCGGGGTCGCATTCGACCACTAAAATTTCCTCTTTACTGTCCCCAGCCTCGGAAATCACTTGGCCAAACGGGTCCGCGACCAAGGAGTGTCCCCAGAATTCCAGCCCGGCATCGCCTTTTTCCGGCCGGCCTTCAAAACCGACGCGATTCACCGCTGCGGCATAAATTCCGTTCGCGATCGCGTGCGCGCGGTGCATGGTGCGCCATGCGTCGAGTTGGGCGGCGCCGAATTCAGCTTTTTCATGCGGATGCCAGCCGATGCTCGTGGGATAAAAAATCACTTGCGCGCCGCTGAGCGCAGTAATTCGCGAGCCTTCCGGATACCACTGGTCCCAGCAAATCTGTACGCCGATGCGCGCGAACTTCGTATCGAACTTCGGGAAACCCAGATCGCCGGGAGTAAAATAAAATTTCTCGTAGTACAGCGGATCGTCGGGAATATGCATTTTCCGGTATTTTCCGAGCAGCGCGCCGTCGGCGTCGAGAACCGCCACGGTATTGTGATACACGCCGGCCGCGCGGCGCTCGAAAAGTGAGACCACTAGCGCGACGCCGAGCTCCTTGGCGATTTGCGACAATCGCGTCGTCGTAGGGCCCGGCACCGCTTCGGCCAAATCGAACAGAGCGGCGTCTTCCGTGCGGCAAAAATATTCGCCGTGAAATAATTCGTGCAGGGAAATAATTTGCGCGCCGCGTTTTGCCGCTTCGCGAATGTGCGCGATAGCGTGAGCAAGGTTGTTTTCGGAGTCGGCCGTGCATTTCATCTGCACCAAGCCGATGGTAAATTTGTCCGCCATGATTTTTATTTTATCACGAGCAACGAACTCTCCCGAGCGTACGATTAACCTTTCTTTTCGTCTGCGTTTGTACTAAAACTCATCGCAGAAATAAAAGTTCTTTCCCGCAATCACAGGATTTGAACGAGCAGGGCCGCCGCGCGGCAAGAGTCAGCGGGAATCGCGCTGACATTAGCAATGTGAGGAGCACCTATGGCGAAACAGCCCAAGAAAACCGTCACTGGCCGTGTGTTTCACGATCCCGTCAAGGATAAATTGCGGCCCATTTTTCCGCTGGACTTGTCCAAATGCCGCACCATCGACGAATTGGTGCGTGCCATGGCCGATACGGCATTCACCGGCCGGCAGATCGGTGACGCCGCGGACGTGCTCGAAGCCATGGCGCGCGATAAAGATTGTTTTGTGGTCATGACGCTCTCCGGCGCGCTTACCGTCGGCAAAATGGGGCTGGTTTTTTGCGATCTGATCGAGTCTGGCGTGGTCAAGGCCATCGTTTCCACCGGCGCACTGATGGCGCATGGCCTGGTGGAAGCCACGGGGCACTCGCACTTTCGCTACGACGACAAAGTAAGTGACGAGGATTTATTTCTCGCCGGCTACAACCGGGTATATGACTCGCTTGAGCCGGAAGTGAATCTCGATCACGTGGAAGAAGTGATGGATCTGATTCTCGACAAATGGGATGCGTCAGAAGTCGCCTGCAGCTGGAAAATTCACCGCCGAATCGGCGAATATCTCGTAAAGCACTCCAAAGGGCGTGGAATTTTGAAATCCGCCTACGAACACAACGTGCCGGTCTTCGTCCCGGCCTTCACGGATTCCGAACTTGGCATCGATTTCGCTCTGCACAAGATTGCGCGCACGCAGCAAAAGCGCCAACTCTTGCGCTTCGATCCCTTCGAGGACTTCGAAAAATTCGCCGATACTATGCTGGCCACCACGCGCATGGGAATTTTCACCATCGGCGGCGGTGTACCGCGCAATTGGTCGCAACAATTCGGTGTGTACGCCGAACTGCTCGCCCGGCGTGGATATAAGAAACTCCCGCTGAAGCGCTACAACTATGGATTACGCATCTGCCCCGAGCCCGTGCACTGGGGCGGCCTTAGTGGCAGTACCTACACCGAAGCTGTTTCGTGGGGGAAGTTCGTCCCGAAGGAAGAAGGCGGAAGATTTGCCGAGGTTTTCGACGACGCCACCGTTGCGCTGCCTTTAGTCGTTGGAGCGGTGCTACAGCGGATTGGCTATTTCAAATCGAAGTAGGGAAATGCGGCGCCGGTGCGGCGAAGGCTGGAGAAAAGCGTCCGCGTCAGAAAGCGGCCGCTACTACCGGCAAATTAGTCGTCGTCGCCGATCAGGATGGCGGCGCCCAGGACGGTGGTCCACAACCCGCGCTTGTCGCCCACGGCGGATTGCGTGACTTGCATGGTGCGGACGATTTTATTTGAGATGCGATAGACTTCTTTTTTCTCGTCGAACGATAAATCCGGATCAAATTCCACGTTTAGCGTGGTGGCCAGCATTTCCGCGGCGAGTTCTTCCGCATATTCGCCGGCTACTTCCTCGGTTTCGCCGAATGAATGATGCTCGGAAAGATAGCCGTACATGGTTTTGTCGCTCGGGAGCGCCAGTCCGATACTCGCGGCGATCAGGCGATGCGCTTCTTTGGTGGAATTTTCGCTGATGACGGTGAACGCCACTTGTCCGGGCTTGATGTGCTTCAAGCCTTCGCTGCGCGAAATCAATTTGCAATTCGGAGGAAAAATCGAGGACACACGCACGATGTTGCACGCCGCGATTCCCGCGTTGCGCAACGCCAGCTCAAAACTCGAAAGTCTTTCCCGGTGCTTACCGACGCCTTTGGTGAGAAATATTTTCTTCGCGACGAACGCCATAGGCCGGTTTTTTCGTGCCTCCGTGATGGATGCGCTGGAAAAATGCGTGCAGAGGAAAAGTAACAAGAAGGTATTGCAGTGTCAACGTGTTTCAAGCTGCGGCGCTCTTCCTGCCGGCGTGAACGGAGTGTTACAAAACGCCGATTTATGTTTCCAATTCCGCGGCGAGATAGCCGAGCAGTTTTCCGAGCGGCTTGCACAACGCCACGACTCTGGCGAGTTCTTCCGCCGTGAAATCCGGGCCGGCGGACATCGCCGTGGGTCCCTTGCGGCTGATTTGCAGGATGCCTACCACGCGTCCTTCGGCCAAAAGTGGCGCGCTGATTATTTTCTGAATAGCTTCGCCGCTTTCCGTTCCGATTTTTACGCCTTCAAACACGCTGGCGTGGCGTACCGCGGCGAAATTATTTACGATCTCCGCTTTCCCGTCGCGCGCGGTTCGCGCCGCCAACGCGGAGTTGCTGGACAGCGGAACGTATCCGACGTTCTTCAGCTCTGCTGGAGCGAGAAAGTGCAGGTGTTTCCAGCGCGTCGAAAGCGCCATAACCGCCACTTCGTTGGTCCGCACTCCCATATTTTTGGCGATGCGCTCGGCCACCGACGTCAATTGCAAATCTTCCCGTGGTTGTCCGCTATTGGCGGACAGCGCATCCGCCAAGCGTTCCAATTCCGAGACCAGACTGTAACTCGTGGACATCGGTGCAATCTTCTAGCTGTCTGGGTAGCCAGGGAGAGAGGAGGCCCCGGCGAGTGCGTTCCCTGACATAAATTGTAGCGTCCAAGGGCGCGGGCGCAAGAATATTCCTGAAGCTCTGTGCTCATCGAAAACCGAGCCCGGCTTGCGTCGCTGCGGACAACTACCTATACTGAACTGGCCGCAAATTTTCGCACACTTGAGTTTGGCGCAACGCAAATTTCCCGCTAAGGTGCTCCTTCGAGGGCCGCCTCAAGGCAGCCAGAAAGATTTGTGGCGGAGAGGGCATGTCCGCGACGGCAACTCAGCCTGATTCCAGTTACCTCCTTCGCAAGCTTCATTCTTTAACCGGAATCGTTCCTGTTGGCGCATTCCTCGCCGAACATTTTTGGTCCAACAGCGCCGTGCTGGTTAGCGCCGGCAAGTACGATCAAACTTCCGCCGAGTTGCAGACCATTCCTTTTCGGCTATTCGTCGAGTGGGCCTTCATTTTTCTTCCCATGCTTTTTCACGGCGGCTACGGCGTGTGGATCTGGCTGCGCGGCCAATCCAACGTCTCGCAATATCCGTGGGTCAAAAATTGGCTGTACTCCGCGCAGCGCTACACCGGTTTGATCGCTTTCGCCTATATCGGTTGGCATTTGTATGCCGAGCGCTGGCTGACCCACGGCAGGTCCACGTACGCGAGTGTGGAGCGGGATTTGCAGAATCCCTGGTATCTGACCTTTTTTGCGATCGGCATTCTCGCCTCCTCGTTTCATCTCGGTGTCGGCATCTGGAATTTTCTTTGCAAATGGGGACTCGCCGCTACCGTGCGCGCGCAACGCGCCGCTGGACAATTCGGAGTTCTCGTCGGCGTCACCTTCAGTGTCATCGGCATGCTCATTCTCATCAGTTTTCGTTTTAACTGGCATCCCTTCGCTTCCTACATAAACAAATGAGACAGCCCAAAATTATTGTTGTAGGCGGAGGCCTCGCGGGCCTGATGGCCACCATTCGTGTGGCGGAGTCCGGCGTGCCCGTGGACTTGTTTTCTATCGTTCCGGTTAAGCGTTCACATTCCGTTTGCGCCCAGGGCGGCATCAACGCCGCGAAAAATCAAAAAGGCGAAGGCGACTCCATCGCTAAACATTTCGACGACACGATTTTCGGCGGCGATTTTCTTGCCAATCAAACGCTCGTGGGGCGCATGTGCGAAGCCGCGCCCGGCATCATCGATCTGCTCGACCGCATGGGTGTGATGTTCAACCGCACGCCCGAAGGTTTGCTCGATTACCGCCGTTTCGGCGGCACCCTTTATCATCGCACCGCGTTTGCCGGGGCCACCACCGGCCAGCAGTTGCTCTACGCCCTCGATGAGCAGGTACGGCGCCACGAATCCGAAGGCCACGTTAAAAAGTTTGAGGGCTGGACGTTTTTATCCGCGGTAATCGATGAGGGCGGCGTTTGCCGCGGCATCTGCGCCATGAACCTGCACTCTATGGAGGTGCAGACGTTCGTCGCCGACGCGGTCATCTTCTGTACCGGCGGCATCGGCGCCATTTTCGGCCGCTCCACCAACTCCGTCGTATGCACCGGGTCGGCGCAATCCGCTCTATTTCAGCAGGGCGTCGATTATGCCAACGGAGAATTTATCCAGGTTCATCCCACCGCCATTCCCGGCGAAGATAAGCTGCGCCTGATGAGCGAATCGGCGCGTGGCGAAGGCGGCCGCGTCTGGGTTCCGCGCGCCCCTGGCGACCAGCGGCCTGCGCGGAGCATCCCGGAAGCCGAACGATTTTATTTTCTCGAAGAATGGTACCCGAAATACGGAAACTTGGTGCCGCGGGATATCGCCACGCGCGCGATTCACCGCATCGTTTACGAGGAAAAACTTGGCATCGACGGCCAGGCGGCGGTGTACCTCGATGTCACGCATATCCCGGTCGAAACACTCAACCACAAGCTCGAAGGCATTCTCGAAATCTACGAAAAGTTTATCGGCGTCGATCCGCGCAAAGAGCCCATGAAAGTTTTTCCCGCCATGCACTACACCATGGGCGGGATGTGGATAAACTCCGAAGATCAGGGCACGAACGTTCCCGGCATTTATGCCGCCGGCGAATGCGAATTCCAATATCACGGTGCAAACCGCCTTGGCGCCAACTCGCTGGTCTCGTGCATTTTCGGCGGCGGCATCGCCGGTCCGGCCGCGGTAAAGTATGCGAAAAGTCTCACCAAGGGTGCGGACGCCACCCCGGCTGCGGTCTTTGAACGCGAGCGCAAGCGCCAGGAAGAGATGAACCAAGCGCTGCTCTCCGGAACCGGCGTCGAAAGCCCCATCGCTATCTGGAAGGAACTCGGCGAAATTATGACCGAGCATGTCACCGTAACGCGCATCAACAAAAATCTCGAGATGGCTTACGGAAAAATCGGTGATTTGGCGCAGCGCTATAAGAACATCAATCTCAGCGACAAGACTAGATGGTCCAATCAAACACTGAATTTCGCGCGCGAACTGGGAAACATGCTGGTGCTCGCTCGCATCGTCACCCTGGGCGCATATCAGCGCAACGAATCGCGCGGCGCCCACTACAAACCCGAATTTCCGGAACGCGATGACGCCAACTTCCTGAAGACCACCCGCGCGAAATGGGTTAACGGCGATATTCAATTGAGCTACGAAGCCGTGGACACCTCGCAAATTCAGCCGCGGGCGCGACGGTACGATGCGGTGAAGTGAATCCGTAAAGAGGGCCTTATGGCAGAAGCAGCGACAGGAAAAAAAGTAATCGTCACGATCAAGCGCCAGGCCACGCCGAAAGACGCGGGGCGCTGGGAGGAGTTCGCCCTCAACTGGCGCCCTTCCATGAACGTAATTATTTGCCTCCGCGACATCGCGGAAAACCCCGTCACCAGCGACGGCCGGCAAACCACGCCAATCACTTACGACTCGAATTGCCTCGAGGAAATCTGCGGTTCCTGCGCCATGCTCATCAACGGCAAAGCCCGCATGGCCTGCTCCGCGCTGGTCGATTCGCTGGAACAGCCGATTCGCCTCGAGCCGCTCACCAAATTTCCTTTAGTCCGCGATCTTTCCGTCGATCGCCAGTTCATGTTTGAAAGTTTGAAGCGCGTTAAAGCCTGGATCCCCATTGACGGGACCTACGACCTCGGCGAAGGCCCGCGCATCTCGCCCGAAGTTCAGGAAAAAGGCTATCCGCTCTCGAATTGCATCACCTGCGGCAATTGCCTGGAAGTTTGCCCGCAAGTAAATGATCACAGCGATTTTATGGGCGCGGCCATTTTCAGCCAGGTGCGTCTCTTCAACATGCATCCCACCGGGAAAATGCACGCCGCGGAACGGCTCCAAGCCGCTATGGGTCACGGGGGCATCGAAGACTGCGCCAACGCGCAAAACTGCGTGAAAGCCTGCCCCAAGGGCATCCCCCTTACCGAATCGCTCGCCGAAGTAAATCGCGAAGCGTGGAAACAAGCCCTTTTCGGCTGGCTGCTGGGGTAAACTTTCCACTCAACTTTTCTCTGAGGGAGAAACCGCATGCGCCCAGCCCGTGCCGTAATTAGCGCGACAATTTTATTTTGCTTCATCGCGCTTTCCGCAAATCACACCAGCGCCGACGACGTTGCCGAGCACGCCCGCGCGTTGCACTTTTCTTCCATCGTGATCGACACGCATGCGGACACCACGCAACGCCTGCTCGACAACAAATTCGACATCGGCGAGCGTCACACCGACGGCCATATCGACATCCCGCGCATGCGCGAGGGCGGGCTGAACGCGCAATTTTTCTCCATCTGGATGTCCGGCAAAATCACCGGCGCTGCGGCGGTGCAAAAATCGCTCGATCAGATCGACGACGTACGCACCATGGTGCGCACCCACACAAACGACATGATGCTCGCCGTAACCGCCGGCGACGTGCGCCGCGCCCACGATCAAGGCAAAATCGCCGTCCTCATGGGCATGGAAGGCGGTCACATGATCGCCAACGATCTCAGCGTGCTGCGCATGTACTCCGCGCTCGGTGTCCGCTACATGACGCTCACGCATTTTTACAACAACGACTGGGGCGATTCCTCCACCGACACCCCCGCTCACAACGGCCTCACCGATTTCGGCAAGGACGTGGTCCGCGAAATGAACCGTCTCGGCATGCTCGTCGATATTTCTCACGTCAGCGACAAAACTTTCTACGACGCACTGGAAGTGAGCAAAGCCCCGATCATTGCCTCGCACTCCTCCAGCCGCGCTCTCGACAATCATCCCCGCAACATGACCGACGACATGGCCAAAGCGCTGGCGGCCAAAGGCGGCGTGGTGCAAATAAATTACGAGCGCAGCTACCTCAGCCAGGAATACAACGACAAATTCAAAGCTAACGCTGGCGATATCAGCCGGCTCGAGGAAAAATTCAAAAAGGAGTGCGCTGATGACGGGGAGTGCATCCTAAAGGCTCAGACCAAGTTCGTACAGCAACTCGTCGCGGACGGAAAGTTGCCCCACGTTAGCTGGGAGAAAATTGTTGATCACCTCGATCATTTCGTAAAGCTCGTCGGCCCCGACCATGTGGGTCTCGGCTCCGATTTCGATGGCGCCGATATGCCCGAGGGCATGGAAGATGCTTCCAAGTTGCCGAAAATCACCGAAGCCCTCGTCCGCAAAGGCTACTCCGACGCTGACATTCGCAAAATTCTCGGCGGCAACACCCTGCGCGTAATGGAACAGGCCGAGCAAGTCAGCAGGGAATTGAACTCCCGGCAGTGAAGACGGATGAGCCCGTCAATGCATCGCGCGGAAAAGCTCTTCGCCAAATGTTGTTATCGGTGCCGGGCTTGGCTGGCGGCCCGCTTTCGGTGGCACAGGCATTCCTGCCTGTGCGCTTGTGTGCGGCCAAACCAGTGACCTCCGGCGATATCTACGCCCGCGCACATCGGCTACATTTCTCATCGCTGGTAATTGACACCCACGCCGACACTACCCAGCGTTTCCTGCCCGGCAATTTCGGCGTCGACGGCAGCTTCCATCCAGATTTAGAATTTGACTTCGCCGCGCGCGACGCCAATGGCAGCATCGACATCCCGCGCATGCGCGAAGGTGGCCTCAGCGCAATTTTCCTTTCCATCTGGCTACCCAGCAAGGTCCAAGGCCCGCAAGCGGTCAACCGCGCCCTCGAACAAATCGCCGCCGTTCACGAACAAGTCCGCCGCCATTCCGCCGATCTCGCATTCGCCATCACCGCGGACGAAATCCGTGCCGCGCGCCGGCAAGGCAAAATCGCCGCGCTCATCGGCGTCGAAGGCGGCCACATGATTCACAGCGATCTCGCCGTCCTGCGAAAATTTGCCGCGCTCGGCGCCCGTTACCTGACCCTGACGCATAGCGGCAACGTCGAGTGGGCCGACTCAAGCGGCGATACGCCAGTCCACAACGGCCTCGCGCCGTTCGGCAGGGAAGTCATTCACGAAATGAATCGCCTCGGCATGATGGTGGACATCTCCCACGTCAGCGACAAAACATTTTACGACGTCCTCGCCATCAGCCAGGCTCCGCTAATCGCCTCCCACTCCTCCTGTCGCGCGCTTTGTGATTCCCCTCGGAACATGACGGACGCCATGATCCGAGCCTTGGCGGACCAAGGTGGCGTCATCCACATCAACTACCACGTCGCCTTCCTCAGCCAGGAATTTCGCGACGCGGAAAAACGCGACCCCCAAATCAACAAAGCCATCGAGGCCGAGGTCCACCGGCGCTGCGGCGACGACGAAGCCTGCGAACTCATCGAGGGCGACCGCATCACCCGCGAATACGTCCGGCAAGGCAAACTCCCCCGCGTCGATTGGGGCGAAATCATCGAACACATCGACCACGCCGTAAGGCTCGTCGGCGCAGACCATGTCGGCCTGGGCTCCGATTTCGATGGTGCCAATATGCCCTTCGGCATGGAGGATGCCAGCCAAATTCCGAAAATCACCGAAGCTCTGCTGCGCAAAGGTTATTCGGAGGATGACGTACGCAAGATTTTGGGCGAAAATACCTTGCGCCTTATGGCCGAGGTCGAACGCGTCAGCCATGCCCTGCGTTCGGCGCCGCAAAATTAAATCGGTTTGTGACACCTTAGCAACACCAACGGAGACGAGAGAAAATGATCAAAGCAACAGCCATGTTTCTAGCGGCGATTTTCACGCTGGCGAGTCTGGCTTCCGCCCAGACGCCATCGCAAGCTCCCGATGCCAGCGCGTCCAAGCCCGCGGTCCACAAAAGCACCGCGCCATCCGCAGCCGCGCGCGGCTATGATCGGGCCTTGCTGCATCCCGCACTGCTGAAAGCCCAGGCGCCGGTCACTTATGAGGTGAAGTTCATAACCAGCAAGGGCGATTTCACCGTCACCGTAACGCGCGCCTGGGCTCCATTAGGCGCGGATCGCTTCTACAATCTCGTCAAACATCATTTCTATGACAACGCTACGTTCTTCCGTGTCCTGAATAACTTCATGGCCCAATTCGGCGTCAGTGCCTATCCCCCGGTCACCGCCGCCTGGTCCAAAACCGAAATCAAGGACGATCCCGTCATCCAGTCCAACGTCCGTGGCTACGTCACCTTCGCCACCTCCGGCGCCAACACCCGCACCACCCAGGTCTTCATCAACTTCGCCGACAACAGACGCCTCGACGCCATGGGCTTCTCACCCTTCGGCCAGGTCACCGACGGCATGAGCGTGGTTGACAGCCTTTACGCGGACTACGGCGAGGGCGCGCCGAGTGGCGGCGGCCCCGACCAGGAGCAAATCGAAAAGCAGGGCAAGCCGTATCTCGACAAGGGCTGGCCGAAGCTCGACACTATCAAGTCGGCGACCATCGTCGGTGCGCCAGACGCGGCCGTGAAGAAGCCTGTTGCGAAGCCCACTGCAAAACCAGCAGCCTCGGCTCCCACGAATCCGTAGAGCCACGAGCGTCCCGGGGGCATCTGAACCCAGCAAAGGAGAGCGCGCCGACCGTTCCTTCGTCTCACGCAAATCGAGAGGCCTTGTTGTCTGTAACAATTCAGCAGCCCCCTGTTACGGTTGAACCCGCGCCGGAGTTTCCCGCTCGCGCGGAGTCGCGCAACTTCGCGAACGATTCCGCGCCGCCTCTAACCGCTGCCGTATATGCCCTGGCGGCATTTGCGCTGTTTTTGCATTTCGCCTTCAACGGCGGTTACGGTTTTTTTCGCGACGAACTCTACTACGCCGCCTGCGGCCAGCGCCTGGCCTGGGGATATGTCGACCACGCTCCGCTGGCCCCCCTCCTCGCGCACCTGAGCCGCGCGCTTTTGGGCGACTCGCTCCGCGCCCTGCGTTTTCTTCCCGCGCTCAGCTCCTCCGCGAAAGTTTTGTTGGCCGGATGGATGACCCGCGAAATGGGCGGCCGCAAAGCCGCGCAGTTTCTTGCGGCGCTGCTTGTTCTGCTCGCGCCCATCTACTTAACCTTTGACAACTTCTTCTCCATGAATGCCTTCGAGCCTGTCTTCTGGATGGCCGGCGCTGCTATCGTTCTTCGCATTCTGAATGGCGGCGACCGCCGCCTCTGGCTCCTTTTCGGTGTGCTTGCTGGCTTGGGCCTGCAGAACAAACATTCCATGCTCTTTTTTGGCTCTGGCCTGTTCGTTGGCCTCTTGCTCGCTCCCGCACGCCGCGAATTCACGCGCATCTGGATCTGGCTCGGCGCAGGCGTCGCTTTCCTGATTTTTCTTCCCAATCTTCTCTGGGAAATTCACGACGGTTGGCCGACGATCGCGCTGCTTCACGCCGTGGTCGGTACAAAATATTCCACCGTCTCGCCGCTCGAGTACATCCTGCAGCAAGCCCTGCTCACTGACCCGCTCTCCGCGCCCATCTGGCTCGCGGGAATATGGTTTCTGCTTCGCGACCGCGTCGGTAAAAAATATTCCGTGCTTGCGTGGGCCTACCTGATCGTCCTTGCGGAGATGATTTACCTTCACGGAAAAATTTATTACCTGGCGCCCGCCTACATCATGCTGTTCGCCGCCGGCGCCGTGTGGCTCGAACTCCGCCTTATTCCACGTACCGGTCGCTGGCTAGTGCCATCCATTGCTACACCGCTCATCGTCGCGGCGCTCGTCGCGCTCCCGCTGGCCATGCCCGTGCTCCCGGTGAACGCCGCCGTAAAATATTGCCGCTTTTGGGATGTCCAAGCCGTACACGTCGAGAACATTCCCCTCGGCGACCTGCCGCAACTCTTCGGCGACATGTTCGGCTGGCCCGAACAAGCCTCCGCTGTGGCCGGCGTCTACAACTCCTTGCCGGTCACGGATCGCCCCCAAACCGCGATCCTCGCCCATAACTACGGCGAAGCCGCCGCCATCGACTATTTCGGCCCGAAACTCGGCCTCCCGCTGGCCATCAGCGGCCACAACCAATACGGTTTCTGGGGACCACGCGGCTATTCCGGCAACGTCGTCATCGCCATCGGCTTCACGGACGTCTACCTGCGCCAATTCTTCGCGGACGTACATCTGGCCACCACCATCTCGCCGCTTCACGCCATGCCGGAAGAGTCAAACCTCGCCGTCTTCATTTGCCGTCAACCCAAGGCCGCTCTCGAGCAGGCTTGGCCACGAATCTCGTACCTGGATTGATCGCTTGTATTCAAAAAAGTGATGTGCCGCATGCAATGTTTAAATCCCTACTGAGTTGACAGTGTATTCCCCGTACCCCTATCCTAATCTCTGTATGAATCTTATTCGCCAGATGCTCTGTTGTGCGGGTGCAACTAACGCTGCCTGTTGCCGCCGCTACATCTCTGGCATGGGAGATTCCCGGACTTAGTCTTTTTCTGAACCAAAAGTTCCGAAGCCCACGCGCCAGAGTCTCTGGTCACGTGGGCTTTTTGTTTTTACCGAGAGGGTCGCCAGCACATGCCCGTCGAAGTGCCGCAAACGAAAGAAACCAAAGCCCAGCGCATCGAGCGTTTCAAACTCGCCAAGAATGCCTGGGAAGCGCTGGACGAACTTCGCGCCTTCGCCAAGTCCGGCTACGACTCCATTCCTCCCGAATGGTTCAGCACCTACTTCCGCACTTGGGGCGTCTACAGCCAAGGCGACGGCGCAGGCGTAACTGGCGGTAAAAATGGCGAAGGCAACGCCGTGCCATTTTTCATGCTTCGCGTCCGCATTCCGAACGGCCAATTGCGCGGCGATCAAGTGCGCGCCATCGCCAACCTCGCCGAAAAACACGCCCGCGGCGTCGCCGACATCACCGTCCGCCAAAATATCCAGTTCCATTGGATCACCATCGAATCCCTCCCCGAGGTTTTAGATCAACTCTGGAGCGTCGGCCTTAGCACCACGGGCGCTTGCGGCGATGTCGCCCGCAACATTACCGGCTGCCCGGTGGCCGGCCTCGACGCCGAGGAAATTATCGATGCTTCGCCCCTGGCGCGCGAAATCGATCGTCAACTCGGTGGCAATTCCGAATTTTACAATCTGCCAAGGAAATTTAAGCTTTCCATCACCGGCTGCCGCGACTGGTGCACCTATCCCGAGATCAACGATGTGGGCCTCACCGCTGTCCGCCGTGTTCGCGACGGCATTACCGAAATCGGCTTTTCACTTCGCGTAGCCGGCGGACTTTCCACCGAGCCGCACCTCGGCGTGCGCCTCAACGCCTTTATTACCTGGCAGCAAGTCATTCCCGTAGTTCGCGGCGTGGCCGAAATTTTCCGCCGTAGCGAAGTCCTCCGCCACAGCCGCGACAAAGCCCGCTTGAAATATCTCTTCCTGCAACACGGTTGGACCGCCGAACAATTCCTAAGTGAACTGGAGAGCACCATCGGCTTTTCCCTGGCTTCCGCCGAGCCGGAAGATATGCCCGCTGACGTACACCGCGATCACACCGGTATTCACCCGCAGCGCCAACCCGGACTCTCGTACGTGGGCGCTTCCGTCCTTCGCGGACGCATCACTCCCGGCCAATTGCACGTCGCTGCGGACCTCGCCGATCGCTACGGCGACGGCAGCGTGCGCACCACGATGATGCAAAATCTCTTGCTCGCAAATATTTCGTCCGAAAACGCCGCACTCGTCGCCATCGCGCTCACCAACGCCGGACTGCCCGTGCAGGCCTCCGCTTTCGCCCGCGGTACGGTAGCGTGCACCGGCTCCGAATATTGCAAGCTGGCCCTGACCGAAACAAAAGCGTTTGCGCGCTGGCTCACCACCGTCCTCGAAGACCGCATTCCCGGCTTTGACCAGCAGCTAAAACTGCACATCACTGGCTGCCCCAACAGTTGCGGCCAGCACTGGATCGCCGACATCGGTATCGAAGGCAAGAAAATCAAACTCGACGGCAAAATGGTTGACGCCTACTATTTCTGCGTGGGCGGCAGCCTCGGCCAGTTTGCCTCCATCGCCCGGCCCGTCGGCTACCGCTGCGCCGCCACCGATGTTCCCGACGCCATCGAGCGGCTGCTTAACGCCTTCCAGGGCGAGCGCTTCAACAACGAGAATCTCCGCCAATTTTTCGCGCGCCATTCCGCCGACGCACTGCGCGGACTGCTCGCCGGAACGTCCATCACCCCGGTCCCTGTCGAACGCGATCTATCCCCCGGGTCCGTCCCCCACAGCGTGGAGAACTAGCCATGAGTCTTTTTCCCATGTTCGTAAAATTGCAAGGACGCACGGTGGTCATCGTTGGTGCGGGCCCCATCGCCGAAGGCAAAATCCCCGGATTATTCGCCGCCGAAGCCACCGTCCGCGTAATTGCTCCCGAAGCCACGCCACAAATCATGGAGTGGGCCATCGAGGGAAGGCTGATCTGGCTCGCGCGAAAATTTCTGCGCAGCGATCTGGATAACGCCAGCTTGGCCATCGCCGCCACTTCCGCCCCGGGCGTAAACCATTCCGTCTTCCAGGAATCCGAAGCCCGCGGCATCCTCTGCAATGCCGTCGACGACATCGAAAATTGTCATTTCTACTACGGCGCGGTAGTGCAGCGCGGCGATTTGCAGTTAGCCATTTCAACAAATGGCAAAAGCCCCGCGCTAGCCCAGCGTATCCGCAAAGAGCTGGAAGAAATCTATGGCGAAGACTACGCCGTGTGGCTTGAAAAGCTGGGCGCCACGCGCGACGCCCTCCGCGCCAAAGCCACCGGCTTCGCGCGCATCAAAGCCATTCTTCATCGCCTCGCCACCAGAGAAATGTTCGACCGTTTCCGCCGCAGCCCACGAATGGGAGGCGCCGCCTCATGACCACTTCAAATCACTCCGGAAATGGGGCGCGCGGCGAAGCCCTGCGGCCCTTGGCTGCAACGCTCGCCAAGGTCTACCTGGTAGGCGCAGGCCCCGGCGATCCAGACTTACTCACGCAAAAAACCGCACGCCTCCTGCAAACCGCGCAAGTGGTACTGCACGATTCGCTGGTCAGCAGGGAAGTCCTTGCTCAAATTTCTCCCGCAGCCAAAATCATCGACGTCGGAAAACGCGCCGGCCAAAAACTCCTAACCCAGGAAGAAATCAACTCGCTGCTAGTTTCCTACGCACAAGATTACCAAACGGTTGTCCGTCTAAAAGGTGGCGACCCCGGCATCTTCGGACGCGCCGGAGAAGAAATCGAAGCCCTACGCCGCGCCAACGTCCCGTTTGAAATTGTCCCCGGCATAACCGCCGCCACCGCCGCCGCTGCCGCGGCAAAAATTTCGCTAACCGACCGCCGCGTAGCCTCCCAAGTCCTGCTAACCACTTTCTCCCGCGGCGCCGACGCCGCTGCAATGGACTGGGGCTGCCTCACCAGCACCACCACGCTAGTCCTCTACATGCCCGGCCCCGACTACGCCGAAGTCTCAAATCGCCTTCTCGACCGCGGCCTCCCCTCGGATCTGCCCTGCGTCGTAATCTCCGCCGCCAGCAACGCCGGCCAAAAGATCCACTGGTCCACAATTTCCCGTCTAGCGCGCGAAGAAAAACTTCCCGCGCCGGCACTGCTAATCGTTGGCCGCGTCGCCGGCCAACACGCGCAAGAAATCACCGCGCAAGCCTGGGCCGCGCTGGGTGAATCCATTCCCGCGCCCGGTACCACCAGATTGATCTAAAGAAATCGCAGGAGAGCGATACGAATGGCCACAACCGAAAACAAAACAGATACCAAACTCGAGGTAGCAACGAAGCGCCCAAGAATTTCCCTCGATACCTGGGCGGTAATCTTCGCCCTCGTCGCCGCCCTGCTAATCCGCACCGGCGTGCTCAAACACATCCCGTGGTAGGTAGCACAGCGTTTAACCTGTGCGCTTTTGCTCGCGCAAAAAAACTGTCCAACGCGATTAAACCTGGCCGCCGAAAACACCGCACAAAGTAAATTCTGTGCCACAGAAAACCAGAACAGCATCGCCGAAATTTCAAAAGCATAAAACCAAGAGGGAAACATGGCAGAAATCCTGGTCTTACCGCAAATCCAAACGGCTAATCGTCCATTACAATTCCTTCGCCTGATACCCGGCATCCTCCTCCTAGCCGCCGTCGGCTACGCCGGAAAGCTCCTCGAAAAAAACGTCGGCGCTTACGCCAAATCCCATCACTGGACCTTCCCCAACATCGAATACGTCCTCTGGGCCATCGTACTCGGGCTAGCCATCTCCAACACCGTCGGCGTCCCCGCCATTTTTCGCGCTGGAGTAGCCACCTACGAATTTTGGCTAAAAGTAGGCATTGTTCTCCTAGGCGCCCGTTTCCTCCTCGGCGATGTCCTAAAATTAGGTGGCGCCAGCCTCGCATTGGTAGCCGTAGAGATCGCCGGCGCCACGGCCTTCATGATCTTCCTCGGCCGCGCCTTTGGCCTCCGCCCCAAGCTCACTTCGCTTCTCGCCGTAGGCTCCGCCGTCTGCGGCGTCAGCGCCATCATCGCCACGCAAGGCGCCATCGAAGCGGACGAAGAAGACTCTTCTTTCGCCATCGCCGCCATCCTCGCTCTGGGCGCACTCTCCCTCTTCACCTTTCCCGTAATCGGCCACTTCCTCCACCTCAGCGACCACGCCTATGGCCTCTGGGCCGGCCTCGCCGTTGACAACACCGCCGAAGCCTCCGCCGCGGGCGCGCTCTACTCCGACGCCGCCGGCAAACTAGCCGTCCTGGTAAAAACCACCCGCAACGCCATGATCGGATTCGTAGTCCTGGGTTACGCCATCTACTGGGCCAGCCAGGGCCAAGCCAAAACGGTCACCAACAAAACCCAATTCCTGTGGCAAAAATTTCCCAAATTCATCCTGGGCTTCCTGCTGATCTCCATCCTCGCCACCTACGCCGTCTTCAACAAAGACCAAATCACGGCGCTAGCCAATCTCTCCCGCTGGGCCTTCCTCCTAACCTTCGCCGGCGTAGGCCTGCGCACCAACTTCCGCGAAATGCGCAAACAAGGCCTAAAACCCTTCGCTGTAGGCGCCATCGGCGAAGTCGCCATCGCTGTCTTCACGTTAGGCCTGATCGTCGGAGCCCAGCGCCTCTTCAACTGGTGAACCCACCCGTAACGGCGGCTTTCCGTCTGGCTCTTTTGCAGATCTGAATCTTTAGGTTCGAATCTTCGTTTGTCGTCGCCGTCCGCACTGTTCGAATCGGCGATCGGGATTCCTACTACCGGGAGGACTCATCGCTTCAAAAGCACCTTTAACGGTGCTAGGATAACTGCGGGAGGTAACCGTGTTCGACATAAAAAAAGACATCCAGCCCATGACCACCTTCCGCCGCAATCCTGCAAAGTTCATGAAGCACCTCAAAAAAACCAAAAAACCCCTGATCCTCACCGTCAATGGTAAAGCGGAGGCCGTGATGCAGGACGCCCAAGCCTACCAGCGGCTGCTGGACATCGCCGCACAATCCAACGCCCTCGAAGGCATCCGGCAGGGTCTTCAGGACGTAAAGAAGGGTCGAACCCGTCCTGCGCGTGAAGCCTTGGAGGAGTTCCGCCGCCAGCATGCTGTACCGCGTTAGGCTGAGCGAACGCGCTTCGCGGGACCTACAGGGCATCCACAGCTTCATTGCAGCCGATGTCTCCGAAGCTGCGTCCACGTGGTTCAACGAGCTTGCTGACGCGATTTACAGTTTGGAGAGATTTCCCGGGCGCGGCGTGGCCACCCCGGAAAACAAAAAGCTGCGCCATCTGTTGTTTGGCAAGAAACCGGACACTTATAGAATTATCTATGCGACCGACAAACGCGCTCACGTCGTGAATGTGATCCACATTCGCCACGCCGCCAGGGCCAAGCGCTTCGTGAAGTAACAGACCGGGTTGGTGTCACTGAGCGCATCCGCCACCGTTAATTCCCACCCTTCTGCTCGTCCACCAGCACCACCGTGCATGGATCCTTCTTGTCAGTGGAGTCCCGGCAATGCTCTTCCGCCAACTTCGACGCTTCTTTTTCCGTGCGCCGCCCAAACGCATATCCATAGTGCCCGCCGGGCGAAACCGCAAACGCTTTATGCAACGGCAGCGTCAAAAAGCTGCGAAATTCCGCAGCCCCGCTTGCGGAAAGCGAGCTGGGCGCCGCAATGTCCGGAGGCGCAGGCAAAGCGAGAAGGGAAGTGCGCAGTGTCAAATTCTGCTGCACCAAAAAACTCTCCACCATGGGTGTCCAAATCGCGATTCCATGCAACGAAAATAACCCGTGGCCATCCCCGCCAAACGGCGCTGCGTGCACGAACGCCGCCTTCCCCCCCGCCGCGCTAAACGCCTGATAAAACTCCGCCGCCACTCGGGGCCCAAAAAAGTGGTCGTTCTCCGCATACACCCACAGCATCGGCACGCGCGACTTCTTCCCAAACTCATAAAACGCCTGCACCAGGTTTTCCGGGTTGCACACTTCGTCCGGCTTTCGCGACCCCCGCCCGCCGGCAAAACTGATCGCCGCCACCAGCCCAGGCGGCGGGTCCGCCGTTAGCGCCACCGTGGCAAACCCTCCCGCCGACACTCCCACGCTGATGATCCGTGAGGCGTCCACCTCCGGCCGCGTGGCCAGATACGCGATGGCCGCCCGCAAATCTTTCGCCGACTCCTTCCCGGTATCGTAATAATCCGGGTGCGACGAACACGCATAGCTCTCTTCGCTGTATCCTCCGCCGGAATCCCCATACCCGCGCCGCATCACAATCACCGTTGTCCATCCGCGTCGCGCAAACTCCCGCGCCTGCGGCACAAATCCCCACGGCGTCATTCCCGGCCGCGCATCCGACTCCCTCGGCGTCCCGTGATTCAGCAGCGCCAAGGGATGCGCCGCCCCGTCGTTCGGCCGCACCATCACCGCCTCCAACCCCTTTTTCCCCGCTTCCTTCATCGGAATGCGCAGCTCCAACTCCACCAAATCCTGCGCCCGCGCCGACCCCGCTGCCGCCAGCACCAGGACCACGAGCCGCAGAATCCATCGCCGTCTCATAACGTCCCCTTCAAACGTAAAAATAAAAATAGGAGGTTACCACTATTGGCTGGATTCGGTACCAGCAACATGGAAGGCCGCAAACTTTCGTAGCCCTTCCGCGGCTATTGTACGGCTGCAACAGAAACTCCTGCGACGCTTTGCACCCTTGCAACATCAAATGAAGCCAGTGCCGCCCGGCAAGACCGCTCGTTCTTTCGTGCTTCAGCCGCGAATCGCAAGCGCGGTGGCGATAGGAGCAAATCGGATGGAAAGCGCAGCCGCAAAACAGCAAACTATGGTCGGAGGTAGTGTGGCCACCGCCGAACAAGCGTATTTGCGTACCGAACTGCAACACCGTCGCGAGCGCCTGCGCCAGGCTTTGCTTTCGCCCGCCACCGATGCTTCTCTTTCTCAATTGTTGCAAGCTGTGGACGCCGCACTGGGCCGTATCGATCAGGGAACCTTCGGGATCTGCGAGACGTGCCACGACTCCATTGAAGCCGAGCGCCTCCTGTCCGATCCATTAGTGCGGTTTTGCCTGGACCATCTTTCGAGCGCCGAGCAGCGCGCCCTGGAGAGCGATCTTTCCCTGGCCGCACGCATCCAGCACGCGCTCTTGCCCAAGCCGGACCTGGCGCTAGTGGGGTGGGACGTACGCTACCACTACCAACCCGCCGGCATGGTCAGCGGCGATTACTGCGATCTTTTCGAAACGGATGCCGGCCTGCTCTTCATGCTGGGGGATGTTTCTGGCAAGGGTGTCGCCGCGTCCATGCTCATGAGCCACCTCCGCGCCACCTTTCGCAGTCTTGCCGAAGCCGGTCTCCCTCTCGATCGCATGGTCGAGGACGCCAACCGCATTTTCTGCGAGAGTACCCTTGCGGGACAATTCGCGACGCTCGTCGTCGGACGAGCCGCCCGCGATGGTTCGGTCGAGTTTATCAGCGCTGGCCACCTTCCGGTGCTTCACCTCCATAGCGACGGAGTAACTCCGAAGGATTCCACCGGAGTCCCTCTGGGGATGTTCTGTGGCACCCGCTTCCCAGTCCACTTGGTCACCCTGACCCACGGGGACACGCTGTTCCTGTACACCGACGGCTTGACGGAAACGCGCAATGGCGCCGGCGCGGAATACGGTCTCCAGCGCATCCGCGCGCTCGCCGCGCAACACACCTGCATCGCGCCTGCGGATCTAATCTCCAAATGCCTCGACGACCTGCTGATCTTCGGCGAAGGCTTAAAACAAACCGACGACTTAACCCTTCTCGCCGTTCGCCGCGCAGCATAAGAAACCCGTGCAGTTGTAGCGGCCGGGCTTTAGTCCCGGCCCTCGCTTTTGACTTTGAGGATGGCCAACCCGCCAGGAGGATCAGAAACTCATTCGATAAATCCGGCGGACGCAGCCGTGCGTCAAGTTCATGGCCCCGGCAACCACTCGAATGGTCCGCACTCTGAAGCGGTTTTTGAATTTTCCGCAGTTTTCTGTCTTTTCATTGTCATGGCGTTGGCAGCGGATAAAGCGCCAGTCCAGTCAATCGCGCGATACGGGAAAAATCCTTGTCCAAGGTGAAAACGCTGGCGCGATGCTCCAGGGCGATCGCCGCGATCAGCACATCGATGGTTGTAAGGCTGAGGCCCCTGGCGCGGCCCAGGCGAAAAATCGCGGCTGCTTCACGATAAGTGCGGAAGCCGCTCGGCTCCAGCAGGTTCCACTGAGCGAGATACTGCTCGATGCGGCTAGCATCCCGTGTCAGGCCTTGCAGAATTTCGGTGACGACCATGCCCGCGAGCGCAAAGGGCTCGGCGTCGCTGATCATCCGCCGCAACTCGTTTCCAGCGCGTCCCGGCACGGAACTGAAAAAATCAATCCACACCGAGCTATCGACCAGGATCAACCGCGCTTCCTGCGCATCGCCTTCAAGTCACCCTTCCAGATTCCCGTTCCAAAATAGGCAAGGATGCCCTTGCGGCTCTCCGAACGCACCAGCAGCTCCAGCGCCCGGTCCACAATTTCGCGCTTGGTCTTAAGCCGCGTCAACTTGCGCGCCTTGCGCACCAAGGACTCGTCAATGTAAATGTTGGTTCTGCCCATGCAGAAAGCATACACCATTCGCCACAGAGTTGGTGTATGTCTTTAGTAGCACAGGCATTCCTGCCTGTGCGCTTTTGCAGCCGCTCAAGGAGCGCGACCGGGCAAAGGAAATTACCCGGCCCGTTAAATCCCCAGCACCGTCACCAACTCCCGCACCGACGCCGACGACTTCTGCAGCGCCGCGTTCTCTTCGGCGGTCAGCTTGATCTGAATAATCTCTTCAATCCCCGACGCCCCCAGCTTCACCGGCACGCCCACAAACAATCCCGTAATCCCGTATTCGCCCTCGAGATAAACCGCGCAAGGCAGAATTTTCTTCTTATCCTTCAAAATCGCTTCCACCATCTCCACCGCCGCCGCCGAGGGTGCATAATACGCCGACCCGGTCTTCAGCAAATTTACAATTTCGATGCCGCCTTTGCGGGTGCGCTCCACAATCGCGTCGATCCGTTCTTTCGGCAGCAAATCGGGCAAGGGAATTCCCGCCACCGTCGAGTAGCGCGGCAGCGGCACCATGTCGTCGCCGTGCCCACCGAGCACGAACGAGTGCACATTCTCCACGCTGACCTTGCACTCCATCGCCACAAACGCGCTCATGCGCGCCGAGTCCAGCACGCCGGCCATCCCTAAAACGCGGTTTTTCGGGAATCCGCTCACCTTAAACGCCGCCTGCGCCATGGCGTCCAGCGGATTCGTCACCACGATGATGATGCAATTCGGTGAATGTTTTACGATTTGTCCCACGACGGCCTTCACCACGTCGTAATTGGCCTTCAGCAAATCGTCGCGGCTCATTCCCGGCTTGCGCGGAAATCCCGCGGTAATCACCACCACATCGCTGTTCGCCGTCGCCGAATAATCTCCGCTCGCGGTCGAGATCCCCAGGATGTTCGCGTCCGTCCGCGTAATCGGCGCAGTCTCCATCATGTCCAGCGCTTTACCCGCTGGCGGTCCATCGAGAATGTCCGCGATCACCACGTCCGCCAGCTCCATATCCACAATGCGCTGCGCCGTAGTCGAACCTACAAATCCGCTGCCTACCACTGTTATTTTCTTCCGCATTCCATCGTCTCCAGTTTTCAAGCTATTCGTTTTACGCGCGCGACTGCAGCCCTTCGCGCGATGAATCTGCTCTTGTTTTGTACTTCCATCACCAGGCGAGCCTCACCTCGCAACAGCCGCGGCCGATTTCATGTTCTCGATAATCGCATCCGCGAACGCGGCGGTCCCGACCTTCGTCGCGCCCGGCATCAAGCGTTCCAAATCGTAGGTCACGCGTTTTTGCTGAATGGTTTTCGCGATGCCGTCCTCGATCAGTTGCGCCGCTTCCTTCCATCCCAAAAACGCGAACATCATCGCGCCGGAAAGCATCACGGAACTAGGATTAATTACGTCCTTATCCGCATATTTCGGCGCTGTCCCGTGCGTGGCCTCAAACACGCCGTAGCCATCGCCGATGTTGGAGCCGGGCGCCATCCCGAGGCCGCCGACCTGCGCCGCGCACGCATCGGACAAATAATCGCCGTTCAAATTCGATGTCGCCAAAACGCTGTACTCATCCGCGCGCAGGAGCACTTGCTGAAACACCGAATCCGCAATCCGATCGTTAATCAGCAATTTTTTCTTCCACTGACCTTTACCGTGTGAGGCGCCAATCGCGGCAATCACGCCCTTAACTTCTTCCTGCACAGACTTGCGAAACGCTTCCGGCGCCTGCTCAAGTCCCGGCTCGATCATCGCGGCGTTCTGTTCCGCGGTGAGCGAAGCATGCTTGTCCAAATTATCCAGAATCCAGCTCTCGCGTTCCGTAACGGTCTCCGCGCGAAACTCCTCGCGCGCCAGATCGTAGCCCCAGTCGCGAAATCCACCTTCGGTAAATTTCTGAATATTCCCCTTGTGTACCAGCGTCACGCTAGGCCGCTGGTTTACCAATGCAAATTTAATCGCGCGCCGCACTAGCCGTTTCGTTCCCGTCGGCGAAATCGGCTTGATGCCCACGCCGGAATCCCATCGAATCTGTTTCTTTCCATCCTTGAGCATGTCGTGGTTCAAGAATTCCAGCAGCTTCTTGGCTTCCGGCGTTCCCGATTTCCACTCAATGCCGATATAAACATCCTCGGTATTTTCCCGGAAAATCACCAAATCCATTTTCTCCGGATGTTTCACGGGGGAGGGAACTCCGTCAAAATAGCGCACCGGCCGTTCGCACGAGTAAAGATCCAGCAGTTGCCGCAGCGCCACATTCAACGAACGAATCCCGCCGCCCACCGGTGTAGTCAGCGGTCCTTTGATCGCCACGCGAAAATCGCGAATGGCATCCACCGTTTCATTTGGCAGCCATTCCTTGAAGGCATTGAAAGCTTTCTCGCCGGCAAACACTTCAAACCACGCCACGCGCCTCTTCCCGCCATACGCCTGAGTCACCGCCGCGTCAAACACACGCCGCGAAGCCTTCCAAATATCCCGCCCCGTGCCGTCGCCCTCGATAAACGGAATCACCGGCGTATCCGGAACCTGCAATTCGCCGCCGCTGTACCCGATCCCTTTTCCCTCAGCCGGAACATTTACTCCGTTGTACGACGTCTTCATGAACCCACTCCTCCGTCTCACACCTTCATCAAACTCACTACGGCAGCTAGAAAACATATCACAACGCGCGCGAACTCCCGAATTCCGGTCGGGCCGTGGCGCTCGGCAGTAGAACAGGGAATCTTGCCTGTGCGCATGCAGCCACTTGTCAACCGGCGAAGCCGCAAGATTGCCGTGGCGGGCTCGGTGTATACTCTCGCCGCACTACGGCGATTGGCTCGACGAAAACAGAAAATCGATAACTGGAGAGAATCAGGATGATGCTCGATTGGAATGAATATCAGAAACAGCTTGGCGCCACCATCGGAGACCTGTCGAAGCTCAGTCCCGAAACCGTTCACGGATGTAGGACGCTGAGTGCCGCCAACGCAAAAACCAGCAAGCTCGGCGAAAAAACCCGCCAATTAATTTCGCTCGCCGTGGCCGTGACCACGCACTGCGACGGATGCATCGTTTTTCACACAGACGCCGCTTTGAAAGCCGGCGCGAGCAAAGAAGAAATCGCCGAAGCGTTGGGCGTCGCAATAGCCATGAACGCCGGCGCCGCGCTGGTGTATTCCGCGCGCGTGCTGGATGCGGTCGCGGCAAAAACGCAAGCTGCCCCCAGCGCCTGACCCAGTCGCCACAGGTTGCAAATATTTTGCTTAAAACTGGTTCCAGAGATACTGGTTGTAGACTTCGTGGTGGTGCTGCACTTCCGGCGCCTTCACGAAGGTTCCCAGCGAGCGCGAACAGCGGTCCGCCGCCACTTGTTTCAGTTCCGCGTAACGGCCTTTTACATCCGCGCCCAGCAGCTTGGTGGTCCACTCCGCCTTGTTGAAATTCTCGATGGCGGTATAAATGTTGTCCGGCAAATAGCGTTCCGCCTGGCGCAAATTCTTGATTTTCGCCGTGTCCCCATCGAGGCCGGACTTGAAAATCGAATACATCACCAGGTACGGATTGGCGTCCGGGGCCACCGACCGCACTTCCACGCGCGAACTCTTTTCATTCCCGATGGGGATGCGCACCATCGACCCGCGATCTACCGCCGAAGCCTTAATCTGATTTGGCGCTTCAAAGTGCGGATCGAGCCGCCGGTAAGCGTTCACGCTGGCGTTCAGCAGCAAGCAAATATCATTGGCATGCGTCAAAATGCGGTCCACGAATTGCCAGGCGAATTTGCTCAGTTTCTCTTCACCCTTGGCATCCCAGCAAAGATTTTTGTCCGCTTTGCTGACGGAAACGTTGGTGTGCATGCCGTTCCCGTTCACACCCACCACCGGCTTGGGCAAAAAGCACGCCGTCAGACCCATCTTGGTGGCGACTTGCCGGCAAATCAGTTTGTAGAGTTGAATCTGGTCCGCCGCGGCGACCACTTCGCCATAGCCATAATTAATTTCAAACTGCGAGGGCGCCACTTCCGGGTGATCTTTTTCATTTTGAAATCCCATCGCGCGCTGCACTTCCGCGGTGGTGTCGATGAACATGCGCAACGGATCGCCGGGCAGGGAATGGTAGTAGCCGCCGGTGTTTACGTACTCGAATTTCTGTGTTTTGCCGTAATGCTGTTCGGCATCCGCGCCGGCAAAAAGAAAGCCTTCGATTTCGTTGGCGGCGTTCAGGGTGTAGCCTTCGTCTTTATTTTGCTGCTCCGCGTAGCCTTTCAAAACGCCGCGAATATCCGCGCTATAGGGTGAGCCGTCTTTGTCGATCACTTCGCCGAACACCAGCACCTTGCCCGAACCGAAAACGTCCGAAGGTCCCCAGTAAAACGCGCTCCAATCCATGGCCAGACGCAGATCGCTTTCGCGCTGCGCGGTGAATCCGCGAATGGAAGAGCCGTCAAATGTCAAATTGTCCCAGCTTTTCACCAAAAACTTTTTGTCATAATCCAGCATGTGCAAACGGCCTTCGAGGTCGCTGAACAAAACGGTGACGGCCTTGATGCGTTTTTCGTCCGTCAGATACTTGATACGTTCTTCCTGAATTTTGTGCGCGGCCACGCGTTTCACGCGCTGCTCTTTGGCTTTGAGGTTTAGCTCTTCCAATTCGTCATAGGTCAAGGCCAGAAAATTACGCAATTCGTTCGACATGATTCTCCTCAACTGGTAGAGATTGCTGCGGGCTAAAAATGTGTGCGGGGGCGCACGGTGAACACGGTATGTCCATTCGTGCGATAGGGTAACGCGGCGTTCCGCGGACCGTCAAATCGAAAAACCAATTCATCAAATCAAAAAAGGTGTTAGCCGTGAACCCGGCATGGGCAGGGCAGGAATCAGACCGGAAGGCCGCGTTGCGGGAAGGACCTTGCGCGAGACATTTTGCACAAGAAAAAGGGCGCAACCGGAGTTGCGCCCTGGAGTGGAGAGAAGCCGAACGGCCGCACCGCGCGGCGTGTTTTTTTAATTGCTGTGGCTGAAGGACAGTGGGAATTCGTAAATCGTTTGACCCACTGGGACGTGCAGGACAAGCTGCTCAGCCTTTTTATCGCGCTCGAACCACACGGCGCCCGCAGCCTTGGTTCCGGGTGCCAGTTGGCCTTCGCGGAGGGCCGTGTTGTGGATCTGGTGGACGGCGTTCAGATCCACGTCATGTTTGGCGGCGTCCAGTTGCGCGGTCTGCGCGGGAACCAGATAGTTGGGCGTCTGCGTGGCGATGAACGGAGTTTTGTAGGCCACGTTTATGGCTGAGCCAGGGTCGGCGTATTGTTTCGCGGCGCTGGGTGAAGTCGCGCTGACGCTGGTCCAGAGCACACCGTGGGATACGGATTGGGCCATTTCTTTCGCGTCCTGATACGGCAATTGGCGAACCGTCGGAGAGGATTCTTGCAGCGTGAACTTGGACGGATTGATGGCCAAGTCGTCCGTGCCGTCGTTGGCGACCGCAACGTTGGCGCGAAGTTTCCAGCCGGTGTCGTGGAGCGTTACCTGTACGGTTACGCCATTCACGGTCAAGGATTCCACCAGCGAGTCGTCGCTGACGAATTGATCGCTGCCAGCGCCGCCGGAGACCCAGCGGGCGATGTTGTTTTCCACGACGGCGGAGGTTACTGGTTTGGGGGCGGCGGGGGCAGGAATGGCGGTCAGGTACATGCGTGCGACGTAGCCGGTCTGACCGTCGGCGGTGCGCACGTTGACGGTGTAACCCTCGACGTCAGAGAGGACAGAGACCTCCGCGCCGCAGGGCAGAGTTCCGGTGATGTGCATCGGCAAGGCCTGCTCGGCGTCGGCGGTCATGGGGACGCTGGTCACGGCGTGGCAGCGGACCCATTCGTTGGCCGGCGCTGCCGGAGAATATTGTTGTGCGTGGGCCGGGGACAAGGATGCAAGAGCTAGTCCGGCCAGGGCCCCGAAGAATTTCCGTTTCGTGGTCATGATGTTTGCGAGCACTCCTTCGCGCGAGCGAGATAGATAAGTAAGTTTTAATATCAGCGTACGAGAGTCATTCTCGCGGTAGGATGTGCGGCGGTCTATAGAGCGTCGGTACCAGAGTATAGGTGCTGAATACGACACTTCGTACAGGGCACGAAACGAGTACAGGAGAGCGGCAATGAAGAGAAAAATGCTGGTGGCGGAGATTTCCGCGTTGGTGATTGTATTTACCGCGTCTTTGGGAGCGAGCGCGGCGTGGGCGCAGGCGGCCGCGGGTTCGCCGGCCGGCGCGCAGAGCGCGGGGACGGGCGATGCGTCGGAATTGGCGGAGACGAAGGCGCAACTGGGCAACGCGACGATGAAATTGCTGGACGCGCAGAAGACGCTGCACGATTGGGCGGAGGTGGCGCGGTATCGCGAGGCGAACGCGAAGCTGGCGGCGCCGGCGGCAGGAGAGAAACGCGTGGTGTTTATGGGCGACTCGATCACCGATATGTGGGCGGAGGCGCGGTTTGGGGGATTTTTTCCGGGGAAGCCGTATGTGGATCGCGGAATCAGCGGGCAGACCACGCCACAGATGTTGGTACGGTTCCGGCCGGATGTGATTGCGCTGGGGGCCAAAGCGGTGGTGATTTTAGCGGGGACGAATGACATTGCGGGGAACACCGGGACGATGACGCTGGAAGAGATTGAGGGGAATTTGCAGTCGATGGCGGAGTTGGCGAAGGCGAACGGGATTCGCGTGGTGCTGTCGTCGGTAATGCCGGTGAGTGATTACGGACGGCGCGACGGGAAAGCGCTGAACATGACGAGGGGACGGCCACCGGCGAAGATTCTGGAGCTGAATGCGTGGATAAAGAAATATGCCGCCGAACATCACGAGGTGTATCTGGATTATTTTTCGGCGACGGTGGATGACGCCGGATTTCTGAAGCGGGAGTTGAGCGAGGACGGGTTGCATCCGAACCTAGCGGGGTATGCGGTGATGGCGCCGCTGGCGGAAGCGGCGATTGCGAAAGCGCTGAAGAAGTGAGCGGTGCGCCGGAGGCGGGCGGAGCCGGCGTTGGGGAGTGGTTGGCAGGGTGGAAGCCGAAGAGTTTTGGCGCAGATGGGGCGGAGGAGTTTGGGGTTGGGTAGGACAGGGTTGATTGGGAGACGGGCCGCCGAGTGGCGGAGGATCGTCGAAGTAGTGGGTTGGGCGGGGCGTTTCGACGTTGTCGCGTATCGGGCGGGGTGCGCCGGTGATGTCCATTCCTTCGTTCTCGGGGGATTCCAGTTTTTCGATGGCGGGGAGGGTGCGGAGGAGTAGGCTGCCGATGTAAGCGAGTACGGCGGCGCGGCGCGGGGAGATGCGGCCCTGCTGGAGGACGAGGGAGAGATTCCAGAGTTGGGCATGGACGTCGGCTGCGGATTTGTGTTGGGAGAGATTTTGGCTGAGCAGGGCGGAGAGGTCGGCGGAGTCGTCGCGTTGGGTGGCGGCGTGACGAGGGCAGAGTGTGGCGTGGTCGGGAGTTAGCGGGCGGCGGCACCTGCCGGAGCCGGTTTGGTACTGGCAGCGCGGTAAGTCGTTGGTGAGGTGCTGATTCAGGGCCTTTGGAAACATGGTGTCCTCTTTTCCTGGAGAGATTTTTTAAACTTTGGATATTTTTTCGACGCTGGAGTGACCCCCACCCCGGGTGGTATTTTGTCAAACGTGCGCAGATGATTGAGGGTGCTGGGCTTACGGGAAATCGTGAATGGCGAAACGTTTGTAAGTGATTGAGAACACACGATGGGCTAGGGCGCACGGGGACGACGGAGCGTGGCGGGCGCTTGAGGGTGAAACATGGGAATTATAGGGTGCTATTTGCTTAGAGGCAGGCGCGGTTCTTTACCGGGACAGATTACCAAAAGTGGAGTTGCTTTGTCAATATCGAATTTTGAGAATATCAAACCTCGTTAAAAATGTCCCCTTTCTTAGCTCGATTAAAATGTCCTCATCACGGCTGGGTTTGCTTCTGAAGTGATCTGCACTGGGGGCACTGGAGCGCAGCCCGGCGGCGGCTACAGGGGCCTGAGGGAATCGGCGATGATCTGGGCGGCGGCCAGGAGGGCGAGGTTGATGGCGTTGGCGCACCAGGTGAAATGGTCGCGGGGGTGGGAGATCAGGGCGGGGAGCACAGCGGAAGAATGGCCGCCAGAGGGTCGCGTGAGGGATGAAACGGATTACTTCCGGTTGGCCGACTATTCGCTTAGAACATGGCATCGACTACGGCCATGAACTCAAAATCCTGGGTATGGTTTCCCTCTTGATCGCCAATGTGTTCCGTATAGAGAGTAAACGAATCAGGGAGAGGAGAGAGCTATTGGCGGCGCAAGACGATCGCGGTCGCATCATCGCTCAGCGTGCCGCCACTCGCAAACTCTTGCACCTCGGTCAACACCGACTGGGCTGATACACCTGGTTTCTGCAAGGATTTCACAAGGCGCGAGGTTCCATATTCCTCGTCTCTACCGTTCGTCGTCTCTACCACACCATCGGTGTACATCAGCACGCTGTCGCCAAGCTGTAAGGTCAACCCGATCTCGGAGTATTCTGAATTCATGAGCCCCAAAGGAAGGCCTTTTTCTGTTTTGAGCTCTGTAATATTGGTCTGCCCCCGGACGAATAGAGGATAGGGATGGCCTCCGTTGGCGACTCTCACGGTCGCGCGTTTAGTATCGAGAATCGAATAGACTATGGTGACGAATCGGCCCTCCGGAAGGTCCTTCACTAGTGCCTGGTTCAAGCGCATAAGGACTTCCGAGGGGGACTCCAATCTCTCCGCCTCCCTGCGAAACAGACTGCGCGTCGCCGACATGAGCAATGCCGCCGCCATCCCTTTGCCGCAAACGTCGCCTAGCGCGATTCCCCAGAAGCCATTGCCGAGATCCAGGTAGTCATACCAGTCTCCTCCCACGGCGTTTAATTGCAGACAGAAACCATCAACCGCATAGCCGGGAATTACAGGTTCCTGTTCCGGCAAGAGTGCTCGCTGGATATGCCTGGCCTCCGCCTGATCCCGAAGAGCCTTTTCTTTCTCCAATCGCTCTTGCCGGAAGAGGCGAGCATTTTCGATGGCGATGGCGATGTTATCCGCTAATGCGCACAACAAGTCGATTTGCTCAGGAGAAAATGCGTCAACGGTGGAACTCTGTGCGTTGAATATGCCGATCAGTTTTCCGCGGATGATAAGGGGAATGTCCACTTCGGAAAGGGTCGTGGACTCACTGACCACATAATAGGGGTCTTTCCTCACATCAGGGGCATAGCGCATCATTGCGGTCGCCGACACGTGGCCTACCATGCCGTCACCGCCGACCTTAAATCGATAACCTTTGAGATGAACGTTACTAAAGCCGCGAAGAGCAATCATTTCCAATTCATTTCTAGCGTCATCCTTCAGCAGCACTGCCGTCCGTGAGAGACTCCGGTTTTCTTCTCTCACCCCATTCAACGTATTGGATTGCCCTCAGATACTTATCCCATCGTTTCGCTTTGACGAGTCATCGAATTTTGGGTAGTGGTACAGTTTGATTTTAACTCGATGGCAGGGTCGCGTGACGGATGAAACGGATTACTTCCGGTGGGCCGACCATCCGCGAATTGGCTTGGTTCGCCGGGGAAGCCGGGTTTTGCGACGAATCAGTCATGAGACCTTTGCCGTGACAGAATGGGTGAATCGGCTGTTCAACGGACTACAAGCACGCGCTTCTGTTTGGTTAAACCAGTAAAGGAGAAATCGATGCAAGCCAAAATCCATGAGAACACAATAACGCAGGGGGCTTGGTGCGTGATACATCCCCTCAGCCCTGAAGATTCTGCCGCGATGACTGCACTGAGATCTGCAGTCGCAGGCATGAAAGGCAAGCTCGAAGGAATCGCCGCTCGCGGTCCGTTCAACGGCGTCATGGAGCGCGTCGCAGCTCCGGGCGGCGTCACGTTTGAGGCCGACACGGTC
>Ga0182018_10000507_pt1 | contig 50527 bp, 43 predicted proteins | sample 812P2MmetaG_FD_120490 | JGI IMG/M metagenome (GOLD analysis project Ga0182018, IMG submission 120490) | Permafrost microbial communities from Stordalen Mire, Sweden - 812P2M metaG | ecosystem: Environmental > Terrestrial > Soil > Wetlands > Permafrost | place: Sweden: Stordalen | collected... | reverse complement strand
CGCTGGACACGGTGAATGCGATCGAATCTGCTGGCAACGAGGCCAGCGGCTATGTCGGCGACCTGACCGATCAGATTGCCATGGAACACTTCGTTCCGTGGGCCTTTGATCGATGGGGCCGCGTCGACGCGCTCGTGAACAACGCCGGCATCAGCCTCATCGCGCCCGCCGAACACACCACGCTCAGCGATTTTCGCCGCGTCCTCGAGGTGAACCTTGTGGCGCCCTTCCTGTTGTCGCAGTCATTTGGAGCAAGAATGCTCGAAACTCGCAGCGGGTCCATCGTTAACGTCGCCTCCATCGCCGGCCTCGTCGGTGTTGCCGATCGCGCAGCGTACAACGCTTCCAAGCACGGGTTGGTGGGCCTTACCCGCACGCTCGCAGCCGAATGGGGCGGTCGCGGGGTGCGCGTCAACGCCGTTTGTCCAGGCTGGGTCAAAACCGAAATGGATGCGGCCGACCAGGCACGTGGAACCTACTCCGACGCCGATATCACTACACGCGTGCCCATGGCTCGCTTCGCCACTCCCGGCGATGTTGCCCGAGCGATCGCCTTCCTTGCCGACGATCAGGAAAGCGCCTTTGTCAACGGACACACCCTCGTCGTAGACGGAGGCTGGACCGCCGACGGCAGCTGGGAATCGCTCCGCCTGCAAAAACGCTGAAGCTATGTCCGCCTACTTGCTGTGCCGGCAGTGCGCTAAGCCCCCACCTCATCGAAGAACTCGATCAAACTCTCAATCCCGCGATGAAAATTCCCGATGCAGAACTTCTCGTTCGGCGCATGCAGGCCGTCGTCCGGCAGCCCAAACCCCATCATCACCGACGGAATCTTCAGATGCTTCTCGAAATCCCCCACAATCGGAATCGACCCGCCCGACCGGATGAAAACCGTGTCCTTCCCCCAAACTTTCTTTAGCGCCGTGGTCGCCGCCTTCACATAAGGGTTGTCCGTCCCAATCACAATCGCCTCGCCCGAGTGAATCAGCCGCACCTCCACCGTCACACCCTCCGGCTTGATCTTCTCGACGTACTCCTTGTATTGCCTGAACGCCTTCTCCGGCGTCATATCCGGCACCAGCCGCATCGACACTTTCGCCGTAGCCTTTGCCGGAATCACCGTCTTCGCCCCCGCCCCGATGAACCCGCCGACAATCCCGTGCACATCGAGAGTCGGCCGCGCCCAGGTTCTCTCGATCGCCGAATACCCCTTCTCGCCGACGAGCTTCGAAGCTCCCACTTCCTTCTCGCGATACTCCTCCTCATCGAACGGCAGCTTCTTCCACGCGGCCAGCTCATCCCCGCTCGGCGCCTTCACATCGTCATAAAAACCAGGAATCAAAATCTTCCCATCGCGATCCTTCAGCCCCGCGATAATCTGCGCCAACGCCACAAACGGATTCGGCGCCGCCCCCCCATACATCCCCGAGTGCAGATCGGTCTTCGCGCCCCGCACCTCCAGCTCCGTGTAGATCATTCCCCGCAACCCCACGCACAGCGTCGGCAGCTCGGGCGCAAACATCTCCGTATCCGAAATCAGCGCGAAGTCCGCCTTCAGCCGCTCCGGATGCTCCTGCACAAATCCAGCAATCCGCTCTCCGCCCACCTCTTCCTCGCCCTCATAAATCACGCGGACGTTGATGGGCAGCTTCCCGTCCTGAGACCCCGGGGCCCCCGACACGCCCGGTTTTGGCGTGGTGGGGTGGAGCAGCGACTCCAGCGCCTTCAGCTGCGTAACCAGCTGGCCCTTGTCATCCACCGCACCGCGCGCATACAGGTTCCCATTCCGCTCCGTAGGCTCAAACGGCGGCGACACCCACTCGTCCAGCGGATCAGGCGGCTGCACATCGTAATGCGCGTAGCAAAGAACCGTCGGCTTCCCCGCAGCATGAAGCCAATCCGCATAAACCAGCGGATGTCCTTCCGCAGCTCTAATTACTTCCACATGCTCCATCCCAATCCGCCGTAGCTCCGAAGCCACCCACTCCGCAGCCTTCTCCACGTCGCCCTTATGCTCCGGCGTCGTCGACACCGATGGAATCCGCAACAAAGTCTTCAGCTCATCCAGAAACCGCCCCGCATTCTCTCGCGCATACGCAACCGCACCAGCACTCATCTCATCACCTCGCAACCGCCGCATTTGTATCAGGGCACGACTTCAGTCGTGTCGTTGTGGCTCGCTGAGAAATGGGCTTTAGCCTCTCAAACACTCCTCAAGGTCCGCTGGAACCAAACACCCGAGTATACGGCGGATGACGATCGGGAATTCGAAATTGCGGCAGGACCTAAAACTAGCTGCGCAGCGGAGACTTCTGTCGGATTCTCGACCATCGCAATCTCAGTCAAAAAAACGAACAACCAGGCCCGCATTTCAACATCCTTTCGGGCTCGCTACAACGAGTCTCCTGTTTTCTTATACTGATTACGCATGAGGCCTGCGAACCGCATAGTCAAAATCAAGTTGAGTCACGCGCAATGGTCGGCATTCATCGCGACCCTTGACCGCCCGGTGCGAAAGCTGCCGCGCATGGAGAGGCTGATGCGGGAGCCCTCGATCCTCCATAAGGCAGTCAGCCGCGAATCCACGCGATAACCTCGCCCCTCAGACCCTCCGCTTCGCCTTCGCGCAGAATCCGCGCCGAAAACAAACCGCCGAGTGATCGTTCACAATCCCTGCCGCCTGCATCCACGCGTACACAATTACCGGACCCACAAACTTGAACCCTTTCCGCTTCAACTCCTTCGAAATCGTCTCCGCCAGCGGCGAACTCGACGGCACCGGTTCCCCATGGCGAATCTCGTTCTGGATCGGCTGCCCTCCCGCCATTTCCCAAACCCAATCCGAAAAATTAAGCCCGTGCTTCTCCATTTCCAGATACGCCCGCGCCCCGCCGATTGTCGCCTCGATCTTCGCCCGCGACCGAATAATCTCCGGATCGAGCAGCAACCTCTCAATATCCTTCTCGCCCATCCGCGCTACCCTGCGTGGATCGAACCCCCGAAACCCCTTCCGAAACGCCTCCCGCTTCCGCAACACAATGATCCACGCCAGCCCAGCCTGAAAGCCCTCCAGCATCAAACACCCCCACAGCGCGCGGCTGTCGAACTCCGGTACACCCCACTCCTGATCGTGATATGCCCGTAACAATGCGTCGCTCTCGGCCCAGGAGCACCGCTGTTTCGATCCGACTGTCATCCCTCGCCTCTCTCACCGCCTACTCCGTCTCGACTCATCGAAGATCAGAAAGCGAACCGTCATCCGCAGCGAAAATGGCGCGGCGAGATTCGACTATTCCGTGTGCTTCTTCGCAAAACCGACACTCAGCATCACGCTCATCACTACAACCCCTGCAAAGAAAACGACACGCGTCAGGTCGCAGCTAGCCACCCTCCCCACTCGAAACAAATAGCAACCGACGACGATATTCACCAGCGCCCACAGTACGTTCACGATGGGCGACGACAATCCTTTTCCCGGAGGATGCGCAAACGGTGTCGGCAAACGGTCCCCGCAAACGCCATACACGAAATGAGGCACAGCATTCGTGAGAAATCCCCCCGCGAAGAAACAAGCGACATAGCTATACCAACTCACTTTGGTTTTTCCTTTCGGCCGGGTGCGATTCGTCCGTGGATCGGCCTCGCCCCTAACCCTTCACATCCATTAATTGTCCGTTCTGCCACCAATCGACGCCTTCAGCGCTTTCGTCACCGCGTCGGCAATGTCGTCCTGCACCATCAGGATGTTCGTCATCGGCTGATCGTACGTCTCAGACCAGACAACGTACCCATTGTCCGCGCGAATCAACCGCATGTCGACCCGCACCCACGTGCCCGAACGGCGCACGCTCCCATCCAGAACGTAAGCCACGCCCAGCGTCCGGGCAATCTCGGCCACCGCGATTTGTTTTCCCTTGAAATAGAAAGACGCCGTCGGAGACGCTACCCGCAGCCCGGGAATCTTGCTGAACTTGTCGATCAACTCCTCGGTCATCCCATCCGCGAAGGTTTCCTGGTGCATTCCCTCGGTCAGGTCGAGAAACGGCAGCACTGCGATGGATCTCGGCGGGGGCAATCCGGCAGCCGAATGAGCAGCCCTGTGGTGAACCAGGAAAGCAACAGCAGCCCCAGCCGCCATGACCAGGCAAAGCACCCCCGCAGCAATCCACCTACGTCTCCTCTGTAAGGAAGGAGTTGTCTCACCGCCGTCCGCAGCCCGCGCTATCTCTGCAACCGGGTCATCCTCCCACGGACCAACCGTCGCCACCATCCGATACCCCAGCCGCGGCACGGTCGCAATGTAGGTCGGCTCCCTCGGATCGTCGCCCAGCAGACGCCGCAGCGACGCCACAGTCTGATACACAGAATCCGGGCTAACCGCCACCCCGGCCCAAACCTGGTTGAGCAGGTCATCGATGCTGACCACCTCGCCGGCGTGCTCCGCCAGGCAGAGCAGCAGCCGCATCGTCCGTGCCTCCAGCCGCGCAGTCTCTCCGTCGCGCGATATCTGCCCAGAGACCGCGTTGACGCGCCAGTCACCAATGCGAAGTGTTGTCGTGCCCGGGCCTTCCATGCTGGGCGTTCCACGCTGGATTCGCCTTACTCCTGTTCTTCAGCAGAAGAGTGGCGCTCGCCGATTATACCCACACCTCCACCCGCGACTCCCGGGCCGTCCTAAGTCCACGCGAACCATCATTTCAGAAGTATTCAGAGTCTTTCAGAGCGGCTTCAGGACTTCTCCCACCCCGATCCCGTACAACTGCACTGCGAAGGAATCAGACCGGCAGAACCAATGGGAGAAAAGATGACCCACCACAGAAAACTACTCGGCATTTTTGTAACTGGCGCGCTCCTTCTTCCCGCTGGTCTGGCGCCCTTAGCCAGCGCCGTCGCTGCGGATCACCCCGTCTCATCGGCAGCCCCGGCGCTTCCCCCTCCGGGGACCTACAAGATCGACCCGGATCATAGCTTTGCCTTCTTCAGCGCCTGGCATCATATCGTCGGCCGCGTGCGTGGCCGCTTCGAAAAGGTCAACGGAACCATCACCGTATCGCAGGATCCAGCCGCCTGCGCGGTCGACGTGACCATCGACCCCTCCAGCATCAGCACCCAGATCGCCGAGCGCGATGAAGATCTCCGCGGCCCCGCCTACTTCGATGTGAAGAAGTTTCCGGCGATGACCTATCAGGGTCGCGGCATTCGCCGTGTCTCTGGAGGTTCCTGGACGATGGATGGCTCACTGACCATGCACGGCGTGACCAAAGTCGTACCCCTCACATTCCTCTTCACCGGGTCATTTTCTGACGTTAAGCCTGGCGGGCCGGCACGTGTTGCTTTTCACGGAACTGCTGCCACGAAGCGGACCGACTTCGGCTTAGGGGCGCGCGACAACCTCGGAGAACTCGGCCTGTCTCCCGTGGGACCCGACGTCGAAATCGAAATCGACGTGGAAGCGGACGCGATCTCTCCAGCTCAATAGAACGCCAGCAAGCCGACTACGCCGCCAGCACCCGCACTGCGGGCCGCCGCCCCCAGACGCTGCTTGCCCACAGCAGGATCAGTTGTGCCAGGAGTGCTCCGCAGAAATCCAGCGCCACATCCCGCGCCGAGCTTGTCCGCCCCGGAATAAAGCTCTGATGCCATTCATCCCAGCTGGCCAGCAGCAGCGTGCACAGCAGCGCCAGCCCTGCCGCATACCGGAATCGCACCCGCCACGCTGTCCATCGTGCTTCGAGCGTCACCCGCCACGCGTTAAAAAACCCCAGGCTGACCATCCCATAGCCCACAAAGTGTCCGATCTTCCGGATGTAATGGTGAACCACCGCCCAATGCTCCGGACTAATCGGCCCGAAAAGCTTGATCCACACCGGTAACAGCCAACGGCTGGTGTTCTCCGACGACATCGTTGCTGTCGATTCCGCCACGATGATGCCGATCCCGATCAGCGCCGGAATCCAGTGGAGGAACATTCGTACGCGAGGATTGTGCACATTTCTCCGGAAAACAGGCATTCAGCCCAAGAATACATGGCGTCGAGCGCCTCCCTCATCACCCATCTGGTCCGCCGTGGCTCAAAAGTGATACAACAAACAGTGACCCCCCTGAGCGCCCCCCAGCACATGTCCAGTCAGGAAAAAGTCCTCATCGTCGAAGACGAGCCGCATGCCCTGTCCGGCTTGGCCGAGCTTGTCTCTGGCTGGGGCTACCGCACCGAAACGGCTCGCGACGGCGTCGAAGCTCTCGAAAAAGTCGCTGCGTGGCAGCCCGGAATCGTCGTCTCCGATCTCAAGATGCCGCGCATGGATGGTCTCCAGCTCCTGTCGCGCCTGGGTGAAGTCAACGAAAAGATCGCCGTCGTCATGCTCACGGCGCAGGGTTCCATCGAAGCCGCTGTCGAGGCGATGAAGAATGGCGCCTACGATTTCATCCAGAAGCCCGTCGATCCCGCTCGCCTGCGCGCTATCCTCACCAACGCTTCAAGACAGCGTGATACCGAACGCGAACTCGAAGTCACACGCCGCAAGCTGCGCGAAACCGGCGTTCTCGGCTCACTGGTGGGCGCGTCGAAGAAGATGCAGGAAGTTTTCACCCTCATCGAGCGCGTTGCCGCCAGCAATGTCTCCGTGCTCATCACCGGAGAAAGCGGCACCGGCAAAGAGCTCGTCGCTCGAACCCTGCACGATCTCAGCCCTCGCCGGCTCAAGCCTTTTGTCGCCGTCAATTGCGCGGCCATCCCCGAAACGCTGATCGAAAGCGAAATTTTCGGCCACGAAAAAGGCGCATTCACCGGCGCAATCGAGCGCCGCGCCGGCTGCTTTGAGCTCGCTGAGGACGGCACTCTCCTCCTCGACGAAATCGGCGAGATGCCCGTCGCCACCCAGGCCAAGCTCCTCCGCGTGCTCGAGGATCGCAAACTGCGCCGTCTCGGCAGCAAGATCGAATCCCCGATCGACGTCCGCGTGCTCGCCGCTACCAATAAGGATCCTGAAGAGGCCGTCGCCGACGGCCATCTCCGCGGCGACCTTTACTATCGCCTCAACGTCTTCAACATTCATATGCCCCCGCTGCGTGAGCATAAGGAAGACATTCCTTTCATTGCCGAGACCATGATCGCGGATATGAACCAAAAGCATCAACGCCGCGTCTCCGGCATCGACAGCGAAATGCTGGCGCGCCTCATGGCTCACGACTGGCCCGGCAACGTGCGCGAGCTGCGCAACACCATCGAGCGCGCCATCGTGCTCTGTACCGAAAGCCAGCTCCAGTCCCGTCACCTTCCTCCTGGCTTCGGAAGCCGTCCCACCCGCTCCGTGAGCGAGTTGCCCGCCAATGCCATCCAGCTTGAAGTCGGCGCCACCGTCGACGACGCCGAGCGCATGCTCATCTTCAAAACCCTCGAATCCACCCACAACAACAAAACCCGCGCCGCGGAAATCCTGGGCATCAGCCTCAAGACTTTGCACAACAAACTCCGGGAATACGGAAGTGCCGCCACCGCGGCGGGCGCGCTCGAAGAATAATGTGGCACCCCGGGAGCAATCCTGGGTATTCTCCACGTAACAGATCCATGATTGCTGAGCGCTGCCCCCCAAGTCATGCGGCTCAAGACCAAACTCGTCCTCGCCATCACCGGACTCGTGTTTTCCGTCGTCGTGGCCCTGTCCTGGATCTGGCTGAGCCAGTTGCTCCAGCAGCACATCGATCTGTCCTTTAACGCCACCGACATCGTCGCCCATCAGGTGCTTTTCCAGGTCCGCCAGGCTCTCGAGTCCGGCCTCCGCGAAAGCAACGTCGACCCCAATGACCCCGTCGCTGTTCGTGCCGCCGTCGCCGACTCCCTGCGCCGCGATCCCGGCCTGAATGCCCTCCTCACTTCCATCGTCAACTACTCCCCCACCGTTCTCGACATCGCTATCGCCGATCGCCAGAACCGCGCCATCATCGCCGTTCCCGACTCCTCGGTGGACGATCAGCTCCTGCCCCGTCGTCCCGACTACTCTCTCCTGCGACGTCAGCCGCTGGTTCGTACGCTCCTCATCGTCTTCGGCCCGCCTCAGGTTTACAACGTCTCCCTCGGCCTCGACCGCAACGATCAGCCCTTTCTCGCTATCCGCATCGGAATCCGCACCACGTTTCTAAGTCACGCCTTTCGTCCCTGGCTCGTCGAGTCCTTCAGCTTCATGGGACTGGCGATGATCATTTCCCTGGTCGTAGCCGCCTTCGTGGCTAACCTTGCCCTGCAACCCATCGAGCAGATCAGCCAGCGCCTCGACGCTCTCGCCACCCAGCATGAGGCACTCGCAGACACCGCTTCCTCCCGCGAACTGCGCCGAACCATAGAACCCGAGCTGCTGGGACCTGCCTCCGCGGTCGCCGAAAAGGAATCCCGACGAGGCGACGACACGGTCGCCCAGGTCTCCGGCAAAATCGATCGTCTCGGCCAGCGCATCCGCAATGTCGAAGAAGTCTTCTCCGCCCTTCGCGAGAACCTCGATCAAATCCTCTCCAACCTGCAGGACGGCGTCATGCTCTTTACCCGCGACGCCCGCGCCGTCCTGGTTTCGAGCGCCGTCGAGCGCTTCCTCAACATCGGGCGCGATCGCATCTTCGGCGCCGAAGTCCGCGAGATCTTCGACCGCAATACCCGGCTCGGCCGCATCGTTCGCGACGCCTTCGAAGGCGGCATGTCCATCGTGCAGGAGGAGGTCACCACCGAAACTGGCCGCCGCGTCGAAGTCTCTCTCGACTTCATCCTTGACTCCCACTCCCGCGACCGCAATTCTCTCGGAGCGCTCCTCACTCTTCACGATCTGGAGTCCGTCCGTGAGATCGAGAGCGAGCTGGAAGTCTCCCGCCGCATGGCTTCGATCGGACGCCTGACCGCGGGCGTGGGCCACGAGGTCAAGAACCCGATCAATGCGATCGTCGTCCACCTGGAGCTGTTGCGCAACAAGGTCCACGCCGGCGGCGACGCCTTACGGCACCTCGACATTATCCAGAGTGAGATCCGCCGCCTCGATCGCGTCGTCCAGACCCTCGTCGACTTCTCCCGGCCCGTCGAGCTCCAGCTCAAGGATCAGGACCTTCGCGCCGTGGTCTCCAGCGTTCTCATGCTGGCCTCGGCCGAGTTCCAGACTCGCGACATCACCGTGGAGAGCCAGTCTCCTTCCCGGCCCGTCCTCTGCCGGGTCGATGCCGATCTCCTGGAGCAGGCGCTGCTGAACGTCGTCCTCAACGGCGCGCAAGCCATGGCTACCGGAGGGAACCTCGAAGTCCGTCTCACCGAAGACAGCCGCTGGGCCTATATTCGCGTCCGCGACCACGGCGAGGGCATCCCCGACGATGTCCGTTCCCGCATTTTCGACCTCTACTTCACCACCAAAAAGGAAGGTAGCGGGATCGGCCTGGCCATGACTTACAGAATTGTTCAGATGCACCACGGCCAAATTGACGTAGAATCAAAACCTGGGAGCGGAACTACATTTGTACTGCGGCTCCCGTTAATTTCTGCCGGTTCGGGACAGCGCGTAGTTTCGGAAGATACGGGACACGTGATTCCCAGCGAGCTTGCTCGCCAGGGTGGTGAGACCCAACCAGAAAGGTCCGGACCATGAGATCCGGAAAAACGATTGCAGCGTTTGCCTTGTTGCTCGCGCTGCTGACAGGATGCGGCCCCAGGCAGCCTAAGACCAGCGCGTCCCAGGCGGCTCAGGCTCCTTCCCTGCCTCCGTCGCAGATGGTCGCTCTCGTTTCGCCTGTACCACCCCCGATCCCGGCGCCGAAAATGCCTGTGGTCAAGCTGGATACCACCACGCCCCCCGAAACGAAGACCGAAGCGGCCAAATCGGAGCCGCACCACTCCGCCAAGCACCACGCTAAACCGCTCGTCCCCCAGGATACTCCGCAGGAAACTCCGAAGACCACGGCTCAAAACGGTACCACTACTCAGGTCCCCAGCGCCCAGCCCACCGAAATGTCCCCCATCGGCCAGCTTTCGACCGCCAACGATAACGCGAATACGGCCGACCGCCGCAACCTTTCCGACCAGATCGACGCCACCGAAAATGGCCTGAACGCGATCAAGCGCTCCTTCACCCCCGACGAACAGAAAACCGTGGCGCTGATCCGCACCTATATCACCCGCGCTCGCGATGCACTGAAAGCCGACGACCTCGACGGCTCGCGCACTCTGTCCACCAAGGCCAGGCAGCTGCTGGAAGAGCTTACGAAACCATAGCGGAACTGCTGGCATCCTCGCCGTCACAGCCGGGAGTCCCACTCGCGGGTTCGCTAACAGTCTTTGGCTAACAGCTTTTCGCTAACGTCTTTCGCTCGTCTCTACCTGCTTTTGCGCCCCTACTTCTCTCCCCACTTCAGCTTCGAGCGCAGCACATCGAAAAATCCATTGGTCCCCAGCCTGATGAGCTTTACGGAATACTCGGAGCGACGGCATCGCAGTTCGTCGCCCAGCCGCAGCTGAACCGCCTCCTGCCCATCGACCGTCAGGAAAGTCTGGTCCGGTATGCCCTCGATGCGCACCAGGATCCGCGATTCTCCAGGCAACACCATCGGTCGCAGTGTCAGCTGATGAGGACATATCGGCGTAACCACCAGTGCATCGACTTTGGGAACCAGGACCGGCCCACCCGCCGCCAGAGAATAAGCGGTCGATCCCGTTGGCGTCGCCACAATCACCCCATCCGCTCGAAAAGTGGCGGCCAGCTGGTCATCTACTTCCACTACAAAATGCCCCATGCGCGCGATGGCGCCCTTAGCCGCCACCACATCGTTCAGGGCCTCATGCGCGCAATTCAGCTTGCCGTCGCGCCAAAGCTCGCTGTGCAACATCGCTCTGGACTCAATGCAACACGCCCCCTGGTTCCAGGCCTCAAGATGCGTGTAAATATCCGCGAGCCGAACCTCGGTCAGGAAGCCGAGCGCCCCCAGATTGACGCTCAGAATCGGCACCCCGCTGCGCGCGAACACCCGCGCTGCCGCCAGCAACGTCCCATCGCCCCCCAGAACGATCACCAGCTCCGGATTCAGCGAAGACAGCTCCGGACGCGGGTGCACCTTTTCATCTGTCACGTAGTTCGCGCTCACCGGGTCCAGCAGCGGATCATGCCCGTGCGCTTTCAGCCACAGCACCAGCTCCGGCAGCAACTGCCGAAGCTCATCCTTCTGCGGTTTCGAGATGATCGCGACGCGCGACATGCGTCTTAGTGTACCGCCCGCTGCCGCCCCGCCCCGGCTTCCGCCAAATGGGCTGGGCCAAAAGGAAACGGCCGGCTTTCACCGGCCGCATGGGTAGTCTCAGCAATCTTAAGTCGTCGACCGGCTCTTCACCGCGAGGAACTGCGCCGGGACCGCGGTGCCCGTTCCATTCGTGAGTAACGGGTTGATGGTTTGCGTATCCGTCAGCGTCGTCGTGTTCACCAGATGAACCAGATTGTCACCGCTGGTGCTGGTGAAGAAAATCGACCCGTCCGGGCTGAAGATGCCGGCGATCGGCGCATGCGCTCCGGTCGAAAGCTGCACCGTCCCCAGCGTTCCCAAAGCTCCGGTAGTCAGGGGCAGATAATACGGCAGCGCGCCCGTGGCCGCAGTCGCGTTATAAGTGACGAAAGCGACCGTCGAATACGGCGACGAAATCACTTGGTCGATCTCAGTGGCAGCTACCGGCAGTGGCGCCGTGTTGAAGCCGGTCGCCAGCGTCAGGGGGGTCGTCACCGCCGGGGGCGGGGCTGAATAAGCCGGGCACGGGCCTGTAGGAACACCGCTCGCCACCCCTGCGGTTACGCCCGGCAGGATATCCGAGAAAGTGGTGGTATCGGCCCCCAGAACATGCAGTCCATCCGCGGTCGCCGCGAGCATATCCGTCGTAACCCCCACATCGGCTGCAGGCGGATAATACGGCGTCGTCGAACTGCTGTTCGGACAGAAGCTGCGCGCCGCTGTCGAATTCCCGCTGAGGAACGCTGCTACGCTGGGCACCGTAATCGTCAGCCCCGGCCCGCAAAACGGATCCCAGGCAGGATTGTAAGCCGGAACCGCTGTGGTCCCCGCCGCTTCCAGCGGACAAGTGTACGTCGGCTGATTCGTCAGCGGGTAGCTGGACCAGCCCGTGTAGATGTTGTTCACGAACAGCGTGTTCTGCCCCGTGCTCGGGTCCTGCCCGCTGATATAAACCGTTGTTCCGTCCGGCGAATATTGGGCGCGGCTCGCCAGTCCCCCGATGCTCGTGTAACTGCTTGAACTGCTGTTGTACAGATAAATGACCTGCCGCAGCTGATCGTTGATCACTACCGTCGATCCTGTGGGCGAGACTGCCAGCACCACCCCCGGCACGCCCGGTACCTCCTTCGAAAGCGTATTGCCCAGCGCGCCGTAGACCATCAACTCGTGATAGCTGCCGAAGTACAGCGTATCCCCGCCCTGGTCCATCACCATCGAATTGGGAGTATAGGGCAGACGTGTCGGTGAGGTCGCTCCGCCTGTCGTCAAATCCACCTCGGAAAAATAAGGCGATTGCGACGAGGCCATCCAGATTTGATTGCTGCTGCGTCCCGGTGAATCGACGGTGACGATGTTGCCCGTCACCGGCATGCCGTTCCCGAGAACCCCGATCAAATTGATAGGCGCCGGATTACAGGTCGGCGGCTGGCAAACCGCGGCGACCGTGGCGTGGCTCGGGAACGTATCCGTAATCAGACCCGTGCTGCTCACACTCAGATTTTGCGGTTCCGTCGACGTATAGGTAAGCGGCACGCCATTGATGGTCGCAGGTGGATTATTGCTGTCGGTTACCGTGGCCACAACCGTTTGTGGCGAACTGGGTGTGACTGTCGCTGTATCTGACCCGTTGATCGTCAACTTGATATTCGCTGGCGGGCAGGTCGAAAAGAAGCCCGCTGCCGATGTCACCTCCGACGTATTCGCGTTGATCACCGTCGAGCCAGGAAGATTCGCCGTCGCGATCCCGTTTGGGTTGGGCGTAGTCGATGTGGTCCCGGTGACTGGATTGGTGTTGGTCGGCGAAGTCGTGTTGTTGATCGTCACGACGCTGGCGGTAACCGGGCTATAGACGATGGTTCCCACATTTGCATTCGGGCTCACGCACGATGTCGTGCTGGGACTGCACACCGTCACACCTCCCGGTCCCGTAACCGTCGTCTCCGACAGCAACGACAGCGTCGCTCCCGAAGGGTCGGTCAGGGTCTGTCCCTGGGAGATGCATTTAGCCTGGCTGGGGATGGTGATCGATGTGATGGGCGGATGGATATAAATACTGACCGGATTGCTCGTGACCGCTGCACCCGTAGCCGTAACCTGCACCGTCCCGCAAGTGCTCGGCGTGCAACCGGAGAACGATGAGAGCGAAGACCCGGCTGGCGGCGTGCAGATCGTGAAATTGGTCACTCCGCCTGGACTGTTGCGGTTCCACGTCCCCGCGCAGATCGCACCTGTCGGCGAAATGTCGGCCAGCTGCAGGTTCGAACTGGCATAGACGTATTTGCTGACGCTTTCCGATCCGCCATTGCAGTTGTAAGCCTGCGCTGGCCCGACACCCCCGGTCTGTCCCCACGACAGCGAAAGCCCCGTCGCCTCCGGCCCCAGCGTGACATACACCACCTGGCTGGTCGTAATGCCGTAGGCATTGCCATTCTTAATGCAGTAATTATTAGGATTGTGGCCACAACCTGCGATGGAAAGACCAACCGGAAGCGAACACGCAAACAACACTACAAAAGCAAGGAACCGCCGCATGAAACCTCCCCGCCTGGGCAGTCTGGCCGCTCAGACGGTCGAAACACCACAGAATTCTGCGTGCGATCCAGAATAACAAAGTACAAGCCGCCCAGCACAGGCGCGACGCCCACGGCAACCGCCCAACGCCTGACTTTGCCTGTGTCCTCGGCTGGTCTTGGCTAATCGTCTCTCGCTAAACGCACCTCGCTAAACGCTGTCTGCTGCCTTAAGGCATGTACTCCTCAAACCACCCCAGCGCTCTCTCCAGCACATCTCGCCGGTGTTCCGGATTCACAAACCCGTGCCCCTCGTCGGGATACACAACCAGCTCCGTCGGCTCGCCCAGGTCCCGCAACGCATGCCAGAACTCAAACGACTGCGGCGCCGGGCACTCGCCGTCCCGATCCCCCACCACCGACAGCACTGGCGTCTTCACGTTCTTGATGAAGTTGATCGCCGACATCTTCGCGTATACCGCCGGATCGTCATACACCGACGCGCCAAAGAAAGGAATCATCCACTGGTCGATCGAGTTCTCCCCGTAATAGCTCTGCCAGTTCGAAATCCCCGCCCCCGCCACAGCCGCCTTGAACCGATGCGTTTGCGTCACCGCGAACATGGTCATGAACCCGCCATAGCTCCACCCCGTCAGCCCAACGCGCCCATCGTCGATCGGATACTTCTTCTCGACCGCATCCACGCCCGCCAGAATGTCGCGGAGATCCCCGTACCCAAAATCCTTGCGGTTCGCCTGCGTAAACTTCTGCCCCTCGCCGTAGCTGCCGCGCGGATTCGGCATCAGCACAAAATAATCGAGCGCCGAAAAGGGAACTGGCCCATACCCCACACCCGGCCACCGTGGCACCACCGCCGACGAAGGCCCGCCATGCACCTCAACAATCAGCGGATACTTCTTCGCAGAATCGTAGTGCGCTGGCAGCAGCAACCACCCCTGCACGTGGTAGCCTTCGTTTTCCCACTCCACCGATTCTGCTTTGCCCCACAACGGCTTGGCCGCATCGTTGATGTGCGTAATCTGACGAAGGCTCATGAACTCTCCCGCCCACACCTCCGGCGCGCTATCGAACGAAGATCGGATCAGCGCGATGTTGTTCGTGTTCGACGTCGCCACGCTCATCGACAACCCTCCGGCTCCCACCGATCCCGGCAGCGTCAGGTTGTACTCCGTCGACTCCTGATGATTCGTAATGTCGTAAACAAAAAGGTGAGACGACCCGCCTTTGATCTCCGCTATCCCCATCTGGTGGTCATCGAGCCACGTAAACCAGGCCGGGCTGGCCGCTCGATCCGGCGTCACGTCCTTCGGCTCCCCGCCCGTCGCCGGCATCACGTAAATGTCCCCGCCAGTCGACCCCTGATCCGACATCAGCCCGCCGATGAACGCGATCTGTTCCCCATCCTGCGACCAGCGGGGCACAGCGATTTGCAACCCATGCAGCGGCCCTGCAACCGTTGACGGGTCCAGAATCGCTGTCGGCTTTCCGCCAGCGACGCCGCGTTCACCCTTTTTGCCCGCGAACTCAATCATCTCAATCACCGACCCTGTATACAGCTTCGCCATCCACCAGTTGTTCTCACCCGGCGGCGCAGCCGCTACATAAGCCAGCTTCGTCGAGTCCGGCGACCAGTCAAATTCGAAAACATGCAGCTTCTCCGGCGTAATCTGTGTCAGCTGCCCGCTCGCAAAATCGACCGCTGCTACCCGCTGCACCTCCAACCCCTCGACCCCAATCACCCCGGACGGCGGCTTCTCAGCTGCCAGCGGCCCCGAAGGCCGCGTCGCCCCCTCGACATAAAGAAAGCTCAACCGCTTCCCATCCGGCGACCACTGCATCTCCTTCGCAAACCCATTCAACGCCGCAAGCTGATGCGCCGACCCCCCCGAAGCATCGACTAGAAAGATCGCCGTCTTATGATCGCTTGTGCAGTCGGAGAAGAACGCCAGATGCTTCGAATCCGGCGAGAACACCGCGTTGCTCTCCTGACCTCTCCCCCCGTTCTCGCAAGCCGTCAACCGCTTTGCCGCCCCCGGATTCTCCAGCGGAGCCAGCTCGATGTCCGAACCGCCGCGTCCGCCACCCACATTCCACGCGATGTACTTTCCATCCGGCGAAAGCGCCGTCTCCCGAACCGTCTTCGCCTGATTCAACGCATCGATCACCTGCCCAATCCGCGGATCATGAGCCGGAGCCGCTGCTGCTGTCTGCGCGAATGCCGGCGCTGTCATCAATCCGGCGCAAGAAACCAACCCTGAAACCCACGAGCGAACGTTCGTCATGGCCGCTTTATATCAGGTCTCGAAGCGAAGCCGCGACACTCGCCATTATCATTCCGATATGCCAGCCATCCGGCCCGCAAATTTCGGCGGCGAAAACAATGACGCCGATCTCTGCCGCACGCTGATGCGCGAATACACCCGCTTCCTCAACCGCTCCGTAGGCGGCGAGCACATCTGCGTCGATAGCCTCGAAGAAGAACTGGCCGCTCTCCCCGGCAGCTACGCCGAACCCGCAGGCGCAGTGCTCCTTGCCTTCGAAGATGAAACCCCCGCCGGATGCGTCGCCCTCAAGCCTCTGAAGCTCGACCACCCCGCCATGCCCGAAGAACGCGCCTGCGAGATGAAGCGCCTCTGGGTCCGCCCAGCCCAGCAGGGAACCGGCCTCGGCCGCAAACTAGCCGAAGCAATCATCGACGTCGCACAACAGCGTGGCTACACTGCGATGTACCTCGACACCATGCCCCAATCGATGCAAGCCGCCTACCGTCTCTACTGCGCCATGGGCTTCATTCCCGTCCAGCGCTACAACCAAAATCCCGTCCTCCGCCAGTCCGACGCCCTCGAAATCGCCTTCCTCCGCAGGGGGCTCTGAATGAGCACCCAACTCCCAATCCTGAACCAGCCCGGCCTCAAGCAGACACGCCACCCGCACGAAGCCTTTCAGTCCGCCCGCGAACTGGAAGCGAAACTCCACGCCAGCGTTCGCGGTGAAGTCCGTTTCGATACAGCCTCCCGCGCCCTCTACGCCACCGACGCCTCCAACTACCGCCAGACCCCGATCGGCGTAGTCCTTCCCCGCGACGCCGCCGACGTGGAAGCCACCATCGCCGCCTGTCGCGAGCTCGGTGCAGCCATCCTGCCCCGCGGCGCAGGCACCAGCCTCGCTGGCCAGTGCTGCAACGTCGCCGTCGTCCTCGACTTCTCGAAGTACATGCGCCGCCTCATCTCCCTCGACCCTGAGAAAAAGCTCGCCGTCGTCGAGCCAGGCATCGTCCTCGACCGCGTCCGCGAGGCTGCGGAACAGCATCACCTCACCTTCGCTCCCGATCCCGCCACCCACAGCCGCTGCACCATCGGCGGCATGATCGGCAATAACTCCTGCGGCACCCACTCCGTCATGGGCGGCCTCACCGCCAACAACATCCGCTCCCTCGAAGTCCTCCTCTACGACGGCACCCGCATGACCGTCGGCGCAACCACCGACGACGAAATCTCCGCCATCATCGCCTGCGGCGGACGCCCCGCACAGATCTACGCCGGCATGCGCAGCCTGCGCGACCGCTACGCCGCCGAAATCCGCCGCCGCTTCCCCGACATCCCCCGCCGCGTCTCCGGCTACAACCTCGACGAGCTCCTCCCCGAACGCGGTTTCCACGTAGCCCGCGCATTAGTTGGCGGCGAAGGCACCCTGGTCACCGTCCTCACCGCGACCCTCCACCTGATGCACTCGCCGCCCTGCCGCCGTCTCGCCGTCCTCGGGTTCCCCGACCCCTTCCTCGCTGCCGACGCTGTCCCGGATGTCATCCGGCACGGCCCCATCGGACTCGAAGGCATCGATGCGATGCTCCTCGATTTCATGCACCGTAAAAATCTCGCCGTCGAGGATCAGAAGCTCCTGCCCAACGGCGGAGCCTTCCTGCTCGCAGAGTTCGGTGCCGAGACCAACGAAGAAGCCGAATCAAAAGCCCGCGGTCTGCTGGCCGTCGCCTCCCAACTTCCCGGCTCGCCCACGGGCCGCGTCTCCGCCCCCGGCGAAGCTGCGCGCATCTGGCACATCCGCGAGTCCGCCCTCGGCGCCACTGTCTTCGTCCCCGGCGAACCGCATGGCTGGGAAGGCTGGGAGGACGCTGCCGTTCCCCCCGAACAGCTCGGCTCCTACCTCCGCCAACTTTGGGCGCTCATGAAGGACTACGACTACCGCAGCCCGATGTACGGCCACTTCGGCCAGGGTTGCGTCCACACCCGCATCAATTTCGATCTCGAAACCGAGCCCGGCATCCGCAAATTCCGCGCTTTCCTCGACCAGGCCACCGACATCGTTATCGCCCACGGCGGTTCCATCTCCGGCGAGCACGGAGACGGCCAGGCACGCGGCGCGCTCCTGCCAAAAATGTTCGGGCCCGAACTCATGCACGCCTTCCGCGAATTCAAAACCCTCTGGGATCCAGACAATCGCATGAATCCCGGCAAAATGATCGAACCCGCGGAAACAGTTCCCGTCTATCAGCCCGAAGAAAACCTACGCCTCGGCGCAGGCTACAAGTCGAAGCGTCCCGAAACCTTCTTCCAGTTTCCCGAAGATCACGGCTCCTTGCACGAAGCCACGCTGCGCTGCGTCGGTGTCGGCGCCTGTCGCAAAGAAACCGCCGGCACCATGTGCCCCAGCTACATGGCCACCCGCGAAGAGCAGCACTCCACCCGCGGCCGCGCCCACCTGCTCTGGGAGTTGCTCGAAGGCGAAGTCCTCGGCTACGCAAATGAGCCCACCGACTGGAAAAATGAAAGCGTCCGCGAAGCCCTCGACCTATGCCTGGCGTGCAAAGCCTGCAAAAGCGAGTGTCCCGTCAATGTCGACGTCGCCACCTACAAAGCCGAATTCCTCGCACACTACTACGGCGATCGTCTCCGAAAACCTCAGCACTACGCCTTCGGATTCATGGACCGTCTGGCGCACGCCGCATCCCTTATCCCAGGCATCACCACGCGCCTGGCCAGTATCCCGCTCGCAACACCCGGCGTCTCCCACGCAATCAAAGCGGTCCTCGGCGTAGCCCAGCAACGCAGGCTCCCGAAGTTTGCGCCGAGGAGTTTTCAGAACTCCTGGCGAAATCACTCAGGCAATAGTCTCGCGGCCGCGCGCGAAGCGCATCCGCCTGGACGGCTAGTCCTGTTTCCTGACACGTGGAACAACTACTACCGCCCCCAATCTCTCCACGCCGCCGCCCGGGTCCTGCAGACCGCGGCTTTCGCGGTCGAGGTCCCGCCCCACCACGTCTGCTGCGGCCGCCCCCTCTACGACTTCGGATTCCTGAAACAAGCCCGGCAGTATCTCCTGAAAATTCTCAATCAGTTCGCCCCGCAAATCGACGCAGGATTACCCTTCGTCTTCCTCGAGCCCAGCTGCGCCAGCGTCTTTCGCGACGAACTCATCAACTTCTTCCCCCCGGGCTCGGAGTTCGCCCTGCGCGCGCAGCGCCTCTCTGACCAAACCCTCCTCCTCAGCGAATTCCTCGTCCGTCACGCCCCCGGCTTCCAGCCCCCCCGGCTCAGCGGCAGAAAAATCGTCCTCCACGGTCACTGCCACCACAAATCCATGATGAAGATGACCGACGAAGTCGCAATCCTCCGCCGCACCGGCGCCGAAGTTGAACTCCTCGACTCCGGCTGCTGCGGTATGGCCGGACCCTTTGGCTTCGAGCGCGAAAAATTCGCAATCTCCCAAATCATCGCCGAGCGCGTCCTCCTGCCCGCCGTCCGCGCCGCCGCGCCTGAAACCATCCTCGTAGCCGACGGCTTCAGCTGCCGGGAACAAATCGCCCAAAATACCACCCGCCGCGCCGTCCACTTCGCCGAAGCCATTGCCCCAGGCAGTTGACACGCCCCGTTCCCGCATCCTATGGTGGTGATTGAAATGTCAGTTCGCCTCCACCATCGTCATCACCACCATCATCACGTGACGAGCGTGCCGGCGAGCTTCCGCATTCCAGGGTAACAAAGCAATACCAGGATTCGAGAAGAGGCCCGCCGGCGCAATCAGCGCTGACGGGTTTTTCGTTTTCCGGCCAAGATACCTGAAGGAAACGAGAATGACCGAACCAAACATCGACTTCGCCAAAATGGACGGCCTCGCCCCCGGCATCGTGCAGGATGCGCGCACCGGCCAGGTCCTCATGCTCGGATTTCTTAACGAAGAAAGCTGGCGCAAAACAAAAGAAACCGGCTTTGTTACATTTTGGAGCCGCACCCGCCAGAAGCTCTGGATGAAAGGCGAAACCAGCGGCAATCGCCTGCGCATCGTCGACGTCTCCACCGACTGCGACCAGGATGCCCTCCTCTTCCGCGTCGAAGTCGACGGCGACGGCCTCGTATGTCACGAGGGCACGGTGAGCTGTTTCACGCGCCCCCTCACGCCCGCCGCCGGAGCAGCCGCATGACTAACAAGCTCCGCCTCGGCATCCCCAAAGGCAGTCTGCAGGATGCCACCATCGCCCTCTTCAAGCGCGCCGGCTGGAACATCTACGCCGACGGCCGTTCCTACTTTCCCAACATCGACGATGCCGAAATTGAGTGCATGCTCATCCGCGCTCAGGAGATGGCCCGCTATGTCGACCACGGCGTCCTCGACGCCGGCCTCACCGGTATCGACTGGGTCGTCGAAAGCGGTCTCGATGTCGAAAGCATCACCAGCCTGGTGTACGCCAAGCAAAGCCGCCGCCGCGTCCGCTGGGTCCTCGCCGTTCCCGACAGCTCGCCATGGCAGCGCGCCGAGGATCTCTCCGGCAAAATCATCGCCACTGAGCTCGTCGAAGTCACAAAAAAATACTTTGTCGGCAAAAGCATTCCCGTGAAAGTCGAATTCAGCTGGGGCGCTACGGAAGTTAAACCACCAACCCTGGCCGACGCCATCGTTGAAGTCACAGAAACGGGCAGCTCCCTCCGCGCCAATCGCCTCCGCATTATCGACACGGTCCTGGAGAGCGAGACGCACCTCATCGCCAATCGCACCGCCTGCGCCGATCCCTGGAAGAAACAGAAAATTGACAATCTGGCCCTCATGCTGCGCGGTGCTATCGATGCGCAGGGCCAGGTCGGCCTCATGCTGAACGTCGAAAAAGCCAATCTGGCGGCGGTCCTCAGCGTCCTCCCCGCCCTCAATTCGCCCACCATTTCCGAGCTCAGTGACGCCAGATGGGTGGCCGTGAACACTATCCTCGAAGAAAGCACGGTCCGCGAAGTCATCCCGAAACTCAAAGCCGCCAAAGCCACGGGCATCGTCGAATACCCGCTGAACAAGGTGGTTTTGTGAAGCTCGTTCGCACCTCGGGACGCGGTCAGCAAGCCATTGCCGCGCTGACGGATCGCCGCTGCGCTCCCCATGAGCGCGTTCTCCCCCAGGCCCGCCGCATCGTCGACTCGGTCCGCCGAGGCGGCGACGCAGCGCTACTGCGCCTCCGCGCCAAACTCGACAATATTTCGTCACAATCACCATTACGGATTCCTGAAGTCGAATTGCAACTAGCATGGGAATCGACTCCCGAGCCCCTCCGCCAGGCTCTGAAAACCGCAGCCCGCAACATTCGCGCCTTTGCCGTCCGCCAGCGTCCAAAAAACTTTGACCTGAAGCCAGCTCTCGGCGTCACCGCCGGCCAACGAGCGATCCCGCTGGCTTCGGCAGGCTGTTATGTGCCCAGCGGCCGCTATCCTCTCCCTTCCACCCTCCTCATGACCGTCATTCCCGCACAAGTCGCTGGAGTAGAGCGCATCGTAGTTGTCTCTCCGCACCCCGCAAAAGAGACCATGGCAGCCGCGTATCTCCTCGATATCACCGAGTTCTACCGCGCTGGCGGAGCCCACGCCATCGCCGCGCTGGCTTACGGCACACCAAGCATCGCTCCCGTAGACAAAATCGTTGGTCCTGGCAACGCATGGGTCACAGCAGCGAAGAAACTCGTAGCCTTCGACTGCGCCATCGATATGCTCGCCGGTCCAACTGAAGCAGTCGTCACTAGCGAAACTGGCGACCCCGCTTCCATCGCCGCTGACCTCGTCGCCCAAGCCGAACACGACCCCGACGCCCTCGCTATTGTGATCACTAGCCAGCACCTTCTGGTCAAGTCTGTAACCGCCGAAGTAACAAAACGTGCTCGCGGCAACAAAATCGCCACAGCAGCGATTACAAATCATGGCCTGGCTATCCTCACGCGATCACCCGAAGAAGCCCACGACCTCACCAACCGTATCGCTCCCGAACACCTCACCGTCGACAGCGCCGCAGACCTCGCGTGGGTCCGCAATGCCGGTTCCGTTTTCATTGGACGCTGGTCCGCGCAGCCCCTCGGTGACTATGTCTCCGGCCCCAACCACACCCTCCCCACCAGCGGTCTCGCCCGCACCCGTGGCGGCCTCAGCGTGCTGGACTTCCTCAAGCTCGTCACCATCCAGGAATACTCCAAAGAAGGCGTCCAGCAGCTCGGCCCAACAGCGATCCGTCTCGCCAATGCCGAAGGCCTCACCGCTCACGCCGAAGCGATCCGCGCCCGTGGTATCGATGTCGGAGGCGCCCGTGATTAAGACCAGGGGTCCGCAGCCCTCCGCCGCCGTCCGCCGCATGAAGGAGTATCATCCGCCCCTCGGCGATCGCAGCGGCCTCCGTCTCGACTTCAATGAGAACACCTTCGCCTGCTCACCGCGCGTGCTCGAAGCGCTCAGCCGCATATCGCGTGCCGACCTCACCCGCTACCCTGAGCGCGAGTCAGTCGAAAACCGTGTCGCTGCCCATCTCGGTCTCAAGCCACAGCAACTGTTACTAACCAACGGCGTCGACGAAGCCATCCATCTCCTCTGCCAGACGTACCTCGAAGCCGATACCGAGATCCTGCTCCCCGTCCCTACCTACACCATGTACGAGGTCTACGCTTCCGGAACCCCGGCCCGCGCCGTCACCGTCCCAGCAGAAGACGGCTTCCGTTTTCCGCTCCAGACGCTCCTCGACGCCATAACACCTGAGACCCGCCTCATCGCCATCGCGAACCCCAACAGCCCCACTGGTCAGACAGCCAGCCGCGAAGATTTGCTGCGCATCATTGAAGCCGCTCCGCGCGCCGCCGTGCTGGTTGACGAGGCCTATTTCCACTTCTACGGCGAGACCGTCCTTGACCTCATCGGGCATGCCCCAAATGTAATCGTCGCGCGCACATTGTCGAAAGCGTACGGCCTCGCTGGACTGCGTCTTGGCGTCCTCGCCGCCGATCAAGACCAAATGCAGTGGATTCGCCGCGCCATTTCCCCCTACAGTGTCAACTCCGTTGCCCTCGTATGTCTGATTGCCGCACTCGAAGACGAAGATTATCTCCGCTGGTACACCGGCGAAGTCCTGGCGTCGCGGCCGCTCTTCGAAGCCGCCCTTCAGAGCCTTGGCCTCCCTTACTGGCCCTCCCAGGCCAACTTTGTCCTGGTCAACATCGGCTCTCCGCATCGCGAATTCGTAACAGCCATGCGCACAAGAGGCGTCCTCGTCCGCGACCGCTCCGCCGATCCCGGCAGCGACGGCTGCGTCCGCGTCACAATCGGCACGCGCGAACAGACCCAGAAGGGAATCATAGCCCTCGAAGAATCCTTGGCCGAAATCGGATGGTCCCGATGATAAAGAAGCGCACAGCAAAGATCGACCGCAAAACAGCGGAAACCGAAATTCATCTGAAGCTCACCATCGAAGGCTCCGGCCGCTACACCATCTCCACCGGCATCCGCTTCTTCGACCACATGCTTGAGCTCTTCACCCGCCACGGAGCATTCAATCTCGATCTCCACTGCGAAGGCGATCTCGACGTCGACCAGCATCACACCGTCGAAGACGTCGGCATTGCGCTCGGCGAAGCCTTCGACAAAGCCCTCGGTGACAAGCGCGGCATCCTGCGTGCCGGTTATTTCCTCATGACCATGGACGAAACCCTCGGCCTCGCCGCCGTCGATCTCAGCGGCCGCACCTCTCACGTCGTCGACGCCAAAGTCAAAACCCGCCTCGTTGGCGACCTGCAGTCCGAACTCGTCGAAGACTTCTTCGAGGGCTTCGCCCGCGGCGCGCGCGCCAACGTTCATGTGAAGACAATGTACGGCCGCTCCAGCCACCACAAAATCGAAGCTCTCTTCAAAGCCTTCGCCCGCGCCCTGCGCTTCGCCTGCTCGCGCGACCCACAACTCAAAAGAATGCTCCCCAGCACCAAAGGATTGTTGTGATCGCCGTCGTCGACTACAAAGCCGGCAACCTCACCTCCGTCATGAAATCCCTGCGCGCAGTGGGCGCCAATCCCACCAGTACCGACGATCCAGCCACCGTCCATCGCGCAGACAAAATCATCCTCCCGGGAGTCGGCCACTTCGCCGCCACCAAATTCCTCGAAGACCAAGGTCTCAAAGCCGCCATCCGCCGAAAAATCGCTGCTGGTGTCCCTTTCCTTGGCATCTGTGTCGGTCTGCAATGGCTCTTTGCCGGAAGCACCGAAGCTCCCGGCTGCTCAGGCCTCGCTGCCTTCCCCGAAACCTGCGATCGGTTCGCCCCAGGAAGGAAAATTCCCCACGTGGGCTGGAATTCGCTCTCCATACGCCCCGGTGCACGCCTCTTTGCCGGAATTAGTAACAACAGCTTCGTCTATTTTACTCACGCGTATCGTGCCCCGGTCACAACTGCCACCGTCGCTGTGACAGATTATGGCGAACCCTTCAGCGCCGCCGTCGAGCACGGCAATATCATGGGCGTCCAGTTCCACCCGGAGAAGTCCGGCGAAACCGGCCTGCGCCTTCTCCGCAATTTTCTGGAGTGGGAACCATGCTGACGAAACGCATCATCGCCTGCCTCGACGTCAAAGCAGGCCGCGTCGTCAAAGGTGTGCAGTTCGTCGACCTTATCGACGCGGGCGATCCCGCGGAAGTCGCCGCCCGCCACGCCGCTGCCGGGGCCGACGAGATCGTCTTCCTCGACATCACAGCCACCCACGAAGCCCGAGGCACGCTGATTCCCACGGTGAAGCGCACAGCTCAACAGCTCTTCATACCCTTCACCGTCGGCGGCGGCATCCGCACCGCCGACGAGGCATCCGCCGTCTTCGACGCCGGTGCCGACAAGATTAGCATCAACTCCGCAGCCCTCGCCCACCCCGAAGTCATCGGCGAAATCGGCGCCAAATTTGGCGCCCAGGCCGTGATCGTCGCCATCGACGCTCGGCGCGCTGGCCCCAGCAGCCCAATCGAAGCAGCCCAGGTATTCGTCAGCGGCGGCCGCAAGCCGACCGGCAGGCACGCCATCGAGTGGGCGAAAGAGGCGGAAGACCGCGGCGCAGGCGAAATCCTCCTTACATCCATGGACGCCGACGGCACGCGCGCCGGATTCGACTGCGAACTCACCGCCGCTGTCAGCACAGCCGTCCAGATTCCCGTGATTGCATCCGGAGGTGCGGGCAACGCGCAACACTTCACCCAGGTTTTCCGCGAAGGCAAAGCCGACGCCGCACTCGCCGCCAGCATCTTCCACTTCGGCATCGCCGATGTGCGCGCTCTCAAAGAAGAGCTCCGCCGTGAAGGCATTCCCGTGAGGCTTCCGTGCTGATCCCCTCGATCGATCTCATGGGCGGCCGCATCGTCCAGCTCGAACACGGGGAGGACCTCCGTCTCGCATTCGACGACGTCGACCACTGGATCGAACGCTTCTCCCGCTATCCGTCAGTCCAGCTCATCGACCTCGACGCCGCGAAACGTGTAGGCGACAACCGCGCCCTCATCGAACAAATTGCGAAACGTCTTCCCGTCCAGGTAGGCGGCGGAATCCGCACGCCAGCCCAGGCCCAGGCCCTCCTCGACAGCGGCGCCCGCCGCGTCATCTTCGGCTCGGTCCTCTTCGGCGAGCGTGGTGTGGATGCAGAAGCCGCAGCCGCTATCTCCTCCGCCATCACCCCGCAGCAATTCGTAGCAAGCATCGATACAAAAGCCGGCAGAATCGCCGTGCGCGGATGGCGCGACCAGGTCGACGTCACTCCAGCCCAGGCAATCGCCGCCCTCGATCCATACTGCGGCGCATTTCTCTATACCCACGTCGACACCGAGGGCACCATGAGCGGCTTTCCCCTCGAAGTTGCCCGTGCCTTGCGGCCCCTTACCGCGCGTCAGCTCATCGTTGCTGGCGGAATTCGCAGCCAGGCGGAAATCGACGCCCTCGACGCAATCGGTGTGGATGCCGTCGTCGGCATGGCCGTTTATTCCGGCATTCTCGCCACCTGAGCGCAAAAACTCCGCGATTTCCGACCTCCCCGCGGCCAAAATGCTCTAAGCTGTAGCGTCCGGGCAGGCGGCCGCGCCAACATGACCACCAAAACAAAATCAGTGCATCTTGCCAAACGCCTCGACGAAGTCGGGTTCTCCGACATCGTCCAGATCCGCAATAAGGTCCTCGAACTGCGCGCAGCAGGCGAGCCCGTCCACGCATTCCACGGCGGCGAGCCCTTCTTCGAAACCCCAGAGACCGTGAAATACGCCGGCCTCAAAGCCCTCGCAGAAAATCGCACCCGATACGCACCCTCCTCCGGCATCGATCCCCTGCGCGTCGCCATCGCGAAAAAGCTCCAAACCAAGAACCACATCGACGCAACCACCGAAGACGTCATCGTCACCGTCGGCGGGGCGCACGCTCTCTACGTTGCCTTTCAGGCCGTCCTCGACCCCGGCGACGATGTGCTGCTGTTTAGCCCCTACTGGACTCCCATCCGTGACATGATCACCCTGGCGCAAGCCAGGCCTGTCATGGTGCCTACATCGACAGCGCGCCGCAACGGCCTCACCTCGGCCCTCGAACACTTCTCCACACCCGCCACACGCGCCATCTACTACAACACACCGCAGAATCCCTCAGGAATCGTATTCTCCCGTGAAGAAGCCGAAGAAGTCGCGGCATTCGCCATAAAACACAATCTTGTCGTAATCGCCGACGAGGCGTACGAAGACCTCGTTTACGAAGGCGAGCACGTCTCCATCGCATCCCTGCCCGGTATGGCCGAGAGAACCATCACCGCCTGGACCTTCTCCAAGACCTATGCCATGACAGGCTGGCGAGCCGGCTATGCCGTAGCTAAAGAACCCTTCATGACCGGGCTCCGCAAGCTCGTCCTCTACTCTACGAATGGCGTCTCCACTCCGACACAGTGGGCGGCGCTCGAAGCGATGGCCCTGCCGGAATCCTCAATCGCGGCCCGCCGCGACGAATATCGCCGGCGCCGTGACCTGCTGGTCAAAGGCCTGAACGAACTCGGCCTCGAGTGCGAATTGCCGGCGGGTGCCTTTTACGCTTTTCCCAGCGTCAGGAAGATCGACAAGGACAGTCGCAGCGTTGCCACTCAGTTCCTGGAGAAAGCGCACGTCGGCACTATTCCCGGCGTCGTATTCGGCGCCCAGGGCGAAGGACACGTGCGTTTTAGTTATGCGGTTTCGCTCGAAACCATTCACGACGGCATGGAAGCGCTCCGCAAGATGCTCTCCTGACGCCGCCCTTCGTCCTGACAACAAGGCTTACTCTTCTGTGAAAACGCCGAATTTTGTATCCTCAACCCCTTTTCGCGCGTCTATTTTAAGAACACTAGTTGTGTCTTGTTCCAGCATCACATTGTGCATCTATGAAGGCATTGCTAAATTCTCCCGCAAGCTGCTGGCTGGCCCCGTTTATTCTCGCAGGGTTGTCGCTGTCGCCGGCATTCGCTCAGACGGACAGCAGCAGTTCGCTGCCCGATGACCCGAGCTCAGCGTTCATTAGCCAGAGCACCTCGCCTGCGTCGGGCGCAGCTCCCCAGGCACAACCCCCTGTGTCGCCGGCCACCGCGCAGAACAACAGCCTCGAGGGAAAACAGACCAAGCGTATCCTCGGCATCGTTCCCAATTTTCGTTCCGTCTCGGTGGGTACGAAACTTCCCCCTGAATCCGTGAAGGAGAAGTTCAAGGAAAGTTCCCAGGACGCCTTCGACTACTCCGACTTTGTCTTCGTCGCGCTCCTGGCGGGTGTTGACCAGGCCGAGGGTTCGTACCCCGAATTCCATCAGGGAATGGTCGGGTACGGTCGTTATTACTGGCACGATCTCGCCGATCAGGTCGACGAGGATTACCAGGTCGAGTTCATCTTTCCCGCCCTTCTTCATCAGGACTCGCGCTACTACACGCTGGGTCATGGAGGATTCTTTAGGCGCGCCGCCTACGCCTTCAGCCGCATCGCGATCACCCGCACCGATAACGGCAATGAGTCATTCAATGTGTCGGAGATCGTCGGAGCCGGAGCCGCCGGTGGCATCTCCGATCTCTACTATCCGTCCCGCGAGCGCACCTGGACCAAGACCGGACAGCGCTGGGTTCTGAATATGGGCCTCGACGGCGCGACATTCGCCTTCAAGGAATTCTGGCCCGACCTCAATAACAAGTTCTTCCATCAGAAGAATTGAACCCGTCCCCGTAATCGAGCCGGCCCGCGCCGCGTTAGCATCGAGGTATTCCCGCTTCAACGGAGCCCCGTCCCATGCTCAAAGTAGGCGTGCCCGATGCCGTCGATCGCGACCTCCATCGTCTGCTGCCCGACGGCATCTCTCTCGAACTCATTCCCCTCCGGCCCGCCGCCACCGTCGAAGTTGAGTTCTGGATCGCCCCGCCCTGGACGCACCAGGCCGAACAGCAACTCCCCTTCCTGCGCGGACTCCGTGTCGTCCAGGCCACCGTTGCGGGCGTCGATGGCCTGCTGAAGCTCATGCCTCCCGATGTCGTCCTGTGCGACGCGCGTGGCGTCCATAACATCTCCACCGCCGAGTGGACCGTCGCCGCCATCTTGGCTTCGCTCAAGTATTTTCCGCTCTGCGGCGATTTGCAGCGCGCCGGCATCTGGTCGCGCCGCAAAGAAGCTCAGGACCACTACTACGCCCTCCATCCTCCCGTGAAGCAGCCCTACCCGAACGTCTTGTGCGAGGAGCTGCACGGCCAGCGTGTCCTGATCGTCGGTTACGGCGCCATCGGCCGCGCCATCGAAGATCGCCTCCGCCCCTTCGGCGTCGATTTCGTCCGCGTCGCCCGCACTGCACGCGACGGCATTTACGGCATCGGCAGTCTGCCTGACCTCCTGCCCACTGCAGACATTGTCGTCCTCATCGTCCCCTTCACCAGCGAAACCACGAGCCTGATCGGCGCTAAAGAACTGGCTCTCATGAAGCAGGGCGCGCTCCTGGTCAACGCGGCTCGTGGCCCTGTCGTCAACACCGACGCGCTCCTCGCAGCCCTGCACAGCGGCCGCATCAGCGCCGCCATCGATGTCACCGACCCCGAGCCCCTTCCCAACGGCCACCCTTTGTGGAGCGCACCCAATCTCCTCATCACCCCCCACATCGCCAGTTCCACGCCCATGTTCATGGTGCGAGCCATGCAGTTCGCCGCCTCCCAGATCGCCCGCTACCTCCGCGGCGAGCCCCTCGAAAACGTCGTCACGGGCGAATATTGAATGCAAAATCGCGGGTGCATAACACCGAAGCCCCCCGCTCGATACGCTACTTTGGTCGCACCCCGCGCGCCAGCTTCCATCCTTGACCCGCCTTTTTTGCAAACCTACAATCTATTCAGGAGACATCCACCTTTTTTCCGGATGTTTCGGTGGGATTGCATGGGTTCTGAACCGCGTCTGAGTCCTCGCGAACGCGCCGTACTAACGGCGATCGTCGAGACCTACATCGCCACGGGCGAGCCAGTCGCCTCGCAGGCCCTCGCGCGTCACTTCGGCAACAAAGACGGAATGAGCTCCGCAACCATCCGCAACGTCATGGCCTCACTTGGCGACGCTGGACTCCTGGATCAGCCCCACACCTCCGCCGGACGCATTCCCACCGCGCGCGCCTTCCGTTTTTACGTCGAGCAGCTCGGCGGGCCACAACTCGCCATCCTCGCCCCCGAGCGCATGGAGCAAATCGAGGAGAGCTTTGCCGGCATCGGAACCAGCCAGCAATATCTGGAGCGCACCTCGCACGTGCTCGCCCTCATTTCGAGCGGCCTCGGCGTGGCGTTGGCTAGCACCCAGGAGTTCCACACTCTGGAGCACATCCACTTTTCACGGCTGACTGCGGGACGCGTGCTCGCCGTCGTCATCACGAAAGCCGGCACCGTGCTCGATCGTGTCCTGACCCTCGATCACGATCTGACCACGACTGAGCTCGAAACCGCTGCCCGCTTTCTCAATGAGAACTTCTACGGCTGGTCCATCGAGCGCATTCGTACCGAGCTGGCGCAGCGGATCGAAGCCGAACGCGACGAGTATAACCGCCTCATGAGCTCGATCGAAGAGCTGTACCGCAAAGGAGCGCTGTCCGGTGAAGATGACGCGGCTCCCGTCATCTTTATTGAAGGCGTGGCCAATCTGCTCGCCGGCGAAACCGATCGCGAGCATCTGCGCACCATGATGCATGCCCTCGAGGCAAAAGAGCGGCTGATCGAGTTGCTCAACGCCTATGTCGACGCCCGCCAGCGCACCGTTCGCGTCGTGGTTGGCCTCGAGGAAGCGATCCCCGAGCTGAAAGATTTTGTCTTGATCGGCGCCACCGCCCGCCTCGGATCGGAAAATCTCGGGACCGTCGCCGTCATCGGTCCAACCCGCATTCAATATCAGGAAACCATCAACGCCGTCTCGTATATCGCACAGCTTTCCGGCAGAATTTTCCAGCCGCCCACATAAGGCAGGCTGCGTATTCAGAAACAATGAGAGCAGGCGCCCACGATCGACCCGCCTGCGCTTCAGAATCGGGAGAGAACTATGCGTCGCATTATGGTGGAAGAAAAGCAAGGAAACCGGGTCCAGGCGGCTCCCGCCAGCGGCCCAGCAGATTCCGTCGCTGGGGGAGTGTCAGACGCCGACGAGAATCGGGAACAACTCTTTCCCATCGAAACCGCAACCGTGCCCCAGGAGGAATATGATCGCCTCAAAGCTGAGCGCGATCTCCTCTTTGACCGCTTGGCCCGACTCCAGGCCGAATTCGACAACACCAGGAAGCGTGAGGCGCGCGATCGCGCGGAGTTCCGCGACTTTGCCGTATCCAATGCCGTCGAGCAGTTTCTCCCCGTGCTCGATAATTTTCAACTCGCCCTCAAATCGACCGGATCGCCGGAACAACTGCGCGCCGGTGTCGAACTCATCGTCAAGCAGATGGAAGAGGCGCTGCGTTCGCTGAACATCCAGGCAGTCGAGACGGTCGGCGCCACCTTCGATCCCCGCGTGCACGAAGCCATCGAAATGGTGGAGCGCAACGATCTGCCCGATCATCAGGTATTCGAAGAAGTGCGTCGCGGCTATCGCATCCGGGATCGCCTGCTGCGCCCCGCTCTCGTCCGCGTAGCCAGCAATCCCCAACAGAAGGAAGCATGAGCAGAACAGAAAACGTGATCAAAGCCGATTACTACGAAGTCCTTGGTGTCACTCGCACGGCGTCCGATCAGGAGCTGAAGGCTGCCTATCGTAAGCTCGCCCTGCAGCATCATCCCGATCGCAATCCAGGGAACGCGGAATCCGAGGAGCGCTTCAAGGCCTGCAGCGAGGCCTACCAAATCCTCAGCGATCCCCAAAAGCGCGCCGCCTACGATCGCTACGGACACGCCGGCCTCTCCGCTGCCGGCTTCGATGGCAATCCCTTTGGCGCCCAGGACATCGGCGACATCTTCGGCGATCTCTTCGGCGAGATGTTTAACATGGGCGGCGGCAACCGGCGCACCTCGCGTGTGCAAAAAGGCCGCGACACACGCCACGATCTCACCATCGAATTCGAAGAGGCCGTCTTCGGCAAAGAGACGAAGGTCACGATTCGCCGCATGGAAGCTTGCAAGGACTGCCGCGGCACCGGTACCTCTACAGGACGCGGACCCTCCACCTGCCCGCACTGCCAGGGCCGCGGACAAGTCCGCTACCAGCAGGGATTCTTCTCCATCGCCCGCACCTGCAGTGGCTGCGGTGGCACGGGAACAGTAGTCAGCGATCCGTGTCATGCGTGTCGCGGTGAGGGACGCGTCGAGCGCCAACACGAAATCAACGTCAGCATTCCGGCGGGCGTTGAAGACGGAACGCGCATTCGCTACCAGGGCGAAGGCGACGCAGGCCGCTTCGGCGGACCCGCCGGCGATCTCTACATCGTGCTCCGCGTTCGCCCCCACAAGTTCTTTGAGCGCGAAGGCAACGATCTGCACTGCCTCATCCCCATTTCCTTTCCCCAGGCGGCGCTGGGTGCGGAAATCACCCTCACCACTCTCGATGGCGACGTGAAGCTCAAAATTCCCGAGGGCACGCAAAGCGGACAGGATTTTCGCATTCGCGGCAAGGGCGTTCCTCACCTGAACGAATACGGACGCGGCGACCTCGTCGCCCAGATCATCGTGCGCACACCCACCAAGCTGAACAAGGCCCAGAAAGAACTGCTGCGCGAACTCGGGCAGACCGTGAAGGTAGAAAACACTCCCACCGCCCGCAGCCTTCTCGAAAAGGTAAAGGAAATGTTCTCCTGAGAGATTCGGGGGCCGCTCGCCAAACCCTGCCCCCTGAACCCTGTCCCCTGCACCCTGCACCCTGTCTCACTCCAGCAACGCCGCCGCCACAGCCATCGCTGTGATCGCCGCAGTCTCCACCCGCAAAATCCGCGGCCCCAGACTCACCGGCTTCCAGCTCTCCGCATCGAACATCGCCTCTTCTTCCGGAGTCCATCCGCCCTCCGGCCCCACCGCCATCCAAATCGGCGGCGTCTCGTCGCCGCTCGCAGCCAGTGCCTCACCCAGAGCATGATGCAGCGTCGTCGAGCGTTCCTGCTCCGCAAGCACCAGCCTCACCGCCTGAATTTCGCCGCTCAAAGCGGCTTTCAACGGAAGCGGATCGTCAACTTGCAAAACATCTGACCGCCGCGCCTGCTTTGACGCCTCCAGAGCCACGCGTCGCCACCGCTCAACCCGCCCAGCTGCCGCCTGCGCCAGATGCTTCTCGCTACGCCGTGCGATCACAGGCACGATGCGATCGCCGCCCAGCTCCGTGGCTTTCTCGATCGCCCACTCCATCTGATCGAATTTGAAAACCGACAGCAGCAGCGTGACGGGCAGAGCAGGATCCGCCTTCACTTCCGCAATCAGGTTGAATCGAACCGAATCGCCGGTGATCCCCGCAATCACGCTGTGCCACACTCGCCCGCCCGCGACAACGTCGAACTCCATCCCCGGCTGCGCGCGCAGCACCCGCATCAGATGCTCAGCTTGATTCCCGGCGATCGAAGCAGTCGCTTCATCCCACGTATCGGCGATCCAGCGGCGTCGCGTCACAAATCAAGCCTACAGCGGCAGGCGATCGTTGCCTCGGCAAATCGGCGCGGTCTGTTTTCCGCGCTTCGAGCGCCGCAAAGATCTCCCCCAAAAAAGCATCAGGGGGACGCTTATCGCGTCCCCCTGATGTGTTGCCGAGGTCCACTTACTTTTTCTTCGCGGACTTCTTGGCTGCCTTCTTCGCGCTCTTCTTAGCTGCCTTTTTCGTTGCCATGTTTTCTATTCTCCCTTTTTCGATGTCACATCGAAGTCTGCAACATGAAATGCTGCAGTTAACGAATGTATAGAGTTCCGCGCATACAGTGTCAAGAAAAAAATTCAACTTTTCTCTACAACTTTTTTCCCGCGTCATCGCGCGCATCACAGATTCGCGCGAAACAAACTCACAACGGATGAAAATGTTGGAGCAACGCGAGCATAGCTCCGCTGAAAATGTCGTGCCATGCGTGCGCCATCATTCCCGGACGAAGACTCCCGCGCGCAATCGCGAGTGCGCAGAAGAGCGCGCCGTACGCGGTGATCGCGATCATTCCAGCTGCGCCTTCGTATCCGTGACTCACGCCGAACAGCAGCGACGAGCACACCACGCCCAGCCACAATCCCGCGCCCACCGATGCAAACTGCCGCAGAAAATATCCGCGAAACACAAATTCCTCGCAAAATCCCGCCGACAGGCTGAGTGCAATCCAAAGCAACATTTCGAGCGGCGTGCGCGGCGCAATCGCTATCAGCGTCTTCGTAGGAGCCGAAAGATGCACCGCTCGGAGCAACAAACCGATCGCCGCCAGGACGATCAACGCCGCAATCCAGAAAATCGCGGCCGCGCCCACATCTTCCGCGAAAGCCTGCAACCCGCGACGAAATCCCAGCAGCTCAGCGAAGCGAACGCGCCTCAAGCGCAACCCCCACCACGTAAACACCAGAAGCACCCACTCAGAGCCGATCCCGAACAGATAGCGCCCTGCATGATGCGCAGCCAGCGCGTCGCGATGCGCCGCGCGTCCGCTCAGCACCGACACGCCCACCAGCAACACGGCAATCGCCGCCGTATGCCACCACGGAGCCACCGCCGCGGCGTTGCGAAGTCCGGCCCAGCGGCTCCCCGCTGAAGAAGTCGCCCCTGAGCGCATCTCGTGCATCAGGTCCTCGCTCTCTGTTATCTTCCTCTGGATTCTAACGGCTGCCTCGCGCATCGAATCAGGTGAGAATCAGTGAAGGGAAAGCAATGGATCAGATCGTCATCGTATCCGGCGTCCGCACCCCGGTAGGCAAGTTTCAGGGTTCTCTCTCCGATGTCCCCGCAACCCGGCTCGGCGCCGTCGCCGTCCGCGAAGCCGTCAAACGAGCGCAGCTCCAGCCTGAACAAATCGACGAGTGCATCATGGGCAACGTCGTCTCCGCTGGCCTCGGTCAAAATCCCGCCCGCCAGGCCGCGATCTTCGGCGGCCTTCCTCCCGAAGTCTCTGCCGTCACCGTCAACATGGTTTGCGGGTCGGGCCTCCGCGCCATCGCCCTCGCCGCGCAATCCATCCAAACCGGCAATGCGGATATCGTCGTCGCCGGCGGCATGGAATCGATGACCAACGCTCCCTACCTGTTACCGCAGGCACGAAGCGGCTTCCGCATGGGCAACGCTGTCGCGGTCGACAGCATGGTCCACGACGGCCTCTGGGACGTCTACAACGACTTCCACATGGGCCATACCGCCGAGCTCGTCGCCGAAAAGTACGGCATCACCCGCGAAGATCAGGATTGCTTCGCTCTCCTCTCGCACAAAAAAGCTGCAGCCGCCTGGCGGGATGGCCGCTTTGCCGCCGAAGTGGTCCCCGTCGAAATCCCCGCAAAGAAGAAAGGCCGGCCGCCCACCCTCTTCGAACGCGACGAGTCCATCCGCGAAGACACCACCATCGAAGCCCTCCGCGCCCTCAAGCCCGCATTCAAAAAGGACGGCACCGTTACCGCAGGCAACGCTCCCGGCGTCAACGACGCTGCCGCCGCGGTTGTAGTCATGACCGCTGCGAAAGCCCGCGACCTCAACCTCAAGCCCCTCGCCCGCATCGTCTCGCATGCCACCAGCGGCATTGATCCCAAGTGGGTCATGATGGCCCCCGTCAACGGCGCGCGCAAAGCCCTCGACCGCGCCGGATGGTCCATCGCCGACATCGACCTCTTCGAGTTCAACGAAGCTTTCGCCGCCCAGGCCCTCGCCGTCACCCGCGAGCTCGGTGCGGAGCCAGACAAGGTCAATGTCAACGGTGGATCGGTCGCCATCGGCCACGCCATCGGAGCCAGCGGCGCCCGAGTGCTCGTCACCATGACGCACGAGCTGATCCGCCGCAACGCCCACCGCGGCCTCGCAGCACTCTGTTTAGGCGGAGGCAACTCCGTTGCCATGTGCATCGAGCGCGACTAGCCGTCCAGGCGGGCGGCCCCAACCCGGACACGACCGATTTGCCGCGATGCAGAAAGCCATCGAGAGACTCTTCTCAGAAAATGAGCGCAACGGCACAGTGACCCTGCAATACGACTGCGCGATCTGCTACGGTCAGCTCTTCTAATCCCTAAACTCCAAACTCCAAACTCTGACGCTCGCCCGTCGCCTCAGCACTCAATAACGTTCAACGCCAACCCCGCCAAACTCGTCTCCTTGTACCGCGACTGCATATCGAGCCCCGTCAGGTACATCGTCCGAATCACCTGATCAAGCGATACCTTGTGCCCCTCCGTCTCGTTCATCGCAATCCGGCACGCCTGCACCGCCTTCACCGCGCCCATCGCATTGCGCTCGATGCACGGAATCTGCACCAGCCCGCCAATCGGATCGCACGTCATCCCCAGGTTGTGCTCCATCCCGATCTCCGCCGCGTGCTCTACTTCATCGTTAGTCCCGCCCAGCGCCGCCGCCAGACCCCCCGCAGCCATCGAACAAGCAACCCCGACCTCGCCCTGGCACCCAACCTCCGCCCCGCTGATCGAAGCATTCTCCTTGTACAGAACACCAATTGCCGCCGACGTCAGAAAATACCTCAGAATGCCATCCTCATCCGCACCTGGAATGAAATCGCGATAGTAGCGACCGACGGCCGGAATCACCCCCGCCGCTCCGTTCGTCGGCGCGGTCACCACGCGACCCCCCGCCGCATTCTCCTCATTCACCGCCATCGCAAACACCGTCAGCCAGTCCAGCGGCGCCAGCGGATCGACCGACCCCTTCTGCCGGAGCCGCTCCGCCAGCCGCATCGCACGCCGCCGCACGCTCAAACCACCCGGCAGGATCCCCTCCGTTACCACCCCCCGCTCAATGCAAGCCTGCATCACGCTCCAAATGTGCAGTACACCGTAACGCACTTCCTCACGGCTCCGGAGCGCGCATTCATTGGCCAGCATCAGCTCCCAAATCGCCAGCCCATGCTCTGCCGCCATCGCCAGCAATTCCGCCGCGCTGGCAAACGGATAGGGCAGAATTGCGTCCGCCGTCGTCTTCGGCAGCGCCTCCTCCCCATCCGCCACAATGAACCCGCCCCCAATCGAGAAATAAGTGCCCGTCATCAGCACATTTCCCGTCGCGTCGAGCGCCGTAAACCGCACGCCATTCGGATGCTGCGTCACCGCCCCCGGCGGAATCATCTGGTCGCGATGAAAAATCAAGTCCTTCGCCTCAAGGAAGGGAATCGAACGCGTCCTCAGCAGCAAAAGCTGCCCCGACGACCGAATCTCCACCAGCTTCGGCTCAATCGTCGCCGGATCGATCGTCGCCGCCTCTTCTCCGCTCAGACCGAGCAGAACCGCCCGATCCGTCCCGTGTCCGCGCCCGGTAAGCGCCAGCGACCCATAAAGCTCAACCCGAACCTCAGCGACGCGGCCCAGCACCCCCGCCGCTTCAAGCTCCAAAGCAAACCGCCGAGCAGCCCTCATCGGCCCCATCGTGTGAGAACTCGAAGGCCCAATCCCCACCTTATACAGATCGAAAAGACTCGTCTTCACGCGTCCGATTCTATTCCACCGCGTCTACGCAGCGACACGGCCCAGTTAGTCCCCTGCACGTCCCGCGCAGCCGGGACCGTTGTTCTATTCCCTGTTGCCTATTGCCTGCCTTTAAGTCCCGGCTACATAGATAAACCGCGCCAGAAACAACACCGACAGCGTATAAAGCAGCCAGTCCTTGCGATTAAATTTCCCCATCGCCAGGTGCAGCGCCGCGTAAGCAATAATCCCGAACCCCAACCCATTCGCGATCGAAGTCGTCAGCGGAATCAGCACCAGCGTCAAAAACGCCGGAAACGCGATCAGCGGCTCCTTCCACTCGATCTCTCCCAGCGTGTGCAGCATCAAACTCCCCACCACAATCAGCGCGGGAGCCGTCGCCGCCGTCGGCACCATGCTCACAAACGGCGCTGCCACCAGCGAGCACAGAAACAGCAGCCCCGTCACAATCGCCGTCACACCGGTACGCCCACCCGCCGCCACACCCGCAGCCGACTCGATATAGCTCGTCACCGTCGAAGTCCCCACCAGCGATCCCGCCACCGTCGCCGTCGCATCCGCAAACAGAATCTGGCTCAGTCGCGGTATCTCATTGTTCGGCCCCAGCAGCCCCGCATGCTTCGTAACAGCCACCAGCGTGCCCAGGTTATCGAACAGATCGACAAACAAAAACACAAACACAATCTCCACCAGCCCAATGCGCAGTGCCGCCGGAATATTCAGCCGAAATGCAGTCTGCGTGATCGCCGAAATGCTGTAAGGCGCGGGATTCCAGTGCACCAGCCCAAACGGAATCGCCGCCAGCGTAATCGTGATCACGCCAATCAGAATCGCGCCCTTCACCCGCCACGCCAGCAACGCCGCCATCAGCAGCACGCCCAGCAGCGCCAAAAACGTCAGCGGCTGCCGCAGATTCCCCAGCGTCACCATCGTCGCCGGATCGGCAACCACAATCCCCGCATTCTTAAATCCGATAAACGCGATGAACAGCCCAATCCCCCCAGCCACCGATGAGTAAAGCTCATGCGGAATGCTCTGCAGAATCGCCTGCCGCAGCCCCGTCGCCGTCAGCAGCAGAAAAATCGCACCCGAAAGAAACACCGCGCCCAGCGCCGTCTGCCACGGCACGTGCATTTTGATCACGACCATGTAGCTGAAATACGCATTCAGCCCCATCCCCGGCGCGAGCGCCAGCGGATAGCGCGCAATCACCCCCATCAAAATGCTGCCGAATGCCGCGGCAATGCAGGTTGCAGCCGTTACCGCGGGAACCGGCAATCCCGCCTTGCCCAGAATCGAGGGGTTCACCACGATGATGTAAGCCATCGTGACAAACGTCGTCACACCGGCGAAGATCTCCGTCCTCCAGGTAGTCTTCAGCCCGGCAAAATCGAAATACCGTTCCAGTCGGTCGCGCATGTTCTCCGGAGAAATGCAGGTTGGTGTGAATGCTATGAAACCACAGCCTCAGCCCGTCCCCGAGAAATATTTTCCAAATTCACGGGACCGCGCGTAGATTACGCCCATCCGATCGCAAATCAGGTCCGCGCAGTGCATCATCGCTTGATATTCTCAGGACGGAAGTTCTCACTTGCACTTTAGCCGCCCCATGCAATCGTTCGTCCGCCCCGTCGGCGCGCTGCTGCTGGCCTTACTTCTCACCGGCTGCTCCCGCTCCGCCCGTCACCCCGCGTCCACGATTGAAGCCGCTGCCGCCGCTCGAGAACAGGCCCTGCAGAAAGCTCGCGCCGCCGCTGCCGCTCGCGATCAGGATCGCCAGCAACTCGCCGCCATTCCCCTGCCCTCGAAGAACGTTTACATGGCCATCCACACGCGTCCGAGCTGGACCAATCCATTCCTCATTGTCGGCACATCGACCGTGAACCTCACCATCATGGTTCCCGACGTCGGCCTCACGGAAGGTCAGGCGAACATGCCCGGCGCCGATCTCCTCCATCCCGCTGCCGCCCGCCGCCGCGTCCTCGACCTCCGCCTCTCCGACTTGCCCGAAGCCCTCGCCGCTCTGCCCGAGGACACGTGGCCCTTCGGCCGTGTCATCGCGGTCGAAGAAGATCCGCTCGCCCCGCGAACCAATCGCGCCCAGATTCGCAGCAATGTCGAAGCCACCATGCAAATCCTCAATGACCTCGGCGTCGTGGTCGACGAGTGGCCTCAGCCCGGCAGCCCGCGCTGACCATACAACGCGCTGCTGTCTTTCCCCCGTACTTCGACCACAAACGGAATCTCCGCCTCCACATCCACATCCCGCATCCAAACAACTCGCCCGTCCCACTCCAGAACCGGCCACGTTCTCCGCGCCTCAGCGTCGACATCCATCCGCGAGAAGATTTCCTTGATCGGCTTCGCTCCACGCGAATGGCGCAGCTGTACGCGATCCCCCGCCCGCGGCCCCCGCAAAGTCGCGGCCGCAACATCGCGACGCGCCCCCGAAGCCATGCTCAATCGCAACTCCACGCCCATCCCCGTCACCGAGCCAGGAATCGCCACTTCCACCGGCCGAGGCTCAACATTCTCCGCGTGCGCCGCGGAACGCACCAGACGCAACTCCCGCGGCGTCCGCTCAGCCCACAACTCCGCCGTCAGCTGCTGCTTCCGCGCACCCTCTGCCGCGCACAGAGCCATCAGCCGCTCCGTCTGCTCAAAATTCAGCTCGCACTCCACCTGCCCAGCCGCCGCCCGCAAAACCCGCCGTCGCACTGCCGGAGCCAGCGCCCTCAATCGCTCCAGCTCGATCCCCACGCTGCCCTCACCCGGACGCGTCGACACCGCGCGTCCCCCACCCCGCACCGCCCGTCCCGGCAGCACCAGCGAAGGCAGCAGTTTCCCCAACTCCGCCTCCCACCAGCTCTCCTCGTCGCGCGCAATCGTCGCCATGTGCGCAAGCTGCTCCGCAATCCGCGGATTGAAATCCCCCAGCCGCGGCAACAATTCATGTCGAATCCGATTCCGCGTGTGTGTTCTATCCGCATTCGACGCATCTTCCCGCCACGGCTGCCCGATCGCCTCGAGCCACGCCCGAATCTCCCCACGTCGCGCCCGCAAAAACGGCCGCAGAATCACGCCCCTCTCACACGTCACCACAGGGTGAATCCCGCCCAGCCCCTCCGTCCACGCGCCCCGCAGCAGCCGATGCAGCACCGTCTCTGCCTGATCGTCCAGCGTATGCGCGGTGGCCACCGCATCCGCCTTGCCCTCCGCCATCAGCGTGCGAAACCACGCATACCGCAGACCCCGCGCCGCCTCCTCAAGCGTTTGCTTCTTCTCCCGCGTAACGCCAGGCGTATCGACCCGATGCAAATAAAACTCGAGCCCCAACCCCGATGCCAATAACGCGACAAAGCGCGCGTCCTCATCCGCCTCTGCGCCGCGAATCCCGTGGTGCACATGCGCCACCGCCAGCACCAGCCCAATCTCGGCCGCACAATCGACCAGCGTCCGCAGCAGCCCCACCGAATCCGCCCCGCCCGACACCGCCACCACCACGCGCATTCCCGCGCGCAGTGGTTCCCGATCGATCCTGATTCGGCCGATCCCGATTCGCTCGATCTCCGGCGCTCGTGTCACGCTCCTATCCTAAAGTCTTATACTGCTCATCATGCTGAAGACGAGGCTGGCCACCGCCGCCGACGCTCCTCTCATCACCCGCCATCGCCGCCGCATGTTTGTCGATGCCGGCCGTCGCGACGATCAGGTGCTCCAGCTCATGGCCCAGGCCCACGAGCCGTGGGTGGCGCAAGCCATCAACGACGGTCGCTACCTCGGCTGGCTCACTGAAGACGACGGTGTCGTCGTCGCAGGCGCCGGCCTGCTCATCCTTGACTGGCCCCCGCATCCGCTCGACCCGCGTTCGACAGCCCGCGCCTATCTCCTCAACGTCTACGTCGAGCCCGATCATCGCCGCCGCCGCCTCGCCAGCGACCTCATCGACATCGCCCTGGCAGAAGCCCGCCGCCGCGGCATCCGTGTCGTCGCCCTCCACTCCACGGAAGAAGGCCGCCGCCTCTACGAATCCAGCGGCTTCCGTCCCACCAACGAAATGTTCTATGTCGAGTCAACGGAGTCCTGATCGACCCCGCCACAACCGCTCCGCTCACGAGTTGAGACCAATATCCGATGAGCCGCAGGTTTAATTTCCAGTGTCACTTCAGGTTCCGGACTCACCCACTCCCAATCGCCCTCGCGCTCTGCGCCCTCGCGTCTCCGCTGTCGCCTCGCATCGCACAAGCGCAGCTTCGCTCGCCGTGGGACGCCCAATCCATCACCCTCACCGACACGCCCTATGACTGTCCACCTCCGCCGCCCTTCGAAAAAACGCTGAACATCGAGGGCTACTACATCGACGCGCATCACTCCGTCATCGATCCGGTGAAAAAGGCCGCCGAAGAGAAGGCCACTGCAGCCCCCACCCACCTCGGCCAGTGGTCCACCGAAGCCGCTGATGCGTATCTCACCAAAGGCAGCCGCGCGGCCACTACCTGCGTTTACTCATTACTCGATGCCGCAGCGAAGGCGCACGCTTGGTCTGGCGAGATGCCTACCAGCCAGGGCCACTACGAGCAGAAATGGCTCCTGGCCGGCACCGCCGTCTCGTATCTCAAAGTTCGCAACAGCGGCGTCGGCACTTCCGATCAGCAGAAAGAAATCCAGAAATGGTTCAGCGCCGTCGCCAATCGCGTCACGGATTACGTTGACAGCAAGAAGTCCAACCGCGAGAGCGATGCATGGAACAACCACCGCTACTGGTCGGGCCTCGCTGTCTCCGCCGCCGGGATCGCCATCAACGATAGAAGTGATTTCCTCTGGGGCGTCGACTCCTATAAAGCCGGCGTCGATCAGATCCGCCCCGACGGCGTCCTGCCCCTCGAGCTCAATCGCGCAGGCCGCGCTCTCCACTACCACCTCTACGCGCTCGCGCCCCTCATCATCATCGCCGAACTCGCCCAGGCCAACGGTATGGACCTCTACACCTACAATCACGCCGCCATTCACCGCCTCGTCAATCTCTGTGTAGCCGGCCTGCAGAATCCCGACATCTTCGCCAGGGCCACCGGCGCCCCGCAGGACATCACCGTAGGTCAATATTCCGGCTCGGACATTGGCTGGGCGGTCCCCTACGTCAAGCGCTTCCCCAACCCGCAGCTCTCCGTATGGATCGCCCAGGCCGGAACCGTCCGCTTCTGGCAATGGGGCGGCCTGCCCCCCGCCGCAAACTCGTAGCTGTCACTGTTACCTTGAATTCGGCCGGGCGTTGCCATGGAAGACATCTGCAACGGCAACGATCCAGGCGTCCGCGTATTGGAGAAGGATGACAGTACGCGCCTCCCGCACTACGAGCAAACTCTGCCGGCCTTGTGGCAGGCGCTTGTACTGGAAGTGGCAGAACCCGCAGACTTCACAGCTTGCAAAAAAAAACAACCCACACAACCCACAACCAGCCCGCCCCCAGCCCAAGCGCCCACCCAAACTCAAACTCAAACCCAAAATCCACCGACGGCCAGGTTCACCCCATAGCAAAAAGCAAACGCCCCTGCCACCCAAACGTCAACGCAACTCTATTTTGGGTTCATCCCAAAGTACTGCCCTGAACCATTTTGAAAAGGCACACTCTCAACTGCGTTCATGCCGACCTCCCCACGCTTTTTTAGCTGTGCCGTAAGGTCAGCAAAATTTATCCGGATTTAGCCGCTGAGGGATATTCCTTCCCCCTCGTGCTTTTCCGCAACCTGTTCACCCGTGCCGTGAGAGCCGCAAAATGAATGCGGCCTTAGCACCTGCGATTTTTCAGCCCTACCGCAGAATCGGAAAAGTCCCACGCGAGTTGCCGTCGTAATCCAGATCGAACCCCAGCTGCAGCTTCGCCGCTTCCGACATCCGCGCCGGGCTCCACGGAGGATCGAACACTACCTCCACCCGCACCGCCTTCACCTCGGGCAGCCGCGCCAGCTTGCGCTCCACATCGGCCTTCAGCACATCCGACATGCCGCAACCCGGCGCCGTCAGCGACATCGCCACGTCGATCTTCTTCCCGCCCTGCTCATCCGCCGCAACCTCGCACGAATAAATCAGCCCCAGATCGACAATGTTCACCGGAATCTCCGGGTCATATACCGTCTTCAGCTGATCCCAAACCATCTTCTCGCTGAATTCCAAAGGCGTGTGGGCCTCAGACGCCGGCCCGCTCAGCCCCAGTGCATCCGCATCCTTCTCCTCGATGCGGTACAGCATCCCATTCGCCGAAACCGTATAGCTCGTCCCCGCCGCCTGCGTAATCCGCACCGTCGTCCCTGCAGCAAGCACCACCGGCGTTCCCGCAGGAACCACAATAGCCGCGCAATCGCGCTTCAGCTGAACGGTTTGGTTAGTAATGATCATGGTTTTTAGCTACAGGCCACCGGCTACAGGCTACTCGGTAGAAACCTTCTCCTGCTTCCCTTCCAGCGCCGCCTCCAGCGTGTGCCACGCCAAGGTCGCGCACTTCACCCGCACCGGAAACTCCGAAACCCCCGAAAACACCGCCAGCTTTCCCAACTCAGCCTCATGCTCGTGCGAGCGCCCCGTCACCAGCTCGTGAAATCGATGGAAGATGTGCTCAGCCTCGGCCTTCGTCTTCCCCTTCACGCTCTGCGTCATCATCGACGCCGACGCCTTCGAGATCGCGCATCCCGCGCCCTGGAACCCAATCTCGCGAATCTTGTCCCCGTCCATCTCCAGATAAACCGTGAACCGATCCCCGCACAGCGGGTTGTAGCCCTCCGCCTTGTAATTCGCGCCCGCCAGCGCCTTATAGTTCCGCGGCGCCTTGCTGTGCTCCAGAATCACTTCCTGATAAAGATCCCTTAGCTCCGGCATTACGCAAACACCTCATGCACTTTGCGGATTCCCCGCACCAGCGCATCCACCTCCGCCCGTGTGTTGTACGCCGCGAACGAAGCCCGCACCGTCGCCGGAATCCCAAACCGCTCCATCACCGGCTGCGCGCAATGATGTCCGGTCCGCACCGCAATGCCTTCCTGATCCAGGATCGTCCCAATGTCGTGCGGATGCACCTCGTCCAGCACAAACGACAGCACGCTAGCCTTCTCCCGCGCCGTGCCGATCAGCCGCACCCCCGGCAGTGAGCCAACAACCTCCGTCGCATACACCAGCAGATCGTGCTCATGCGCGGCAATCTTCCCGATGCCAATCCCGTTCATGTGTTCGATCGCCGCCTTCAGCCCCGCCACGCCCGCCATGTCCGGCGTGCCCGCTTCGAATTTGTGCGGGAGCTTGTTATAAATCGTCTTCTCGAACGTCACCGAACTGATCATGTCCCCGCCGCCCTGGTACGGAGGCATCGCCTCCAGCAGCGCGCGCTTCCCATACAAGACGCCAATTCCCGTGGGCCCATACATCTTGTGCCCCGAGAACGCATAAAAATCTGCATCCAGGCCCTGAACATCCACCGCCAGATGCGGAACTGCCTGCGCTCCATCCACCACAACAGGAATCCCCTTTGCATGGGCAAGAGCAATCATCTGCTTCAGCGGATTGATCGTCCCCAGCGCGTTCGATACATGGCTCACCGCGACAACCTTCGTCCGCGGCCCGAGCAGCTTCTCAAATTCCTCAAGCAGCAGCTCGCCCGCATCGTTCATCGGAGCAACCCGCAGCTTCGCGCCCTTCTCCTCGCACAACATCTGCCACGGCACAATGTTCGAGTGGTGCTCCATCGCCGTAATCAGCACCTCGTCGCCCGCGCCCACGTGCACGCGCCCATACGTCTGCGCCACCAGGTTGATGGCCTCCGTCGTCCCGCGCGTGAAAATAATCTCGCTCGCGTGCGCCGCATTCACAAACGCCCGCACCATCTCCCGCGCCTGCTCAAACGCCTCCGTCGCAATCTGCGACAAGTAATGCACCCCGCGATGGATATTCGCGTTCTCGCCCTCGTAGTACCGCACCAGCGCATCAATTACTGCCTGCGGCTTCTGCGAAGTCGCCGCATTGTCGAGATACACCAACGGGTGCCCGTGGACCTTCGTGCGCAGTATCGGAAAATCCACGCGAATCTTCTCTACATCGAACTGCGCATCGACTAGGGGCTTCACGACCCTCTCGCGAATCGGCACAGCAGCAGCGGCGCTCATCCAACCTCCTCAACGACCCTCTCCACAATGCGGCCCAAATTCCCACTCTGAGGCGCAATGCCTTCCGTGAACAACAAATGCTCGCCGATCAGCCGCTGGGCATGCGCCCGAGCCACATTCGACTGCATCCGTTCCACGCACTCCTCGGCGAACGCCATCAGCAGCAGCTTCCGTGCCTCCACTTCGCTGATCCCGCGCGACTGCAGATAAAACAGCGCATTTTCCTCGATCTGCCCAATCGTCGCACCGTGCGTGCACTTCACATCGTCTGCGTAGATTTCCAGCTGCGGCTTCGTATCGATCTGCGCATCGTCGCTCAGCAGCAGGTTGCGATTGGTCTGCTTGGCATCCGTCTTCTGCGCAATCTTGTGCACCACAATGCGCCCATGAAAAACCCCATGCGAATGCCCATCCAGAATGCCGTTGTAAAACTGCCGGCTTCCGCAGTGCGGCGCCGCATGCTCCACATGCATGTAGTTGTCCAGATGCTGCCGCCCCGTCCCTAGGAACAGCCCGTTGATCAAACACTCGCCGCCGTCGCCCGCCAACACCGGATGCACATTATTCCGCACCAGCCCGCCGCCCAGCAGCAGTGAGTGTGAAGCCACATTCGCGCTCCGCCCCTGCTGAATGCGCAGCGTCGATACGTTGAAGGCCTTCAGATGTTCCCGCTCGATCAGATAATGCTGCGCCACCGTGCTCTCGCCCGCAATCAGCTCCGTCACCGCATTCGAAAACGCGATGCACTCGCCTCCCACCGACGCATAATCCTCAATCACCGCAACCTGGCTCTCATCCTCGGCCACAATCAAATTCCGCGGATGCGTCATCGTCGCCGTATCTTCTTTGGTCGACAAGTACAGCAAGTAGATCGGCGCATCGACCACCACTCCCCGCGCCATATGCACGTACGCCCCATCGCCAATGAACGCCGTATTCAGCGCCACAAACGGATCCCGCTGCGTATCCGCATACCGCCCCAAGTGAGTTTCCACTTCTGCCGGATGGCTTTCGATCCGCTCCCGCAAACTCGCAACCGTCACGCCCTTCGGCAATCCATCCACACGCGAAAGCTCCCGCGCGAAGCGGCCATTCACAAATACAAGATCTGCCGCAGCGCCCGCTGCACCATACGGAGCAACCTCCTCTGCCGTCAGCTCCGCCGCGCCAGCCGCCCGGAAAGAAGTCCGAGCAATGGCCGAAACATTTGTGAACCTCCAGTCCTCATCCCGCGTCGTCGGAAATCCCACTTCGCAGAACCGCTCAAACGCATCCTCGCGCAGCCGCTTCAGCCACGGCAGTTTCTGCCCCACCGCCGTCTTCGTAAATTCAGTAAAGTTTTCGAGCCAGGATTCCAGCCCGGTGTTCGTATCCGCCACCGTCGCCACCGCCGTCTCCCTCACGCCCGCGCTCCCACCGGCTCGTGTTCCGTCCAGCTATAGCCCCGCTCCTCCAACTCCAGCGCCAGCTCCTTGCCGCCCGAGCGCACAATCCGCCCATCCACCAGCACGTGCACAAAGTCCGGCACAATGTAATTCAGCAGCCGCTGGTAGTGCGTCACCACCACCATCGCCCGCCCCGGGCTCCGCAGCGAATTCACGCCCTCCGCCACAATCCGCAGCGCATCGATGTCCAGCCCCGAATCCGTCTCGTCAAGAATCGCCAACTTCGGCTCGAGAACCGCCATTTGCAGAATTTCGTTGCGTTTCTTCTCTCCGCCCGAGAACCCCTCGTTCAGCGACCGGTTCATCAACTTGTCATCCATCTCCAGCAGCTTCAGCTTCTCCTTGAACATGGGAAGAAAATCCATCGCGTCCATCTCCTCCTCGCCGCGGTACTTGCGCTGCGCGTTCAGAGCCGACCGCAGAAAATACGTGTTCCCGATTCCCGGAATCTCCACCGGATACTGAAACGCCAGAAACAAGCCCTCGCAAGCCGCTTCTTCCGGCTTCATCTCGAGCAGGTCTTTTCCCTCAAACAGAATCGACCCCTCCGTCACGTGGTACGCATCCCGCCGCGCCAGCACCTGCGCCAGCGTGCTCTTGCCCGACCCGTTCGGGCCCATAATCGAGTGCACCTCGCCGGCATTCACCGTCAAATCGATGCCCTTGAGAATCTCGTTCCCGCCCACCGTCACATGCAGATTCTTGATTTCCAGCAAACTCATCCGTCCCTCGTCTCCAAACTTTTTTCCTGGCTAATAGCCTGGGTGCCCCATATCTGCCCGTTGTTGGCAGATGTGGGTTCAACCAACGCTGCCTTCCAAACTCACAGCCAGCAGCTTCTGCGCCTCAACCGCGAACTCCATCGGAAGCTCCTTAAACACCTGCTTGCAGAATCCGTTCACGATCATCGAAACCGCATCCTCAGTCTTCAGCCCGCGCTGCTGCAGATAAAACAGCTGATCCTCGCCGATCTTCGACGTAGCCGCCTCATGCTCCATCCGTGCCGAAGCGTTTTTCACTTCGATGTACGGAAACGTATGCGCGCCGCACTTGTCGCCAATCAGCAGCGAATCGCACTGCGTGTAATTCCGAGCGCCCGTCGCGCCCTTCATGATCTTCACCATCCCGCGGTACGTATTCTGCCCATGCCCCGCGCTGATCCCCTTCGACACGATCGTGCTCTTCGTGTTCTTCCCCAGGTGGATCATCTTCGTTCCCGTATCGGCCTGCTGATAGTTGTTCGTCAGCGCGACGGAATAAAACTCGCCCACCGAGTTATCCCCCTGCAAAATGCAGCTCGGATACTTCCACGTGATCGCCGACCCCGTCTCCACCTGCGTCCACGAAATCTTCGAATTCCGCCCCAGGCACTTCCCGCGCTTCGTTACGAAGTTGTAAATTCCGCCCTTGCCGTTCTTATCGCCCGGATACCAGTTCTGCACCGTCGAGTAGCGAATCGTCGCGTTGTCCAGCGCCACCAGCTCCACCACCGCCGCGTGCAGCTGATTCTCATCGCGCATCGGAGCCGTACAGCCTTCGAGGTAGCTCACGTAAGCCCCTTCCTCGGCGACAATCAGCGTCCGCTCAAATTGCCCCGTCTCCGCCGCGTTAATCCTGAAGTACGTCGACAGCTCCATCGGGCACCGCACGCCCTTCGGCACATACACAAACGACCCATCGCTGAACACCGCAGCATTCAGCGCCGCATAAAAATTGTCCGTGTGCGGCACCACCGACCCCAGATACTTCTTCACCAGCTCAGGATGCTTCTGCACCGCCTCTGAAAACGAGCAGAAAATTACGCCCGCCTCCGCCAGCTTCGCCTTAAACGTCGTCGCCACGCTCACCGAATCGAACACCGCATCGACCGCGACGTTGGCCAGCAGCTTCTGCTCGGCCAGCGGAATCCCCAGCTTCTCGTACGTCCGCAGAATCTCCGGGTCCACTTCGTCGATACTATTAAGCGTCTTCTTCTGCTTCGGCGCCGAGTAGTACGTGATCCCCTGGTAGTTAATCGGAGGAAACGTCACATTCGCCCACTTCGGCTCCGCGTCCGCCTTCTCCTGGCCCGCCCAGTAGCGATACGCATTCAGCCGCCACTCCAACATGAACTCCGGCTCCTGCTTCTTCGCCGAGATCAGCCGGATCACGTCCTCGCTCAGCCCCTTCGGAATCCGGTCTTCCTCAATGTCCGTGACGAAGCCCCACTCATAGTCCTTCGCGGCCATCTCGTGGACGACATTCATATCAGTGCTCATTCAGCTCCCCCAACTCTTCTACCGAATCGTCTCTTCTGCGAATCGTTGCGTCTCTTCGAATCGTTCACCGCCGCACAGCCAGCGGCCTTCAGGCGCACTTCGCGCTCCAATATACGACTAAAGCAGTCCTATATAAGAGTGTACCGTTACCCGCCCGTGTTTTCAACTCCTTGAACTCCAGACAATTCGGAGCCTTTGCGGCTTCAGAAGTGGCCGAACCGAAAACTTCCCTACAATAAGGATGCGCCGCCGCCCGCAACGTTTCACGGGAACCCGCGCGGTCCCCCGGCCTCAGCGCCGTATTCAGAAGAAATGACACCTCTTGGTGGCCCATTCAAACCGATTTTGGCTTGAGTGGGCCAGCCTAACGACGCTGAACTCCAAAGACGGCCCTCACTGAAGACCATATCGCTGCCGATAAGATCTGAGGGCTCAGGGGTGCAGGACGCTCCTGCTGGCGGCTCGCGCGAGGATCGCCGCACTACGCTGAAATACCGAAATCAACAGCGGGACGCTTTGTGTATGAAGAAGTGCGTTGTGGTTGCGCTCAGCGAGAAGACTCGCGATTTCCTTGCCGCCTCCCTACAAGCATTAGAGATGGATGCAGTTTTACTGCCGTCGCTGGGAGAATTACGCGGAACCCTGGAGACGTTTTCTGTGTGTGGAATTCTGTTGGAGCTGACGACTGCGATCACCGCGTCGGCGCAGGACAAGAAAGACACACCGGAATTGTTTGAGCTTTATCCCTTTGCCAAATTCAAGCTTGTCGACAACGAAGTCCGGATGCCCGGGGAAACGCTGCCCGGCTTCGTTGCCAAATGCCGCCAGTTCGCGCCAAGATCGATCCGAACGGCCATTCGGAAAGCCAGGTATCTGGCGGTCTATCTCTCCGCCGACGAGACCTTCATAGATCCAGAAAAGGTTGTGACAGCCAACATATCTCCCGGCGGATGCTTCCTGTACAGTGCACGCGAGTGGAGATTTGGCAGTCGTGTATGGCTGAAGTTTCTCGGCGATGAGACTGTCATTTGCGGCACGGTGTGCTCGTCCCGAACCTGGGGCAATAACAAAGTCCTCCCCGGCATTGGCGTCAGGCTCGACACAAACATCGCCGGATTTGAGTGACTCCCGCGATCGCCAATCCGATCGTGTACGCCGCGCGGCGCTCCCCGCACCCTCACCCCTCCTTGCGCGCACCATATACGACCAAACAGCTTGCGGAGAAAAAACAACCCCCGCAATCCACCCCAAGCCCCAAGCCCAGCGAAGGCCAGGTTCACCCCACAGATGGGATGAGAGTGCTGGCCCCCGGCCGCAGAGTTTAGTCTGCGGTTGTAACGCAATCGGAGTTGCAAAAGGAGACCAGCATGAAAAAGGTTAGCAGCATGGCAGCAGCAACGACAGCAGTCGGTATCGATGTGGGGGACCGCATCAGTCACTGGTGCGCGCTCAACGAGGCCGGCGAAGTGATCGAACGCGGCCGCATGCGCACCACCGCGGAAGCCGTCAGCGAACAAGCCCGGACCTGGCGCGGCGCGCGCGTGGCCATCGAGAACGGCACTCACTCCGGCTGGATGAGCCGCG
>Ga0182018_10000506_pt1 | contig 50550 bp, 56 predicted proteins | sample 812P2MmetaG_FD_120490 | JGI IMG/M metagenome (GOLD analysis project Ga0182018, IMG submission 120490) | Permafrost microbial communities from Stordalen Mire, Sweden - 812P2M metaG | ecosystem: Environmental > Terrestrial > Soil > Wetlands > Permafrost | place: Sweden: Stordalen | collected... | reverse complement strand
GCCCGAATCAAGAATGCGGTGGACGCCCAACTGGCAGCCAAGGGCTGGACTCAGGTGGACAGCGGTGGCGATGTGGCCATCGTGGCAATTAAGACGACGCAGACACAAAGAACGCTCCAGACGTTTTATGACGGCTTTGGTGGGGGATGGGGCTGGCGAAGATTCGGGGGCGGGGGCCTCGGCGAATCTGAAACGACCGAACGAGACTACAAAGATGGAACCTTGGTCGTCGACATGTACGACGCAAAAACCAAGCAATTGTTTTGGCGCGGCAGCGCCGAGGACACCTTGTCGAGCAAAGCCGAGAAGAATGAAAAGAACCTGGACAAGGGTATCGCGAAGATGTTCAAGAGTTTCCCTCCAGGCACCGCAAAAGGTTAAGTGACTTCGCAGGCGGGCTGGGACTCGAATCGACCCCTAAAAGGTGACTCACGAAAACAAGGACAATGGGTCGGAGTCGTGACAGCCGCGCTCGGTGCCGAGTTGGGATGGCAAGCGATTTCAAAGCAAGTCGTACATGAAAGCACTAGCACCAGTCAGGCCCATCGAGGCGCGACTGAAATCCAAGGAGGACACAGTGAATACTATCAAGTGTCTTGTGGTGACATTCTGTCTCGCTGCGCTTGGTGCCCTGGCTGCACCAAACGCCATGATGGCAGATGAGGGGGACAAGGCTACCAAACTTACATTTAGCGAACCCGTCGAGGTACCCAGCCAGGTTCTCCCGGCTGGAACCTACTGGTTCACCCTCGCAGACAGCGAGTCAGATCGCAACATCGTTCAGATCTGGGATGCGGATCGGACGCACCTGGTGACGACGATCCTCGCGATTCCAGATTACCGCATGCAGCCCAAGGGGAGGACAGTAATCCATTTCGAGGAGAGGCCTTCGGATTCGCCGGAAGCCATTCATTCGTGGTTCTACCCCGGCTCCCATTACGGCGAGGAGTTTGTGTATCCAAAAGTGCGGGCGACACAGCTTGCGCAGCAGACGAGCCGACCGGTACTCTCGATGCCCAACGAGCAAGCGTCAAATGTCGCTCAGCTCAAACAGGTACCGGTAAACGCGGTGACTCCCAGCGGCGAGGAAATCGAACTTTCTGAAATCCTCACGACTCAGGCTGTCGTTATACCACAAGAGGCGACAACGAATTCCCTTCCAAAAACTGCTGGTTCGATACCCCTCGTGGGGTTGCTCGGATCGCTGTCGTTGGCGGCGGGGTTGGTGCTTCGAACAGCAGCCCGAAGGTTTGAGTAACTCGCAGTTTCGAATCGCTTTCTCTGGCGCCGGCTTTGACGGCGCCAGATGTTCTTTCCGAATCTCCGACCACGCGCGGAACTGATTGTGCGAAGAGGTCTAAGAATGACAGCGCGTCGAAAGATGGCCCTCGTCTGGGGCCAGTATGTCCTCCTGATTGCGGGATCCGCGGCACTGGGATATTGCGCGATTACGGTCGCCGCGGCAACACGTTTTCAGGCCTGGGCTGGCGAACAAATCCGCAACGCCAGCGTTGCGCTAGCCGATCCCACAACGACCCGAAGTGCTGTAGCCGTGTCACAACCGACGCTCCTGCGGTTGGGCAACGGGATCGATCTGGTAGGGAGAATCGATGTCCCACGAGTCCATATCTCGGCCATGGTCGCTGAAGGAACATCAGCGCGAGTCCTTCGAGTGGCCGTAGGACATATCCCGGAGACTGCGCTGCCAGGACAGACAGGCAACGTGGCGCTTGCAGCTCACCGCGATGTTTTCTTTCGGCGTTTGGGTGAACTCAAATCCGGCGATCTCATCCGACTTACAATTCCTGGAAGGCAGTACGTCTATAGCGTAAGGTTCACCGACATTGTCTACCCCAAAGAGATCTGGGTCTTGGAACCCTCCCTAGGCCAGGAGCTAACGCTGATCACTTGTTATCCCTTTTATTATGTCGGTCCGGCTCCCAAACGATTTGTCGTTCGGGCCCGCAGAGTGTCTGGCGAGTGAAACCGACAGCGCAAGACGTGGCAACGTTAGATCTTTTCTCTTGAATGATCACTCATCACTTCGACTTTTCGCTTTTTCGAGGATAAATCGGTCGGCCGATGACCGAAACAATCGGTCGCTTAAGGCTGTCCGAGTCTTCCTAATGCAAGGCCCTGCGAAACACGTGAGGCCCCGAAGTGACAGGGGTGTCAAAAGCTTTTGGTGAAATTGGCAACTGCTCTAGGTCAGACGATGTCAATGCGTTGGATACACTGTCCACCCGTTGCTCGGCAGCTCCCCCAGCACTGTGCGAGGGCAGGCTTGCTCGCGTTTCTCCAACTCCCTCAAGCGACGCAGACCTTTCGCCAGCATCGCGCGGGCCAGTGCCCTTAGATTCGCATCCGAAGAATTCGCTGCTCTTACGAGCTCTTTGGCGGCGCCCGCCTGTCCGAACTTGCACCACATCACTCCGCAAAGAAAAACATAGTTGCTGTCCATACCGGTCTCCTCTTAGTCAGCGTTTGCGAGTCAATCACGTTCCAGCATCTCGTCGGACCAACTTCTATTACGCTTAAATGCAATCCAACTGCCAACGCCAGCCCGTCTAAACCAGCTCCTCCACTGGAAGTTGTCTCATGGTAGCGTCCAAATATCGACAGCTTCTCGGCCATCGTGATCCCACACCGTCACAGAGTTGTCTGAATTTCAGTCGGCTCTTCGAATCGAAGCTGCAATCGATACTACCGGTCTCGCTTTCCTGCTACTTGAACAGGATCTTGGCCATCATTCCCTTGTCCTCGTGATTCAGCAGATGACAATGAAATACCGACATACCCTTGATGACGGGGTCGGTAAAGTCCAGGATGACGTCCACGGAGCCGGCATAAGGAACATTCACGGTATCCAACCACGCGGGCTGGGTGAGAGGCAGGCCGTTTTCCGCATAAGCCAAGAAGTGAACCTGGTGAATGTGGAAAGGATGTAGTTCGGCAGTTTGGTTGACAATACGCCAATGCTGATAGGTACCGACACGAGCGCTTGTTATCGGACTCGCATCCGCGGCAAATTTGCGGCCGTTGATGTAAAAGCCGTTCTTGTCCTCCGTGAAGGTGACAATGAAGTCCGGCGCAGTCTTCTTCAACGGCTCAACATCAATTGGCTTGTAAACCGGCGGGCGGTCGTCGATTGCATGCGCTTGGTCCCGCGTCAGATCTGAATTGGGCGGAGTTATATTCGGTCGACCTGAGCTGGGTGGCACTAGATCTGCCAGCACCATCCCTGGATTGGGATCCCCAGCCGGACCCGTATCTACGCAAAGCGTACGCAGAGCTCTATGTGTGCCAGGGGGTGGGCCGGTAACGATTGCCTCCAGCCGGCCCGCAGGCGCAACTAGCAAGTGATTGGTGACCCGAGTTGGATGTTTGGGATCGCGGTAGGCAAGCGGCATCCCGTCAAGCGCCACGATTTCAAAACTTTGTTCATCCAGTTGCAGGTCCAAATAGCGGTCCGCTGAAGCGTTCACGATACGCCAGAACTGCCGCTCTTTAGGAGCGATCTCGATTCGCGGTCGCGGTACTCCGTTCACGGTAAAGATCTCCTCAATGGACGAGGCTTCGCTCCCGCATCCCTTAGCTGGGATTTCGACATCGCGCATGAGTGCGGCGGCATTCGGATCATGCTCAATGGAGCGGCCGCGCACAACGATTACCCGCTCACGGAGCCGTTCTACTTCAGGGACATAACGTTCCATTCCTTCGACGACGATGGCTCCTGACATTCCGTCCAACACTTGCCGGTGACTCTCGCCATGAGGATGAGTGTGGTACCAGAACAGGCCCGGCGGATGATCACGTGGAATACGAACCGAATAGTGCAACACCTGGCCAGGCTTGGCCAGCATTGTTAGCACGTCATCTTGCGGTGCATCCGGCGAGACGCTGAGTCCATGAAAGTGCAAGTTCGTCATGTCCATGCAGGGATTCACCGCACAAGTCTCGGGCGACTTGGCAGGAAGATCGTTGATGTAGGTGATTTTGAGAACGTCACCCGGGGAAGCGCGGATGACTGGTGCGACCGTCTCGCCATTGAAAGCGAAAGCGTCCCGACCGTTTTCATTTACTGCGTGGAGTGTGAGAGATACAACGTGGCTTTTCGCTCGCACCTGCGGAGGCTCCGGCAAAGAAACGTCCTGCACCCACCCCAGAGTTGTCAGAACTATCTGCACCGCTATGAGCAGAGCGATGTGGGCGCGTTTGTTCGTCTTGTGATTCGTCACTGACAACTCCGCGTACTCCCTGGCCGCGCTTTGTTTGTTCGTCGTTCTGTTTCTACCCAAGCTACTGCGGATCGGCGAAAGTACTATCAAACTTATGCGTGGTTTTGTAAAGTTCGAACTGGCCTGCCTCCGCAGAAGAATATGGGTCCCGCCTACCAATTCTCGTACACTCAAACGGGAAGTTCAGCAGATGAGGGATAACCGTGCTGGCTGCGGCCAAGATCCCGATCGTACTTGATTGTGCCTTTGTATAGTTCGTACCTGCCATCGTCGAACTGTTTGCCGTGATCCCGAAGCAGCTGCATGCGGTCGGCGGATAGCGTCTTGAAATCGCGTAGGATCGTCAGATTCTGGTCGAGGACTTCCATGGAATCCATGCCGCTGATGGTTGTGGCAACGGCAAGGCTCATGGCGTAGGAGAGGGCTTGGGAGGGGGTGAAGGCGCCTTTCGAGATGAGTTCGCCGGAACCGCCCATGCTCTTCATTCCAAGGACTGCGATTCTGCGCTCGTTGGCGACGGGCAGAACGGTGCTCTCAAAGCTACGGAAGTTCGGGTCCAGGGGATTGAGAGGCATCTGGACAGTATCGAAAGCATAGCCAAGGTTGAGCATCTCCAGATGAATCGCCGGGTGCTTGTGCCCGTCGAAGCCGACGAAGCGCACCTTGCCCTGCTGTTTCGCCTTGGTAAGCGCTTCGAGAACTCCATCGCGCGCATAAATCAGTTCGGGGTCGTTGTGGTAGATAACCTCGTGAATCTGCCAGACATCGAGATGGTCGGTCTGGAGCCGCACAAGAGATTCCTCCAGCATACGCATCGCGACATCCTGTTTGCGGCCATGCGTGCAGACGCTGCTCACAACGATGACCCTGTCTCGTCTTCCTCTGAGAGCGACGCCAAGCCGCTCTTCGCTTAGCCCATTGAGATATTCCCAGGCATTGTCGAAGATGTTGATGCCATGGTCCGTGGCTTTGGCAACCATGTTGTTGATTTCATTCTGATCCGCAACGGTAGCGAGATGGAAGCCGCCCATACCCAGGATCGAACATTCCAAGCCGGTCTTGCCCAGAGGACGCTTGGGCGCCTGGAAGTTGCCGAGGGTGGCGGGTTCTTCTTTGGTTTCGACCGTGGTGGGGGTCTTGTCGGTGGGAATCACGGCGGAAACTCCTGCGATCGCGGCCCCTTTCAGGAAGCCTCTACGGCTTACCTCAGGTCCGGCTTTGGGACTGTCCTGCATGACTGTTCCTTTCCTAAACCTGAGGCCACGCGTGGCCTGTGTTGTCCGCTTCTTTGATCATGTCTTTGACCTCGACCTGCGCCGTGTCGAGAGGGTAGTCATGGACTAGCCGGGCTTCGGGATTATCGAATTTCATTGAAACTTTATACAACTCGAAACGTCCGTCTTTGGCATATGGGCGGCAACGCTCGCGCAGTGCCTGCATTTCGGCAGCGGTCATCGGCACAAAGTTTTGTGCGATTTCCAGATTCTGCTCGATAATACGCAGCTCTTCGGCCCCGGAGATGGTGCAGGCCACGGGAAGGCTCATGGCGTAACGCAGCGCTTCGCTGGCAGTAAGCACGCCCATTTGCACGGGATCCCCATGTCCGCTGATAGCCTTCATTCCCAAAGGCGCGATGCCTCGCTGGTTGAGAACGGGCAGGACTTTCTGCTCGAAGCTCATAAAGTAGGTGGCATCAAAGGGGTTCAGCGGCATCTGCACGGAATCGAAAGCGAATCCGGTGTTGAGCATCGCGAGATGCACGTCAGGGTCCTTATGGCCGGTGAAGCCGACGAAGCGAACTTTTCCCTGTTCCTTGGCTTTTTGCAGGGCTTCGGCCGCACCGCCGGGCCGAATGAAGAGCTCGGGATCGTTCTGAAAAACAACGCCGTGAATCTGCCATAGGTCGAGGTGGTCGGTCTGCAGTCGGCGCAGCGATTGTTCGAGCATCTGGGTGGCAAGCGAAGCGTCGCGACCGTGGGTGCAGACTTTGGTCATCAAGAAGATTTTGTCGCGCCGACCTTTGAGACCCAAGCCGAGCCAGGACTCGGTTTTGCCGCGATAGTATTCCCAGGAATTGTCGTAAAAGGTGATGCCCCCGTCGAGGGCACGGTGAACGATATTGATCGCGGTTTTCTCGTCCTTAGCGCCACCAAGATGGTGGCCGCCCAGACCGAGCGCGGAGACTTGGACGCCTGTTTTACCAAAGTTTCGAAGGGGGATGGCCACGTGCCTCCTTCGCGGCACGCGGGCTCGATTGCGACAAAGGCTGGATCCCGGCCCTTGGCCCGGCGCTGCGATCAAAGTTTGCCAAGAATTTGACCATAAAACGTAATCTCGTGCATTTCCGACGGCTCCGGTGAGTCCTCAACCCGTATCGGCAGCACCATCCGCAGAGCATTGTCTGGTCCCCGCGAATGTCACGCCGCGGCGGCGCCGGCCAGAATCCTTTTTACGATATTGATCTCAAAGGGTTCTCTTACTAGTTCCCCGCCGGTCTGTTCCAAGCGCTTAAAGTGGGGCGTTGCTACATGTTGATCGAGCGCAGCCTGCATTGCCCATGTTTCGTAGAGATAGAAGCGTCCCCTCGAGTCTGACTCGTAGAGCCCATACAGTTCACACCCCGATTCGGCACGAGTCGGAGTTAACATGCCTTGAAGTAGCGCTCTGAGTTGGTTTTCCCTTCCTTCACGCGCCACGAATCTTGCAATTACGTGTACTTTAGCCATAGTTGTTGAGCCTCCCCCATTTCGCATTTGCTTTGCATTAGCGGCACTGACGTGCCCCCGTTTACGGTACCAATCCGAGTGCGAGTTTCCGGTTAAGTGACCCGCCCTTCAGATTTGGATCGACGCTATTCCTGATTCAGGATCGAACTTCTTCTGAAGATGAGTCGGACTCTCGGTCAGAATCAATTCGCAGGTCGGACGCACGTGAGCCTCAAGGAGGTGACCGCCGTGGGCGATGCCGTCGGAGCGTCCCACCACCACGTGTGCATGCACTTGCGGCTCTCTGCCTTTGAGTGCGATGTCGCCAATGAGCGAAAGCAGTTCCACTTGTTCGTGGAGAACGCAGGCTGGATCGTACTTTTTCGTTTCCCAGTTGAACCAACCCAGCTTCGCGTAAGAAAGCGCGCCGATGGCTTTAAAACTACTTCCCCCCAAGCCCTGGCGCTTCGCAAACTGTTGGAGCACGCTTGTGATTTCGTCGCCGGTCTCAAAGATTAGGGCAAAGATTTTCGGTTCATTCTCGATTTGTTTCCACCGCATGTTGTCTCCCTTCCGAAAACCCGTCTCAGAACCACCGGAAAATAAGAAAAGCGCCACAAATTTGCTATTTCAAAGCTGGATCAATCAAGGTCAGATCAGTTGCCGGGTCAAACCGTTTTTGCATCGTTATTGGATCGATCGTCACCATCACTTCCAGCGTCGGGGACACATACGCAGCAAGAACATGGCCCGCGAGCGTTGTCCCGTCCGGGCTCCCCACCACCATATGCGTATGGACCACCGGCTTCCCCTGATAGAGCGCGATATCACCGCTCATCCCAATCACTTCGTGCTGACCGACGATGGGAATCTTCTTGTACATTTTGCGCTGGGGATCGAACCAACCCAACGTCGCTCCATCCAGCGCTCCGATAGCAGTGAAATGAGCACTCGTAACGTGATACTTCTCCGCAAACTCCAGCAGTCCGGAAAAAGCCTCGTCTCCCTGATAGAAGATGACCTCATACTGTTTCGTTGGTTCTCCTGGGTTCAGCAACTGAACCAGCATCTTTGGAGCTTGACCGCTCGGAACGGCTTCCGAGGGCGAGACATATTCACTCGCTGTCTCTTGCGAATATCCGATCATGGTTGTGACCCCAATCAATACCAGGATACAAAGAGTTCTTGCCATCGTTGTTGTCCTCCTCCTAATGGCATGCAAGAGATGTGCCAGACCACCCCGAGATGACGTAGCTCCACATTTTTCAACAGCATGAGGTGGCTGGGTGGTTGGAGGTCGCCCTTTGGAAACTCGGATGAGATGTCCTGTGGCTGACGCCCTGTCCGCATGTCGACGGGTTCGGATTTCAACCGAGTGTCCGTCCTCAACCCTATCGAGGAGCCATAACATGTCCGGTGAACCTAAAGGTGGTGCAACAGCCGCCGTTATTCTTCATCGCAGGGAATTCGACAGTTAACGCCTTACGGTTAGGCCGCTTCCAGATATATCAAGACGCCGAGGAAGATTGCTATGGCGACGGCGCCCCAGGCGGAGCAGGTCGCCTGTTTTCTTCTCCATTATGCTCGCGTTGCAGCATCGCCTTTTCCAATTCTTTCTGGTGATCAGTAAGCAGAGTATGAATCTTGCGGTGGGCTTCGTCGCTGATCGCGTGAATCTGCGGACCGAGCTCCTGCCGCGTGGCCTTCGGATTTTTATCGAGCAGTGCTTGAATCCTGTCATGGTGCTCCTGAAGGAGAGTCCGGACTTGCTTCTGCTGTTCCGGAGTCAACTCCAGATCTTTCGTCAGACGAGCAAGCTCCTGGTCAATCGATTGTGGTGTATGGATATGCTGAAGCTGCTGGCGCGCTGGGGGTTGTTGTACCCCATCGTCCTGAGCTACGGCAGGACCGACCATTAGGAGCATGAGCACAGCTCCACATGAAAGCGCCAATCCCAGCCGAGACGTTGCGGAAAAGAACCGATGAAGGATATTTGGGAGTATCACTGACATACGCTTATTCTGCATTGATTTTCCCTTCGCCCTGCCTTACGCGACGTCCATGCGTCCGGCAACTTCCAAGTTCGGTGCCGACGGCCCGGAACCCGCGCCGGTTCGTTCGATCGCGTGCGCGATTTCGTCGAGTTCAGCTGGACCCAACTCAAGGTTGGCGGCATCAATCCAGCCATCCACTTGTTCAGGGGAGCGAGCCCCCACGATCGCGGCCGTAACTCCAGGCCAGCTGAGCGTCCATCCGATCGCAACCGACGAAACCGACGTCCCATGCCGCTGCGCGATTGGCCTCAGAGCATCACGGAGCGCAAGATTCCGGTTTAGGTTAGGTGGGTTGAAGTCTGGAGAATGGCGGCGCCAATCGTCGTTCGCCATGCCAGCTACTCTCTCGGCGCTGAACCGTTCTGTCAGCAACCCCGACTGCATTGGGCTATAGCAGATCACGCCAGTTTTGTGCACTTCGCACCATGAGATCTGGTGCGCCGCACTCTCGCGATGAATCAAAGAGAAGGGCGGCTGCAATGAATCCACGTGCCGAATAGCGGCGCAGCGGCCGAGTAAGCCGACGTCAAAATTAGAAGCGCCGGCGAGCCTCACTTTGCCTTCTTCGATCAGTCGCAACATTTCAGCCCACGAAGCCTCGACTGGCGTACCCGTCTCGTCAGGCCAATGGAACTGATATAGATCAATGCGCTCAACGCCAAGCCGGCGCAGCGACGCCTCGCATTCGGCACGAATGGATTCCGGTTTGAGCACTCGCTTGGGCTCTTCCATTCGATTCCGCTCGTTCCAAATCAGGCCACACTTGGTGAAGATATACGGCCGCTCAGAGGCCGGCAGTGAACGCACAAAACGTCCGACAACTTGTTCGGAATGGCCCAGGCCGTAGACCGCGGCGGTATCGATCCAATTAACGCCCAGCTCAATGGCGCGGCGCATCGTGTCTTCCGACGTCTTGTCGTCTTGCGGTCCCCATCCGTAGGTCCATCCGCCGCCTCCAATCGCCCAGGCTCCAAAACCAACTGCCGTAATCTCAAGTCCACTCAAACCAAGCGGACGCTTATTTATCTGCATAGTCCCTCCGATGTATTCCTTTCATCTCGCCTGTTACCGCAGTAACTCACCCAGCTCTATCGCGTCGGTTCAAGTATTGTTTAGCCTTACGCCGCCGGGTGCCAACCCGGACCCGTGCTGGCTTTTGTTTGTGGTGCGACCGTCGTTGTGTTGGGCCCGAGGTCCTTTTCGTGCACGATCCCATGATGGGCGACCACGAAGGTCATAACGCCCGATGCCCGGTACTCCGCGGGATACGCGACTAAGGTCAGGCCTCGCGCCTTCTTGCTGTCGTTTGCTCCCGCTGCAGAACTCGACACAACAACTCGAAAGTAGTACCCATGAAAGAGAATAGAGTCGTTATTGTCGCTATTCGCCGCGCCGGCAGACACCAGGTTTTCGGCGAGTCGGGTAATCGGGTCTTCGCTGGCTGCCTTTACTTCGTTTTCTTTCTTTGCCGTTGCGAATTCCTCGCACACTTGAATTGCGGTAGCCTCATTCTCTCCGATTCTCCGGAACTTGATTTCCTCTTTGCCGGTCTTCGAATCGAAGTACCATACGCCGTTCTTTGACACGAGCGGGACCGGAAATGGCCAGTTTTCTGCGCCGACGTACAGAACCGTGTTTCCGTCGAGCTCTCGGACCAGACGGTGCATCTCCTGATATTTCTTGCTGAACTGCTCGCGTTCGAGCTTATCCCCGACTTCGTCGCTTGATGAGGTCACTTCCTTTCCTGCTCCCAGGATCGCTTCCAGAGCCTGCTCATCCTGTTTTTGCGCCGCTTCAAAGAGAGCGTTGGCGGCTTCCCAAGGAGACGCGAACTTCTTTGGCTGTGCGTCCTGAGCAAAGCTCGAGCCGGCGAAGCCCGCCACGAGGAGCAAGGCCAACAGCAACAAAAGAAGGATGCTGGATGCGAAGCCAAAAGCAAGTCTCGCGATAAATCGTTCATTTGTTTCAAGCGTCATATTGTTTGTGCGCATGAGTTCTTTCTCCTAAATCATTAGTCTCGTTTAAAGTAACTGCTCCGAATTACCGGCGACCGCCGCCTCCTCCGTGAAAGCCTCCACCTCCGTGGAAACCACCACCATGGAATCCTCCGCCAAAGCTCGACTGCCCGCGAAAGGAGAAGCCTCTTGCCACTCCTCCATGATTGAAACCGCTGAACGCTCCTGAACGAGTGCCAGCGAATCCATGCTGCGACCCGCCGAAACCTCGCGCGCCGGAAAAACCAGCTCCGTGGATTCCACCGTCGTGAAATCCACCGGCGCGATTGAAGTTGTTGCGGTTGACGAAAACTCTGCTGTGGGAGATGTAGGCGTTATGGTTGAAAATGATCCCGTGGTGACGCCAATCAGATCCCCAGCTGTTCCAGCCCCAGCCAAACCCTCCAAAGAAGCCGATTCCGAAGCCGAGGCCAAACGCAATTCCCGGACCATCAAAAAACAGCCCCGGATACCAATACCAGCCGGGCCAGACCCCGATGGGCTCTCCATAGACCAGCCAAGGATCATATTCAGGCACGTAAACAACCTGAGGGTCTGCGGGCTCGATCACAATGGTTTGCCCCTGCTGGCTTACCTTTTCCTGCGATGTGCTAGTTAGGTTCCCCGCCTTCTGCGCCCGCTCACGCATTACCTGGACAGCATTCATCATGTCCTGCTGTTGGTTGACGTAAGCGTCGCCGAGCGATGACGTCCACGAGAGATTCTTGTCCATGTTGGCGAGCACCGAAGGAAACTCGACGAGCGCCTTCACACTGGGATCCCAGGGCTGCTTATCGGCTTCTTGACCGAGTTGCTCGCCCTTGAGATCGGTATGTTGCTGCAGCCACCGGTCTGCTTCTACAACTTGATCGGGATAGGTAGCCGCGGCGAGGATTTGTGCCACCAGCGCATCCGGATACAGTGCGATCGGTGCCACCAGTTGCTGCAGCTGTTCTGGCGTCTGTTGCGCGGCTTGCACCGGTGGTTGGTCCGCCTGCGCGAACGCTCCAGGCCCAGTGGCCAATACCAGGTAACATGAGAGAAAAAGCGACAAACTTTGTTTTATGAACTTCACAATCGATTCTCCTTCGACGGGTCACACCGGTGATCACCGATGGATCTCTCTAGCGAGGTAACGAGCGCCGCCGCAAACCAGTCGTTAGCTGGCCAGGTCAGCGGCGCTTCGAGGCGCGAACTGCCGAAACGTAAGAGGACATGCCGGGTGATCGCATTGACACGCGATTTCCACGTCTTCACTTCCGGCGTCACGACAGGCTTCTCCGCAGTATTCTTCTCCGTACGGTACTTCGCACAGGCACGGTATGTGCGCGCACTTCTTGCTCTCGTGGTTCGCCATTTTGGTTCCGTCCTTTCCGGGTCACTTCTGCGACCCCTACAGCACTGCGATTCTTGACGTAGCCGCGTTCCCTCGACCAGCCTGAGTGAGTTTGATGGGACTCACTCTAAGTTGTCAGTTTTGGTGGCCACGGTCATCTCCCCCAAATGCATTCGGGTCTCCAAATCCCAATTCGCCGCCAGCACGAGGCTTTGCAAGGGTTTTGCGCTCGGCAGTAAAACTCAACGAAGTCTCGAGTGTCGGCAGGCTGATAGCGCGTCGGCATTTGGACGCTGCCGGACGCCGTCTTTTTCTAATCGAAGTGAAGATCCAAGTAATCCGAGGATCCAAGGGCCTTTAAGTGACGGATCTGTTGCCCATTGGTTCTCTGTCCATTCCTTCTTTTGGGTGGAATAAAATGTGCACTCGATGTGAGAGAGTGAGGCCAAAATGGAAACACAGGTATTCACATTTGCAAGTTCGCCTTTCGTGCCGGTAGCCATCGGTTTGTTTGGCTTGGGGAACGGCTACTTCATTTGGGGTGGTCAGGCCTTGTTTGATTTTCCGAAGAGCAGTCCCGAAGTCAACCGGACGCTGGGCTTATGGGGTTTCTGGATGCCGGGGTTCATGCAGTTCCTTACCGGCATCTTTCTGCTGACCGGATTAACCTGGTTCAACGTCTTCGGCAAAGCGGCTCCTTTGTACATGGCCGGCCTCGCCTTCGCCGCTTACGGCATTCACTGGTTCGCGATGTCTTACCGGCGATATCTCGATTCCAGCGCCCAGCCGGATGGCTGGATGGCAATTGCATTCCTGTTTCTCAGCGTTCTTGACGCTGACGTTTTTCGGCGGCCCGGAGACATCCCGGTGATGCTGATCTTTGTCGGACTGACATTGATCTATGCGATTGAGATTCCTACGCGCTTACTATCCTGGAGTCTCGGTGGGCGCCTGGTAGGGCTGTTTCAATTCATTACTGGCATTTGGCTGACGAATTGCACATACGCCATGACAGTAGATTTGGCGTTGGGCGCTGAAGCCTGGGTTTAGAGGGTCTTTCACACTATGGCGAGATTGCAGTGGATGAAATATGCCGTTGTCCTTTGTCTACTTGGAGCTACTTGGGCGTTCGCACACTCGACAGCCGTTGGCACGGCTTCTGATGCGCCCGCCCTCCTCTCAAAGGAGCATCATCGGACTTGCTGCGAACTTCGTCAGGACCCGGGTTTCGAGGACCCGCACCCGCGAGCGAAACGTGTCGACAGACGAAGGCGAACAATGATGGAGCCCAACACAATTCTCTATATATCCGACCGAGCCAACCGTAGCTATTCGGTATTCGCTGCACTCGAGGAAACAGGCTGTGAGGTCGTGAGCACAAACAGCCCCACACAAGGGGTCGCCCTGCTATACATCATGCGCACGGTCGCTGGCGTCGTGCTCGACAACCGGGCGAGAGAACAGGCCAGCTTTGACCTGGTCCAGAGCCTGAGCCAAATTCGCCCACACGTTCCCATAATGCTGCTGTGCGGCGACCAGAGTGAGAGCTCACCCTCATGGACAGACCGCTGCGTGAGCACAGATAAACTCACCTCCGTCCTACATCATTTGTTGACCGCGGAGGCCGTTGCCTGAAAGCGTCGAGCCTATGAGTGCACAGTTCACAATTCCGATCTGAAAGGGTCAAGTCCTGACGTTCGTGCCGTGACGAAGCCGGTATGGCAAAGCCGAATTTCCTTCCGCGGAAATCCTCCGCTTCTAGGCGCGCAACGAGCGTAAAATCGGTTAAACTTCGGGGCATTCGAAGGCGTGGAAAATGTCACCACCATCGATGTGAGGCGAACCATGGCCCGGCCGAACCTCCACTCGCAGATTGTCCACTCTTCCGTTTTGCGTTACGGTCTTGCAGCCGCTTCCGTCGCGATTGCACTGGGCTTGGCGCTTCTGGCGCAGCGCCACGGTTTCCGCAACGTGGAAGTGCCGCTTTTCCTGTTTGCCATTGCCGTAACCGTCTGGTACGCAGGGATCGGCCCCGCGATTCTTGCGGTCGTACTTTCAAGTTTAGCGTTCGACTACTTCTTTACTGAGCCACTCTACAGCTTCTACGTTAGAAGTTCCGAGCTCCCGTACTATGCTGTTTTCATACTGTTTGCGTCACTTGTCACCTGGTTCGCCGTCGTTCGGCGCCGTGTCGAGGCAAAGCTTTTTGAAGCTCGCGACAAGCTCGAAGCCGAAGTCGCGGAACGAACCCAGCAGGCCAGCCTGCTCAATCTCACGCATGACACCATTTTCGTCCGCGATATGAGTGACATCATTTTGTACTGGAATCGAGGGGCCGAGGAATTGTACGGGTGGAGGGCAGAGGAGGCCATCGGGAAGCACAGTCATCAACTCTTTCAGACAGAGTTTCCGATACCGATCGAGGAAGTTCGCGCGGAGTTGCTGCACACCGGACGCTGGGAAGGCGAGCTCGGGAAATCCAAAGCCGACGCGTCCAGGGTGGTGGTGGCAAGCCGATGGTCTCTACGTCAAGATGAGAAGGGGCGGCCAGTTGCGATCCTGGAAACCAACAACGACATCACGGAACGCAAGCACCGGGAGCAAGAAATTCAGAGTCTCAATCAGGAGCTTGCAAAGCGTTCCATGGAACTTGAGCTCATCAACAAGGAACTGGAAGCGTTTGCCTATTCTGTCTCGCATGACCTGCGTGCGCCCCTTCGCCATATGGCTGGCTATACTGAGCTGCTTCAAAAGAAAGCATCCTCCACCCTGGATCAAAAGAGCAACCATTACATCGTGATGATGCTGGAGTCGGCCAAGCGCATGGGCAATCTGATCGACGATCTCCTGGCTTTTTCGAGAATCGGACGGGCTGAAACGCAGAAGACGCTGGTCAGCCTGGCGCACCTAGTAAGAGAAGCTCTTACCGAAGTTCGGCAAGACACAGAGGGACGCAGCATTGCCTGGAAAATCGGTGCGCTGCCCGATTTCTATGGAGACCGTTCGATGCTAAGGCTTGTACTGGTGAATCTCATTTCCAATGCGATTAAATTTACGCGCACGCGCCCGCAGGCCGAGATCGAGATCGGATCCTCCGAGGGAAATGGAAATGAGCTGGTAGTATTCGTCAAAGACAACGGAGTGGGCTTTGATATGAAGTATGTGAATAAACTGTTTGGCGTGTTTCAACGTCTGCACCAGGCTGATGAATTTGAAGGCACCGGCATCGGATTAGCGACGGTTCAGCGCATCATACATCGTCACGGAGGGAAGGTCTGGGCCGAGAGCGCGGTTGATAGCGGCGCGACTTTCTATTTCTCGGCTCCGAGATCACAAGGACAATTATGGAGAGCATGAACAAATTAGGGCGTATTTTGATGGTTGAAGACGATGCGAAAGATGTGGAGCTTACCCTCACCGCCCTTGAGGAATACAACCTCGCGAATGAGGTGGTGGTTACGCGCGATGGCGAACAAGCGCTCGATTACCTCTATTGCCGCGGGCAGTACAAGACGCGCTCCAGCGACAATCCTGCCGTTATGCTGCTGGATCTAAAACTACCGAAGGTCGATGGGTTGGAAGTGTTGAAGCAGGTTAAGGCCGACGAACGGCTGAGATTCATACCTGTAGTGGTGCTGACCTCGTCCCAAGAAGAAAAGGACATGGTGGCTAGCTATAAACTCGGAGTGAACGCGTACGTAGTAAAGCCAGTTGACTTTCATGAGTTTGTCAATGCCATCAAGGAACTGGGCGTTTTCTGGGCCGTCATCAATGAGCCGCCGCCGGGAAGCATAAGGAAGTGAGTGTCATCAGGAATGAGCATGCCGCACCCATTGCGGATTTTATCGGTCGAAGATGATCCCAAGGACGCGGAGTTGATTCAGGCTCTGCTCGAGACAGAAGGGATTGTCTGTGACATAACACGCGTCGAAAATCAGGCTGACTTCCTAGCTTCCCTGAAGCAAGGAGGAATTGATCTGATTTTGGCGGATTACAGCCTTCCCTCGTTCGACGGAATTTCCGCATTGAAGTGCGCAACGAAAGCCTGCCCGGACGTGCCGTTCATCTTTGTTTCCGGAACGCTCGGCGAAGAGGTGGCGATAGAAGCGCTCAAAATTGGCGCAACGGATTACGTTCTGAAGACGCGGTTATCGAGGCTTGTGCCGTCGGTGCTGCGTGCGCTGCGTGAAGCCACAGAAAGGGCCGAACGTAAGCGGGCCGAGGAGTCGCTCCGCGACAGCGAGACTTACCTGGCGGAGGCGCAGCGCCTGAGCCATACCGGCAGTTTCGGCTGGAACGTTTCGAGTGGAGAAATCTACTGGTCGGAGGAAACCTACAAGATCTTTGAGTATGATCGAGCGGTTAAGCCCACGTTGGAGTCAGTATTCCGGCGAATTCATCCTGACGAGCGAGATCGCGTGCAGCAGACTATCGACCGCGCGGCCGAGGCAAGGGCAAATCTCGATTTTGAGCATCGCTTTCTAATGCCGGATGGCTCAGTGAAGTACGTTCGAGTCGTGGGTCATCCCTCAACAAACGATGAGTCGGGTCACTTTGAGTTCGTTGGAGCGGTGATGGACGTCACCGCAGCAAAGCAGGCGGAAGAAGCGTTGCGGCGGAGCGAGAGTTACCTGGCAGAGGCACAGAGGCTCTCGCATACGGGGAGTGGGGCGTGGGGGGTACCGGGAGGAGACGCCTTTTATCTCTCCGAGGAATGGTATCGCATATATGGCTTTGATCCAAAGCAGGGCCTGTCGGCCTGGAAAGACCGGCTGCCGCGCATGCATCCGGAGGATCGAGCCAAAGTGCAAGAGGCAAAAGATCGAGCAATCCGTGAAAAGTTGGATTACGAAGTGGATCACCGAATCCTTCTTCCGGACGGCACGGTCAAATACACCCACACCGTCGGCCATCCTGTTTTGAACGCATCCGGGGATGTGGAGCAATTCGTGTGTACCATGATGGACATCACCGAGCGCAAGCAGGCAGAATCGCTGCGTCAGGGAGAGAGCCGTATTCTGGAGATGATAGCCCGCGATGCTCCGCTGGAGGAAATACTGGAAAGGCTGGTATGGGTTGTGGAAGCCCAATTTGCCGGCGTGCTTTGCTCTGTGCTGCTCCTCGATGACGACGGGCAGCATGCGCGGCATGGCGCCGCCCCCAATCTTCCGAAGCCCTACACCAAAGCCATTGACGGCATTTCGATTGGGCCGAAGGCGGGATCATGCGGCACCGCCATGTACCGCAGAGAACCTGTGATTGTCACCGACATTCTCCAGGATCCGCTCTGGGAGGAGTACCGGGGCTTAGCCGAGCCCTATGGCTTCCGCGCCTGCTGGTCCACTCCCATCCTTGCGCATTCGGGCAAGGCGCGGGGCTCGTTTGCCATGTATTACCGCGAACCGCGCAGTCCGAACTCGGCTGAGACCGAGGCTCTGCAAATGGTCACCCACCTCGCCGGCATTGCCATCGAACGCAAGCTGGCGCGTGAACAGCGCGAACGATTGCGACAGGCCCAGGCGGAGCTCGCGCACGTAAATAGGGTGACCACGATGGGCGAGCTGACGGCTTCCCTGGCGCACGAAGTGAATCAACCGATCGCGGCGGCCGTCACCGACGCCAACACGTGCTTGCGATGGCTTACGCGCGATCATCCCGATCTGGAAGAGGCGTGTGAGGCGGCGGCAAGAATGGCGAAAGACGCAACCCGTGCGGCCGATATCATCCGCCGGATCCGTTTGCTGTTCAAGAAGGCTAGTCCGCAAAGAGAGCTAGTTGATGTCAACGAAGTGGTTCGAGAGATGGTCATCCTGCTGCGCAGCGAGGCAACGCGGCACTCTGTATCAGTCCGGACGGAGCTGGCGTATCTTCCGCAAGTCACGGCCGATCGCATCCAGTTGCAGCAGGTGCTGATGAACCTCATGATCAACGCCATCGACGCGATGAAAGCTGTAGATGGGACGGGTGAGCTCATCATCTGCTCTCAGCAAGCCGACGACGGCCATCTCATGATTTCGGTCAGCGATACCGGCGTGGGGCTACCGCCGCAGCAGGCGGATCAGATCTTCAATGCGTTCTTTACCACCAAGCTCCAAGGAACCGGCATGGGACTGCGGATCAGCCGTTCCATCGTTGAATCGCATGGCGGTCGGTTGTGGGCTGCCGACAACTCTTCGCGCGGCGCAAGCTTTCACTTTACCCTACCTATAACAGCCGAGACGCATGAATGACGCCTGCAACCGCTTCCACAGTATTCGTCATTGATGACGATCCCTTGGTGCGTGCGGCCATTCAAGGCATGCTGAAGTCGGTTGGCTTACGTTCCGAGACCTTCGGGACGCCGCAAGAGTTCCTGCGCAGCAAGCGGCGGGAGGGACCAAGTTGCCTTATTCTGGACGTGAGGCTTCCCGGCGTCAGCGGTCTGGACTTTCAGCGCGAGTTGGCGGAAGCAGGCATCCGGATTCCCATCATCTTCATCACCGGTCATGGAGATATTCCGATGTCAGTGAAGGCCATGAAGTCCGGCGCGGTGGAGTTCTTGACCAAGCCCTTCCGGGACCAGGACTTGCTGGATGCGATTTACCAGGCTTTGGACCGCGACCGGGGGACGCGCCAACAAGAGAATGAGCTTGCCGAATTGAGAAAGCACTACGAGTTGCTGACCAAACGCGAGCGCGAGGTCATGGGCCTGGTGGTTTCAGGCATGCTCAATAAGCAAATAGCTTTTGAGCTCGGAACTAGTGAAGTCACGGTGAAGATCCAACGCGGGCAAGTAATGCGGAAGATGGAGGCTGAATCGCTGGCGGAATTGGTGAGAATGGCGGCGAAGCTTGAGCTTCCGCCCGCCAAGAAGTAGTCTATGCCGCCGCTATTAACAATCGCACGGCTCGAAGGCGAGCTGCAGCTGTGAACGGTGCATTGCCGGACAAGCCGTGGAAGTCTTTTACATAGATCAAGAGACTCGACCGATGGGATATCCGGATAAAGCGAAATGGAGTGCGCGGCCAGCCGTGGGTTATGGCTTGGCTTTGGTCTCGGTCGCGGCTGCTGCCGGCCTGACGCAGGTGTTTCTATACTTTCATTTGCCTCTCGCGTTTAACGCATTTGCGCTATCTACAATCGCGATAACATTTTGGTACGGCGGTACCAAACCCGGCATTCTCGCAGCTGTGCTCTCAGCGTTTGTCCGCAGCTATGTCTTCGATCCTGAAATCAAAAGCATGTCTCGCGTTCTTTATGATCTTGTGTTCCTGGTCTTTGCGCTGTTAATGACCGGAGTTACGCGAGCGCGAGATGAGCTTGAAGTGAGAGTCGGGGAGCGAACGGTCGAACTGACTCGGGCCAGTGAGGACCTGAAACTTGAGATTATCGAGCGGAAGCGGGCAGAGGCAGAACTGCGGGCGAGCGAGGCATACTTAGCGGAAGCGCAGAGGCTCAGCCACACGGGCAGTTGGGCATGGACACCTCCCATGGGCGAGATCACGTACCTCTCCGAGGAATGCTACCGCGTGCTGGGTTTTGATCCGCACGGTGAACAACCGCGACACGAAACGTTCCTTCAGCGCATCCATCCCGATGATCAAGCCAAATTTAGGGTAACGGTCGAGACAGCAGGGCGTGGGAAAGCGGAGTTCGAGCTGGATTATCGAATCGTTCATCCCGGTGGAGAGATCAGAGACATCCATGTAATTGGCCATCCCGTTCTCAACCCGTCCGGCGACCTCGTTGAGTTCGTTGGTACCGTGATCGATGTTACTGAGCTTAAACTGTCGGAGGAACACCGCGAGAGATTGCGCGAGGCACGTGCAGACCTTGTGCGCATAAACCGGGTTACCGCCATGGGAGAGCTGACCGCTTCATTGGCACACGAACTAAATCAACCGATAGCAGCTGCTGTCACCGACGCCAATACCTGCTTGCGATGGCTTATGCGCGATCCACCTGATCTCGAAGAGGCGCGCGAAGCTGCGTCGAGAACCACTAGAGACGCCACGCGCGCAGCGGAGATCATCAGACGTGTCCGGCAGCTCTTCAAGAAAGGTACCCCGCAACGAGACTTGGTTGATGTAAACGAAGTCATTCAGGAGATGGTCGTCCTCCTGCGCAGTGAAGCAGCGCGGTACTCCATATCGGTCCGGAGGGACCTGGCGGCAGATCTTCCCCACGTCACGGGCGATCGAGTGCAATTGCAGCAAGTGCTGATGAATCTCATCATGAACAGCATCGACGCGATGAGGGATGTGGATGGAACGCGTGAGCTCATTATCTGCTCTCAGCAAGCCGAAGACGGCCATCTCATGATTTCGGTCAGCGACACCGGCGTCGGGCTCCCGCCGCATCAGGCAGATCAGATCTTTAATGCGTTCTTTACTACCAAGCCACAAGGAACTGGCATGGGACTTCGGATCAGCCGTTCCATCGTTGAATCGCATGGCGGCCGCCTGTGGGCTGCCGACAGCTCTCCGCGCGGCGCAAGCTTTCACCTTACCCTTCCCACCAAGATCGAGCCTCACGACTGATATTCACAGACGCTGCCGCCGTGTTCAGGCCGGTATTATAGACCTCATACCAAGGTATTATTGCGGCTCCCAAAAGCATGATTGCGGCGTCGCCGGCGGAAAGATAGCTTGCAATTATGGCAAGTGGGAGGAAGACAAAAATGGTCGCGATTGTCGATGACGATGAGTTGATGCGCAGTGCGTTGCAGGGCATGCTGAAATCCGTCGGGTTGCCGTCCCAAGCGTTTGCGTCGGCGGAAGAATTCCTGGAGTCCGGACAGCAGCAGCAGACTGCATGCCTGATCGCGGATATTCGCATGCCGGGAATGTCCGGTCTGGAACTGCAGGCCAAACTGAACGCTGAACACTGCAGAATTCCGACCATCTTCATCACGGCACACGGCGACACAAAAATGCGCATGCAGGCGCTAAGGGCAGGCGCGGTGGAGTTCCTGGCCAAACCGTTTGATGATGAGGTGCTGCTCGAGAGTGTTCGAGCCGCTCTGGAGAATTGAACCCGATCTGATTAAAGAGCGCGTGCGCGCCAGGAGGTTTTCTGTGGGAGCTATCCAAAGATTCGGGAGTGGCGCTCAAGTGTCGTACGAGCGCAGATTCGAGCAGGTCATAGGCAATAGTCCTGCTCTGGAATCGGTACTCGAACAAGTCGAACGGGTTGCGCCCACGGATTCCACCGTTCTCATCCAGGGAGAAACCGGCACCGGAAAGGAACTGATCGCGCACGCGATTCATAACCTCAGCTCGCGGTGCGGACGACCCTTCGTGAGGCTGAATTGCGCTGCCATTCCGCTGGATCTGCTGGAGAGTGAACTTTTTGGCCACGAGAAGGGTGCGTTCACTGGCGCCATCGCGCAAAAGATTGGCCGTTTCGAACTAGCCGACAAAGGCACGCTTTTCCTGGATGAAGTAGGGGATATTCCGCCGGCGTTGCAGCCGAAGTTGCTGCGCGTTCTGCAGGAACAGGAGTTCGAGCCTTTGGGCAGCAATCGCACTCATCAGGTAGACGTTCGGCTGGTGGCTGCCACAAATCGTAATCTGATGGAGATGGCAAACCGGGGTGAGTTTCGCAGCGATCTCTACTACCGTCTAAACGTATTTCCGGTCCTGTTGCCGCCTTTGCGCGAACGCCGCGAAGACATTCCGGCGCTCGTGGCCCACTTTGTCGAGATCTATGGCCGCCGGATGAGTCGCCACATCGAGCACATTCCTCCGACAACGATGTCTGCGCTCACGTCGTACCAGTGGCCCGGTAACATCCGCGAACTGCAGAACCTGATCGAACGCGCCGTGATCCTTTCCAACGATGGCGTGCTTCCCAATCCTTTGCCGGCGGCACGAACCGTGGATACCACCACTTCTCCGGCCGCAACTACTCTAAAGGACTCCGAGCGCGTTCTGATTCTGCGCACGCTTGAATCGGTTGGTTGGGTGATCGGCGGCGCGAACGGAGCGGCTACGCAACTTGGTTTGAAGCGCACTACACTGATCCATAAGATGCAGAAGCTGGGGATTTTCCGATCCTCCCACCAACCCTCCCTAGGTACGATGAGGCGAGGCACGCAAGGGCCGAACTCGCTGTCGCAATTGCAGTAGCACCGATCGGCGTCAGATTCGATGTAGACGATAGACGAACGTTATGACGCTTTGAGCATCTGCGACGGGCAGGTGTTTGCAAGGAGTTGTAGGCATCGGGGACGATACATACACGAATGTTCGACATAAGTGCCGCCCCATACAAAGCGCTTCCGAGCGAATCCATGGCCGGAGCCAGAAGGCTTCATAGCTGTCGAAGGTCAACCACTGTGGCCTGAAAACCTGCCAAAAAGGTTCATCAGAACGAATAATGATGGAAGATAGATGATCGATGCGACAAGGAGTCGACGCGCAGCCGTGCTGGATCTTTGAAACGCGAATCGTGCCCCGTAGTAGAAAAACCCTAAATTCAGGAGCAACGCTCCCACGCGGTAAAGAATGCTGGGCTGGCCTCCCAAGGGTGACAGGAGAGCAATGGGGAACAACGCCAGGAGCGGCAATACGGTTTGCAGACTCACAACCCGATCTCTCGCCTCGCCCTGAGGCAGCACGCAGTACCCCGCGCGAGCGTAGTCCTCGCGGTACATCCATGCGATAGCCATGAAATGTGGAAACTGCCACAGGAAGAGCATGCCGTATAGGATCCATGCCTGTAGGTTCAACTTGCCCGATGCTGCCGCCCACCCGATCAGGGGCGGCACTGCTCCCGGGAAGGCTCCAACCAGAGTACATAGCGGCGTTTTTCTCTTGAGCGGCGTGTAGAGGAACAGGTAAGACAATAGGGTGAGAATCGAGAGTATCGAGGCAAGCGGATTGACGGCGATCGCGAGATAAATGCAGCCCACCGCCGATAGCGCCACGCCGAACCAAAGAACCACGGAAGGTTTTAGCCGGCCGGCCGCGAGTGGCCGCCGGGAAGTCCGGCGCATCTGCGCATCGAAACGGCGTTCGATGTATTGATTTAACGTACCGGTGCCGCCGGCGACCAGCAGCGTACCCAGAAGAGTGTGAACGAGCAGCAGCCACGGAAAGTGAAGAAGTTGGCCAGGCAACGCCAGATTGAAGCCGGTGAGGGTCGCAATGACGATCAAGAGGTTAACTTCCGGCTTGGACAGCGCCCAATAATCGGATATAGCGGCGAGCCCGCCAAAGGCGGGAGCTGACCGGGGCTCGCCCGGGGCTGTGTGTAGGGTGCTAATGAGGATAGGTTTGGTCGTCACGTTTAGAGCACCTCCGCCTCTGTAGTGTTCCGCTTCCGGCCTGCCACTTTGTGCGGCGCGGCTAGGATTGGGCCTTGCGATTGCGTGTTCGAGGGCGAGAGCATCTGCATGGTGATAGCGACGGCTGGAATCAGGTATGCGAACGTTACCCAAACCCACATCAGGGCGCCTGCGCATTCCTGGTCCTCAAGGGGGGGTAGACTGAACAGCTGAGGTGTGGACAGATAGAACGGGTAGACAAGCCGGTTACAAAACACAAGGAACGCGGAGAGAATGTCACAAGGCAGCGTGGCAAGGAAGAGGTACAAAGCCATGGACCATCGAGGCGACCTCGCCACAATCGGAAAAGACTGCACGATAGGCCACCAGAACAAGAGGCCAGCCACCAGAAAAGACACGTCCTCCAAAATATGCATCCCGCGGGAATGCATGCCCAACTGAAACACAACGGGAAGATGCCATCCGATTACTGCCGCCGTGCCTGCCAGCCAACACCACGCAGGATGTAGAAGACAGGGTTCGAGCCATCTCGCCGGGGCACTGACGAGGGGACGATGGCTCTTAATGAAGAGTTTCGGTAACCCGCACACCAACGGAAACGCGGGCGCACCCGCTAGAATTAACGGCGCAGCAACCGTCATCAACAGAAGGTGCTTCATCATGTGAATCGTGAGTGACTGATGATCGAGTGTGGCGAGGGGAGATCCGACCGTAGTCCACGCTAAAACGAGGCCACTCATAAACGCTGCGAGCCGCCAACCGGCGATGAGCGTTGGAAAGGCATTTCGAAGAGAAATCCAACCGCGCAAATAGACCAGTGCTGTGACCACCAGCGTGGATGTGATCGCGAGCAGGACCCACCACGACAGCATCTGGGCATGGGTCTCGGACATGGCTCCGTCTACCGTGGCGAGACCTCGCTGGCGCCGAGCGCCATTGCTTGAGAAGCATCGCGTGCTGGTTTCTGATTCGCCGGGCGCAGTGTTTGCAGAAAAGCCACCAACGCGGTTGTCTCCGCCGGGCTGAGATTCTTTCCATAGGCTGGCATATTTCCTCCCCCCTGGATCACCTGACGAATAAGTTGATCTTCGGTCAGGCGCAGGGCAACACGATCGAGCGCCGGCCCGCGCTGACCTCCTTTGTCATCCAGCGAATGACAGTTGTGACACTGTTTGGCCTGAAAAACGAGCGCCCCACAACGCTCTAGAGCCGTCCGACCTTGTAAGTATTCCGAGGGAATTGGCTGGCTGCTCCACGCATCCATCACAGGGCTCCACGGCGTGTGCTCAGCCAGATGAGTCAGAGTGCCGAGGGCCACTGCGATCAGAAGAATCGTGAGGACGGCAATTGGCCTGCGCTTCCAGCTCTTCTCACCTTCGCCCGCGACAAACGGAAGCGCCAGGAGAACAATGATTCCGATGGCAGGACCAATCAGGAGTATGGGTGTTTCGGCTGATGGGGGCAGGAAGGAGAGCAGCGCATACAACCACAGAAAGAAGAAGTCTGGACGCGGAGCAGTCTGAATAATTGTCGGGTCCGGTTGACCTCCCGGACCGAAGGGACCGAAATAGACCGCGCAGGCAGCGATCGAAAGAAGAATGAAAGCGGAAAACAGAATGTCCTTCCACACCGCGTTCGGAACGAAGGGCACACCCTGCTTCTGCGTCAGCTCGTGATATTCCTGCATGTATGTAGCCCGCCGAACGATGCGTCCTGGCATGGGCCATTCGTTAATTCCTAATTTGAGCACCATGAGCAGGTGAACGCCAACGAAGGCAATCAGCAACCCGGGAATAACAAAAACGTGCAGCGCGAAGAATCGGGAGAGCGTCGGGCCGGCAATGATCGGTCCGCCGAGCATTAGGTTCACAGCCCACGGTCCGATCACCGGAACCCGACTTGCGATCGAAGCGCCGATGCCTAATCCCCAGTAGGCATCCTGGTCGAATCGCAGCACCTGGCCCGTAAACGCCATGCCGAGCGTCACGAGCAAAAGAAGGACACCAACGATCCAGGTCAGCTCCCTTGGGAACTTGTACGCTCCAAAGAGAAAGACTTGAACCATATGGATCAGAACAATCGCGATCATGAAGTTTGAGCCCCATCCGTGCAAGGCTCGTATAAACCAACCCAAAGCGATGCCATGATTGAGCGTCTGGAGGCTGTTCCATGCCTCGCCCGCCGAAGGCACATAGATCAGCGCAAGCAGGATGCCGGTGACGATCTGGAGCATGAAACACGTGAGAGCGGCGCTGCCGAAAACATAAAACCAGCTTGCAGTGTCGCGTGGAACCGGATGTTCTAGAGTTTCACGAATCGGCGTTCCAAGCTGCAGCCGTAGGTCGAACCAGTCACCGAGTTTTTTGGTCAGGCGCATGTCGTCTTCCCTCCCGCCTTATTGGCAACCGGCTGACCGGGTGTTGGCATCTCGCCCGCCTTGATCAGAAGTTTTCCATCTTCAATTTTGTAGTGGTACTCGAACAATCCGCGCTCCGGCGGTCCGGAGGCGCGGGATCCGTCCTGGTAATAAGCACCACCATGGCAGGGACACATGAAAAGACTTGACTGGGGGAACCAGCGAACCGGGCACCCCAAGTGCGCGCAGTTGATGGCAAAGACCTGGAAAGTTTGATCATCAACCCTACGAACCCAGCACGCGATGTTGCCGGTTTCTCCGTCCCAGTTATTGACCAGCGGATTTCGATAGGTGGCGAGTCGAGTCTGCCCAGCGGGAAACTGTTCTAACCCGCCTAGCGAAAGCCAGGACTCATATCCAAACTTTCTGCCGCGAGTCACAGACGAAAGCAGATAGCGCACGATCGGCACGGCCAAGAAAACACCGACGATACCGTTAAGAAGCACTCCCAACTTCACAAGAGCTGCGCGTCTGGAAATTCCGTTTTCTGCACTCATCGAGATCCTCCATTTGCTGGCGTCATCGAAGCAGTCGGATACGGCTGGCCCGGGAACTTTGGCCGTTGACTGGAAAGCCACGCAACGACATCGGAAACTTCCTGCCCCGACATGGGTCGGCCGACGACGTCACCGCGCCAGTCGGGCGCACCCAATTCGGGGCGACCTGCAATCACAATCGTTCGCAGTCGTTGGTCGCTTACCAGTGCGAGGTATGATCCATTCACAATCGAGCTGGCCTTGCTTCCTCCGCGACCGTTTGCTCCATGACAGGACGAGCAGTATGTACGATATGCATCGGCGCCACGCTGCGGATCTCCAGGAGCCGGCGCTGTATAAGGCGGTGGCGTTTGATCGCCGAGAGTATTGGGTTTCGCCCATGACCGGATCCCACTTACGAGCGCGTCGATCTGCTTTTCGGTGAGCATCCCGCCTGCACTCTGTGCAAAAGCTGGCATCGGCGTGCCGGGCACTCCGTTTGAGGCGATGCGGCGAATCACGGTGTCGTCTGCAATCGCGAGAAAAACCGGATTCGCCAGAGCAATGGTGGCTCCGCCCTTACCGTCCACGCCGTGGCATCCTGCACAGTTCTGCCTGTAGAGCACACTGAAATTCACAATCTCATCGGGAGGAACAACGACGGAGTTTGGCTCAGGACGGCCAGGAGAGTTGCTGCAAGCAACACATACAGCAACGAAAAAAATCGTGAGCGCGGAGCCGATCGCTTGGCAGTTCATTATAGGGATTCGTCTCCGTTCTTCTCATCGGGCGGCAGCGGTACCTCGAATCCAGCGCGGAGAGCGAAAGGAAGATACTGCCAGGTTCGTACACGTTCCTGTCGGGACACTACGACGCCCGCCACAATCCCAAAGCCGACTTGGGAAAGGACGAACCAAGTCCAGTCAATCCGCTGGTTAAGCAGTGGCTCCATCATCTCAACAAAGCTATGGACTAAGCCCGACCACAGCACGGGCGCAATCAATCCGCCCAAGAGAATCGGGCGTCGGGGAAACATGGGCAGCATCGCACCGTAGAGAAGTCCGACGAGTAAGGAAAGAAGCAAGTGGACGAAGCTCGCAATCAGTAGGGAGTCCCATTGAAACGTCCCAATTTGTTCCAGGGTGTGCCTGCCAGGAAAAAATCCGGCTGCCAGGACATTGATGGCATACCACATGCCTCGCCGACTGATAATCCCGTACAATACCGCCAGAAAAGCCATGGCAACACTACCTGCCAAACCCCCCTTTACACCGGCTGAGACTGGGTATATCTCCAACGGCAATCGTGCTCGAGGCAATTCTTGGGTCATCCACTCGACCGCCGCCACTTGTGGACGGCTGGTGCTGACGGGCGCTACTCTTGCGACAGTTGCGACTGGTACATGCCTTTCGTGCGGCAGAATATCCCAGAACCATCCAACGCACCCGCTCACGGCTAAGATCGCACCAAGAAAACTCACGGACCAACTTGTGACTAAACCCGCAAAAAGCAAAGCCAGGCCGAAGGCTAGTACGATTGGCCACGGTGTGGGGGCCGGCATTTCGATCATTTCTGCTCTGTCGGCAGTCCGCACGACTGTAGCTCTGGTCATTTTGTTTTCCATTTAGCGCCCAATCACATAAACGACGGTGAAGACCACGATCCAAACTCCGTCTACGAAGTGCCAATAGAGAGACAGCACGTCGATGCGCTCGGCGTGCTCTTGCTTCACCGCTCCGAAAAGCGTGAATGCCATCACTGTGGTCAAGCCCAAGAGGCCCACGATCACATGAAAGCCGTGCAGACCGACCAGTGAGTAGTAGGTGGTTCCGAACAGGTTGGTACTGATCGTCAGGCCATCCCTATTAATCAGACGGTGCCATTCTGAGGCTGTTCCGTAAAGGAAGAGTACCCCGAGTGTAATCGTCAGAAGCCACCAAGCACCAAAACTTCGGACGTCGCCGCGGCGAAGAGCTTTGCCTGCGAAGTGAATCGTCAAACTGCTGGAAAGGAGGCAAACGGTATAAAAGAAAGGTGGCGCGAGAACATCTCTCGGCATGGGTCCGGAGAGGCTTTTGCCAATGTAAAACAGGTAGGCTACGACAAAGATGGTGAAGATCGCCGCCTCGGCCGCGATCAAAGCGCACATTCCTACGTGCCCACGGCTGGGAAGCCTCCACTGAAGTTCCGTCTGGGGTAGCGTCAAGGATGTCGTAGTCATCGCGCTTGCTCCTTGTGCGCCGTTTAAAACCGGCGAGGTGTAGTGAATGAAAGTGTCATACGAAAGTGGAGTAGCGACCCACATCGGCCCCGAGTCATGCGGAGCCGCCCGCAAGGGCGGCGTCGAAGCGTTGACAAGGGAACGTGCGGGCCGGGTATTGAGCCGCGTAAGACGATCACTCCGGGACGCCGACGCTGTAAGGAGAAGCGGAAGGCCCCATCCGGTGCGCCGATATCGCGAGGTGCACTGGAGTCCCGCGCGGTCAGAGACCCCGTGCACGTACGGAAGCACCTCGCGCGGGAACCGGGAGATCCCAGGTCTGCCCAGGGTCGCAGCGGAGCCAGAATGGCCGCGTCCTTTGGGACCGCATGCGGCGCTTCATCACTCGCTGGCTGCCTCTGCCTACTGTCTGTCATCCCTATCCTCTGCGGCGCATGGGCGTCGTCACCTAAGGCAAGAGCCGGATGCGGGAAAACCGCTTCTCCGGATCCGTGGAGGGGGTTGTGAGTAATCACAATCCCTACTCCGACTACTCGTACTTCCAGTCCGGATCGGCCGGATGCTTAAGATCCCATAGCGGGCGGCGGCTCTTAACTACCGGGATCGAGGCGAAGTTATAGGCAGGGGGCGGCGAATTCGTCGACCACTCCAGTGTCCAGGCGTCCCACGGATCGCTTCCAGCGGCTTTGCCCCGGAAATAAGACCAGAGCAGGTTTCCCAAGAAGACCAAAATCCCGGCAGCCTGGAAGAAAACTCCGACGGTCACAATGAAGTTCCAGGTGTCCCAACCGCGGCCTGGCTCATAGGTGTAGATCCTTCGCGGCATGCCCAGCAATCCAGGGATATGCATGAAGTCGAAGGTCAGGTGGAAGCCGATTATGAAAAGCCAGAAATGCAGCCTACCGAGCGTCTCGCTATACATCTTTCCCGACATCTTCGGGAACCAGTAGTAAAAGGCACCGAAAAGAGCGAAGAGAATGCCGCCGACAATCACATAGTGAAAGTGCGCGACCACGAAATATGAATTCGCCAAGTGCCAAGTGAAGGGCGCGACACTCAACATGACGCCAGTCAGGCCGGCCGCCAGGAATTGAAAGAGGAAGGCAATACAGAAGAGCATCGGAGTTTTGAACTCAATCTTTCCTCCCCACATAGTGGCCAACCAGTTAAAGATTTTGATTCCGGTGGGGACTGCAATCGCCATGGTCGACAGAACGAAGAAGGTATTCACGTTTGCGCCCATGCCGACTGTGAACATGTGGTGAGCCCATACGCTCATGCTGATGAACCCGATCGCGACCGTGGCCCCCACCATCACCGAATAACCGAAGATCGGCTTGCGCGAGAAGACCGGGATGATCTCGGAGACGAAGGCGAAGGCTGGGAGCACCAGGACATAGACCTCCGGATGTCCGAAGATCCAGAAGAAATGCATCCAGATCACGGCGGAGCCTCCCGCCTGGGTGTCGAAGAAATGTCCGCCGAGATAGCGATCGACCAGCAGCATAATCTGCGCAGCCGTAAGCGGACTGACGGCCAGGATCACCAAGCCGGACATCACAAGGTTGAGCCATGCGAATAATGGCATTTTGGCTAACGTCATGCCTGGGCAGCGCATGCAGAGAATTGTCGCCACGATGTTGATCGCTGTGCCGATGCTGCCAAAGCCGGAGACCAGCAATGCCAGCGTCCAGAAATCGGTACTATGGCCAACTGAAAACGTCTGCGAAGTCAGCGGTGCGTAGGCAAACCACCCGACGTCGGGAGCGTTACCCGCTCCGTAAAGGCCGTTGGCTCCGACCAGGCTGAAGTAGAGAAGCAGTCCACCAAAAGCGGTCATCCAGAAACTGAAAGCATTCAGCCGCGGAAAAGCCATGTCCCGCGCCCCAATCATGAGTGGAATCAGATAGTTTGCAAATCCAAACAGAACGGGCATCGTCACGAAGAAAATCATGGTTGTTCCATGCATCGTGAACAGTCGGTTGAAGACTTGCGGCGAGACGAAATCGTTGTGCGGACGGATAAGCTGAATGCGGATTACGGTCGCCTCGACCCCGCCGATCAAGAGAAAAATCAGGGCGTAGAGGATGTACAGAATGCCCAATCGCTTGTGATCCACGGTAATCACCCACTCGTGGAGGTAATCGACGACGGAAGGAGATGCCGCGGTCGTACTCGGCCATGCGATGGACTCAGTCGACATTGAAACTTCTCCTCATGGCATTAACGAAGCGTCTCCAGGTAAACCGTGAGCGCGTCGAGTTCCGGATCGCTCATCTGCATTGCTGGCATCAGGGAGCCGGGCTTGATGGCGGCAGGATTTAGGATCCATTGCCGGAGGTTTTCCGGCGTGTTCCTCGCCGCACCTGCTGCGATTGTGTCCCGGCTCATCAGATGCGTGAGGTCTGGGCCGAAGCGGCCATTGGCCACGGTTCCCGCCACCGTGTGGCAATTGATGCAGGCGGTCGTTTCGAATATTCGTTGCCCTTCGGAAACGGCATCACCCACGATTGCCGGCTGGCGTTGCTGCTGAATCCAGCGGTCGAAGTCATCCTGCGACTGAACGTAAACGCGCAGCAACATTTTGGCGTGTTGGGTCCCGCAATACTGCGCACACTGGCCGAGGTAAACTCCGGTCTCCTGCGGGTCGATCCACATAGTGTTGGGATGGTTGGGAATCAGATCGGTCTTCCCTCCAAGCCGTGGGACCCAAAAACTGTGGTCGGTATCGGCGGATAGCAGCTTAATGAATGTCGGTGTCGGGTGGACCGGATCACTCACGGGCACATGCAGTTCATTTGCCGTCACTACGCCCAGCTCCGGATAGCGATACTCCCACCAGAACTGGTGGCCGATCACTGTAACCGCGATCGCGTTGCTGGGCGGCGAAGTTTTCTGAACGACGGCAATCACTCGCGCTGTCGCCATGAACAATGCGACGACGATGAGAATCGGAATGATAGTCCATGCCAATTCCACCTGATTGCTGCCGTACACCTGGGGAGGTTCCCGGCCGTCGTCATCCTTTCTCTTTCTGAACTTCACGACGGAGTAAAGCAGCAAGGTGAAGACGACTAGAAAAATGGCTCCTGTGACCGCCAGTACAAACAGAGACAGTCCGAAGATCGATTTGGCTGGGGTCGACGCGGGAGCAAAGATATTTGTCGGGCTCAAGGGCGGGGCCGTGTCGGCAAAAGCTGCCGCTGCACCGCAGATCCAAACCGCAGCCTGCGACAGCAGCACCCGCCAGTTACTTGAGCCACGTGATCGCAATTGGCCTCCAATCTGATCTTCACGCGTTAGGACTTATGCCGTGGAGTCCTGGAATCCAGTGTCGAAATCATTCCCTGAGCCGCTGCCGCGGTGGCGACTTCCCCGGACAGCACGATCTGGCGCGCTGGAAGTTTCTGTCCATAAATCTGCTCATTGGCGCCGTTATCGGGACGAATAGTTGATCCCTCGAGCGCCACTCCCGCAAACGCGCCTCGGGCGCGGGAATAGCTCAAGATGTCTGCACGTAAGGTGGCGTCCGTTTCCGCTGAGGCAGTGCGACCGACCGGGCCGGCCGCAACCGACGCATCTGCTCCGAGCTTGACTTTGCTGGTGAGAATTCCGCTCGCACCCCGCTCATTCATTACCAGCAGCACGAAGTCTGTTGCCTCGCCACCAATTTGAAAGCCAAAGCTGCCGCCCTCGAGAGCCATCATGGTAGGCGCTCCCCACAATCCTCTAAAATCCTCACCCCTGCGACAGGACATCGCACCTCGCCCATAGCTTCCCCCAACAATGAATGCAGCTTTCAAGACCGACGGAAAGACAACCACGCAATCGGCCTTGTCGAGCAAGTCCTGGGGTATGTCGTCGGGAACATCGAGAATCTCTTTCAACACTGTGCCGCTGTTCTTTAAGCGATCTTCGTCTTTTTCCGCATCAGCCGCGGAAACTGAAAACGAGACAAGGGGCAGAACTACAAGCAACATGCTCATCAGATACGTAATCGGTTTCTTCGTCACGGTTCTCCTTGCGCGGTTTCGCGCGACGAGCTGACATTCTGCTATGGCCTCGGCCTAATAGCAGAGAAGCAACAATCTGCCACCGCTCAGGCCGGCTTGAGCGATTTGTCGCCAACGGTCCTGTTGATCCCTAAGCAAAGCACTTGCCAAAGTGCGGTTGAGCGGGACAAGCAGGGAAGTGATTGATTGCGGAGAAACTGAGTCTGGCGAGATCGTTACTCGACAAAGGCGGCCGGAACCAATGTCCGCAGTCCGACACACCTGTCATCCCGTGGTCATGGCGTCTCTGACATGCGAGCGAATCGAACGGGCCACCGCAGGAGTCTGCGGGATCCGTGAGTGTGCGTTGCAAGGGGAAGGGATACTAAGAACTGGTCTCATAAATGCTTTTGGGAAGGGCACGACTTCAGTCGTGCCGCCAAACGCCGTATAAACGCTGGGCTTCAGCCCCTGAGGTCTTGACTTCCGATCCGCCAAAACCATTTATGAGATCAGTTCTGTTGTCGAGGTACACAATGTTCGAATATTTGTCAGAGGTACTTCTCGTGGCCATTTGCTCGATCCAGATCTCGTTTCCTCGCAGGACCGTCGAACAGTTGACATGGTGACACGCTCTGCTGACGGGCCTTTGCTTTTCCCCAGAGATTTGTCGCCGGTTCGATCCGCGTTTTCAATAACCTGAAGTCTTGGTGCCACGATTGCATTGTCATCCATACGATGTAGGCACTGCAGGGCTGAATTGGGCGAAGGCGAGGAACAAAAGGGTGGATCATTCTGGCGTTAATCGATCTGATGTTCAAGGCAAGCGACATCTCCAAACGAAAAGCAATGAAGTAGGAGGACAGATATGAAGGTTGGAATTGTTGGAGCGGGGGCGGTTGGCTCCGCGTGCCTTTTGTCGATGGTGATGCGTGGCAGTGCGCGCGAGGTCGTGCTGGTCAACCGGGACCGCAAGCGAGCCCGGGGCGTCGTGACGGATGTCCAATACGGCGCGGTCTTGTCGCCGCCGATTGCGGTGCGCGACGGCGATTATACCGATCTGGCTGGCTCGTCGGTGGTGATGATCACTGCCGGAGTCAACGAGAAAGGTGGAGGCGCAACCGATCGCAGCGATCCTGTCGGGAGGCTTCGCTTGCTCGAGGCGAATGCTGCAATCTTTCAGGACATCGTCCCCCAGATCCACAACTCCGCTCCCGATGCGCTGATTCTGGTCGTAACCGATCCGCCGGACGCGCTGGCTGACGTAGTGCGTATGTTGGGACACGAGCGCGTGCTGAGCACCGGCACATCTCTCGATACGTTACGGTTCCGATTTCACGTGGGAAAGCGTCTGAACGTCAGCGCGTCGGCCGTGGATGCGCTGGTCTTAGGTGAGCATGGTGTCTCGTCAGTTTTCCTGTGGTCATCAGCGCGAGTGGGCGGCAGGAAGGTATTGGACCTCTTTGGGGATGGCCCAGCGCCCCAGACTGTGCGTGAAGAACTCGAAACTGAGGTGCGTTACGCCAACATCACGGTCATTGAAGGTATTGGGGCCAGCCAGTATGGCATAGGGATGGTCTCCGCGCGACTCACTGAGATGATATTGGGCGATGAGAGGGCGGTGATTCCTATCGGGTGTTACAACGCAACATTTGGAGTTACGCTTTCCTTGCCAAGTGTCATTGGCCGGGAAGGCGTACATCTCGTGCTCGAGCCCGAGATGTCCGCCGCGGAACAACAAGGTTTGCAGCGTAGTGCCGAGGCGATCCAGGCGGCGCTATCTCGCCTCAGTCTCAAGGAATCCCGGCGGAGTACAGCTTGAAACCTGTCTCTGGAAGACAATCGCTTATGTTGTAGCTGCCCGACGGTTGATGGTACAGCAGCCTGCGCTCGCCAGACGCATACTTCAGACACTACCCAGTACCCACAGCGATTTCAAGAGGTGGCATCTTGTGTTAGACTTGCCGCCCCATAAGTGAGAAGAGATTTTTCATTGCTCCGACAAATCGGCAGCCCATCAGGGGGGCCTGTGATCGCTCGTCTTCTTGCTCTCGCACTACTCGCTGGTTCTGCGCTGGCGCAGAACGTCGTTCACTACACCACCACCATCGCCAACGTGAAGTACCTTTTTGCGACGGCGGAGCCGGTGGCGCGGTTGCACTCCGGCGACATTCTCGACACCAACACGCTGGACTGCTTTGGCAACGCGCTTAAGAAACCCGGGGACACGCTCAGCATGGTGAAGGGCGACAACCCGTTGGCGGGGCCGTTTTATGTGGAAGACGCGGAGCCTGGCGACACGCTGGCGGTGAAGATTCTTGACCTGCAGGTGGACGGCGACACGGGCGTGGGCGCGTTCTCGTTCGGATTTGGGGCGCTCAACGAGACCAACTACACGCCTATGCTGCATCCGCCACTGCCCGAGAAGATCTGGTTCTATCACATCGATCATGCGTCAAACGCGGCCACGTTCAAAGCACTTGATTCTGATTTTTCGGTGAAGATTCCCTTGCATCCTTTTTTCGGCTGCATTGGCGTCGCGCCGGCGGAGGGCGAGGCGCGCAGCTCAGTGGTGCCTGCGGAATTCGGCGGCAATATGGATTCTCCCGAAGCCAGCGTGGGTAATATGGTGTATTTTCCGGTGAACGTGAAAGGCGGCTTGCTGTATATCGGGGACGGCCACGCCGCCATGGGTGATGGCGAGATTGCGGGCTCGGCGATTGAAGTGCCGCTGAAGGCGCGAGTGCAGCTCACTGTGATCAAAGGCCGGACCATCAGTTGGCCGCAGTTTGAAAATGACGATGCCATTATGACGGTTGGGGCGTATCGTCCGCTGGACGACGCGCTGCGCATTGCCTTCACGGAGCTGGTGCACTGGATCCACAAAGAATATGGCTTGTCGGAATTCGACGCCTACGAACTGCTGTCGCAGGTAGGGAAGATCCATCTCAACGAGATGGTGGATCCAAATTACGTTGTCGTGGCTTCCATCGCAAAGAAATACTTGCCCCCGCGGAAGAAACCGTAGAGTCCTAAGACAAATTCCTTAACACGTTTCCTGCGGCTGCGGTCTCAGTGCTTTCGTCCTTCGAATTGCCTGTGGAATTCATTGCACGTGCCGCCAACCAACCCCGTCTGGCGCGGCAGGTTCCGCGTCGCGTTGTCGCGCGCCATACCGAAATCTTCCCTGGCGGTCTCTCGTGCCGCGCCGCTCGCTGAATGCCGACGCGAACGGTTGACAGCCACTTCGACCGAGAGGCAAACTTCTTGGATTGATTCCCCGCTAGTTCATTACACTTTTTACGTTTTATTAACGCAACCGTCATTACTAAGAATCGCCCTCTAGAGTCTCATAAGTCGTCAATCCGACCTGCAGATTTGTTGATCGAGGTGAAGACCATGTTGCGCGACCGCATGCTGGCGATTCTTGTCCTCATGCTTTGCCTGACCGGCACCGCATGGTCCCAGGGCGGAGCCACCGGAGCCATTAGTGGCACGGTTCAAGACGCGACCGGAGCTGTAATCCCGGACGCAAAAGTGAGTATCAAGAGCCAGGCCACGGCTGAAGTGGTGCGCCAGGTTACGTCTGACCCCTCCGGACTGTTCACCGCCACGCTTTTGTCCGTTGGCACGTACACGGTGGAGGTGACCGCCGCCGGCTACCCAGTCACACAGTTTCCGAGAATTATTGTACGCATCACGGAAACGACGCGCATGACCGCGACCATGAGAGTGACTGCAGCAACAAAGGTCGAGGTCCAGTCGCAAGTCGAAAACGTGAACACCACCGGTGCAACCACGGGAGAGTGGCTCGGTTCCACCACGATTACGACGTTGCCTCTGGCCACACGCAACTTCCAGCAGTTGCTAACGCTGTCGGCGGGCGCGTCTTCAGACTTGAACAACGCGTCGCAGTTAGGCAGAGGCGCGGTCTACATTCACGTTAACGGCGGGCGCGAGGACAATAACAACTATCTGATCGAAGGAATTTCAGTGGCCGACTACGCGTTCGGCGAGTTGACTTACACTCCGCTCCCGAACCCAGACTCAATCGGGGAATTCAAGGTAAGCACGAGTTTGTATGACGCTTCGCAAGGGCGCAATGGCGGCGGGAACATCAACGCGACCCTAAAAAGCGGAACCTCAAATCTCCATGGGGATCTTTGGGAGTATTTCCGTAACACCTCGCTCGATGCCACCGACTATTTTCTGAAAAGAGTGGTGATTCAGCAGAATATGTTTGGCGGCGATTTGGGCGGGCCGGTGGGTCCCAAGGCCAAACTGGGCTACTTCTACGTCAACTACCAGGGCTCCCGTCAACGCAGCGGCGCCTCCCCGGGGACGTTCATCAACTCGCCCAGCATTCCCTACGTTCCTATCCAGGACCGGCAATCCGCGAGCCTGATGGCGACGGACTGCAATGGCGGCACGGCGGTCGACCCGGTGGCATTCAATATCTTGAACGTCAAAAGTAACCAGTTCGGCGCCGGAGCCGGCGGATACCTGTTCCCTCTGCCCACGAACGTCGCCTCCACCACCCCCTGCGGCACTGCGGTTCCGTTTGTGGTCACCAAGCCGGGGAAATTCGCTGACGATCAATTCACCGGCAACTGGGATCGAGAGTTCCGCAACGGCAGGGACCATCTGTTCGAACGCTTTTTCTGGTCCGATTCCGACACCTTCGAGCCTTTCGGGGCCGATAATTTTGGAATCCAAACCGGCGGGCAACCCGGCGTGAACAACCTAAATTTCCCTTTAGATATTCCTTTGCACAGCCGCTTTGGCAGCATTACTGAGACTCACATCTTCAGCAACACGCTCCTGAACGAATTCCGGTTTGGGATCAACATCATCAGCGATCGGCTGGACAACAGGGCACCGGTCACGGGGGCGCAAGTCGGCATCAACCTGCCTACTGCGACCGGGGTCAATGGCCAAGCGGGCGACCCAAACATGTATCGTTTGCACTTCGGCACCTTCGAATTTGGGCCCTATACCACGCAATTGCAGTCGGCGCTCTCGGATAATTTCGTGTGGCTCGATACCGTAAGCTGGACCCGCGGGGCGCACCAATTACGTCTTGGCGGCGAGATCGATCGGGTGGCTATGCGCCGGAGCCTGCCCACCGGCGACAATGGCTATGTATTCTTTATACCGGCCCCTCCGGCAACCCCCGCAACAGATTTCCAAGGCTTTCTTTCGGGCTCACCCCTGCTCGCTATGGCTGGCGGTGGTCTCGGCAACCACGACTACCGCGTCCCCAGCCGTGCCTGGTTCGTTCAGGACGACTGGCGGGCCAGCAAGACCCTAACCTTGAACCTGGGCTTCCGAAATGAATTTATCGGCGCTCCTTACGACCTGCTCTGCCACACTGGCAACACAAATCCTCTTCTGGCCCCCACAACAGGGCAGCCGTTCGTTTATCCCGAGTGCGCGAACAAGTTCAATCTGAGCGGCGTTACAGGGACGCTAAATCAGGCTGGTCTCAAAAACGAATATGCCACGGTCTGGGAGCCGCGCATCGGCTTTGCCTATGATGTAGGTGGCCATCACACCACCTCGATTCGCGGCGGATATGGCATTTACGCCGTGCGCGAAGACCTGGGTGCGGTAGATAACCTCGCTATTACTCCTCCCACTTTTCCGTTTAAGGTTGGCTTCCTGCCAGGGGCAGGCAGTCTGGGCAACCTGTTCGCAGCCAACGGCGCGTTTCCCATTCCGCCTCTTGGAGCAGCCCCCACGCAGCCTTTCGTTCCAGTGCCTTCGTTTTTTGCAGGCTTCAGTCCCTGCTCCCTTCCCCTGCTCCAACAATGCTCTCCCAGTTTTTCTGGGACGGTTCAAAGCCTGATCGCACTCGTTGTTCCCTTGCACTGGGTCGTGGGCACAACCCAACAGTGGAACTTCAGCATTGAGCGCCAGATTGGCGGGGACTGGTTTGCGGAGCTCGCCTACCTCGGGACCAAAGGCACGCGACTGCGCTCTACCATCGATGACGACCAGGCCAGGCTGGCAACCGCCCAGCGTCCGGTGACCATCCCCTACGCCTGTGGAGGCGGGCCTGGCTCCTGCACCATTATGGATTCGACCGTAGAGAACTCCCCGGCGCGTGTGCCTTACCTAGGCATTAATTCTGCGAATTTTGAGGATTTTCCTCCCAGCTCCGACTCTCATTACAATGCTTTGCAAGCCACTCTGGGCCACCACCTCTCCCGCGGGCTGTATTTCCAGGGCGCCTACACCTACTCAAAATCGATTGACGATGTCTCGACCGCTTCGGTGGCCTACGTTACTCGCGTCAACGATCAGGTCAACGCCCGTGCCTCGCGAGGTCTTTCGGATTTCGATCGCCGCCAACGCTTTGTTACGAGCGCCGTCTATGAACTACCGGCCTTAGCGGGGAGCTCGAAGTTATTGAAAGGCGCGCTGGGCGGCTGGGAGACGAGCGGCGTCATCATTCTGCAATCGGGCGCGCCCTTCAGCGTCTTTGATCCGGCAGGAGGCACCGCCTATAACCTGGCGAGTCCGTCGTCTACCGCCACCTTCAGTCCAGGGTTCGGTTGCGGAAATGCGCCCAGTTCGGGGCAGGATTTCCTCGCGGCTGGCTAACTGGGTGGACCCAGCAGCCTATACCTCGGATCCATTCGCTCCGCTTTCCACGGGAGGAAATAGCGACGCCACCGTCTACGGGAACACGCCGCGCAACTGCATTATCGGGCCGCCGCAAAAGAATGTGGACTTGACCCTGGGGAAGGTCTTCAAGATTGCTGACAGGCAGAATCTGCGCTTCCGCACGGACTTCTTCAACTTGTTCAATCACCCGTCGTTCGCCAATCCCCCTTCAGCGGTGGTTGCTGCGCCAGGGCCAGGATTGCCGGCGGAAGGTTCCGCGCCCATCACTTCCGTGGTGGGGACGCCGCGGCTGATTCAGTTTTCGTTGAAGTATTCGTTCTGAGGGTTTCAAGGAGCGGGACAGGTAGAACACACAGTATAAGACTTGGGTTTAACACACCGGAACCATCGCGCAAAAGATTGGCCGTTTCAGGCCTGCATCCCAGTCGCACGGATTAATCTCAATCCTCTTGGTGTCGCCGCCCCCTGCTGGTGGTCCGATCGTGGTGCGCGTTCGGGCACAAGATGATCCGCTGAGAAAGATCCCCCGTACGAACACAATGCGAGTCGTCGCGGTTCGCCAGCAAATCGTAATTCATACTACTCTCGCTGATTTCTCCAAACATGTCAGCGAAATCAGAAGCACTTCGCGTGCCACCTCCAGCATGAAGAATGTTGCCTCATGCCGCGCGATCAGCGTGTTACGGTAGCCCCCGTCGATGTGCCGTGCTGTCGAAGTCGTGACCGATGCGAGTGAACTCGACGATGAGGCGATCGCCGTACTATCGGCGCTTTGCTCGGAATCATTCTCGGCAGCCTCTGGAATCATGCCTGGCCGGGCGTATCGTTGGGAGCCTTCGCAATCATCGGCAGCGCGGCATTCCTGGCATCATCCATGAAGATGCCAACAGGAATCTGCGATAAATATTCAGCGATCAGGGTGAAACGGCATGCCGCGATTCCCCGCACTGGCGGGCTCTGGAGTGTGCAGATCTAAATTGATGACAATCGGATCCTGCCCGTCCCGTACAACTACGGCTTCGCAGATCTCATCTGGGCTCGCATTAATCTCCTGGTGCGGCACGTAAGGTGGAACGTAGATAAAGTCGCCCGGCCTGGCTTCCTCGCTGAATTCCAGTTGATCGCCCCATCGCATTCGAATTCGGCCCTTTACCACGTAAAGGACTGTCTCCAGTTCTCCATGATGATGCGGTCCAGTCTTGGCATCCGGTTGAACCACCATAGTGCCGGCCCACAGCTTGCTTGCTCCAGCTCTCGCATGGGTAATTGCGGCAGCGCGGGTCATGCCCGATGTCTGTGGTGTATTTAAATCAAGTTCACCCGAATGTACGATCTTGACTCCATGTTTTATCCAATCCATAAGGAAACCTCTGTTGAGCTGCTCTGCATTTTTGTTGCCGCGAAGCTCCTGTGCTGAGCAAGGGTATTCGAAGCAGATTGAGTGACTGTCTACGTTAATTTGACGTCTGATCGGCTTCGCGCTTGCACGTCGTTCCCACGCGGGCAGGATTGGTTTTTGGCATCACCTCATGGTGCCCAGACCTCCGGCCGCGTTTCTGATTCTGCAGTAGCACCGGTCGGCGTCAGACTCGATCAAGACGGAACATTGTCAAGTGTTGAGCGTGTGCGACGGCATTTCTATCAAGCCGGCCGCGCCCCTGATGCATCGTGACTTGGCAGGACGGCCGAATCCCGAGGAACAGAGGACCGTCGGCGGCATGGAAAGCATCTGATGTTACGGCCTTCTTCGGGGTCAAAGTTCTCCAGTAATGAACTGGGCTCGGCCGTATCCGAAAGACCAGTCTTCATCGGCATTCTGCGTAATTGAAACAACGACGTCCGACGCCTTCACCCCACAGCGCCGAAGTAGTTCCTGGCACAGCTGTTCGTAGAAATTCTCCTTTTCAAGCCGGCTTCGCGGCCGGGTCGTCACTTGCACCATGACGACACGCTCGGTCCGCGGTATGCCCAGTCCCGTATCCTCAATTCTCATTTCTGCTGCAGGGTGTTCGTGCACAATCTGATAGCGGTCTCTTTCAGGCACTTTAAACGCGGCAAGCATCGCGCAATGGATCGCATCAAGCAATTCCTTCAACTCTGCTTCGCTGCGGCCCTCGATCACATCGATTCTGAGTAATGGCATTGAACTGCCCTTTCTTGGACACCGAGCTTCCGTAAGAGATTGGTCTTTGCCAGATCGATGAGTTCATCGCCGCGGGGAAGCCCCGTCAGGAATTGGATTACGAATCCCGCAGCGGGAGGAAATCGAAGGAGACCCTGACTCCGACGACCTTCACCCGCTCCGATTGGCTTGCGAGAGCGCGCGGATAAAATTCCCAAACGGTACTGCAAGGCCGTCCCGTGCGGAGAATCAGGCTGTCACCTTGTGCGAATCCAGTTCTCGTGAGTCGTCGTGAAAGCTCCATGCGCCCCCCAGCCTTTGGCATGCATCCTGCGCTCAGGAATGACCTCGCGATCGAAGTGTGCGAGCTTCTTGATCAGCCAGATATCCTGGAGAGAGCCGTACGACGATGACCGGCTGTCAAAATATTTGCATTATCCGGTCCGGGAGCCCCGGTTGCATTGGTAAAGCGTTCGGCCTTTGACATAATGAATTCTCGTCTTCGGAAGTTCTGTATTGCAAAGTTGATAAGTTGAACTGAATGCAGCGGGCGTTCTGGGCGCCGCTCAGGGATCTCTTAGCCCTTCCAGAAGTAATACACACGAGTCGAATGATTGAACAGCAACGAAGGCTCGGTGTCACGCACCAACTCCTTTGCTTCTCGAGCAAGTTTGCTGTCGGGGACCATCACGCCTGAGATCAACTTTGCTTCTGTCGTGTCTCTTGTTGTAGTGGACATATTTGAATCTCCCTTCAATTTCAGTGCACGTTCTATTCCAAAGGCCGTTTAGCTAGCCACGTAGCGTAAGCTTCAGCGTTTGCTCGACGAATCGGCTCGATGACCTTGTCAAACCATCTACGAATTCATCGATGAGGCCCTTTTCTCGCTCGGCTGATGAGTCCGGCGGTCTACTGATGGACTTGATGCGTCGAAATAAGGACCTTTACTGTCGAAATATGCACTCGGCAAGTGAACTTTCGGCTCAAAGAGCCCAGTATCAACGCTACGCAACCTGTTGCGCCACGCCCGCGCTGGGTAGGGTGAAATAAAAACTTGCGCCGCGGGGAGAGTTGTCGGCAGCCCACAAGCGGCCACCACCTGATTCGATGATGGAGCGGCTGGTGCGCGGTCCCATGCCGGTGACGTGAGGTTTGGTGGTAAAGAAGGCATTGAAGATTTGGTCCGCCTGCTCCGGAGGTAGCCCGACGCCCGTATCGCTAACCGAAACCACAAGTTGCTCATTCTCCCCTGTCTGTGAGGTGATGGTGAGCTCACCTCCGCCAGTCGTGCCCTTCATGGCATCGATGCCGTTGAGCATGAGGTTCATGAAAACCTGCTGAAGTTGGAAACGGTCTGCCATGACCTTGGGAAGATCCTCAGCAAGCTCAATACGGACTTAGATTGAGCGGCGGTTCGCCTCGCTGCACAGCAGAACGATCATCTCTCGAACGACTTCATTTACATCCACCAATTCTTGTTGGGGAGTGCCCTTCTAGAGGAGCAGGCGGACCCGGCTGATGATGTCGGCTGCACTCGTCGCATCTTTGATGATTCTCGAGGCTGCTGCGCGCGCCTCTGCCAGATCGGGCTGATCGCGGCCAAGCCATCGCTGGCGTCGGTGACCGCCGCCGCAATCGGCTGCTTAATTTCGTGCGCCAGGGAGGCAGTCAGCTCTCCCATAGTGGTCACTCGGCTGACGTGTGCGAGATCGGGCTGCGTTTGGCGCAATGCCTCCTCTGGGGCGCTCGGGTTTGTCAAGCCGGTGCAACCGCGTTATCATCTGGGGCAACGGTCTGCGCGATCGGGGTGCGGCAAACCATGGCGCAGCGCGATCTTTCATCACTGACGTCCGCCCCGTGATTTTGCGTTACGGCTGTAGCGTTCCGCCACAACCCCAGCCGCTTTTGGCAGCTATCCCAAGCGCGAATTTGGGAGGTAACCGCCATGAACACCGAGATGCGGAAGACCGGAATCGACGTCGTCGGCGACATGCCCTGGGGAACACACTTTTGTCTCTTCTACGAGACAACAGCGGATCTCCTCGAAACCTCGGTCTCATACTGCAAAGCTGGATTGGAAAGCCAGGAATTCTGCCTGTGGGTGGTTGCCGAACCCCTTGCCGTGGACGATGCAAGGCGTGCACTGAAACAGGCCGTACCTGACCTCGATCAATACCTCGCTGACCGCAGCATAGAGATTGTTACAGCTCACGACTGGTATTTGCAGGATGGCACGTTTGATCTCAACCGAGTCATTGGCGGTTGGAATGAGAAACTCTTGCGCGCATCGGCTAGAGGTTATGCCGGCGTCAGGGTGACCGGCGATACCGCCTGGCTCGAAAAGAAGGACTGGAAGGACTTCTGTGAATACGAAGAGTCACTGAACCAGGCGGTCGCCAATCAGCGCCTGGCGGTGCTATGCACATACCCGCTCGCCGCATGCGGAGCTGCTGAAATCCTGGATGTGGTGCGAACACATCAGTTCGCAGTAACAAAACGGCGCGGGGATTGGGATGTTATCGAAACCGCGGGGCACAAACAAGCTAAGGCTGAGATCAAGCGCCTGAATGAGGAACTCGAGCAACGTGTCGTAGAACGGACTAGCCAACTGACGACCGTCAACAGGGAGCTGATAAAGGAAGTAGTCCAACGTCAGCGCGCCGAGGTGGCGCTGCTGAGGAGTGAGGCCTATTTAGCGGAAGCACAGAGAGTGAGCCGCACCGGCAGTTTCGGCTGGAGCGTTTCCAGTGGGCATATTGTCTGGTCAGACGAAACGTTTCGAATTTTTGAATACGACCTAGCCAACAAACCTACAGTGGAAGTCATACTGCATCGAACCCATCCGGAGGACAAAGCCTTCGCCCAAGATACGCTCGATCGAGCAGCACAGGATCGAAAGGCTCTTGATTTTGAACATCGGCTGCTGATGCCGGACGGCTCGGTGAAGTACGTTCGAGTTGTGGGTCATCCCTCAACAAACGGTGAGTCGGGCAACTTTGAATTCGTGGGGGCGGTGACGGATATCACTGAGAGCAAGCGGGCGGAGGCGCTGCGTGACGGAGAGAGCCGCATTTTGGAGAAGATGGCGCGCGATGCTCCGCTGGAGGAAATACTCGAGAACCTGGTGCGCGTTGTAGAAGCTCAATTTGCCGGCTTGCTTTGCTCTGTCCTGCTCCTGGACGAGGACGGGCAGCACGCGCGGCACGGCGCCGCCCCCAGCCTCCCCGTGCCATACGCAGAGGCTATCGACGGCCTTTGCATCGGACCGAAGGCGGGATCATGCGGTACGGCCATGTACCGCAGAGAACCTGTTGTCGTCACCGACATTCTCCAGGATCCGCTCTGGGAGGCGTACCGAGACGTGGCCGAGCCCTATGGGCTCCGCGCCTGCTGGTCCACTCCCATACTTGCGCATTCGGGTAAGGCGCTAGGCTCGTTTGCCATGTATTACCGCGAACCGCGCAGTCCGAGCCCAGCCGAGACCCGCGCCCTGGAAATGGCCACCCACCTCGCCGGCATTGCCATTGAACGCAAGTTGGCGCGTGAAGAACGGGAACGATTGCGTCAGGCCCAGGCGGATCTCGCGCACATAAATAGGGTGACCACGATGGGCGAGCTGACCGCTTCCCTGGCGCACGAGATCAAGCAGCCGGTTACCGCGGCAGTCACCGACGCCAGGACCTGCTTGCGGTGGCTTCGTCGCGATGAGCCCGACGTGGCAGAGGCATGCGAAGCCGCGTCGAGACTCGTGAAAGACGTAACGCGCGCGGCGGACATCATTAGCAGAATCAGCTTGCTGTTCAAGAAGGGCGCGCTGCAGCACGAGTTCGTCGATGTAAATGAGCTCATCCGAGAAATGATTGTCCTACTGCGCAACGAGGCCGCCCGGTCCTCGATTTCGATCCGCTCCGATCTCGCCGAGGACCTTCCCCAGGTTATGGCAGACCGTATCCAGTTGCAGCAGGTATTCATGAACCTGATGCTCAATGGCATTGACGCCATGAAGGACGTATGTACCGCACGCGAACTTACGATACGGTCGCAACGAGTCAAGGATGGCCAGTTGATGATCTCGGTCAGCGATACTGGCATCGGACTGCCGCTGCAGCAGCCCGAACAGATCTTCAGCGCGTTTTTCACCACGAAGGCTCATGGTACCGGTATGGGACTCCCAATCAGCCGCTCGATTATCGAGTCTCATGGAGGTCGTTTGTGGGCCACCTCCAACTCTGAGGGGGGAGCAAGTTTTCATTTTACTCTGACCAACGAAGTCGAAAGCCGTCGCACGTCGGCTCAAGACGACGTCCGCCCTCTGAGCGCATAGCGATAGGTGGATCTGCCGTGGTCGGCTGCGCAAGTACATCCGTACCAGCGCGGATGTCAGCAGTTCCCCGCGTGCGGCGACAGCCGCTGTTGGCCTTGACACATAGGTCGCACCCGGGTCATCAATGACTTACGAAGCGCTTTCAGGGCGCTTTCCGAGGCAGCAATCGACGTTAGCAACCTGTAATAGACCGTAAACTACTTGCAAATCCAAGGCCACGATGCCACGCTCCAACAGGCGGCGAAGCTTGCATGGTTCGCGCCTTGCTGGAGTTTAGAGCCGATTACGACCCACGGTTTTCAGTTGGCGCTAGAAGTCGTCCCTAACTGTATGTATCAATGGCACTTGGCAACCTCGTTCGAGCTATGTGCTTTATGGGAAGCTTTCCGCTAAGAACATCGATCCGGCTTCTTATCGTAGATGACCAGACCGTGGTCCGCGCAGGATTCAGCAGCGTTCTTCACAGCCAGGTTGGAATGGATGTCGTGGGAGCGGTGCCAAGCGGCGAGGAGGCGTTGAGGTTTCTCGAACACTCTGCGGTCGACGTGCTGCTGCTTGATCTTCACATGCCAACAATGAGCGGCATCGAAACCCTGCTGTCATTGCAGAAGCTCTCTTGTCCTCCTCGAGTGATCATACTGTCCAGCTTCGAGCCCGATGAAGAGATTTACAGGTCGGTCGAGACGGGGGCGAGGGGCTATCTCCGCAAAGACACCGCCTGCAGCGAGATCATTGGAGCGGTCTATGCTGTCCATTCGGGCGGGAGCTACCTTCCTCAATGGATTGTGGACCGAATCTCCGAGCGGAAACCTCGATCCAATCTCAGTCCGCGCGAACTTGAGATTCTGGAAATGGTATCAAAGGGCCTAACCAATAAGGAGATCGGCCGCGCCATTCAGGTCAGCCACTTCACCGTTCGCAACCACGTCAGGCACATTATCGAAAAGCTGGAAGTGGGCGACCGCACAGAGGCAGCCACGGTTGCGATTCAACAGGGCATCCTCCCGACCTATGACCCTGTCCGGTCCAGAGGTCGAGGCATGGCGTCGGACGGTGACCAAGAGAAGCTGAGCAACCTTGAGGGAGCTGATCGGCGCGTGCTTGAGTCCAAGGGGTTCGCTCTTCAGACGCCATAAACAGCGATTTCGGGTTTTGCAGACCACTCTTCTCATTGGCTACTGCGTGAGCGTTCAGAAACAACCGGCGCCGCGGCGGAATGCCAGACTGCCCATATTCCCATCTGGTCTGCCCGACTCCGTGTACCGAGGAAGTATACTGACTCGTAATTGGAGGCCAAACGCCCTTCTTCCATGGCCGATTCCCAGGCTAGTCGTCGCCGATTCCTTAAGTCTCTAAGCCGGACGGCGCTTGTCTTAGGTTTTGCGGATTTGTTGCGCATGGCGGAGCCGCCGCGGGTGGGGGCGCTCGCCGCCGCGCAACTCCCGGGCACCATGGGTTCCGACCGGGCTTACGACAGCAAGCCCAAATCTATGGCCCCCGGCTCCCCATCTCCCATCATGAATACCCCGCTCGGGTTCCAGTTTGTGGATGTGGCGGCGGAATCTGGTCTTAATGCGAAAACCATCTACGGCGGCCAGAACAAGAACAAGTACCTGCTGGAAACCACCGGTTGCGGGGTCGCATTCTATGATTACGATCAAGATGGTTGGCTCGATATTTTCCTGGTGAACGGCTGGCGCCTGGAGGATTTTCCGCGAGGCGACGAGCCCACATGTCATCTCTTCAAGAACAATCGGGATGGGACTTTTACAGACGTGACGGCGCGAGCTGGAGTGGGAAGGCGTGGCTGGGGACAAGCCTGCTGCGTGGGAGACTACGACAATGACGGCTACGATGATTTGTTTGTCACCTACTACGGGCAGAATGTGTTGTTTCATAACAACGGAGACGGAACTTTTGTCGATGTGACGGCAAAGTCTGGGCTATTGCAGACCAGAACCCGTTGGAACTCGGGCTGTGCCTTCCTCGACTACGACCGCGACGGTCACCTGGACCTGTTCGTAGCCAACTATATTGATTTCGATCTGAAGACGGCCCCTCTTCCGGAATCGGGTCCGTGCACATACAAGGGAATCCTCGTCGCCTGCGGCCCGCCGGGACTCCCCGGCGGAAAAAACGTCCTATACCACAACAACGGAAATGGGATTTTCAGCGATGTTTCAGAGACATCCGGAATCTGGAACACAACCGGCGTATATGGTCTTGGGGTATGTGTCGCTGATTTGGACAACGACGGCTGGCCCGACATCTATGTCGCCAACGATTCAAACGCCGCTACGCTCTATCAAAACCAGAAAGACGGAACTTTTGTGGATGTGGCCATTGAGGCCGGAGCCGCACTCTCTCCCGATGGAAAGCCGCAAGCCGGCATGGGCGTTTCCATTGGGGACTACAACCACGATGGCAATCTCGATATTGTGAAAACAAATTTCGCAGGCGATACCGCGTCGCTGTACAAAAACCTGGGCGGCGGCGCCTTCGATGACCAGACCTACCAGTCAGGGCTCGGTCTTAACACCCGCTATCTGATGTGGGGCGTTGGTTTCTTTGATATGGACAATGATGGCTGGCTAGACATTTTGATCGCGAATGGCCATGTTTATCCGGAGGTCAGCACTTCCAAGACGGAAGCGCCCTACGCCGAGCCCAAATACCTGTACCGCAATCTACGCGATGGTAGATTTGAGGCTGTAACCGAAAAGGGAGGGCCGGGCATTACCGCAGCGGTGCCCGCGCGCGGCTGCTGTTTCGGGGATTATGACAACGACGGCGATCTCGATGTGGTCGTGAACTGTGTCAATTCCTTGCCCCAACTGCTTCAGTGTGACTCGCTAGTTCGCCGCAACTGGATCAAGATCAAGACTGTCGGCGTGAAGTCAAACCGTACGGGAATTGGGGCTCGGGTGCGGGTAGTGGCGAGGCCGACGCCTTCTTCGCCAGTACCTATGGTGCAAGTGGACGAAGTCCATAGCGGAAGCGGCTACTATTCGCAAAACGACTTGCGCCTTCATTTTGGTTTGGACCAGGCCACCACTGTTGACGTCGTGGAAGTTCACTGGCCCTCTGGCCAGCTGGATGTGTTCAAGAATCTTGAGGTGAACCGGCTGTATGTATTGCGGGAAGGCAACAACCTACCGGAAGTAAAAGAACTGGTCGGCTTTAAGAGACGCAAGCTTTGAAGAAAGTTGCAGCGCGAACCGCTGCGTCCACAAAAGGAGGCTGGGCTCCATGATAGCAGGCCGCGTTACCAGAAGTAGGTCGCGATAACTCGCGGGGGACCGGCTACTGAGTCGGTCACAGTGGTCTGCAGGAGCACCTGCAGGTTCTTCTTCTGCCAGTCCGATGGAGCGGACCGAAAGGCCTCCTCCAAATAGTCTCGCCTGGAAATAAATTCCCCGGCTGCTTGCGTTCCATGCGCTTCCAATCCAGCGGCGGCAATTAGCACTTGGCCGGTCTTGGAGTCCAGCAATCGGGTGACGATGGCGAAATCCTCCACAGTTTGTCCCTGCGGGCCATGCACAACCCGGAGTTCAGCCCTTGCCGAGGGGCCTTGTTCTTGAATGCTAAAGGTCCCGTCCTTTTCTACAAATGCGAAACGCAGGTTGGAAGTCATTTGCATCGTCCACCGATTGTTGAAGGCTCCAACAACGACGGCAGGAGAATTGCGCAGGTCCTGAAACGAGTAGTTGGTGCCAATCCTGACCTGGCTGGGCTTCTCAATGTGGTCGAACAGTGCCGAAAGCTGGGCCGCCACGTACACGTCGCCCACGGCTACACCGTATTCGTGGTAAAGAAGCAGGTCACCCCAGACCAACTTTTCCTTTGGATCCAAAGGAAGTGGTTGGTCATATCTTTCCACTTCAGTCTGAAAGGTGCCTGGATGATTCTTTGAATATCTCCGGTAAAGATTTAGCGACGGCCGGTAGAATACCGGTTTGGCCAGGCAGATCAGCACTGGCTGCGAAGTGGCAAAAACCGGAGACCAAAATTGGTCCAAGGCGGACTCTTTGGGTGTGCGGTTGGCAGGTCTTGCCGCCAGACCCGCGATGAGTGCAAGACCGAGACCGACCACGCCAAGAATCCCCCAGGACAGCCAGCGCTTCTTCTCCGGCGAGCCAGCTGTCTTCATATCCAGCGGCGGCGCGGTTTTCCAACGAAATTCGGGAGCATACGAGCCGTGAGGAAGTTCGATGCGGACCGGTGAGGGATTTGGCGCAGCGTAATAGTATTGTTCTAGCCTCCTCCGAACCTCGCCAGCCTGCACCCGAACCACGGAATCGTCCGCAGTCGGATAGTCCGCTTTGCGGTGGAAGATCTCAATTCCGATCATTCGCTCTTTAAGAAACTCGTCGCTTCCTTCCAGCTTGTGTTGAATCACATAAGAGAGGAATTGCTTGCCGCGCACGCTGTTCCGAAAAGGGTGACTGTCAAGAATATTGCGCAGTTCACGCAGGATTGTCGCTTTTTCGGCGTCGGTGTATGAGGTATCTTCCGGCAGCCCAGTGATGATCGGCTCAGCTATTGTTCCCATGACGCTTACCCCCTCGGCTTCATCTCAGCTGCCTGAGCAAGTTTTGTAATATGAAACCGCGATGCAGAACCGTCCCACCAGAGTCAGGCGAACGTTACCGCCAAGTGAAAACAGTTGTCAAGCAATGTGTTCCTACGGGCAGTAACGCCAATCTCAAGATTGCCAATAATATACCGAGGTATCAATGACTTGCAAAGTGGCAGCAGAAGTTAATCGGAACG